>Ga0137394_10000663_pt1 | contig 23956 bp, 22 predicted proteins | sample czobulk116metaG_FD_108278 | JGI IMG/M metagenome (GOLD analysis project Ga0137394, IMG submission 108278) | Vadose zone soil microbial communities from Angelo Coast Range Reserve, California, USA - czobulk1.16 metaG | ecosystem: Environmental > Terrestrial > Soil > Vadose zone | place: USA...
GATGTGCCCGGTCTGCACCTGGCACGGTGAGTTGCGTAGGGTGTCCCCGAATCTAGTGTTCGCGCGACGTGAGGCAGCCGACGGAGATGTAAACGCGCGGGCAGCCGGCGGGAGCATGGCTGGACCGCCGCAAGTTCACAAACCGCCGGGTCGACATTGAGGGGCACCCATGGCGCCGCGTTCGCGGTTTGTGCATGTCCGAAGCGGCGGCCCGGCCATGCTCCTGCCGGCGTCACAGCGTCCATTCCAGAGAGAGCTAGCCCCGCCGCAGCAGGTAGTCGAGGCGCCAGCGGGAGTCGGCCAGCTCCTCGGGCGAGAGCTCGTTGTACATGGAATAGAGCCGCAGGATCTCGAAGGACCGCTTGATCAGGGCCGGCGAGGGATGCGTCGGGCTCCGCTTGCGCGGCGCAGGGAGCATCGCCGCCAGGATCGCTGCCTCCTCAGGCATCAGGTCCGCCGCCGTCTTGCCGAACCAGACCCGGGCAGCCGCGTCTGCCCCGTAGATGCCGTCGCCCCACTCGGCGACGTTCAGGTACAGCTCGAGCACGCGCTTCTTGCCCAGCCTCTCCAGCCTGCGCGCCAGGATCGCCTCGCGCAGCTTCCGCCACAGCGTCCGCTGCTCGCCGAGCCAGAGGTTCTTCGCGAGCTGCTGCGTGATGGTGGAAGCCCCGCGCCCGAGGTGGCCGTCCTCCAGCGCGGTGGTGAGCGCGATCCGCGTCTGCTTCTCGTCGATCCCGTCGTGCTCGAAGAAGCGGGCGTCCTCGCTGTTCACCACCGCCCGGATCAGCCAGATGGAGATCTGGCTCATCGGCACCCAGTGCTGGTTGTGCCGGCCGGGCCCTCCGGCCTTCTGCGCCTCTTTCAGCCGCGCCTGCATCAGGGCCGTGGTGGCCGGGTTCCCGTTCCGCAGCGGCTCCGCCGAGGGCAGCGTGAGGAAGAACAGCCCGACCAGGCATCCGGCACAGAGCAGGACCAGGGCAGCCCAGTGGGCGGCCTGGCGCGGGCGCACGTCGAAAGCCATCGCGTCGAGTATAAACGCGACCCCTTGGCCGTCTCCTTCACAATTCGACGCCTGATCGGCGTCCTGCGGGACAACCGCGATTTCCGCACACTGTACGCCGCGAACGCCGTCTCGCAGCTCGGCGACTGGTTCAACGTGGTCGCCCTGTTCTCGCTCCTGTTGGAGCTGACCGGCAAAGGCGAGTCGGTCGCCTACGCGCTGCTCACCCGGTTCATCCCGATGTTCCTCGCCGGACCCGCCGCGGGCGTGCTCGCGGACCGGATCTCGCGGCGGGCCATCCTGATCGTCAGCGACGTCCTGCGGGCGGGCCTGGTCCTCTGTCTCTTGTTCGTGCGCAGCCCCGACCAGGTCTGGATCGCCTACGGCGTGGTCGGGCTTCATTCCGTGGTCAGCGCGTTCTTCGAGCCGGCCCAGCAGGCGATGCTGCCCAACCTCGTCAGCGGGGAGGACTACCCGCTCGCGGCCACACTCGAGAACTCCCTCTGGGCGGCGACGCTCGCGGCGGGCTCGGCCCTGGGCGGTGTCGCGCTGGCCCTGGTGGGCCGGGACGCGGCCTTCGTCTGCGACGCGCTCAGCTTCGTCGGGTCCGCAGTGCTGCTCTGGCGCCTGCCGCCCGGCCATGCCAGGCGCCTCGACCGGCAGGCGCTGGAGATCGTGGAGGAGGGCCGCGCTCCAGCGCTGCAGGTCGAGAATCTGCTCGGGCTGCGCGACCTGCGCGACGGCGTACGTTACGTCGCGTCGCACCGCCGCGTGCGCGCCTTGCTCGCGGTGAAGGCCAGCTTCGGGCTCACCCTGGGCGGCGTGCTGGTCCTGCTGGCGTATTTCGGCGAGAAGGTCTTCGCGCACGGCAACGGCGCGGGCATCGCCGTGCTCTGGACCGCGCGCGGGGTGGGAAGCTTCGCCGGCCCCTTCGCGGCCTTCCGCCTCTCCGGCACCGACGACCGCGGGCTGCGCCGGAGCATTTCGGGCGCCTTCGCGCTCCTGGCGTTCTGCTACGTGGCGTTCGCGCTCAGCCCGGCCATCGGGTACGCGGCGCTGGCGCTGGCGATCGCGAACGCCGGGGGAAGCATCCTCTGGACCAGCGGATCCACCCTGCTGCAGCGGATGGTGCCCGACGCGGTCCGCGGACGGGTCGCGGCCGCGGAGATCGGCGGGTTCATGCTCACCCTTTCCGCCAGCACGCTGGCGACCGGCCTGCTGCTCGACGGCGGCATCCCGCCGCGCGCCCTGATGGCGGCCTGCGGGCTCGTCGCCCTGGTTCCCTTGGCGTACTGGGCGGTCGCCCAGAGGGCGTTCGAGATGACAGGGCAGGGGGCCGGGGAGTAAACAAACGCTCCCCATGGCCGACACTCCCCAGCCTTCTGCGACCAGCTCCATCGAGGATCAGATCCGGCTGCGCGAGCAGAAGGCGCAGGCCTTGCGCGAGAAGGGATTCCACCCCTACGGCAACGGCGTGGTGGTCCCTCACACCACGGGCTTCGTCCGTATCCGGCACGAGGACGACGACGCGGCCCGGCTGGAGGAGGACCAGAGCGAGCCTTACGGCATCGCGGGCAGGGTGGTCGCGATGCGCAGCATGGGCAAGGCCAGCTTCCTCAGCCTGCGCGACCGGACCGGCGACCTCCAAATCTTCGTGAAGAAGGACAAAGTGGGCGAACAGGCCTACGAGCTGCTCAAGCTGGCGGACCTGGGCGACATCGCCTTCGCGCGGGGCCGGGCCATGCGGACCCGGACCGGCGAGCTCTCCATCGAAGCGGTCGAGTTCCGGCTGCTCACCAAGTCGCTGCGCCCGCTGCCCGAGAAGTGGCACGGACTCACCGATCACGAGACCCGGTACCGGCAGCGCTACGTCGATCTGGCCGCCAACCTGGAGGTGCGGGAGATCTTCCGCCGGCGGACGAAGCTGATCGCCGGCATCCGCGGCTTCCTCGACGAGCGCGATTTCATCGAGGTAGAGACGCCGGTCCTGCACAAGCCGGAGGAGGCCGGCGGGGCGACCGCGCGGCCGTTCTCCACCCATCACAACGCGCTCGACCTCGATCTGAAGATGCGGATCGCGCTCGAGCTGCACCTCAAGCGCCTGATCGTCGGCGGGCTGGAGCGGGTCTACGAGGTCGGCCGGGTGTTCCGGAACGAAGGCATCGACCGGCGCCACAACCCCGAGTTCACGATGCTCGAGTTCTACCAGGCCTACGCGACCTACCAGGATCTGATGTCGCTGACCGAGGAGATGATCTCCCGCCTGGCCGTGGAGGTGACCCGGTCCGACGAGGTCATCTACCAGGGCAGCAAGATCAAGTTCGCGCCGCCCTGGCCGCGCGTCTCCATGCTGGGCGAGGTGGCCCGCATCTACGGGGCGTCGGGGAGCGAATCCCAGCAGCTCGACGCCCTGCAGGAGCTGCCGGCCGAGAAGTGGCTGGCCAGGGTCGAGGACCGCGAGATGCGGCAGAAATTCGCCAAGGCGCCGTCCGCGGGCGAAAAGATCGCCTGGGCGTTCGAAGCGTTGGTGGAGCCGATGCTGCCCAAGGATCGGCCTTGTTTCGTGGTGGACTTCCCGCTGGAGATCTCCCCGCTCGCCCGCAAGCGCGACTCCGAGCCTCGCCTGGTCGACCGCTTCGAGGCGTTCGCGGGCGGGATGGAGATCGCCAACGCCTTCTCCGAGCTGAACGACCCCCGCGACCAGGAGGCCCGCTTCCGCGCCCAGGTCGAGGCGGCGGCGCGCGGCGACCAGGAGGCGATGCCCTGGGACCGCGACTACATCCGCGCGCTCGAGCACGGCATGCCGCCCACGGCGGGAGAGGGCGTGGGGATCGATCGGCTGGCGATGCTGTTCACCGACTCGGCCAGCATCCGCGACGTGGTGCTGTTCCCGCTCCTCAAGCCCGAGGAGACCCGTTGAACTATCCGACGACGGCCACCTCGCGCGTGGACGCCGCCGAAGAGCGCCGTCCGGCGAACGGCAAGCCGTCCCTGCGGCGGCGTCCCGCCGTGCTGATCGCCGCCGCATTCGTGCTCTTCTCGGCGGGAGCCGGCCTGCAGTACGCGCTTGCGATCTGGCTCGGCTCCGCCACCACGTTCTCCCGCGACGCCCAGCTGGCCATCTCGTTCGGCGCGGAGGCGATCTGGTTCCTGCTCGCGGGCTTCGCCCTCAGCTTCATCGGCCGCGGATACCGTCCGCTGGAGCACCTCGCCGCCTCGCTGGCGTTCGGCGTGGCCACGTTCTTCCTGCTGCGCGCGCTCAAGCCGCCGTCGTTCTCGTACGATCGGTTCCTCGCCAGCACGGGCGAGCTGGTGGTCTGGGCGCTCTGCGCCTCCGCCGCTTCCTGGCTGCTGGCGATGTGGGGCGCCTCGTTCGGCATGCTGATCGGGGCCAACGGGCACGTCGACCCGCGCATCCGCTACGAATGGGAGATCGCGCGCACGCACCTGCGCCTGAACCGGCGGAGCGCGCGCATCCTGCTCCTCGCCGGCGCGCTGCCGCCCCTCGCGCTCTGGTGGGGCGGGGAGCTGGCCGCGAGCTGGGACCAGATGCGCCGGGCGAGCGCGGCGGCCGTGGCGCCCGCGCTGCACGTGACGCCCAAGCAATTGCTGCTGGTGGCGGCGGCGGTGGTGATCGTGCTGGCGCTGATCCTGCGCTTCGTCAAGGCCCGCGCGGAGCTGGCGCGGCTGCATCCGGGGCAGCGGCGGAAGCGGCCGGCGACCGTGGTGATGACCGGAATCTCCATCGCCGGCGTGTCGGTGGGCGTCTGGGCGCTCACGGTGGTGCTCTCGGTGATGAGCGGGTTCGAGGCGGACCTCAAGCGCAAGATCCTCGGCACCAACTCGCACGCGCTCCTGATGAAGTACTCGACCGACTTCTCCGAGTGGAAGTCGATCCTGCCCAAGGTCTCGGCGGTGCCCGGGGTCGCCGGCGTGTCGCCGTTCATCCTCAACGAGGTGATCCTCTCGCATGGCCAGACCGTCACGGGCGCGGAGCTGAAGGGGATCGATCCGGCCACGGCGGGCTCGGTGAGCGATCTGCCGAAGCAGGTGATCGCGGGAGACCTCCACTGGATCGCCGCACCCCAGGACATCCCCGGGACGGACCGCGTGGTGGAGCCCAAGGGCGAGGCCAGCCAGAAGCTGGGCGGGCCGGACTACGATCAGTACCTGGAGGACACGCTCAAGCGCCGCCAACTCCATCCGGAGGAGACCAAGAAGCTCGACCCGGAGGCGCTGCGCAACCTGGGGGGCGTCTGCATCGGCAAGGAGATGTCGCACCAGCTTCGCGCCTGGGTCGGCGACGTGGTCAACGTGCTCACGCCGCTGGGAGAGATGACGCCCACCGGGCCGGTGCCGCGCAGCCGGCCGTTCCGCGTCGCCTGCATCCTCTACTCCGGGATGTACGAGTACGACTCGAAGTTCGTCTACATCGGGATTCCGGAGGCGCAGAGGTTCTTCCGGATGGGCGACAACATCGTGGGCCTGGAGCTGAAGTTCGTCGACGTGGACGCGGCGCGCGCGCTCGGGCGGCGGGTGGTCGCGACGCTGGGCGGATTCCCCTACCGCACCAAGGACTGGGCCGAGCTGAACCGCAACCTCTTCTCCGCGCTCAAGCTGGAGAAGCTGGCCATGGCCATCATCCTCACCTTCATCGTGCTGGTGGCCTGCTTCAACATCCTCAGCACGCTGATCATGCTGGTGCTGGAGAAGACCAAGGAGATCTCCATCCTCAAGTCGATGGGCGCGCGGGACGCCAGCGTGATGAAGATCTTCGTGGTCGAGGGGCTGACCATCGGCACCGTCGGCACTGCCATGGGGCTCCTGATGGGCCTCGCTTCCTGCTCGTTCATCGAGAAGTTCGGCCTGCAGCTCGATCCCGACGTCTATTACATCTCCAACCTGCCGGTGAACGTGGACGGCGGGCAGTTCCTGATGGTGGCCGCCATCTCGCTCGCGCTCAGCTATCTCGCCACGCTCTATCCCGCCACCAAGGCGAGCCGCCTGTCGCCGGTGGACGGGCTGCGGGAGGAGTGAATTGGCTCCGCTGGTCGAGGCGCGCGGCCTGCACAAGTCGTACTGGCTGGGCGAGAAGGAGATCCACGTCCTGCGGGGCGCGAGCTTCGCGCTCGGCGCCGGCGAGATGGCCTCGCTGGTGGGGCCGAGTGGGGTGGGCAAGAGCACGTTCCTGCACGTGATCGGCACCTTGGATCCGCCCACCGAGGGGCAGGTGCTCTTCGACGGCCGCGACGCGTTCGGGATGACGGAGGAAGAGCTCGCCTCGTTCCGCAACCGCAGCGTCGGCTTCGTCTTCCAGTTCCATTACCTGCTCCCCGAGTTCACCGCCCTGCAGAACGCGTCCATGCCCGGGCTGATCAACCGGCTCTCGCGCGAGCAGGCGGAAGCCCAGGCCAGGGAGATGCTCGAGATCGTGGGGCTCAGCCAGCGGCTCGAACACAAGCCCGGCGAGCTGTCGGGCGGTGAGCAGCAGCGGGTCGCGCTCGCGCGCGCGCTGGTGCTGAAGCCGAGGCTGCTGCTCGCGGACGAGCCCACCGGCAACCTCGACGAGGCGACCGGCGAAGGGATCCACCAGCTGCTGGTCGAGCTGAACCAGCGGCTCGGGATCGCGGCCATCGTAGTCACGCACAACCCGCGGCTCGCCGAGCGCATGCCCCGCCGCTTGCGGCTCAGCGAGGGCCTCGTGGTGGATGCATAGCGACCGATCGATCCGCATCTTCGCCGCGGGAGAGGAAAAAATTCAGGAGAAGCTCCAGGTCACCGATTCCACCGCGGTGACGAAGAACGGCCAGTCCTGGTCTGCTGCGCAGCTGCAGGCTGGCGCCGACGTGCGCGCTAGCTACCAGAAAGTGGACGGTCAGGCGAAGGCGCTGAAGATCGACGTTACCTCGAAGAGCTCCGAGCCGGCGCAGCCGTCGAGTCCGCAGAAGTATTAGCGGACAGCTCGTTCTTCACGATCGCGCCGCCCTTCATCACGAAGGGCACGCGCTCGAGGACGCGGATGTCCTTGAGGGGATCGCCCGGCACCGCGATCAGGTCGGCGTAGCGGCCCGCCTGCACGGTGCCGACGTCTTTCTGGCGGTCGAGCAGCTCGGCCGCCCAAGCGGTGGCGGAGAGGATGGCACGGGCCGGGGACAGGCCCAGGCGGACCATCCAGGCGAACTGCTTCGCGTTGTCGCCGTGCGGGTAGACGCCGGCGTCGGTCCCGAACGCGATCTTCACCCCCGCTTTCATCGCCTTGGCCCAGTTGTCGCGCTGGACCTGGCCGATGGCGCGCTCCTTGTCCACGTACTCCTTGGGGATGTGCAGGTCCTCGGCGTGCGCCAGGATGTAGTCGTCGTTGTAGATGTCGCCGACCAGGAAGGTGCCGCGCTCCTTCATCAGGCGGATGCCCTCGTCGTCGATCAGCGTTCCGTGCTCGATGGAGTCGACCCCGGCCCGGGTGGCGTCCTTGATGCTCTGCGTCCCGTGGGCGTGGGCCGCGACCCGGCGGCCCAGCTTGTGCGCTTCCTCCACCGCGACGCGCAGCTCTTCGTAGGTGAACTGGGGCGCCCCCGGCGTGTCGCCGCGGGAGAAGACGCCGCCGCTGGCGGCCACCTTGATCACGTCCACGCCGTGTTGCACGTGGGCGCGGATCACGTGGCGGATCTGGTCGGGCCCGTCGGCGACGTGGAAGTCGTGCTCCTGCGGGTAGAGATCGACTCGCACGTTGGGTGGATAGTGGTTCAGGTCGCAATGGCCGCCGGTGATGCTGATGCAGGGGCCCGAGGCGACGATGCGCGGGCCGGGGAAGTAGCCCTCGTCGACCAGGTCCCGCAGGTCGGCGGCGAGGAAGGGTTCCGAACCCACGTCGCGCACGGTGGTGAAGCCGGCCTCCAGCGTGCGGCGGGCGTGCACCACGCCCACCATGGCGGGGGCCAGGGGAGAGGTCTTGAACGTCCAGATGTCCTCGAACCGATCGGAGCGGGACTCGAGGTGGACGTGCGCGTCGATCAGCCCCGGAAGGACCGTGGCGCCGGAGAGGTCGACGAGCGTCGCCCCTTGCGGAACGGCGACGCCCACCACGGCGATGCGGTCGTTCTCGATCCGGAGGGTGACGTTCTGCTTGTACGACTCGGACAGGCCGTCGAAGAGCCGCCCCGCCTTGACGTAGACCACGCGGGGCGCGGCGGCGAGGACCAGCGCGAGGAGGATCATGCATTGAAGACTAGCAGCTCATCGACCCTTCCGCGGGAGTCCGCTTTCGAATTGATGAACCGGGGGGCACGCACGAGGCGCTGCTCGAACCCGCGGTAGAGCTCGCGGACCCGGTCGGTGGCGGAGTTGGAGAGCAGGAAGCGGACGCCACGCCGGTTGAGCGCGATGCAGGCGCGGGCCAGGCGCTTCTGATCGTCCCAGGTGAATCCGTCCGGCGTGTAGCTCGCGAAGCTCGAGGTGGCGGAGACCGGGTCGTAGGGCGGGTCGAGATAGACGAAGTCGCCGGGCGCCGCGCGGGCCAGCGCGTTCTCGAACGGGGCGTGCAGGATCTCGATGCCCCTCAGGGCCCGTTGGGCGGCGAGGAGCGTCTCGGGATCGTGGAAGCGTGGGTTCTTGTAGCGGCCGATCGGCACGTTGAACCGTCCGGCGCGGTTCACGCGCCAGAGCCCGTTGAAGCAGGTCTTGTTCAGGTAGATGAAGCGGGCGGCGCGCGCGGCCGGCGTCAGCTGCCGCGGCTCGAGAGCGCGGATGATTTGGTAGTGCTCCCTCTGGTAGACGTGGCCAACGAGCGCGTCGAGCACGCCGTAGACGTCGTCGCGGACCTGCCGGTAGCAATGGACGAGCTCTCCGTTGCTGTCGCTCAGGGTGGCGCGCCTGGGCGCGACCGCGAAGAACAGCGCGCCGCCGCCCACGAACGGCTCGTGGTAGCGGCGGAGACGGTCCGGCACATGGCGGAGCAGCTCTGGAAGAAGCGAGGTCTTGCCGCCGACCCATTTGAGGAACGGCGCGGCCTTCTCCTCGGAGACGTCGGCGCGCAATGGCGAGGTGTCGCGGCGGAGCTGCAGTGCGGGCATGGGGGTCGTCGGTAGCACGCGCGATCTGGCGTGGAAACATTTTGCCCGCGCGATCAAAAGTTTGACAGGCTGCGGCCTGTTCAGTGCCAGAAGCCGAGCGACAGCACCGAATTGCCGTATTGCCGGGCGACGTCGCCCGCCAGCGAGAGCCGCATGCGGTACGGGTCGCCCCAGAACGAGAACGAGAAGAGGCGCAGGTCGAAGCCGAGCGTCACGTGCAGGCGCCCCTCCACGTCCTCGAAGCGTGGCGGCTCCCAATAGGTGCCGCCCCGAATGCGGAACCAGCCCGGGACCCATTCGTACTCCGCGCCGAAGCGCACCGAGACGGAAGCGGTCTGGCCGGACGGCTGCAGCCGTTTCTGTAAGAAAGCCTCCAACCCGGCGCCCTGGCTCACCGGGCCGCTGACGATCACGTCGGCCGCGAGGATGGTGCTCGCCTCGTCGCGGAAGTCGTCGCGGATGCGCCGGTTCCAGGGCGTCGGCCCCAGGCGCAGGGCCACTCCGGCCCCCGCGGTCCAGGGGAACTTCACGCTCTCGGGGAGGATGTAGCCGTCGCAATTGTTCGGATCGCACGCGGTCGGATCCACCCGCACCGTCATGGCCGGCCGGAAGCTGAGCCCGATGCGGAAGTCCCTCGCCGGCGGCTGCCAGAGGGCCCCACCCTCTACGGACCAGTCCGCGGCGTTCACCAGCTCGACGCCCGAGGTCGGCAGACGGAGATTGAATCCTCCGGCGACCAGGCTGGCGCCGGCCACGAATTCGCCGTCCGCGAAGGAGCGGGCCAGCGTCAAGCGCCAGAGCGCCGCGGAGAGGTCCGCCGCCGTCCCGCCGCCCGGAGTGTAGTCGCGCAGCTCGCCGGTCACCGAGACCGCGACGCCCCAGGCGCCGAACATGCCGATCAGCCCGGCGTTCAGGGCGCCGGTGTGGCCGTTGAACCGATCCTGCGGCGTGCCGTTGTTGTCGAAATCAACCCCCAGCGACGGCGTGTAGGCGTCGAAGAGGAAGTCCCAGTAGAACCAGCTGCCGGCGTTGGCGGGGCGCGACGCCGCTGCTGCCGGATTGGCCAGCAGCCCCCAGGCGCCTTCCGCGGTGGCGAGCGAGACGCCGCCCATTCCCACCACGCGGTAGTCGGCCACGGCGGCCCCCCGGTATGCGTCGATGATGTAGTTCCGATCGGTGATCGGCGTGTCGGCGCGCGCGAGCCGCGGCAGGGCGAGGAGCACGAGGAAGAGGCCGGCCGGGCGAAGCACCAGCACCGGATGTTATCGGCCCGAGAGGACCGTCCAAGTTTGTCACCGCGCGGCGGACGCTTTCTGCGCGGATGTGCGCCCTTTCAAGATGCGGGGAGTTACCATGCTGCCGATGACCAGTTCCGCAACGCGCGGCGTGATCCGGTTCGGACCCGCCGGATGGGACTACCCGGACTGGGCGGGAAAGGTCTATCCCGCGCCGAAGCCGAAAGGATTCGATCCCCTACCGTACCTCGCAGCGTACTTCGACACGGTGGAGATCAACTCGACCTTCTACCGGCCGGCCGCCCCGAACGCCGCGAAGAAATGGGCCGACCGGGTCCGCGACCGCGACCTGTTCCGGTTCACTGCGAAGCTGTGGAAGCGCTTCACGCACGAGCGCGGCACGGCCTGGACCAGCGAGGAGGTTGATCTCGTCCGCGCGGGGCTCGATCCGCTGGCCGAGGCGGGCAAGCTCGGCGCGCTCCTGCTGCAGTTCCCCTGGTCGTTCCGCAACAAAGAGGAGAACCGCGAGTGGCTGCGCGATCTGGCCAAGGCGTTCCGCCACTACCCGCTGGTGGTCGAAGTCCGGCACATCTCCTTCAACGAGCCCGAGTTCTACGCAGAGCTGGCAGCCAGCCGGATCGGGATCGTGAACCTGGATCAGCCGATGTTCCGCAACTCGCTGCCGCCGTCGGCGCGGGCCACGTCCTCCACCGGCTACATCCGCGTCCACGGCCGCAACTACAAGGACTGGTTCCGCAAGACCGCGGGGCGCGACGAGCGGTACGATTATCTCTACTCGGCCACCGAGCTGAAGCCCTGGGCGGAGCGGACGAAGGCGCTGGCGGAGGAGCCCAACGTCACCGACGTCTACGTCGTGAACAACAACCACTTCGCCGGCCAGGCGGTGACCAACGCGCTGATGCTCGAAGCGCAGGTGACCGGCGAGAGGGTGAAGGCGCCGAAGACCCTGGTCGAGGCGTATCCGAAGGAGTTGTCGCGGATTGCCGTGCCGGACGAGGGAGCCGAGGCGGGGAGCCAGCCGCGCCTGCCGCTCTGAATGTGCAGCGAGCTCAGGAAGGGCGGACATCCCCCGAGCGCCGGGCGTGGCCGCCCGCGCCGTGCGCGGGTCGCTTGCAAAATCCTTCTCCGCGAGCGCCGGCGCGACTTTTCGTCTCGCCTCGGCCCTGAGCTTTCCCGTTGTCGCACCAGAGGAATTCGAGTAGGGTCCGCGCCTTCGCTCCCATGCGGACGGCCTCTTTTCTTGCCACCCTGACACTCACGGCAGCGGCGGCGCTCGCGCAACAGACTGCGCCCGCGCAGCAGCCTGGGCAGACGGGGGAACAGCAACAGCAGCAAGGAGAGGCGCCTTCGGTTCCGACCGGGGAAACCGCCGCGGAAGCGGCGCAGCCGGTCCCCGATACCGGCGTGATCTCGAAGATCACCGTCCAGGGCAACCGGCGGGTGGAGACCGACGCGGTCCGCACCACGCTTCCGCTCAAGGTGGGCGACAGCTTCGACAAGGAGAAGATCAAGAGCGCGCTGCTGGCCGTCTGGCGCATGGGCTACTTCAACGACGTCAAGCTGGACCTGAGCACCGCGAAACCGCCGCTCACCGGCTATGTCCTCACCGTCCTGGTCAGCGAGAAGCCGGCCATCCGCGAGGTGAAGCTGGAAGGCAACGACGAGCTGTCCAAGGACGACCTGAAGGACACCATCGAGGTGAAGGGGTTCCAGATCCTCGACCAGGAGGCGGTGCGGAAGTCGGCGAAGAAGATGCAAGAGAAGTACGTGGAGAAGGGGTTCTTCCTCGCGGAAGTCACGCCGAAGATCGTCCCGCTGCCCAACAACGAAGTGAACGTGATCTTCCAGATCAACGAGCACGCGAAGATCACGGTCAAGGAGGTCCGCTTCGTCGGCAACCGCGCGATCAGCGACACCGCGCTGAAGGACGCCATGCTCACGCAGGAGGGGTCGCCGTTCTCCTTCATCACTGGCGCCGGCACCTACCGCGAGGACGCGTTCCAGCGCGACGAGATCGTCCTGCAGGGCCTCTACTTCGACCTCGGCTACATCTACGTGAAGTTCGGCAAGCCCGCGATCGAGCTCTCCCCGGACAAGCGCTACATCTTCATCACCATGACCATCGACGAGGGCGACCCCTTCGACGTCGGCAAGATCGAGGTCAGCGGGGACCTGCTCCTGCCGAAGGAGACCCTGCTGGCGATGGTGTCGACGCGCAGCGGGGAGCGATTCTCGAAGACCCGGCTGCAGAACGACATGAACCGCCTGCTGGACGTCTACAAGGACCGCGGATTCGCCTACGCCAACGTCACTCCCGACACCGCGGTGGACGCCGAGAAGCGCATCGTCGATCTCACCTACGTCTTCCAGAAGGGCCAGCCGGTCAGCATCGAGAAGATCGAGATGGTGGGCAACAACAAGACCCGCGACAAGGTCATCCGCCGCGAGATGCGCATCGCGGAAGGCGACCTCTACAACGGCACCAAGGTGCGGCAGTCCAAGGGGCGCATCACCGCGCTGGGCTTCTTCGACAGCGTGGAGATCAACCAGAAGCGCGGCACCACCGACGACAAGATGATCCTCGAGGTCTCGGTGAAGGAGAAGCTCACCGGAACCTTCCAGGTCGGGTTCGGCTTCGCCGGGGGCGAGAACTTCTTCGGCCAGGCGCAGCTGGCCCAGAACAACCTCTTCGGGTACGGCCACACCGCCTCGCTGTCGCTGCAGATCTCCAGCATCCGGCAGCTCTTCCAGCTCAGCTACCTCGACCCGTACTTCCTCGACACGCAGTGGACCGGCTCGATCGATCTCTACCGCAGCGAGCTGCTCTACACCGGCTTCGATCGCCAGGCGAACGGCGGCTCGGTCACGGCCGGCTACGACTTCACCAACCTGGTCCCCTGGCTGGAGGACTTCCGCCTCTTCCTCACCTACACGCTGGAATCGGTGAACGTCACGGCCAACACCGGCACGCAGGACGTCCTCGCCAACCAGTTCACCTCCGGCCGCACCTCCAGCATCCGCATCTCCTTCAACTACGACAAGCGCGACAACCGCCTGTTCCCGACCAGCGGACACCTCGAGTCGGCCTCCGCCGAGTTCGCCTCCGCGCTGCTCGGCAGCCAGAACCTCTTCCAGCGCTTCCGGGTGATCGAGCGCTTCTACCGGCCGCTGATCCTGGGCATGGTCTTCAAGACCAACATCTCCATCGGCTACATCCGCGCGACCGACCCCGTCAATCGCCCCATTGCCATCAGCGAGAAGTTCTTCGAAGGCGGCATCAACTCCATCCGCGGCTACGCGCTGCGCAGCATCTCGCCCACGCTGAGGATCGCCTCTTCGCGCGAGCCCGACGCGGCCATCATCGACTTCCCGGTGGGCGGCAACAAGGAGCTGATCACCAACTGGGAGGTCGAGTTCCCCATCCTCGGCGCGGCCGGGCTCCGCGGCGTGGGCTTCTACGACGCGGGCAACGTCTTCTCCGAGCGGGAGAACTTCTTCCAGAGCTCACAGCGCGGAGGAAACCTGCCGCTGGGCCTGTTCCACAGCGTCGGCATGGGCATCCGCTGGTTCTCGCCCCTCGGGCCGCTGCGGTTCGAGGTGGGGTTCCCGCTGACCCGCCGGCCGATCGACGATCCCTACCTCTTCGAATTCACCATCGGGAACTTCTTCTAGCCGCGCCCTTTGGCGCGGCAGCGGCTGGCGCTTGACCCGACGCGCCCATCCATTTAGGGTGCGCCGGTTCGAAAACCAGAGAAGGAAACAAGATGCGCCGCATTTTGCTCGCGTTCACAGTCGCCCTCGCCGCCCGCACCGCGTCGGCCCAGAACATGAAGATCGGGTACGTGGACGTGCAGCGCGCCGTCCAGGAGGTCGAGGAAGGAAAGGCAGCGCGCAGCCGCCTGCAGACCGAACTCGCCCAGAAGCGCACCGACCTCGACAAGAAGCGCGCCGATCTGGAGAAGATGAAGGCGGACTACGACAAGCAGGCCCCGGTGCTCTCCGAGGACGCCAAGCGCCAGAAGCAGGAGCAGCTGCAGAAAGCCTTCGTCGACGCGCAGACCGCCGCCGGCCAGATGCAGGAGGAGCTCTCCGGCAAGGAGCAGGAGGCGATGCAAAGCATCTCCAAGCGGCTGCTCCAGGTGGTGGCGGAAGTGAGCGACAAGGAGAACTTCACCTTCGTGCTCGACAAGTCCGCGCTGCTCTACGCCCCCGCCGCGTCCGACCTCACCAACGAAGTGGTCCGCAGGTACAACGAGCGGTTCGGCTCCGGACAGGCGGCCACCACCACCAAGCCGAAGACGCCGCCGGCCGGAAAGGCGGCTGCGCCGCCGAAGAAGTAAGCTTCCGACGTGGGCACCGCACCGACGCCGCTCTCCCTCCAGGAGCTCGCGCGCCGCATCGGGGCGGAGGTGCGGGGAGGAGGACCGGGGGGCGCCGGGCAAGTGTCGGGAGTGGCGCCGCTGGAGACGGCGGGTCCCTCGCAGATCGCCTTCTATGCCAATCCGCGCTACCGCAAGGATCTCCTCGCCACCCGCGCGGGCGCGGTGATCGTCTCCGACGAAGATCTCAAGGACGTGCCGCAGGGCTCGGCGAGCCTGGTGGCGCCACAGCCCTACGTCGCATTTGCCAAGGCCAGCGCGCTCTTCCACCAGGAGCTGACGCTCCGGCCGGGCATCCGCGCCGGGGCGCTGGTCGACGAGACCGCCGAAGTCCATCCCACCGCCGCCGTCTCGCCCAGCGCCTACGTGGGCCCCGGTGCGCTCGTCGGCGCGAGGACCGCCGTGCATGCCGGAGCGTGCATCCTCGACGGCGCCCGCGTGGGCGAGGACTGCATCCTCTGGCCCGGCGCCGTGGTTCGCGAGCGGTGCGTCCTGGGCAACCGCGTCATCCTGCAACCCAACGCGGTGGTGGGCAGCGACGGATTCGGCTTCGCCTTCGACCTGGAGGGCGACGGCGAGGGTCCCATCCACCGGAAGGTGCCGCAGGCGGGGATCGCGCGGATCGAGGACGACGTCGAGCTGGGCGCCTGCAGCTGCGTGGACCGCGCCACGCTCGGGGAGACGGTGGTCGGCAGGGGGACCAAGATCGACAACCTGGTCCAGATCGGCCACAACGTCCGGATCGGGCCGCTTTGCCTGATCGTCGCCCAGGTCGGGGTCAGCGGCTCGACCGAGCTCGGCCAAGGCGTGATCCTCGCCGGCCAGGTGGGCGTGATCGGCCATCTCCGGATCGGCGACGGCGCGCGCGTCGGTGCCCAGTCCGGCGTCGGGCACGACGTGGCCGACGGCGAGACGGTGAGCGGCTCTCCGGCCATCAATCATCGCGAATGGCTGCGGATGAGCGTGGCGCTCCCGCGCGTCGCCGACCTGTTGCGCGAGGTCCGCAGGCTGCAGCAGAGGATCGAGAAGCTGGAGAAGGAGAAGGGAAAGTGATGGACATCCTGAAGATCCTGTCCGCGCTGCCGCATCGCTACCCGTTCCTCCTGGTGGATCGCGTGGTGGAGGTGGTCAAAGGCGACCGCATCCACGCCTACAAGAACCTCAGCTTCAACGAGCACTTCTTCCAGGGCCATTTCCCCGGCAAGCCGGTGATGCCCGGCGTGCTGCAGCTCGAGGCGATGGCGCAGGCCGGCGCGCTGCTCGCGTACGAAGGGGCGCCGTTCGATCCCTCGCAGAAGGTCATTTATCTGATGTCGTTCGACGCGGTGAAGTTCAGGCGGCCCGTGGTCCCGGGCGACCGCCTCGATCTGTACGTCCGCGTCGAGCGCCAGAAGGGGGCCATCTGGCGGCTCGCGGGAGAGGCGAAGGTCGAAGGCCAGACGGCCAGCGAGGCGCAGATCATGGCGATGATCGCCGACAGGAAAGACTAAGCGTGCCCATCCATCCCACTGCCGTCGTCGACAAGCGCGCTGAGATCGACTCCAGCGCAGAGATCGGCCCCTTTGCCGTGATCGGGCCCAAGGTGAAAATCGGCCCCCGGACCCGCGTCGGTCCGCACGCCGTGATCGAAGGCGACACCGCCCTGGGCGAAGGCAACGTGGTCTTCCAGTTCGCCGCCCTGGGCGCGATCCCCCAGGATCTCAAGTACGCCGGCGAGGCCACCAGGCTGGTGATCGGCGACCGGAACCAGATCCGCGAATTCGCCACCGTGCACATCGGCACGGCGGGTGGCGGCGGCGTCACCCGCATCGGCAACGGCTGCCTCTTGATGGCGAACAGCCACATCGCGCACGACGTCCAGCTCGCCGACGGCTGCATCCTCGCCAACTCCTGCGCGCTCGCCGGGCACGTCAACGTCGAGGACCACGTGATCTTCGGCGGCCTCTCCGCCGTGCACCAGTTCACCCGCATCGGGCGGCTGGCGTTCGTCAGCGGAGGCGCGATGGTGACGCAGGACATCCCTCCGTACGTGACGGTGCAGGGGGACCGGGCGGAAGTCGTCGGCATCAACACCGTGGGCCTGACGCGCGCCCGCTTCGACGAGCACGCGTTGGCGCGGGTGAAGGGAGCCTTCAAGATCGTCTTCCGGAGCAAGATGGGCCTGCGCGAGGCGGTGGCTCACGTGAAAGCAGAGTTCGGCGGGCACCCGGAGATCGATCACTTCGTGGCCTTCCTCGACGGCACCGAGCGGGGCATCGCGCGGTGACCGGCGCGCCGATCGGGCTCATCGCCGGATCGGGGCGCCTGCCTCTGTTGTTCGCCGAGGCCGCTGAGCGCGCCGGCCGCAGCGTGGTGGCGGTCGCGCATGAAGGCGAAACGGATCGGGCGCTGCGCGCGAAGGCCTGGGTCAAGGTCGGCCAGCTCGGGCGCATCGCGGAGGTGCTGCGCGAGGCGGGCGTGGCCGAGGCCGTGCTCTGCGGGGGAATCCGCAAGCCCAGGCTCTTCCATGTGCGCCCGGACTGGCTGGGCCTCAGGGTGTTGGCCCGGCTGCGCAGCTTCGGCGACGACGCCGCGCTGCGCGCGATCGCCGAAGCACTCGAGCAGGAGGGAGTCCGCATCGTCTCGCCGCTGCCGCTGGTGCCAGATCTTTTGGTGCGGCGCGGGCCCATCGGCAAGCGTGCGCTCAGCGCTGAACAGCGCGCCGACGCCGCCACCGGCCTGTCGGTGGCCCGTGCGCTGGGCGAGGCCGACGTCGGTCAGACCGTGGTGGTGAAGGGCGGCGTGGTCCTGGCCTTGGAAGCGGTGGAAGGGACCGACGCCTGCATCGCGCGCGGCGGCGCCCTGGGAGACGGCGCCGTGGTGGTCAAGGCGCGCAAGCCGCGGCAGGACGATCGGTTCGACGTCCCGGCGGTGGGACCGGGCACCATCGACGCCTGCGTCGCGGCGGGTTGCTCGGCGCTCGCCATCGAGGCGGATGTCACGCTGCTGCTCGACCGCGCGGAGCTGATCGACAAGGCGGACCGCGCCGGCATCGCGGTGGAAGGGATCTGACGTGCTGGCGACCATGGCCGAGATCGACGAGATCCGCAAGGAGAAGGGCGAGCGCGAGCTCCGGCTCTACCTGGACGTGGACCGTGGGGAATGGCTGCTCCCGCGGGCGGTCTGGCTGCTACAAGAGAAGCTCAACGCGTACGCCAGCTTCATCCTCGACGGGAAGATGCGCGAGCTCTATCCGTACGCCCGGCCGCAGGACGTCCGCGTGGTGATCCGATCGCGCGGCCAGCCCCCGCAGGACGTGCTGACCCTGGTCGGACTCGTTCGGGAGGCGCTGGAGAAGGACGGCCCCCGGCTCGACTTCGAGCAGGTCCGTTGAATCCGCCCGAGCTGCTGGTGGTCGCGCTGGAAGCGTCGGCCGACCTGCATGGCGCCTCCGTGCTGCGCGAGCTGAAGGCGCTGCGGCCGGACCTGCGCGCCTTCGGCGCCGGCGGGCCGCGGATGCGCGCCGAGGGATTCGAGGCGCTGGTCCGCGCGGAGGAGATCTCGGTGATGGGCGTGGCCGAGGTGATCCCGGCGCTGCCCCGCATCCTGGAGGCGATGGATGCGCTCCGCGACGCCGCCCGCGAACGGCGGCCGCGCGCCGCGCTCCTGATCGACAGCCCCGACTTCAACCTCCGCCTGGCACGGCGGCTCCGCGAGCTGAAGATCCCGGTCGCTTATTTCATCGGGCCCAGCGTCTGGGCCTGGCGCACGTACCGCGTCCGGCAGATCGCGCGGGACATCGCGCGCATGCTGGTGATCCTCCCCTTCGAACGGCGGTTCTACGAGACGCACGGCGTGCCGGCCACCTACGTGGGCAATCCGCTGGCCGACGGGCTGCGCGGCGGCGTGGATCTCCCGGCGCGCGCCTTGTCGGGAACCCTTGCGCTCCTTCCCGGGTCGCGGGTGCAGGAAGTGGCGCGGATCTGGCCGGCGATGCTGCGGGCGGCGCGGATGCTCCGGGAGCGCCATCCGGAGCTACGGCTGGTGGTGCCGGTCGCGCCGACCATCGACCACCGGCTCTTGGGCGACCCGCTGGACGTCGAGCTCGTCGACGGAAAGGCACCGGACGTGCTGGCGCGCGCCGACGCCGCGATCGTTGCGAGCGGCACGGCTACCTTGGAGGCCGCGCTGGCGCTCACGCCGTTGGTGGTCGTCTATCGCACGAGCTGGCTCACCTGGCTGATCGGCAGGCTGCTGGTGCGCCTTCGATTCGTTTCGCTGGTCAACCTTCTCGCCGGACGCGCCATCGTGCCGGAGCTGCTGCAGGAAGACTGCACGCCGGGGCGCATCGCTGCCGCGGCGGAGCCGCTCCTCTCCGCCACACCCGAGCGGACCGCGCAGCTCGGCGCCCTGCGGGCGGTGCGGGCGGAGCTTTTGCCCGAGGGCTCGTCGCGAGCTGCCCGCCGGGCCGCGGAGGAGGTCCTCGCGCTCGTGGAGGGGCCGTGAACGAGCGCCGCGCCTGCGTGGTCCTCCCCACGTACAACGAGCACGACAACGTGCCGCGGATCGTGCCGGCGATCCTGGCCGCGTCGCCCGTCCTCGACGTGCTGGTGGTGGACGACGACTCGCCGGACGGGACCGGCGCGCTGGCCGACGACATGGCTGCCCGCGAGCGGCGCGTCCGTGTGCTGCATCGGCGGCGCAAGGAGGGCCTGGGGCGCGCCTACCTCGCCGGATTCGCCGAGGCGCTGGCGGCAGGATACGGCCGGATCCTCGAGATGGACGCGGATTTCTCGCACGACCCTTCGCGGCTGCCGGCCTTGCTGGAGACCGACGCGGACCTGGTGCTGGGCAGCCGCTACGTGGCGGGCGGCGGCACGGTGAACTGGGGACTCGGCCGCCGCATCCTCAGCCGCGGCGGCAGCCTGTACGCGCGGGCGGTGCTCGGCATTCCCGTCCGCGATCTCACGGGCGGCTTCAAGTGCTTCCGCCGCAACGTCCTCGAGAACCTGGACCTCGCGTCGGTGCGATCGACAGGCTACGCCTTCCAGATCGAGCTCACCTACCGGGCGATCCGCCGCGGCTACAAGGTGGTGGAGGTACCGATCACCTTCGTCGATCGCCGCGTGGGCGAGAGCAAGATGAGCCGGGGCATCGTGGCGGAGGCGCTCTGGATGGTCTGGAAGATCCGCTTCGATCGCGCCGCCAACGCGGCGCTCACCGCACCGCCCTGAAGAAGGCGCGGGCGCGGTCGCTGCGCGGGTTCCCCGTCACCTGCGAGGGCGGCCCGTCCTCCACCAGGCGCCCCTCGTCGAAGACCCAGATCCGCGTCGCGACGTTGCACGCGAACGACATCTCGTGGGTGACCACCAGCATGGTGCAGGTGCCCGCCAGGTCGCGGAGGACGGCCAGCACCTCGCCGCGCATCTCCGGATCGAGCGCGCTGGTCGGCTCGTCGAGCAGGAGCACCTCCGGCTCCATCGCCAGCGCTCGGGCGATCGCGACCCGCTGCTGCTGTCCGCCAGAGAGCTGCCGGGGCCGCGCGCCGGTCCGATCGCCCAGGCCCACGCGCTGGAGCAAGGCGCGCCCGCGCTGCTCGACCACGTCGCGGGCCTCGCCGCGGACGTGTACCGCCGCGAGCATCACGTTCTGAAGCGCGGTCAGGTGGGGAAAGAGGTAGAGGCCCTGGAAGACCATGCCCACGCGCTTCCGCAGCGCGCGCAACTCCGGCGCGTCGGACGGCGTCCGGGGCGCCAGCGGCAGGCCGGCGATCTCCACCCGCCCCGCATCGAACGCGTCGAGCCCGTTCAGGCAGCGCAGGAACGTGGTCTTTCCCCCGCCGGACGGACCGACCAGCGCGATGGTCTCTCCCTTGTCGACCTGCGCGTCGATGCCGCGCAGCACCTGCCGCTGACCGAACGCCTTCTGCAGGCCCTCCACCCGGACGATCATGTCGCCGCCACCGCCACGGGCTCTTCGCCTGCCGCCTCGAGCCGCGCTTCCAGGCGGGCGGCCAGGCGCGCCAGCGGGTAGCTCATCGCGAAGTAGAGCGCCGCGCAGAGCGCTCCGGGCAGCGCCCAGGAGCGCACGTCCACCGCGGTGATGGTCATCTGCTTGGTCAGCTCCACCACCGTGATCACCGAGACCAGGGAGCTGTCCTTGAGCAGGGCGATCAGATCGTTGGTCATCGCCGGCAGCGCGGTGCGCAGCGCCTGGGGCAGGAGGACCAGGCGCAGCGCCTGCCCGTGCGACATCCCCAGCGCGGCGGCGGCCTCGGACTGGCCCGTCGGGATTGCCTGCAGCGCCGCCCGGTGCACCTCCGCCTCGTACGCTCCGTAGTTCAGTCCGAGCCCGAGGATGGCCGCGGCTGGCGCGGAGAGATGCACGAGGGGGGCGATGCCGTAATAGAGGATGTAGAGCTGCAACAGGACCGGCGTGCCGCGGAAGATCTCGATGTACGCGTGCGAGAGGAATCGAGCCGGAGCGCGCCCGTACAGGCGGGCCAGGGCGAGCGCCAACCCGAGCGGGACCGCGAGCGCCATCGAGGCGAGCGTGATCGCCAGCGTGACGCCCGCCGCGCCGAAGAACAGCATGACCTGGGCGCGGTCGAACGTGGCGGGCGGGGGTTCATCCGCCGGCGGCGAAGCGGTTTCGGCCGGGGGCAGATCCGTCAGGTGCCAGCGCGTGAAGATCCGGCTCAGCTCGCCTTTGGCTTCCATCGCCGCGAGCCCCGCATTCACCGCGTCCCGCAGGTCCTCGTCGCCTTTGCGCATGCCGATCACGTACGTCCCGCTCGCGACGTCGGGATCGGCCAGCTCCAGGTCCGGCTTGGTGAGGCCGTAGCGCGCCGCGATCACCGAGTCGAGCAGCACCGCGTCGGTCCGTCCGAGCTGCAGATCCCGGTACGGCTCCTCCTGCCCACCGTAGAGCACGATCTCGACGTCCGGATGGGCGCGCAGGATCTGGTGCGCGAGGGACGAGGCCAGGGTGCCGACCCGGTGGCCCTTGAGCGAGTCCAGCGTCCGCAGCGTCGATCCGCGCCGGACCACGAGCTGCTCAGTGAAGTGGAAGTAGGGCCGCGAGAGCAGGATGCGTCGGCGCAGCGCCTCGGTGTCTTCCAGGCCGTTGACGATCAGATCGAAGTCTCCTCGCTCCAGCGAAGGCACCAGATTCGACCAGTCATTCTGCACGAAACGCTCGCGGACCCCGAGCCGCGGCGCCAAGGCGTGCATCAGGTCGACCTCGAATCCGACCAGCGTCGCAGGATTGCGCGGATCGCGGAAGACGTAAGGCTCGCCGCCTTGCAGATCTCCCGCCCACCGCACCTCACCTTGTGCGCGGATGCGCGCAAGGCCCGAGGCCGCGAGCAGGACGACGAGGCCGATCGCCATTGCGGGAAATTACCCCGGCTGCGCCCCCCTTGGTAGCATCGACGGATGAGCGTCCTGTTCGCCGTGCTGCTCGCCGCGGACACGATCCTGATCGCGCCGCTCACGCCCCGCGGGGAAGCGCCGCCGGGCGCGGGCGTGGCGGTGGCCGAGGCGATCCTCGACGCGGTCGTGCAGGCGAACAAGGACAGCTTCCTCACGCTCAAGCAACTCGACGCGGTGCTGCGCCGGCGCGATCTGACTCTGGACGATCCGGCCGTGCCCGCCATCGCGCCCGATCTCGCGCGCAAGCTCGGGGCCACCGACGTGGTCGCCGGAGAGATCTGGCTGGTGGGCGGACGGTGGCGCATCGTCGCGCGGCGGCTGAAGGTCGGGGAGGCCAAGCCGGTGGCCGCCGCGTACGAAGAGGGCGCGCGGGCCTCCCTGCCGGTGCTGGCGCACAAGGCCGCGCTGGAGCTGTTCGGGATCGAGCCGGACCCCGGACCGATCACCGGCAGCGCGGCGGCGCTTGAGGAGGCGGGAGTCTGCGAGGCGCAGCTCGCCCGGCAGTCGCTGGGACCCGGCGCGCACCTCACGCTCTCGCCACAGCGGCTGTCCATCGCCAGCCGCGCCTGCAAGGCGGCGCTGCAGGCGGACCCGAAGCTGGGCTTCGCGCGCGCCGGACTGGCGATCACGCTGGCCGCGCAGGGCAAGTTCGCCGAGGCCCGCAAGGAAGCGAAGCGGGCGCAGGCGAATCGGTTCGTGCCGCTGGCGGTGCTCGCCGAGTCGTTCGCGGCGCGGAAGCAGCACGACTTCGCGGGGTGGCGGGCGATCCTCGAGGGCGCGGTGAGCGAGCGCCGCGGATTCCTGCACGCGCTGGGATACCTGGCCGAGGACCGGATGGACCAGGGGGACGAAGAGGGGGCGCTGGCGATCCTCGATCGATACCTCACGATCTCCCCCGACCATCCCTGGGCGATGGCGAAGAAGGCGCGGCAGCTCGCGCGCACGGGACAGGCCGAGGCGGCCATCGCTCTCTCCGAGAAGGCGCTGGCGCTGGACCCGGGCGACCCGGAGCTCCTGATCGAGACGGCCTCGCGCTACCTCGAGGCGGGCCGCGACGCGAAGGCCGAGCCGCTCTTGAACCAGGCGCTGCACGCCACGCCGCCCCGGCCCCTGGCCGCCCTGCAGATCGGCGGGCTGTACCTGCGGACGGGAAAGAACTCTCTGGCGCGCGAAGCGCTCGAGAAGTGCCTGCAACTGGCGACCCGGGACGACGAAGCACGGACGCGGGGAGCGGCGCACGCGGATCTCGCGCGGGTGAACGCGCGCCAGGACCGGTACGACGAAGCCGTGGCCGAGCTCCAGAAAGCGCGGGGCGAAGGCAACAACCGCCTGCCCTGCGGCGAGCCGGAGCTGTCGCGCTGGAAGGACCGGGAACAGCTGCGCCAGGTCTGCGTCCAGGCCGAAGCCGCGCTAGCCGGAATGGACGGCGAAGAAATCATCCCCGTCGAATTCTAAAAACCGGGTAAGAGTTTCGGGGACACCCTACGCAACTCATGCCAACTCTGACGCAGCCAGTCAGACTTGGCACGGGGAGTTGCGTAGGGTGTCCCCGAATTAGGGGATGGTTCGCAGGGCGGCCACGCCGGCGTCGGTCGAGACGTACAAGGTTGGTGGATCGACCATGCGGTCGAGCTTCAAGCGGTAGATGTGATCGTCGGGCAATTGGGTGCCGGCGCGTAGGGACGTGCGGGAGCCGGTCTGGGGGTTCCAGAGGACGAGGCCGGTGCTCGCGCCGGCCAGGACGAGCCTGCCGTCGGGCAGGGCGACCATGTCGCGGAGGTCGGACTCCGACATGCCGGCGTCCTTGCGCGGGTCGTAATACCTGAAGGACTTTCCGTCC
>Ga0137394_10000664_pt1 | contig 23922 bp, 28 predicted proteins | sample czobulk116metaG_FD_108278 | JGI IMG/M metagenome (GOLD analysis project Ga0137394, IMG submission 108278) | Vadose zone soil microbial communities from Angelo Coast Range Reserve, California, USA - czobulk1.16 metaG | ecosystem: Environmental > Terrestrial > Soil > Vadose zone | place: USA...
AAGGAAGAGCGCAAGGCCCGAGTTCTGATTGAGAGGGGATACGATTCCTCCATCGACGGCGAAGCTTACAGCTCTATCTTCTTCCAGAACGCTAATCACTCCGTGCGTGTGACCGACGAATTCATGCAGGCCGCAGAAGAGGATCGCGTGTGGTGGACCCGTAATGTGACCGACGGCAAACCAGCCCAACAATTCCGCGCGCGCAACCTCCTGCGTCGCATGGCGGAATCTGCATGGAATTGCGGAGACCCAGGTATACAGTACGACTCGACGATCAATAAGTGGCACACAAGCAAAGCCACGGATCGAATCTATGCCTCGAATCCATGCTCCGAATACATGTTCCTCAATGACACAGCCTGCAACCTTGCGTCGCTGAACCTTCTGAAGTTTCTTGATTCGAACGGTGAGTTTGATGTGGAGTCGTTCCGGCACGCAATCGACATAACGATCACCGCGCAGGATATACTCGTCGACAACGCAGGCTATCCGAACGAACGAATTGCGCAGAATTCGCACGAGTATCGTCCCCTTGGCTTGGGTTACGCCAATTTAGGCGCGCTCCTGATGTCTCTTGGGGTCCCTTACGACTCCGACCAAGGGCGAGACATCTGCGGTGGAATTACTGCCTTGATGACCGGCGAAGCGTATTACCAATCTGCGAGGATAGCGGAGCGGTTGGGCCCGTTTTCGGGCTACCTTCGAAATGCCGCTCCGATGTTAGACGTAATTCGCATGCATCGCGATGCTCTGCAGCGGATCACTCGAGAACACGTTCACTCCTCGCTCCTCGACGCAGCGCAGCGAGCTTGGGATGATGCGCTTGGCCAGGGCGAAAAGCATGGTTACAAGAACTCTCAGGTCTCCGTGCTGGCGCCAACAGGCACGATCGGCTTCATGATGGATTGCGACACCACGGGAATCGAGCCCGACCTCGCGCTCGTCAAGCAGAAGCGGCTCGTTGGTGGTGGCGTCATCAAGATTATGAACAATTCGGTGCCACAGGCGCTGCTGCGTCTTGGCTATCCGCAGCAGCACGTCGCCAGTATCGTCGATTATATCAACGCGAACAGCACGATCGAAGGCGCGCCAGGGCTGAAATCCGAGGACCTCGCGGTATTCGATTGCTCGCTCGCGACCGCCGCTGGCGGTCGATCGATTTCCTGCCGCGGGCACCTGCACATGATGGCTGCGGCGCAGCCGTTTCTTTCCGGCGCGATCAGCAAGACGATCAACATGCCGGCAGAATCCACGGTCGAGGACATCATGGAGGTCTATGTCGAGGCCTGGAAGCTGGGGCTTAAGTCCGTAGCTATCTACCGCGACAACTCGAAGCGCTCACAGCCACTTTCAGTCGCGGGCAAAGCCGACAGCGCCGACGAGAAGACACCTCCGGCCGAAGCGGCTCAGCAGAGTGAACTCTTCGCCCGCGCGCAACGCGAGAAGCTCCAAGCCGAGCGCCGTTCGATCACGCACAAATTTGAAGTCGGAGGCCACAAGGGCTATATCACCGTGGGCATGTACGACGACGGGCGGCCTGGCGAGGTCTTCATCAAGATGTCCAAGGAGGGCTCCACTCTTTCAGGCTTCATGGATGGCCTTGCACTTTCTCTCTCTATCGGCCTGCAGTACGGTGTGCCACTCAAGGCCCTGGTGGACAAGCTAACGAACACACGATTTGAGCCTTCGGGCTTCACGCAGAATCCGGAAATCCGTTACGCCAGCTCTGTGCTCGACTACATTGCGCGCTGGCTCGGAGGCAAATTCATTTCAGCGGACTATCTGAAGCTGAGCACCACGGTGGGCGGAACTGAACCAGCGGCGTCCTCCAGAAATCCTCAATCTGTTCCAGCAACGAGCATGTTGGCGATAAGTGGCGACGCCCCATCGTGCCCCACTTGCGGCATGCTCATGGCGCCGAACGGGTCTTGCTACAAGTGCGTCAACTGCGGGAGTACGAGCGGCTGCTCCTAGCGTCCTTAAATCGCCGAACGAATTCGTCGCGTGAAATGCCAATTCATCGCCCGCATAAAATTGCGGCAACACGAGCGGGTTATCATGGTTTGGAAAAGCCAAAGGTCACAACAATGCGGTATCTTAATTGGTTGCCGGGGCAGGGTGACGTACATTGGCTATGAAGGGAACAAATAGGAGGTTCGCGTCGACTTCTCCTGGACAATTCAGGAGAATGCGCGAGCGGCTTGGTTTGACGGTTCGAGACGTTGTACAAATCAGCAGTGAAATTGCCCACCGGAGAGGGAGTCAAGAGTACGTCCTTAGACACCGCTGGGTCACCCAGCTTGAAACGAAAAAGGCTTGTCTGAGCATACCTAAGCTGCACAGCTTGATGACAATTTATCGTTGCAATCTCAGTGACCTCCTGCCAGAGCTCGATGTGAACGTCGTAGGTATCGACGAATTAATTGCGCCTCATTTGCGATGGACCACACTCGGAGCAACCTCGACGCCAACCGAAGGCGTGGTTGCCCCGCTCGGGAGTCACGGACCGGACGACAAACCCAGCGGAACAATGCTCGATAGCGAACTGCCCGAAGGGGGGTTGCGCATTCCGACGACACACTTGGAAACAACGGTCTCGGGGAATTTCCTGTGTGGCCAGATTGGCCTCGGCGATCTTACGTTTTATCCCGTACTTCGACCTGGGATGTGGGTCCGGATCGATCCTCGACAGAATAGAATTGAGTCTGCTTTGTTCCGGTCTGAGTTGGAACGCCCAATATATCTGTTAGAGCTACGAGATGGGTATGTCTGTGGCTGGTGCGAGATTGAAGGAGATTACCTACTTGTCTTTCCTCATCCCCTTTCTGGCGAAAAGGTTAAAAGGTATGAGTATCCCGCCAGCGCGAAGATTGTGGGCCGCGTGGTTGGCTTTGCCGAGCCGCCGGCTGAGGCGCTCTTGGACCAGCCTAACGACGCCAAAGCCTAATCCGTCATCTTCCGTGTTAGTGCGAGCTAGTTTGAGACAGGGCTTGGATAGCATCAGTTAAAAGGGGTTCAGCCACGTGCCCTTCGACGACGCTCTTGAAACTGGCGGACGAAATCTTCGAGGGATATCCCGATCGCATCACAGAGGTCAAGAAGATCGAGCAAATCAATTCGTCGATCTCCGCGTTCGTACTTACTGTAATGGCTTTGGGTGATGCCGAGACGAGCGGCAACGTCGGACTGGAGCATCTTCGCTTGCTCCCGCAGACTACGAATCAAATCGAGAAGGATTCTGCGGTCGCTTTGCCTGCGTGCCGGGCGAGCCGATTTTCGGGCCATAGGGCGCGAATATACGGGAGCATTGACGTACATTCCAAAATGGACTAGTACTTATTGGACTATCCAGCGCTTCGTACTGCTGCTCGATTGCTAGTTCAGCGTAAGCATGGCCGGCCGGGTTGCTCTTCATGGCATGAGCTTTGATACTGCCTTGGCGTCATCCGTAATGGGTTGACGGAGGCGGTACGTAGTTCCAGAATATCCCCGACCAAAGAAGTCTCGAAGCTGTTCGGTGCAAGGTTATCGGCGCAGGTTTCGAGCCCTCACAGGTGCGGCTCGCCCTCTCAACGGGTCTACCCAGAGCAGTAAGGAGTGAGCGCGATGTCAATGGAGTGCTTCTATCAAACTCGGAGAGTAATCGAGGAATTCGCGTTGGGTACTCTCGCGCAGGTCCCTACCTTCTATGGGCGACTCCATACCATCGCTGCCCTCCGAGACCAGGAAAGAGGTCTCTATCGTTGTAATGCTCTCAGTTCGAGTTTTTCTGGAGAGGCAGTGCACCAAGCTTTAGATTTCTGCCACAAGCAACTCTTCTATCGGACACTCGAATCGACCCTCGAAGCGCAGGCAGCTGATCTTCGCGAGTTCGTAAGACCCAAGGCGAGAGACATTAAGCACACCGGCTCCGATCGGAATAATGTGGAATCGTACCGGTTCTTGGTTCCGTGCGACGCGCCCAGATACATGCGCAACCTATTTATCTCGAATGTGCGCTTCCTCCTAGAAGTGCTCAGCAGGGAGCGAGAGCAGGTATGTGCCCACTAGATTGGCACTCGGCGGAGGTTCGGCGCCGACGCAGGCTATGTATGACCTGCGGGGATAGATCCAGCCACTATTTCAAGGGAGCCATTAGAAAGACTTTGAAAACGGATATTTTGCTAATCGAGACCAACACGGGAGCTGGCTCGCTCAACGTCGCGGTAGGTCAACCCCAAACGCTCGCGGATTTGCCTCAGCCGGAAACCAGCGCGCATCTAAACCTCAGAATCGAGCGATGTAGCAGGGTTGGTAAAGCGAAAAGCAGTTTGCTGGCGACCATCGAGATTGGAGGGTAGCAACCAACAGCCCCCTGGGGAAGCGCCAGCGCACTTGGGCGTAAGACGGAACGAGCTGCGTCTCGCTCAATTCTTGCACCACCCTGAGGGAGCGTACCCGATTTTCTAATTCATTACACTTCGCGCTCTAACTCGCCCGCCCAGATCCGATCGTCCTTTAGCTGTTCAGCGAGACTTGTATTTCCAGCCTGCTCCGATGAGCAAAGCGCAAGATACCACCTGTTGAAATCATTCTTGAGCTAACCATTCCCGGTTGAGTAGCACGGGGAATCAATTCGTTCTCGCGTTACTCTCCAAATTCCCTACAAATACAAGAGGTGAAATCGTGTCACAAACCAGCACACTCATCGGTTATGAGGGCAGGACGATTCCGCGGGAGTCGCTTGCCCTAGTTCCAACCCCAGCGCCAACGGAGACTCATCGGCCGATTCCGCATCACGAAGTCGTCCGGGCTTTGATTGAGGGCCTCGGCTTTCGTCACATCGGCGTCGTCCACGACGAATACGCCGTGTCGCCCGACGGGATGAAACTGTTCGGGGTCTTGGACCTTGAGACAGAGATGGAAGGCTGCCGTTTCTCCATAGGTCTCCGCAACAGTCACGACAAGAGCATGCGGCTCGCGCTAACGTGCGGTTACCGCGTTTTCGTGTGTTCGAACATGGCATTCAGCGGCGACTTTAGTCCCGTACTCGCGAAGCATTCGAAGTCGTTCTCATTGCTGGATGCAATCGCAATCGGAATAGATCGCATGCAACGAAACTTCGAGCCATTGAAAAATCAAGTGGTGGCGTGGCGAGAAACCCGGTTAACGGATGTGGCCGCAAAAGTCATCATCTACCGTGCATTCATCGAAGATGAGCTCGATGCGCCCAAGCATCTGGCGCGCAAGGTGCACGACTTCTACTTCGCGCCTCAATACGGGGAATTCCGCGCGCGAACTGTGTGGAGCCTATCGAACGCCTTCACATCAGCGTTCAAGGAACTGGATCCCATTCCGCAGTTCAAAGCAACCGCCAAGCTGGGCACCTTCTTTGAGAGCCAGCTCGAAGCAAAACTCTTAGGAAGCCAAGGTTCGGCGTAGTTGCCGGATTTGCCCGCCTAGGTCGAACACCACCTGGTGCCCGTCAACTCCAACTGTGGGAGTCGAAGGGTATGGAAATACATCGCAGAGGGTCCAGCCCTTCCTAATTCCTATTGGTGAAAATCTCGACCTCGGGATCCGTTTCAGGATGCTCCAGCCGCATGAGTTGGCTGCGGCGCAAGGCTTCGCTAGGAGCTATAAGTTCGAGGGAAACAAATCAACCCAGGTCAAACAGATCGGAAACGCGATGCCGCACTACACGGCCAAGGCGCTGTGCCGAGAGCGGCTCAAACAGTATGTCTCTCACGGTGCCAGCTTAGTGGCGCCAAGAGCAACAGGATGAATCAAGCGAGAGCCGGCACATAAGTGAGGCGAACACCTCACAGAGTTAAATAAAACGGAGCTCGCCGACGCTGCTAAGAGAAGAGACAACCCCTTGAACAAATTGATGGAACGTAAAACTCGCCTAATTTTCGAAACGCCGTGCGTTCTTCGTGGTCGACCGCTCATCGTGTGTGTCGAAGCATCGGGACTACAACTGCGCGAGAAGGGACGAAGGTCAGGATTTGAGATCAGTTGGGCGCAAATTCACAACCGCGCGGCCGAGATTGCAGCTGACCGACTACGGCAGGCTCGGCGCGAAAGAAGACGAGCGGATTGGCGCAAATAGGTCAGAAAAACTCCCAACTAGGCAGGCTGTTCCCTGAAGTCTTGTCGCAACTCAAGCGTGAGCCAAGCCTCACGAATTCGCCGCGATGGAGCGTTTGTACCATGAAGTGTATCCAGTGTGGTTCAACGATCGAAGCAGGCCGAAACGGCCGTCCGCCAGTTGCGGCGAAGTATTGTTTGAAATGCCGCTCCGAGCGCCGCCGGCTGCGCATCCTGAAGTATAAGTGGACTCCCGAGCATGACGCGTATCTGAGGGAGCACTACCACGGCGGCCTGCACCAACGGGGCCGCGTCATTAGTGCGTTAGCGCGCGTCACGAGTTTTCCCCGGTGGTACATCAAGCGTCACGCACAGGAGCTCGGCCTGGCAATGACTGCCGATCGGAGGCCTTGGACGGGCGAGGACACGGGAACACTCGAAGGTATGCTCGGTAGAGTGTCAGCAAAGAGAATTGCCAAGAAGCTGCGACGCACTGAGACCTCCGTAGTCATGAAGATCAAGGCCCTCGGGACGTCGCGGCGTGTGTGCGAGGGGTATACGATGAGAGACCTCGCAACATGTTTGGGAGAAGACCACCACAAGATCCAGAAGTGGATTGCCGCAGGATGGCTGCGCGACACCCGGCAAGGTACGAAGCGTCACATCGGCAACGGTGGCGATATTCACCGATTCCGTGAAAAGGACATCTTGCAGTTTTTGAGAAATCATCCTCGGGAAATAAATTTGGGAAAAGTAGAGCCAACCTGGTTCTGGGATCTGGTGCTCTTAAGAGGCGTCGCGCTAGACGTCGGGGGAAAGCCGAAAAGGATCGAAGAGGGGATTACAGCGCAGACCCATTCGATCTGTGCGATGCAGAGTCACACTCACAGGAGCGTCTCGGTCGGGCAATCAGATTCAGAAAACCCGTGACGGACGGCGTAATTGGCTGCCAGAATGCGGCTCGGTCTGCCATCTGGACTAGAACAAGCATGGAATCAGGCCTGAACGAGATTCATTGTCCCACGGCTTTCGCTTGGGGCCGCCTTGCACGGGCAGGTGAAGCTTTTGGCAAGTGGAGAACACCGCCCCGCTTGACAATGCGAAGTTTTCTGGAATCTCGCTTATTCTTGAGTGAGACCATGCGGTTTGTAAGATCCAGCAGTAGTCGTCGATCTCGCTGATTCATCTTGCTGAGCGCCTTCCGAAGGCTGCGGAACCAGGGAACTTCCTTTATTGTCCTCGGATACGGCTCAGGGTCCGGAAGCGTAATTGCCAGGGCACCGGAGTCTCTTCGTCCTCGCAAAAGAATTGGTACGTCGGAATCTCGAGGGCCGAACCTAAGTTATCGAGAGTCGGTAGACTCGGTATTGTGTGTCCATTCTCAACACGTGAGAGATAGCACCGGAGTAGGCCGCACCGTTTTTCGATATCTCCCTGGGAGAGGTGCTTTTCTTCTCGTATCGTTCGAAAGCGGTTTCCAAGTGTCATGGCAATTCCTTCCCTAACTAGCTGCTACATCAGAATGCAGTAGGTCGCCTTGCAAAACCGAGCACCGATTCGGCGGCTTGACCTCACTTTCCTCAGACCCGCACAGCCAGAGCCCTGACGACGCGGGCTACTTTGAGCGGTTGGCGAGGCCCAGGACCGGAGCCCTCGCAGGACGCGAAGTCCAGGTAGAAATACAACTCTCAAATACAATTTGTATCAGTCTTGTTGGTGGATGAAACCGTGCGACCGAGCTCGTGGTTGCCACAACAACCTTTTTAGCATCAGGAACATTCCCTCCACTTTTTCAACGGGTAGCCCGCTATTAAATACCAAAACAAAGGTCAATCACGATAGCGGCTATGTGATGGCAAACGAAAGGAATGGCGCCCATGGTCGCGATAGCGACCGGCTCCTGAGTGTACTCCAAGGTTAAACGGGTTGCTGAAGCAACCGATTGTAGTTTTTTCTCCCCTCAACGGAATTGACGTACAAGCTGGGAGACTGTTCCCTTAGGTGTTCGAGCCTTGAAATTTTGGCCTCCTACGTCTTGTCAGTAGAGATTCGTGCTCTTTTTCCACTGGGGATTCCGTTTTCACCGGAACTGCTGCCCCGTCTTACTCCCTTCACTGTGGAGGACGTTTGGAGGGCTGCGACCTCGACCTAGGAATGGGCCTCGCCTCGAAACAATGTTATTCATATGCTTCGGTCTTGCCTGTTTGGTTCTGGCCTTTAAGTTCTTCGCGGCCTATTGTAGATCACTGCTCGCTAGGGCTACGCAAGTGACACTTTCCCCTCAAACTGCGATCGACTTTGAGATAAAGCGTGATGCATCGAGCGGTGACGATTTTCCTCGCGTCCGTGCTCTAGCGCGTTTGTGTCAAGACTCGGACGGCGAACGGAACCTGCGTATCGTACAAACCTATTACTACTTGCTGGAGATCGTTAATCCCTCCTTTAAGGCGACAGTTCCTCGAATCGCTATGTACGTTGAAAATGAGCGACGCGCATGCACGCACTTTGCTGCAGTCGTTCTCGAGAAGCGGATAGGTCATGTGCGCGAGCTTTGGCGAAAGCTCACGTTGGACAACCACGAGACTGACTCCTCTAATTGATACGACATCGAATTGGCTGCCAAAAAAGAAAATTACATTTCCGCCTCGACTTCGACAAGTCTGAGGATCGATCGCAGTGTGAAAGCCCCCAACGACTCGCTTCCTCATGGGGCAGTCTGCCGCAATCAAGGCAGAAACCGAGTTCGTCGCGACTGCGCAGCAATTCTCGCGGACGGCTGCACCGCGGCGTGGAAGAAAAAATGTATCAGCGCTAGATGGGTGAAACGTCGACTCGCTTACAGCCACACAGCAAGTAGCCGAGTATTCGACGCCTTCGGAATTGGCGTTGCCGCCTGGCTCCCTTTCTGCCCGATGGTTGGAACGGATGCTGGCGGGGATGTGGACTACAAAACGGGTCTGAACGTGGCCCTGAAGGGCATAGCTCTGCGTATGGAGGTGATGCGTGCAACCTGCCAAGGATGGTTCAAAAATAGCACACGAATTCCGGGATACAGAATTCATGTCAGCCGCTGAGAAGAAAGCAACTCTCCGTGCTTGGGTCCGCTTCCTCAAGAGTGACATGCGGTTTGATCAATTCACCAAAGCCCTTTACAACCACCTCATTCAGCATTGCTGTTTCATCGCGCACTACAACCGCGCAGGGTTCTATGGTCACTACTTCCAGACTGGCGATGCTGCTTCTCGCTTTCTTTCACAATTCGATGCGCGGGGCGCATGCGCATCTGTGGAATACGGCGGCCACTACTGGCTTTCGGGCGATTACGAAGACATCAATCGGGCCATGATCGCCGCGGCCGCAGTTTATGTTCCCGTCTTGCTTGAGGCCGCGAGTCGGAAGCAAAAGGCCGCTGATCTTGCCATTGCCGCGACCCTGCTGGCAAAGCACGAGATCTCGCTCGAAGGAAACGCAACTCAAGCGCGCGATGATCAAGCGGCCCCCTAACATCGAATGCGTCGCCACCATCGCAGGGAACGCTGTCTTACCGTTGAGTTTCTGAGACCCGGGAGGGGTAGAAAATGGAATTCAGTGTGAAGAGGTCGGAGTTACTCGAGGAACTGAGCCTGACGCAAGGCGTAGTTGAACGGAGGACGACCGTCCCGATTCTTTCCAACATTCTTTTCGAAGTGGCGAACAACCAAGTCCTCATCACTGCGACGGACCTCGAGTTGTGCCTTCGCACCGCGTGTAACGTCAACAGCAAGAAAGATGGTAATGGTACGATCCCAGCGAAGAAGCTATTTGATTTGGTGCGCCTATTGCCGGACGAGGAGATTCGCATGAAACTCCTCGAGAATCACTGGGTACAAATCATTTCCGGGCGCAAAACGTACAAGATTGTCGGAATGGGTCCTGAGAACTTCCCGAAGAGTCCGAGCTCCCCTACGCCGGTTGCAAAGGTTCCTGCTGGAATCCTCTCCGGCCTGATCGCGAAAACTGGCTTTGCGATCTCCAAGGAAGAATCGCGTTTCACGTTAAATGCCGGACTGCTGATCCTCAAACCTGGCTTCATTTCTCTGGTTGCAACGGACGGTCACCGACTGGCGATTGCGGAGGTCGAACACGCTTTCGCGGGCATGAAAGAAGAATTGCGAATCCTGATACCGAAAAAAGCGCTGGCGAATGTGCAGCGCTTGGCTCGGGAGACCGGAGAGGAGAACTCAGTCGCCTTTGCTCATGATGAGAGCCATGTCTTCTTCGCGTTTGGTCGACGGCTTCTGAGTTGCAGGATGCTTGCCGGGCAATTCCCCAGCTATGAAAGTGTGCTGCCGCGCGACAACAAAAGCGTAGTCGTTATCGAACGGCGTGAACTGAGCGACGCTATACACCGCGTTATGCAACTCTCCGACGCACACTCGCACACAGTGAAGTTTGATGTGTCCAGCGGTGCACTCGAGATCTCCGCGTCCAGTCCGGAATACGGCGAAGGCAAGGAGACGATCACCAAGGAATACTCCGGAGAGCCGATGACGGTCGCGTTCAACGGGGAATACCTACTCGATTTCCTCGGGGCCGCCGCTGATGGCCCCATCAGCATTGAGCTGAAGGATTCGCAATCCGCAGGCCAACTGCGTCCACTGACTGAGAACGGTTGCCGCTACCGATATGTCGTCATGCCGTTGCGGGTTTGAATTGGCGGAGGCCGGTGCGTGGACGGAATATCGGAGAAGGGGTGTTTCGGACGAACCGGGATGGCTTTTGTTTTGAGTCTCTTAGGGGTTACGCATGATGGGTAGCGGGGATGTGGGAGATGAAGTTTCCCTCCGCACTACCGCCGCGCACGGTTCGCCGCCTCTAGGCGCGACCAAGCAGCTTCAAGTGCGTTAAGACTGGCGCACCCGGCATAAAACCATAGTCCTAAGTCCGAATACTCCACTAGGCTACACGGCTAGACCTCGCGAACTATGGAGTTCACAACGCTGTCCTTGTAGAAATAGGTTTGGTGCTGTACCGGTTTAGTTCCCTTTTTTTGACCTATGTTCCAAATGGGCGCAGAATGGGCCATTTCAGTCTTTGCGCAAATAAGCGAGATTGCATCATCAGACAACGACCTACGCCCCTGCCGTTTTTCATGCGGCCATGCTCCGAGAAAACGCTCTCGTCGACCGTCAGCGACCGCCGAAGGATATCGCTGATAAATAGTTTTGCTTCCCCCATATCAAACAGTCTGATTCCAACTCTTATATCTAAGGCAAGCATGCCCGGGGTACCTCTCTGCCTGGCGGACCCGGTTTGTTCAGGGCCTTTGGAAATCAATGAGTTATCAAATGACGCGTATACAGGAGAGAAACGTGACGCAGAACGAGACCCCAGCAACTCAGGACCGCGCCAAGTTTGGAATAAGTTGCAAGGCGGGCGGTGTAACTACTCTCACCACCACTGCAGATTCGCTTGCCATTGAAGCGTCAGTTCGCATTTCCCGTTCGAATGTGACGGAGCTCTGGCCGTGCGTTGGGATTTACTCGAGGGAGGAGGAGGACGGAAGCCTGGGCGTTCAAATCGTTGCCTTCCATCCCAACTGGGAAGAACCCATGCAAATCGCCTATTTTCGTTCTCCATCAAAGGATGCTTCGCCATCTGGTTCTGCTCTCGAGTGCGACCTGGAACACAAGAGTGCCCGACGTTCAGCTGAGAGCGCCCGCTAACGCCTTCGTCAAAGGCCGGCTCTTTCACTGACGCAACGGCGCAACGAAGCGCTAATAGACCGGAAATCGATCGTCCAGCGGACGCGTACGCATCTTGTGGATCGCCGTCTCTTGAACGACAAGAGAGCGGACGGAATGGCTCATAGGATCTTCTTTACAGTTCAAGCTGGATGCGCGGAAGTTTGCGAAGATCCAAGTTGACGTTTATGAACGGTTCGGCAACGGCCTCCAAAGCGGGCGAGCCTCGGGTTCACATCAGAGATTCGTGCTTCGAAAGCGAACCACGCGGGAGATGTGAGCCTGCTTAGGTAGAACTTGGAACGGTTTCGACTGTTTTCGGTAAGTTTCTACCCCTGCCTAATAATCTTCGGAAGAAAAGCCATCAATACTTAAGATTATCTCTTTTATAGGCCTTCAAATCCGCTATACGATGCCCCCACTTTGTCGAGGGTGCATACAAAACGTTACATGCTCGAGGGCAAAGACCCTTTAGCGTGTTCGGAGGCTATCCCTCAACTATGGCTTTCACAGTGTTCGATCCATCCATCTTCGATTCTTTCGACCTTGACAAGATTGCGAAGGAATCGACCATTCATGTCCGGCAAACTGAGAAACCGCCGGTATCTTTGGCGGCGCGACTTCAGCGAGTTCTGTTCGAAGTCGTTGAGGCGGCACGCACAGGGCGTGGGGCAGAGCAAGCCATCGCAGCCTACAGCGACATGCGACAAAGTAAAAAATACCCGAGACTGCGAGCCGGAGTTGAGTGTCACATTTGTATCTCTCGTCCATCGGGCTACAGAGTTGTTTGCAATGTTCAACGCGGAGACTAGGAGATGGGTCGATGTTCGGTCGAGGTTCAGGATTATGGTAGCGCAAAAGCGCACCTTCTGGCTTGGATCCAGATCGGTGAGGGCTGGATAGGCGACAGCTGGAGCGAGCCAACCTCTATCACGCCGATGGCCGAGAATGAGGTTAGCCTTGAGGATACTGAAGCACAGGACGAGGAAGGTCTTAGCCCAGAGGCTGAAGAAGATAATTGAAGCTGTCTTTAAGCAAATGGCATACTCGCGCCGCAGGTACAGAGAATAAATTCAGGTTCGAGAGTCATCCTTAGGCACGGCGACTCCGAAGGGCCTCACATGAAGGACTGCGCACGACTCTCGGGAAACGGTGAGGATAAGTGCAAGGCAAAGTGAAATGGTTCAACAACGAAAAGGGCTACGGCTTTATCGGGCGTGATGAGGGTGCGGATGTTTTTGTTCATTACTCGGCCATCATAGGAGACGGCTTTCGGACTTTACAGGAAGGAGATCAAGTCGAATTTGAGATCGTGCAGGGACCCAAAGGGCCGCAGGCGGCCAAAGTAATAAAGATAATTGAAGGCACGCAATGACTCCAAGCGTGAAATCACAATCTCAAATGACCGTCTGCAAGCAAACGGCCGAGCACACGGTTCTTCCTCGGCCAGTCAGAAGCGAAATGCTGTCCATGGACCAACACACATATTCCAAGCACGAGTATGGCGTGCTGCAAGCAGACGTTCGGTAAGGTTCTGGAGGCTGTCGCTGCCTTCGAATCCAGTCGGTGTCATTGCTTGTGTAAGATGATGAGAACATGCAATAGCGGCAGCCCGCTCCGTAGTTTAGTTGGGCCTTCTGGGCGCGCCCGTGTAAGACTATAAGAGGCGGACTGACTAAGGCTCATCGTGGGGAATTCAGGAATCTAAATTGCCGGGAGAACGACCATGGCAGAGGACTTGACTGCACCAAGAAACGCGACATTAACAAACGATTCGCCACCTTCGAGCTCCACGGCTGCGTCGCAAGATCTAACCCTGCCGGACGGCCGTCCGGCGCCACTTCGAGTGGAATGCAATGTTGACGAGGAGACGTCACTATCCATCCCGGCGGCCCATGCTGTTTTTACCGCTTGGCAACGCGTTCGGCGTCGTGGTGAAAATCAGTTGGTTGATACCGTCCAGGTGCTGTGCGGGGAAGAAGTTGACGGCAGCATTACAGTTCGGGTCCTGATCTGGACGCCGAAGTTCCCGGACGGCCTCCAGATCGCTCTACTAAGATCTCGTCCTGAGGATACCTCCACAGGCAACGACCATATTGAATGCGACCTAGAGCACAAAGACTACGAGTCATTGTAAATATCTTCTCATTCTGAATTATTTCTGTTTCCGGCCTGGTAATGGCTGCCATCTTTCGATGACCTGGCTTGTTACGATCTCAGACAAAACAATGGACGTGATCGTCGCCACAAAGGGCGTCATCCTGTTGATCAAAGGCTGCAAGTCGCGGGACTTTGGCACCCCTACCTTCATGATGATGGATTCTGCGCCGGTAATGCGGTAGCAGTCGAGGACCTCGGGCATTTCGCGACTGAGAGCCACAATGCGCGGAAGAAAATCGCCAACGACATTCACGCGAATGAAGGCAAGAACTTCACGTCCGACCTTAGCGGGATCGACCTCGGCGCGATAGCCTAGGATGATCTCAGCCTCTTCAAGTCGGCGCACTCGCTCGATCACGGCTGGGGTCGACAGTCCCACGCGGCGACCAAGTTCTGTATAAGGAGTGCGTCCATTGTGCTGGAGTTCACCGAGGATTTTCCAGTCGATGGAATCAAGGGCTTCCGCATTACTTTCGGTCGATGAGCGCTTTTTCTTTAAGATTTTCCGCATGTGATGAAGAATACCTTAACTTAGCACTGGAAGGCAGCGCATTGCTTTCCTTAAGCTAGTGGCTCGTTCGCGATCAGTCGCGGAATCGTTTGTCGGCATCGGGTCGAGAAACCATGCACACCAGCATCTTTGATCTCTTCAAAATCGGTATCGGCCCGTCGAGTTCTCATACCGTGGGGCCTATGCGCGCGGCCTATCGCTTCCTTCTGTCGCTTTCTCATGCTGGGCTTCTCAGTAAAGTCAGTTCCGTTCGCGTTGAGCGCTAGGGGATTACGCGGCCCACGATAAAACCTGTTCCTCTCTTCTCGCATCAACTCTATCGATATATGTAAGTGTGTGAATTCGGAGGCCGAGGGTGTATCCAAGCGAGCCAAAGTTTTTCATCGACTTCGATTGACGTTTTCCGAAAATCGCTACTCTGAGTATTTACAGGGGAAATCTGTTCTGGCGGAGAGGGGGGATTGTAGCCCCGATTGGTGAGTCGGAGATGACTGGCCGATGAGAGCTGTTATGTCCCTTGTTTTCAACATGCAGCTTTGAGAGTGTCGCTCCGCACAAATTCGGGTTGCCGCATCAGGACTAAGCGCTCCGGAATTAATGGCTACTTTCGTTTATAATCGTACCAACTATGAGTTCGACCAGTGTCGGTCGGAAGGCCCTCTTTGCGGTTCTTCCAACGCGCCTTCAAGCAATAGGAGTTTTTTTCGCTTTATCCCTGGCGACGTGCGTGTTGGCCGATGGAATGAAGGAGTTCGACAACCGCTTTGAGGGAACAACCGTGCGCCCCCACGGCCTAGAAGACTTCACTTTACTGGGCATCCATAGGAACTTCGAATCTTTTTCCCATAAGGCCAATCTGCATGTCCGCTTCTTTCTTCCGCCGGTCAATCCAAAGAGTCAAGTCTCCGTAGAGGCTGCGGAGATTCAGGATTCATTCCACTACTTCATGTATTCAAAGAGCTCGCTGCAATGGAAGGTCGGCGATTGGAATACTTTCGAGCCATGGCCTACCAATGCCGTCATCGACGCCCTGGGCATCCAACCCGACAACTTAGGCGTGCTTGCTAAATACCGGCTAGAGGGCAAATTTCCAGTGTATCTACCCGTCAATGTCTATGAGAATCGGAAGTCAAGCAAACAGACCTATACTTTCCACCTTCTTTCGGGCCAGGATCTTCAGTCCCTGGAGGTCACTGCTACGACAGCTGCAGGCATGGAGGCGAAGGTCCCTGAGGTTAACCTCAAGTGCCCTATGGATCTTCACCCCAATTGTGTCCTGTTCGCCGCCGGAAATACGCTTGCATTTGACCTTGATATGTCTCGTCTCCCCGATGGGGAGTACCACTTGAAACTTGTTGGGCGCGTCCCAGGCAGTGAGGAGCCCACTTCCCTCGGCATTGCGCTCTATCATCACGTCGCCGCGAGTGGTCCCCCGTGAAGAAAGAATGGCACTTGCCCACCTGGGCCTGGTGGACAATGGGTGGGGTCTTGATCTCAACGGCGCTCGTTGTTCTGATGAAGTTTGGGTTACATCCCCAGACGATTGCAGATGTCTCACTAAACGTCAGCAAGATCTCATTTCGTACCAATGGTGTCCGCATTCTGGCTCCAACCACGGAAGAACAATTGCTCATCGCGCGAATCGCTTCCTTGGAGATTCGAGGCAGAAAAGTCCAGATGGTTGAAGCTAAAGGTCTCCGCAAAGAAGGAAATTCATTCCAAGTCCAGGTTGGTCCTGCGGGTTCTTGCTCTTTCTATCGGGTTAGGAGCAGCGCTCTAGAGTTAATGGGAACTTCGATCATCACACTTGGATGGGCCAAAACCGCCGCCGGAGGTTCCGCCAGCCTGCAGGTGCACGGAACCCTTAAGGGGGCGCTTACCAGCCAGCCCAGCGGGCCTGCTTCTAAATCTGGCTTTAGTTGCATCCGCGTTCACACGGATGCAGGATCAAACGAGACTGTGGAAGGAACATTTTCTCCTCAAGGAGGTGACTCCATCCTCTTCACCACCGCCCCGGACACACGACTTGTTATCGAACTCACTTCTGGCGTCGAGATTGGCGATACACAAATACCAATTCTTGATGAAATCCAGTTATCCGATATCGACCCACAAAACCCCGAAGAGAAGACCGTTCTCTTAACCCCACCTGCTGGGCACAAAAATGAGATTTTATTTCAAGCACTGGATAAGACCGTCGGCATTCACGATGACGACCTGGTCGTTATGCGTCCGGGAAGAAGTTTTTATCTTCGACGTTTTGTCGTGAAGGATGGGATCCAGCTCAGCTTGCACGGCGAGCTCCGCGACTTGAGAGCTGGTGCCGGTGTGAGTGATCTACAGACTCGAATGCCCTCTCTCATCGACCATCTGAAGGCGAATCCGGTAGTAAGTTTGCTTTCGGCGTTTGGAGGAATGATACTCACAGTCCTGGCAGCAGTCCTGAGAGACTTCTTGCGAAAAAAATTGGGGCTGAAATCCAAGGAATGAACCCTTTTTGGAGCGTCGTTCTGGCCTTTTTGCTGACGGTGGAATTTCTGATGTCGGCAATGGCCGAATCACATGTCAACCGCTTGGAAGACAGGCGTGCGGTCGTGGTAAAGCTGAGGGTCCATCGTCGAGACCAAGAGGGAGCCAATGAATCGTATGAGACGGCTTCTGGTGTGTATGTCGGCAGAGACCGCCAGAACGCCTACTTTATTACTGCTCGGCATGCCATTGCGCCAGACGAAGAAAAACCTCCCGTTCGTGACATTGAGATGCAGTTTTACACAACGGGGAATCCCTTCAGGGCCCAGATTTTTCAAAAATTCAATACGGACCTGGATCTCGGCGTCGTGAGCACTGGCAGTGCAGACTTTCCCTCAAATCCACCCCTATTGGTCGCAGGAGATGTCAGAGAGGGCATGAAAGTTGAGATTTGGGGGCATCCCCCGGGAAGCAATTGGAACAATTGGTCGGGCGAAATCCAGAGCGAGAACGGCACAAGTGACGAAGTGCGTCGTTTCAAAACAAATCTCGACAATTCTCTGGCGGGTGGCTATTCCGGTGGGCCTGTATTCGATACGGATGGTAATTTCTTAGGAATGCATATTCACGCCGAGGATAAATACGGCATCGCTGTCAAGAGCGGGGACATCTTACGTCAACTTGAGGCCTGGAGAATACCGACAAACAACGTAACAACCCTGGATTCTATCCAAGAGATCTTGGATCATTACGAAGACGCTCTCAACAGCGGCGATATGCTCAAGGTCAAATCCCTACGGTTGCTAACTCCTAGGGACGAGAAGACAATTGCAGACAGCCTTAAGGCAACTACGAAGGACAAGGCATACTATACGATTGAAAAAGAAAGCTGCACGACGCCCTTAGTCATTCGGGATAAGGCGACCGTAACCTGCGGCATAGTCCTGAATGGAGGAAAGGAAATCGCGTCCAAGCGCTGGAGCGCGACCTTCACTCTGGAGCGTTACTATAATCGTTGGTTTATTGTGGCGGATTCTCTTCCGCCACCCTGAAGACCCCATCCAGATAACTTTGTGGAACACGGGTCTAGCTCCTGAAAGAACGAACTATTCTCTCGGACTCGCTTGCCGCTGGAATCGCGAGAAAATGCGCAGGTGGGCCCTTTGACGTTTTCCAATCAAAAGCCGGGCTGGCGTGCGAACATTTGTTATGAGGTGAAAGAACGCCTGCTACTTCCCGGTTCCGAATGAGTGAGGCTCTCCTGTGAACGTAACAAAATTGTACCTTGACAGTGACTTCCTAGTACGATACATAACTCGCTGTTTCAACAGAACTCGAATGGCCTTGAGATTTCGTCTTCCGCCCTTCATTACGAAGTAGCTACTTCGCCTCTTTTTTGGGGGCTCAATGAACTGGCTTCACCGCTCTTTGCTTCCTGTGATTCCTATGCTTTTCATGCACTCGGTTACCTTATGGGCTCAGGCTCAGGTCCCATGTCTTGGCATAGCCAATGGAACCCTTTCGTTTAATGATAGGGTGATCTGTACGGTACCGCAGCTGTATGGACCACAGGCCCTGATATTCGGTGTTCCTGCTACTTTTAAACCCCCGCTTCAGGCGGCGGCTCCGGGCTCTTTCACTCCGCCGAATGTGACCAGCTTTCTGGACGCGGTGAATCAGACCATTGCGAGTCAGATCGCCTCGCTGCCTTTGGTTGCTCCAACTGCCGCCATCAGTATCGCCCCCGTTGGCATTCCGCCTGTGGGCGTTTCAAACGACAGCTTTGGTCCGATCTACAGCGAGCGGGCATCAACAATCGGCAAGCATCATCTGTCTCTCGGATTTAGTTACCAATACATGAAATTCGATGCCTTGGACGGCATTAATCTCCATGACTTCCCGACGCTTTTCGTGCAACCCGATGATGCATTCGCACTGACGGGGAATGGCCAGTGCAATCCCGCGACTAACATTCCTAACTGCTCGCGTGGCAGCCACGACTACCTAACAGCATCGAATAGGATAGATCTTCATATCAGCCAGTACACAGCGTTTGCGACTTTTGGACTTACGAGGCGAATGGATGTGTCGATTGCGGTTCCCTTACTGACTGTTTCCATGTCGGCTGCAGCGGACACCAGCATAGTGCCCAATTCTTCGGAACCTGGCGAGCTTTCGTTTAACACCGCTGCCCCGCACCTGACTTGTCTAAAATCGTTCAACTCAGCAGCCAATCCCCAGCAGCAGTACTGTGGCGAGGCATTTTTTTACAATTCGCAGCGTTCTTCTGGTATAGGCGATCTCACAGTCCGCGTAAAAGGGCTGCTCAAATCGTGGGAGCGTGCGGGCCTTGCAGCCGGGCTCAGTGTCAGGGTGCCGACGGGTAATGAGAAAAATTTCCTCGGAACCGGCGCCACGGGCATTAGGCCCTTTTTGGTGTGGTCACGTACGGGGCGCATCTCTACCCATGTCAATCTTGGCTACGAATGGAATGGCAGGTCCGTTCTGGCGAGCGATATCAAAGCTGGCGCTTATGTGGGTGATACGTCGAGATATTATCTTCCAAGCCAGATTCTCTACTCTGTTGGGCTCGAGGCAACGGTGACGAAGCACTTCACTGCGACGCTTGATCTTGTCGGGCAGACTTTCATTAACGGGGCGCGAGTTCATCTCATACAAGCGCTCGCTCCTGGCCTGTGCCCCTCGACTTCTAGTAGCCCGTACGGCATCTGTGCCAACGCGGGCCCACCTGTTAAGCAAGTGACGATTGCAGCCTATAAAGCGACGTACGCAACTGATAACGCATCCATCGGCCTGCGTTTCCAGCCGTTCGACAACTTTCTAATAACTGGGGGTGTCCTGCTGAAGCTTGACGATGGGGGCCTGCGATCAAAGGCCATCCCTCTTGTTTCCGCCACGTACACGTTCCACTAATTCATTCTATCTCTAAACAGATCAAGGATAACCTCCTGCCCGCTGGTCCTGATTTGGACGAACAACTCAACTATTCGGTAGACGACCGAATTCTGCTAAGTCAGAGTTAGCGTCGGTCTGGTCGAACTTGTAATTTTATTGACGGCCACGATACGGAAGAGATAGGGTAATGTCGCGGTCACAAAAGTGTCGTTGCGCTCTCAGGCACTGCGTCGAAACACAGATAAGTGGGTCTTGTGGACTTGCGGAATATCTCTTAGGCTTAGCAAAGCATCGGGATGCCTATTTTGCCTTCAGTCTAGTCCCACCTCGATTTCAACTTAAACGCCGTTTTTTATGGATCGCACTGGTTTCCCTGGTTCATGCGGAGGCTCGCGGAGCGGCCAGCCAACGTTCTCTTTCTCGTCAGGAATCTGATCTCAAGCTAATGTCCTGGGGCGCCTTTCAGCCGTGTGTCCTGCCGGCTCAGGTTGTCGCATTGGACAAACTGATGGTCGGTAAGGCGGAACCCCGTGGTTGCTGTACGAACCGGATATTCGACGACGAGACTCCCGCGCAGGAAATCACCCGCATCTAGGCTTGAGTTGCTCGATTTTTGAAACCACGCGCCGTTATTTTGTATCCGGTCGAAGTACCGACCAACGAGGCACCGTATCACGACTCGAGCTCGCCGAAACCCTGTGTTCGCACGCCCAGACTGGTTGTTATGCCGACCACAGTGTTTGCGAGACTTACTATCTGAGGCAATGCGTCGATTCTAGGCTTCGATCCCATGCAGGAGTTTCTCGGATGAGAACGCAAGGCTGAGTGAGCTAATCAGCGAGACGGATGCGAGTTTCTCACACGCCCTTTAGGAGTGGTCAGAATCGCAACCATGCTGGTCGTTACACTGACCGCTCGAGTCGGCAGCGTTTGGCGACTGCTCCAATCTCTATGAATTCATGAAAGCGAATATTTCGTTTAACAAACGGGTTCCTTGACCGGTGTAGCGATCCGCGTTGGAGCCGTACCGTCCTAGCGAGGCGAATTATGCGTGGGACTCACAATCGCGCTGTGCTGACGGGCTCTGACTAATCCTTGAAACACATTTCCGGTGAGCATCTGTATTTGGGGAAATCGGGGGCCGATCCCTGAGGATGCTCGAAGACGGAGAACTTGAAATGGCTTAATGGCTTCTATCTTTGGCAAGCGACTTGCCAGCTTGACGAACTCGTATCCTTCGGCTCTCGACGAAGTCCGCGATCTGTTCGACCTGACGATCATCCGTGACCTTGAGGAAAGAGAGGGATCGAAAGCCCCGGCACGACTCGAACTGGGTTTACGCTCTTGGCGTACCCGAGGAGCTCACAGCTGGCATCCGCCGTTCCCAGACGACGCCCGGGAAGCAGGCGGCCAGTATGCCGTTGTTGATGCCACCGAGTGGGTTTAGGGACTCTTGGGGGGCGGAGTTGGCCCGCAACGAGCGAATCCGAGGGGAATGAGTTGGAAGCAGAAGGGGCGATGCCGGTGGCATTCCTGGTTGCCCTGAATGTGTGCAAATTGGTGTACCCTCAATGCCGAAATGTTTGCGACACATTTTGTATCAGTGAAATAAATACGACCGCTAAGGGACGGCCACTTGAAGTATTTGATTTAGTTGTAGATAGAGTTTGCGCACCAATAGTTGCTGAGCGAAGTGCGTTTTCTCGACCGCCCTCAACCGATTATTCCCACGAAATTCCAGCTCACCACAATGCATCGCGCAGGAATCGGTGGAAACCACAATAGATGGAACAAAGAACTGGTCCCTGACCTGGCGGGACGCGCAGATCCCAATTTGCAGCGACGAGATCTTCGGACTTACTCTCTTACCTTCACTGACCCGCCGCGTTTGTGAGGTGAAGACGGAAGAAGAGAATTGTGGGGAGACGGTAGGTGGAAGGGCGCCTCCCGGGACTGTAAGTTTAGTTGGCTTGGCTTGATCAAGGTTATCGCGTAAGGACGGATTTGTGGAGCGCCTGCAGTGGGATGAAAGCAAGATGAATACACTCGACGTCATTCTGCCATACCTAAAACCAATCGAGCACCTACTCTTGGACGACTCCATTACCGACGTCATGATTAACGGTCCACAGGTCTTTGTCGAAAAGGACGGATTCCTTCAGGAAATCAGGGATGTTTCACTTGGCGAGCGGTCACTCTTGGCTGCGGTTGAAAATATCGCCCACAGTCTGGGTGAGGACATCTCTGAATCGAAGCCAATTCTCGATTCACGGCTAACCGATGGGAGCCGCGTTTCCGCGGTCATCCCGCCATGCAGTGACGCTGGTGTAGCGCTCACTATCCGCAAATTCGGCAAAAGGCAGTTTGAAACAGCCGATCTGATTCAGGCCGGAACGTTTAACCCGACACTGGCGAGGAGGCTCGAGGCATATGTCGTCTCCAAGAAGAACATCCTCATCAGCGGCGCCTCGAGAGCGGGCAAGACCACGCTGCTTTCAGCACTCACAAGGTTCATCCCTGAAGACGACCGGATCGTATTAATTGAAGATCGGCCCGAGATCCAGGTCTCTCAGCGAAACGTGCTGCGGTTCGAGCCGAAGCATGTGCAGAACGGTAGACCCTCCGTCGCAACCCAAGACCTTCTAGAAGCCGCCATGGGGCATCGACCGGATCGCATTGTCGTAGGGGCGATCCGTGGTGCGGAAGCGTTCGACCTGCTTGAGCTCATGAATTCTGGATATTCTGGCGTTCTTGTTGGGATTCACGCAGACAGTTCACTGCAGGCCGTCGCCCGATTGACAAGTTGCGTCTTGCGCAGCGGAGTTGACTTGCCCTACCGATCTATAAAATCCAACATCGCTGACTCGTTGAATGTGGTGGTCCAACTCCAGCGCCGGCCAGGCCGCCGATACATCTCGGAAGTTCTCGAGATCAATAGCTATGATCCCGACAGCGATCTGTTTGACTACTGCGCCGTTTGTCTCAAACAGCAGCAACGTTGTGCTACTTCTTCCGAGGATACTCTAGGCGGCAACGGAACTGAAACTGTATATTCAGACGGTCAGAAGTTCTGACAACAATTTCCAGAGCTATTCTCTTGAGCAAAAATGCGAAGGTCTACGGATGAGAATATCGAGAGCGGCCACCGTCGTACGCGCTCTAACGTCATACCGCGAGTAGTCTGCCATGAGCCAAGCCAGTATCGCAGTATCAGCCCATCTCTCGCCTCCAGATTTAGATTCACCGATGACCGTCAAGGAGGCCGCCAAATTCCTTGGAGTGAGCCCTCAGACTGTGTATCTTTGGGTAGAACGAAAGCAGATTCCCCATCTCCGCGTAATGGGTCGGAATATCCGGTTTCTCAAGTCGGATCTCGAGCCATTCCGCGCGTCCTTCAGACAGGAGATGGAGAATGCCTAAACCACGGAAACACGATGGGGTTGTTTATCCACGCAAGGACGGCAAGATTCTATGGATGCGCTATCGGGACCGCAACGGTGAGCCCCGTAGGGAATCCACCCGTACCGAGGACTGGCGGGAAGCCAATCGAGTGCTTCGAGAGAGGCTTCAAGCCAGGGATGGCAACCTTCTAGAAGTAATTCGTAAAGGAGAGGCCCTAACTTTCGGAGAGTGGGTGGATTGTTTTCTCGAGAAGTATTCGAAGCCGCCCATACGTTCTGCCAAGACCCATGAGGCGAACGTGCGCTGCGCGAAGCATCTAAAGGCTGAGTTCGTCGGTAAGAAACTCGTGGAAATCACAGCTGACGCAATCGAACAGTATCTGGGTGATCGCATAAAGCAGCGAGTTCGGATCAGGATCAAAGGTGGTGGCTACCGGGAAAAGGGAGCCACCAAATCGTCCACCGTACACCAGGAGTATCGAGTTCTTCGGCGTATGTTGAACGTGGCAGTCCGCAAGAAGCTGCTCGCAGCCAACCCCTGTAAGGGAGTGGAATTTCCGGTTGTCGTAACGGGATTGTTCCGGCCGCACTACGTTACATGGTCGGAGCAAGAACGCATCGAGTCTCACGGCCCGGAATATCTGCGAAATGCCGTGCGGATCATTACCGAAAC
>Ga0137394_10000665_pt1 | contig 23919 bp, 20 predicted proteins | sample czobulk116metaG_FD_108278 | JGI IMG/M metagenome (GOLD analysis project Ga0137394, IMG submission 108278) | Vadose zone soil microbial communities from Angelo Coast Range Reserve, California, USA - czobulk1.16 metaG | ecosystem: Environmental > Terrestrial > Soil > Vadose zone | place: USA...
CGATCCCCCGAACGATCCACTCGCATTCCGGCAGTGGATCGCCGAATCTCACGTCGAAGCGTGTCCGCTCCATCGCCAGCTCGGCGAGCAGCGCTTCGAGCTGCCGGCCGAATGTCGTGGCGATCCGGCGCCGCTCGCGCGACAGCGCCTCCGCCGCCGCGTAGAAGATCGTTCGCGCGGTCGCCAGCTCGCGCTCGAGCTCCGCGATCCGCTCGTCTCCCCGATCGAGGTCGGCGAGCTCGCGCTTCAGTGCGTCGAGGCGCCCGACGACATCGGAAAGTGTCGGACCGTACTTGCGCTTGAGGCGCTCGAGGAGTGCTAGACGCTCCTCCACCTGCTGCAGACGCGCGGGCGACGCCTCGATGCCGTCTGCGTATTTCCGAAGGAAGGCGGCCAGATCCTCGAGCTGCGACTTGATGCCGTCGCGCGCGTCGAGATACGGCTGGAACTGCGGATCGAGCGCCGCCAGCTCGGCGACGCGCCGCCACACGTGGCCCAGCTCAGCCAGGATCGCGTCGTCGCTCTCGTACAGCGACGCGTAGCTCTCGGCGCACAGCCGCTCGACCCGCTCGGCACTCGCGAGCACCTGCCGCAGCGCGGCAAGCTCCGCGTCTTCGCCCGCCTCGCCGGGCGCGATCGCCTTCAGGCCGGCGCGATCGAGCTCGCCGAGCTGGAAGGCGAGCAGGTCCTGGCGCGCACCGCGGTCCCTGGCGGCCGCGCGCACCCGTGTCAGTTCTTCCTGAGAGGCGTGCATCGCGTCGTACGCCGCAGCGGTCGGCACCGTCAGGCGCTCGAGGCCGCCGAAGGTATCGATCACGCCGAGGTGCGTGGACGGATCGAGCAGTGTCTGGTGCTCGTGCTGGCCGTGCAGCTCAATCAGGCGGTTCGAGAGATCTTTGAGCGCGCCCGCGGTCGCGAGCGTGCCATTGATGAAAGCGCGGCTGCGCCCTTGCGACGTGATCTCGCGGCGCACCAGCAGCTCTTCCCCGCCGCTCTCGAAAATCGCCTCGATCGTCGCGGCGTCCTCACCGGTGCGGACCAGGTCGCCGGACGCGCGCCCGCCCAGCAGGAGGCCGACGGCCTCCACGAGGATCGACTTCCCAGCGCCCGTCTCGCCCGTCAGGACGTTCAGGCCGGGATCGAATTCGACCTCGACCGAATCAATGACCGCGAGGTGTGTGATGCGCAGGAAGCGGAGCATGGGGAAAGAGAGCGAACTCCAATCGTAACATAGGTTTGACAGCTATTTCACGCCATGATAGAGTTTGGTCTGTCGCGCTGTCCCAGCGGCGCACTGCTATGTCTCGGAGGGCCGTTTGCCCACGCTTGGAAGCCCGCTGGTCGCCCTGCTGCTGCAGGCGACGGTTGGTGCTGCGCCCGAAGGTTCCAGTACCGGCATCGTCAGTTTAATCGCCCGCTCCACCCCGCTTACCTTTGGCGTTCTCGGAGCCCTTGTGCTGTTGTCGGTCTGGTCCTGGGGCATTTTCCTGTACAAGTGGTGGACATTTCGGCGCGCCGCGCGACAGAGTGCGCAGTTTCTCGAGGTCTTCCGCCGCAGCAACAAGTTCTCTGAAGTGCAGGCGGTCTGTCGATCGCTCGGCGAGAGCCCGCTCGTCGGCCTTTTCCAGACCGGCTACGCGGAGCTGACCGCGCAGTTACGACAGACCGCGCCGCCCGACGTGCAGAACGGACCCAATCCACGCGCTCCGGCCGGACGTCCTACCTTGAAGAGCCTGACGGCCGTGGACCGGGCGCTGCTGCGCGCAGCCGCGGTCGAGGTGAACAAGCTCGAAAACCACATCTCGTTTCTCGCGACGGTCGCCAGCATGGCGCCGTTCGTTGGCCTGTTCGGCACCGTGTGGGGGATCATGAGCGCCTTCGAGCAGATTGGCATCACCGGTTCGACGAGCCTGCAAGCGGTCGGCACGCCGATCGCCGAGGCGCTGGTCGCGACCGCGGCGGGCCTCGCGGCGGCGATTCCGGCGGTCCTCTTCTACAACTATCTCACGCAGCGCGTGAAGCTGTTCGCCTCCGAGATGGACGACTTCGCCATGGAGTTCCTGAACATCTCCGAAAGGAACTTCACCTAATGCCGAAGCTCGGGCCGGCAGCGGGCGCGTCGGCCGGCCGGACGGGACGCAGCCGCCGCGTGTCGACGTCGCTCGCGGAAATCAACGTCGTGCCGCTGGTGGACGTGATGCTCGTGCTGCTGATCATCTTCATGGTGACCGCGCCGCTCCTCCAGCGCGGCATCGACGTAAAGCTGCCGGTGGCGCGCCGCGCGACGCAGGTCACCGGCGAGCGCGTCGAGGTCACCGTGCCCGCCGGCTACCGGGAGTCGCACTTCGTCTACGTCGGCAAGGAGCAGGTCCCGGCACGGGCGCTGCAGGAACGGATTCGCCAGCAGATGGAGACGCGCGACACGAAAGAGGTCTTCCTCCGCGGCGACGGATCGGTGCAGTACCAGGATCTCATGGAAGTGTTCGACATGCTGAAGGGCGCCGGCGTCCAGAACGTCGGCCTCGTCGCCAAGATGCCGGGTGAGCGCTGATGCAGGCCAGCGACGTCCTCCGCGATCGGATGCAGACAGCCGCGGGGCTGGAGCGCATGTATGCCCTGTCCGTCTCGGGCGCAGTGCACCTCACGCTTGGGGCGGCCCTCCTGTTCGCGTCGAACGGTCTGTTGAGGCGCGCGGACGCGCCGCGCACCGTCATGACGATTTCGTTGGGGGGCGGAGGCGTCGGGCCCCAAGACGGCGGCTTGACGACGATGGGCGGCCGCCCGATTCAGACCGTTACGCCGCCCGAGGAAGCGCCGAAACGCGAGGCCATCCGGCCGCCCGCCGCGAAGGCGCCCGAGATGACAATGCCGCTGCCCCACGCGAAGCCGGTCAAGGCGGCGCCGGCGCCAGCCGTCAAACAGGCGCCGGACGAGGCGCGCGGCCGAACGCCGACAAAGGGCCCCCAGACGAGCACCGGCAGCACCGTGGCCGACACCGGCGTCCGCGGTCAGGGGTTTGGCTTGTCGACCGGCGGCGGCGCCGGCTCCGGATCCTCGCTCGACATCACCGGCGATTTCTGCTGTCCCGAGTACATCACGTTGATGGTCGTTCGTATCCGCGCGACCTGGGTTCAGAACCAGGGCGCGAGGGGACAAACGCTGGTGAAATTCACCATCATGCGCGACGGATCGATTACCAGGGTCGAAAACGAGCGGCCGAGCGGCACGACCGCGCTCGATCTGGCCGCGATGCGCGCGGTGCTCACTACGAGGACGCTGCCGCCGCTGCCCGACGCGTTTCCCAACCCGACGCTGACCGTGCACCTCAATTTCCAATACCAATGATCAAAGCCATCCTCACAGTGACGCTCGCGCTCGCGCTCGTCGCGGCCGGCCCGCGCGCCCGGCAGCCGCCGGCGTCGCAGCAGCCGCCGCCACCCACTCCCCAGCAACCAAGCGAGATCGAGGTACCGATCTCGGGCGAAGCGGGCGCGCCGCCGCGGCTCGCCGTCCCCGATTTCATCGCGCTGACGACCGACGCAGAAACGGCCGCCGTCGCCAGGACCATCGGCCAGGTGCTCTGGGACGATCTGAACTTCGAGCGCGAGTTCGCGTTCATCCCGCGGGACACGTACGCGTCGATCCCGCGCGCCACCTCGTTCGCGGACGTCGCGTTCGACCGGTGGCGGGAGCTGAACGCCGACGGCCTGATCGTCGGAACGGTGCAGAAGGCCGGGACGACCGTGAAAGTGGAGATGCGTCTGTTCAACGTGCGGACGCGGCAGTCGGCGTTCGCGCGGCAGTACGACGGGTCGGCCGCGAACCCGCGGCTCTACGCGCACACGATGTCGGACGAGATCCACAAGTCGCAGCGCGCGCTGAACGGCGTCGCGCGCTCCAAGCTGACCTTCGACTCGGATCGCGACGGCGAGCGCATGGCCGGGACCGTGCAGAACCGCAGCATCAAGGAGATTTACATCTGCGACTACGACGGCGAGAATCAGCGGCGCGTCACGGTCGGCCGCACGCTCAACATCGCGCCCCGCTGGTCGCCCGACGGGCGGTCGATCGCCTACACGTCGTACCGCCGCGGCGGCGCGAACATTTTCATCTCCAATATCTTCCAGGGCACGCTCGACGAGGTCACCAAGGGGGAGAAGGTCGGCGAGAACTGGCTGCCCGCGTGGTCGCCCGACGGCACGCGCGTCGCGTTCAGCTCGACGCGCGACGGCAACCCGGAGATCTACGTCGCGAACCGCGACGGATCGAACCTGCGGCGGATCACGAACCATCCGGGCATCGACATCACGCCGACGTGGTCGCCGTCGGGCACGCAGATCGCCTTCACCTCCGATCGCAGCGGCACGCCCCAAATCTACGTCGTCGGCATCGATGGCCTCGGCCTCGCCAAGAAGACCGCCGAGTCGTATTGCGATCGGCCGACGTGGTCGCCAGCGCCCTACAACGAGATCGCGTTCGCCTCGCGGAGCGGCCCCGGGTTCGACATCAAGGTGCTCGACCTGGCGACCGGCGCCTCGCGCGCGCTGACGTTCGGCGAAGGCACCAACGAGAGCCCGGCGTTCTCGCCCAACGGCCGCCATCTGGTGTTCACCTCCACGCGGTCCGGCAAGGCCCAGGTGTTCACCATGGCCCGCGACGGCAAGGACGTGCGGCAGATTACCAGGACGGGCAACAACGAGAAGCCCGACTGGTCCCGATAACTGGAGAATCGACGATGAGATCGGTCCGACCCGCCTTGATCCTGATCCCGGTCCTGTTGGTGCTGACGGCCGCGGCATGCGGCAAGAAGAAGCCGCCGGTCGCGCGGCCGGCTCCGCCGCCCCCGTCGGTCGCGACGACGACGGCGCCGTCCCGCCCGCCCGCGCCGCCCGAACCGGTCGCCGAGCCGACGATCGTCCCGCCCGAACCGGTACGCGACGATGCGATCTCAGCGGCGTCGCTCGACGATCTGAACAAGAACTCCCCGCTCAAGCCGGCGTTCTTCGATCTCGATAGCAGCGACCTCACCGCGTCGGCGCAGCGGGCGCTCGACGAGAACGCGGCGCTGCTGAAGCGGTACGCCAGCTGGAGCATAACAGTCGAGGGACACTGCGACGAGCGCGGGACGGCCGAGTACAATCTGGCGTTGGGCGAGCGCCGCGCGATTGCTGCCCGCGCCTATCTCGTGTCGCTGGGCATTCCGGCCGATCGGTTGCGAACGGTCAGCTACGGCAAGGAGTTCCCGTTCGATCCAGGCCATGACGAATCGGCGTTCTCCAAGAACCGGCGGGCGCATTTCGTCATCACCGCGAAGTGAGCTTATGAAACAGAGACTTTTTTGCGCGCTGCTCGTCGGCGCCCTCGCCACGACGGCTGTCCCCGCGCACGCCGCGAACAAAGAGCATCAGCAGCTGATGGCGGATCTCCGCATGCTGCAGGAGCAGTCGCAGTTGCTCCAGAACCTGCTCGGCTCCGTGACCGACGCGCTGAAGGTCGTGAACACGCGGCTCGATCAGCAGACCGAGACGAACCGCAAGGCGTTCGCGGACCAGAAGCTGGTGATCGACAACCTGACCAATGACGTCCGCGTGATCCGGGAGAAGCTGGACGACAGCAATGTCCGGCTCGGATCGCTCACGCAGGAAGTCGATTCGCTGCGGCAGTCGATGCAGCAGATGGCCACACGCCCATCCGCGACGACCGAGCCCGACCTGTCCGGGACCGGCGGCCCTCCGGTCGCGGGAGGCGCCCCGCTGCCCTCCGGCGGCGGCACGCCCGGCGGGAGCGTCGGCAACTCGCCCCAAAAGATCTGGGACACGGCCCAGAGCGACTACTGGGCCGGCCAGTACGATCTCGCGATTCTGGGTTGGGAGGACTACATCAAGAGCTTCCCGAAATCCGACAAGGCCGACGATGCCCAGGTCAGTATCTGCACCGCCTACGTGCAGGACGGGAAGCCGGACAAGGCGGTGGCGGCGTGCGACATGGCCATCCGGATGTACCCCACCGGAGACAAGATTCCCGAGGCGTATTACCGCAAGGGCCTCGCGCTGAGCAATCTTCGGGACATCGCCGGCGCGCGCGCGACGTGGGAAGAGCTGATGAAGAAATTTCCTGACAGCCAGGAGGCCACGCTCGCCAAACAGGGGCTCGAACGGTTGAAGCGGCCCTGACGGAAAGGCTGAAGTCCGAAGCACGAAGTCGGAAGCTCGAGCGACGACGATGTAGAATGCTGTGCTCAGCTTCTGACTTCTGACTTCCAACTTCCGACATCCCGAAGGGACTTATGGGCAGCGTCAACAAGGTGATTCTGGTCGGCAACCTCGGACGCGACGCAGAGCTCCGCTACACCCCAGGCGGCGCGCCCGTCGCGAAGTTCAGCATCGCGACCACCGAAGTGTGGAACGACAAGGCGGGCCAGCGGCAGGAACGAACCGAGTGGCACAACGTCGACCTGTGGGGGAAGCCAGCAGAGTCGCTCAAAGAGTACCTCGTCAAAGGGAAGCAGGTGTACGTCGAGGGACGCATTCAGACCGATGAATACACGGACAAGGAGGGCGTCAAGCGAAAGAGCACCAAGGTGCGCTGCGACAAAGTTGTGCTCCTCGGCGGCGGTGGCGGCGGCCGCGGAGTGAGCCCCTCTCGAGGCGGCGGTGAAGAGGGCATGGGCGGGCACGTCCCCTCCCCCGCCCCGGACGTGTCGGAGCCGCTGACCGACGACGATATTCCGTTCTAGAGACATCTAAGGATTTGAGGATCTAAGGATTTTAGGATTTTAGGGTTTATCTACGGATCTAAGAGCGAGCGCCGGGCGCGGCTCTCAGATCCTCAGGTAAATCCTCAAATCCTTAGATCCTTAGATCCTCAGATCTCTAGATCTTCTTTTCTACCCTTCCATATCGGTCCTCGAGGCGGACGACGTCGTGCAGCTCCGGGGTCGAGACCTCGAAGATGTCGCTGTCTTCGATCGCCGTCATGCGATGGACCGTTTTCGGCGTGATGTGCACGCACTCCCCGGGCCGCATCTCGCGCTGCTTCAGCTCGCCGCCTTCCTCGATCTCGAACAGCAGCCTGCCTGAGTGCAGGTAAATCGTCTCGTCCTTCACGTTGTGGTACTGGAGGCTCAAGGCCTGGCCGGCGTTGACGTGAATCAGCTTGCCGACGTACCGCTCCGTCTTCGCCCAGTGCAGTTCGTAGCCCCAGGGCTTGTCCACACGCGCGATGTCACCGCTCACGACGTCACTCCCTTGATTAGCGTCAGCCGGCCGAGGGCGGCCAGCAGCACGCGCTCGATCTCGTCGACGGTCGCCAGCTTCAGGATTCGGCGCGCCGTCGCGCGCAGCTCGTCGTATCGCATCTCCGACAGCACCTGTTTGGCGATCGGAATGGCGCCCGGCGTCATGCTGAATTCCGTGAGGCCGAGCCCCACGAGCAGCGTCAGCAGCGCCGGATCCGACGCCATCTCCCCGCAGAGCGATATCGGAATACGCTGTCGCGACGCCGCCCGCCGCACCATGAGAATCATCCGCAGAATCGCCGGGTGCAGCGGCTCGTACAGGCGCGACACGCGCTCGTCGGCGCGATCGACGGCCAGGCAGTACTGAATGAGATCGTTGGTGCCGATCGTGAAGAAGTCGACCTCGCGCGCGAGCAGATCGGCGGTGTACGCGGCCGCCGGGATTTCGATCATCACGCCGATCGGCACGGGCGCCACCTGTTCGCCCCGGCGCGCCAGATCCGCGGTCGCCTGCGCGACCATGGCGCGCGCATCGCGGATCTGCTCGACGCTCGACACGAACGGAAACATGATTCGCAACCGGCCGTGGCGCGCGGCGCGCAGCAACGCGCGCAGCTGGATCCGAAACAGATCGGGGCGCGTGAGGCTGAGGCGCAGGCCGCGCATCCCCTGCCGGCTTGCGCGCGGCTCGTCGGTCTCCCAGCCCGCCGCAAACGGATGTTCGGTAAGCCGCGACGCGATCTCATCCTCGGCCACGTCGAAGGTCCGCACCGTGACCGTGCCGGGCGCCATCCCCTCCAGCATCCGGCGGTAGATCTCGTACTGCCGATCTTCGTCGCGGAAATCTTCGACGCCCCCCGTGATGAGGAACTCGGACCGGTAGAGCCCGATGCCCTCGGCGCCCGCATATCGGGCGGCGGCCAGGTCGTCGGGAAACTCGATGTTGGCGTCGAGCCGGATCGCGACGCCGTCCGCTGTCGCGGCGGGGCGGCGCCGCTCGGCATCCATCAGGGCCGGACGGTGATCGTCGGCGTGATGCGCGGCGCGGGCGAGCTCCTCGGGCGACGGATCGATGATCACCTCGCTCGCTGTCCCGTCGATCACCACGAGCTGTCCGGCCTGCACCTGCTTGATCGCGTTGTGCAGGCCAACGACCGCCGGAACCTCGAGCGAGCGCGCGAGGATCGCCGTGTGGTACGTCCGGCTACCCGCGTCGGTGGCGAACCCGCGGACCTTCGTCCAGTCCACCTGCGCCGCGATCGACGGCGTCAGCTCGTCGGCCACGAGAACGGACGACTCGTCGAGCTCGCGCAGCAGGTCGCGCGGCGTCGCGCCCTGCTTGCGGAGGTTCATGCGGAGCCTGCCGACGAGATCCGCGACGTCGCCCTTCCGCTCGCGCAGATAGGGATCCGCCACCTCTTCGAACACGGCGCTGAACTCGTGAAAGACCTGCTGGACGGCCCATTCGGCGTTAACGCGCTGCCCGCGGACGATGTCCTCGGCGCGCGGCAGGAGCATCGGATCCTCCAGCATGAGCAGCTGCGCGTCGAACAGCGACGAGAGCTCCGGCCGCCGTCTGGCCAGCCGCGCCTGGATATCGACGAGCTGCTCGCACGACCGCACGCGGCTCTCCTCGAGCCGCCGGATCTCGTCATCGAGGCGCGCCGTCGGAATCTGGTAGCGCAGCACATGGGCGCGCTGGATCAGAATGACCGCGCGGCCGGCCACTACGCCCGGCGATACGCCGATGCCCTTCAGGCGGTGCATGCGTCCTCGCCGAACCCGGACCGGACCAGCGCCACCAGCGCGCTGACGGCGTCCAGCTCATCGCTGCCGTCCGCGGAAATCGTGATCGTGGATCCCCGCGGGGCGGCCAGCAGGAGGATCCCCATGATGCTCTTGCCGTCGATCTCCCGACGATCGCACGCCACGCGCACGCGCGCCTCGAAGCGCGTTGCCACGTGAACGAACTTTGCCGCGGCGCGGGCGTGCATGCCGAGATGGTTGACCACGGTCACCGCCTGCATCGTCATGATGGGCGGGCACCCTGAACGCAGCACTCTACACGTTGCTGCACGAGTGGGGGTTCACGCACTGCTTCTCTCCCCGCGGAGAAGATCGGAGGCGACCCAGATAGCGCTGCGGCCGTGATCGCGCATCTCTTTCGCGACCGCCAGCAGATTGGATGAGCTGCGGAGACTCGCCAGCTTGATGAGCATCGGCAGGTTCACGCCGGTAATCACTTCGAGCCGGTCTTTTTCGAGAAAGGTCATCCCGAGATTCGACGGCGTGCCGCCGAACATGTCGGTGAGCAGCAGCACTCCTTCCTCGCCGCGCACGCGCTCGATTGCCTGCGCGATATCCTCTCTCGCATCATTGACATCGTCGTGCCATCCGATGGAGACGGCCGTGAATTGGGGGAGGTCGCCGACGATCATCTCAGCGGCATTCACCAGCTCGTTGGCGAGCTGCCCGTGCGTGACAACGACGACGCCAATCACAGATATCTATCCTAGGCCAAGTCGGTCGGGTAGGTCAGGTGGGTCGGGTTGGTCACATGGGTCGGGGAGGTCAGGTGAGGCTGGCGGGGAAAACCTTCCCCCGTTCTCCAACAGGCCCAGCGGAGCGACCTGCCCCACTCGCCTCTCATGCCTGCGCCAGGTCGCGGTGCCGAACGCGCACGCGCGCCACGCCGAGGTTGCTGAGGGCAGGGCGCAGCCGCTCCGCGAGCATCACCGATCGATGGCGCCCACCCGTGCAGCCGATCGCGATCGTCAGGTAGCTCTTCCCTTCCGCGACGTAGAAGGGCACGAGGTAGCGCAGGTAGTCTTCGAGGCGATCCATGAACTCGCGCGTCGAGGCATCGCGCTCCATGAACTGTGCGACGGCGCGATCACGGCCCGTCCGGCGTCTCAGCGTCGGGACAAAGTGCGGGTTCGGCAGGCACCTGACGTCGAAGACCAGGTCCGCGTCGACGGGGACGCCATGCTTGTAGCCGAAGCTGAGCAGCGTGATCACCAGCCGCGCGCTCCCACGGTCGCGGGACAGGTTCATGAAGAACTGCCGCAGCTCGTGGACCGTCATGTCCGACGTGTCCACGATCTCGTCCGCCAGATCGCGAATGATGTTCAGGCGCGAGCGCTCGTCGCGGATGCCTTCGGTCACCGATCGGTCCGGCGCGAGCGGATGCGGGCGTCGCGTCTCGCTGAAGCGCCGCACGAGCGCCGCGTGGCTCGCCTCGAGGAAGATCAGAATCGGGTTGAGCCGCGGCATCTTCCGGAGCTGGCGGAAGATCTTCGGAAACGACGAGAGGAAGCCGCCCTCTCGGACGTCGACGACGATGGCGACCTTTTCGATGTCGCCGCCGGCGCGCAGCGAGAGCTTCGCGAGCGTGGGAATCAGCGTGGTCGGCAGGTTGTCGACGCAGAAATAACCGAGGTCCTCGAGCGCGCGGATGGCCTGCGATTTCCCCGAGCCCGACAGTCCGGTCAGCACGATGAACGGCTGTCCGCCGCGTGCCGGTCTTCTCTGGACGCGTGGCGCCGCCGGCGCCCCGCCGCGGCCGCCGCCGCCACCCATCCTGCCCTGAGCCCTCGGCCCATTGCCCCGTCGCGGGCTCACCGCGCCTCTCCCGAATCGAGCTCCTCGTCTTCCTCCTCGGGCGTCGGCAGCGCGGTCTGCCGCAGCGTGCGCTCGAGCCGTTCGGCGAGGGCTCGCGCCGGGTGATGGCGGCGCGCGCGCAGCAGCTGATTGCGGGCGGCGACCTCGACGAGAATCGCGATGTTGCGGCCCGGTCCGACCGGCATCCGGATCAGCGGCACGCGCAGGCCGAGTATCTCGTAGAACTCTTCGTCCAGGCCGAGCCGCTCGTACTCGCGCGTGGGCACCCACCGTTCCAGCTGTACGACCAGCTCGACGCGCTTGGACGACCGCGTCGAGGCAATGCCGAACAGCTCCTTGACGTTGATCACGCCAAGGCCGCGGAGCTCCATGTGGTGGCGGGTCAGCTCGGGGCACGCGCCGATCAGGATCGTCTCCTGCCGGCGCCGCACTTCGACGGTGTCGTCGGCCACGAGGCGATGGCCCCGATGGATTAGATCGAGCGCGCACTCGCTCTTGCCGATGCCGCTTTCGCCGGCAATCAGCACCCCGAGGCCGAGCACATCCATCAGCACTGCGTGCATGATCGTGCGCTCGGCGAGCGACTCGTCGAGCATCGACGACAGCTTCGCGATCGCAGTTGGTGTGGCCGTACTGGTCTTGAGCAGCGGCAGCCCCGCGCGCTGCGCTTCCACGAGCAGCTCCGTCGGCGGGGTGAACCCGCCGGTGATCAGGACGCACGGAAAATCGAGCGTCAGCGCCAGGCGAAGCGACGTGAGGCGGCCGGCAGTTTCCAGGCTCTCGAGGTAGCGGATTTCGCTCTCGCCGAAGATCAGGACCCGTCCGGGCTTGAGGTACTCGTGAAAGCCGGCGAGCGCCAGGCCCGTCTTCTGAATGTGCGGGCTGGTGATGAGGCGATCGAGCCCCTCGGCGCCCGCGAGCAGCTCGAGCGGCAGCCCAAACGCCTCTGGGCGGCTGCTCAGGAGCGAGCCGACGGTGACACCAGGTTGGGGGGGCATATCGGAGTCCGGCGTTCGGCGGTCGACGTTCGGTTCCACGAACGGCGAACCACGAACGAAGAAGGTTACGCCTCAGTCTCGACGAGCGTCAATTCGCCATCGCGCTGGCGGTAGAGCACGCTGATCGCGCCGGTCTCGACGTCGCGGAAGATCACGAGGCCGTCGCCGCCGGCGTCGATTTCACGGACCGCGTCGGCGGCCGACATCGGCTTGATGGTCTGCCGGGAGGAGCGGAGAATCCGCGGCATGCGCACGCGTGGAGCCGGCTGAGCGGTAGCCTTCACGGCCGTCGCCTCGCGCGATTCGCCGACCATCGCCGCGCGCTTCCGGCCGCGGCGCTTGCGATCCTGCAGCGTCTTGACCTTCTTCGCCTGCTGCGAAATCTTGTCGATCGCGGCGCCGACCGATGTCTCCCACGCGTCGGTGTCGCCGACGCCGTGCAGGAACTTCTCGCCGCGCGCGTGCAGCGTGATGTCGGCGCGGTGGCGGTGCTTCTCGAGCGTCAGGATCGCCTGCGCCGACACGGCGCGATCGTTCAGAAGGCGGTCGAGCTTGGAGAGTTTGATGTCGACGAGCCGCCGGAGACCAGGGGTGATGTCGACATGATGGCCGCGCAGTTCGAGTCGCATACGGTTCGCTCGGCTGAAGCCTTCGCGCTCCAGGTGTAGGGCGGCGGGGCCGCCTAGTACAGAACCTTGCGTTGGTTGGATGTCGGAATCTTGAGCTCTTCCCGGTACTTCGCGATCGTCCGGCGCGCCAGCACGAGTCCCTCGCGCTGGAGGATGCTGACGATCTTCGAGTCGCTCAGCGGCTTGCGCGGATCCTCGTTCTCGATGATCTTCCGGATCCGCTGCTTGATCGTCACCGACGAGACGCTCTCGCCGTACGAGCTGCTGATCCCGCTGTGGAAGAAATACTTCATCTCGAACACGCCCTGCGGCGTGTGCATGTACTTGTTGGTGACCACGCGGCTGACGGTCGACTCGTGCATGCCGATGTCGTTGGCCACGTCGCGCAGCACCAGCGGCCGCAGGTGCTCGATGCCGTGATCGAGGAAGTCTTTCTGGAAATTGATGATGCTCTTCGCGACCTTGAAGATCGTCTTCTGCCGCTGCTCCACCGACTTGATCAGCCACAGCGCCGAACGGAACTTGTCCTTGACGTAGGCGCGCGTCTCGTCGGTGTTGTCCGATGCGCTCTTGTCGAGCAGCCGCCGGTAGACCGGGCTGATCCGCATCTGCGGCAGGCCGTCCTCGTTCAGCACGACCACGTACTCGTCTTCGACTTTCATCACGTACACGTCGGGGATCACGTATTGCGACTGCGTCGGGTTGTAGCGGCTGCCCGGCTTCGGATCGAGGTGCCGGATGATCTCGATGTGCTCCTTGAGATCGTCGATCGTCATCCCGAGCTTGCGCGCGATTTCGGGGACCTGATGGTTCTGCAGCAGCCGGAGATGATCGGTGACGACCTTCTCGGTCGGCGTCCCTTCCAGACCGAGATGCCGGAGCTGAAGCAGGAGGCATTCCTGAAGATCCCGGGCGGCCACGCCGGTCGGGTCGAACGCCTGCACCACCTTGAGCGCGCGCTCGACCTCCGCCACCGGCCACGGCCCCATCGCGGCCAGCTCGTCGAACGAGGCGACCAGATACCCGTCGTCGTCCAGGTTGCCGATGATCGCCGATCCGATGTCGCGCAACGCCGAATCCTCGGTCTGCATCGACAACTGCCACATCAGATGATCGGAGAGCGAGCTGGCCGTCGAGAGCGTGTTCTCGATGGGCGGCAACTCCTTGACCTCTTGCGGGGCGCGCGGGCGATACCCGTCATCCAGATAGTCGCCGAAGAAATACTCGTAGTCCTGATCGTCCCACGTGTCGGTTTTGTTGGGCTGCTGATCGGGCTCGGATTTTTCCGGGGTCGCGGCCGCCTCGGCCGGCTGCAGTTCTTCGGTCGGCACTTCTTCGAGCATCGGGTTCTCGACCATCTCCTGATTGAGCAGGTCGGAGAGTTCCAGCGTCGACATCGGCAGCAGCTTGATGGCCTGCTGGAGCGACGGCGTCAGAATTAGCTTCTGAACGAGTTTCGTGTGAAGTTTTTGCTGGATGCCCATGAAGACGCGCGTCAGCTAAGTCGTTGTCGTCGTGTTACTTGCCAATTGTCATTACGCTCGCCACTGGCGGAGATGCCAGTCGCGGCGCAGCAGCTGATGCAATTCCCGGGCCTATTCTAGTCCAACCGGAACTCCGTTCCCAGATAAATTCGCCGTACCTCATTGTCGGCCGCGAGCGAGTCGGGCGTGCCGCTCTTGAAGATCACGCCGCCGTGCACGATATACGCGCGGTCGGTGATCCGCAGCGTCTCGCGCACGTTGTGATCGGTGATCAAGACGCCGATCCCCCGTTCCTTGAGGTGAAAGATGATCTTCTGGATGTCGGCGACCGCGATCGGGTCGATGCCGGCAAACGGCTCGTCGAGCAGGATGAATTTTGGCGCCATGACGAGCGCGCGCGTGATTTCCGCCCGTCGGCGCTCGCCGCCCGACAGCGTGTGGGCGGGCGCCTGCGCCAGCGGCGTCAGGTTCAACTCGGCGAGCAGCTCCCGGAGCCGCGACCGGCGCGTTGCCGCGTCGAGCCCCATCGTCTCGAGAATGGCGCGCAGGTTCTGCTCCACGGTCAGCCCGCGGAAAATCGACGGCTCCTGCGGCAGGTAGCCGATGCCCTTGCGCGCGCGGATGTACATCGGATCGTCGGTGACATCCTGGCCGTCCAGCTCCACGCGCCCGGCGTCGGGCTGCGTGAGACCGACCGTCATGTAGAAGATCGTGGTCTTGCCGGCGCCGTTCGGCCCGAGCAACCCGACAATCTCGCCCGACGAGACGTCGACGTTGACGCGCCGCACGACCGTCCGGCCGCCGTAGGATTTGGTGAGGTCGTGCGTACGCAGAGTCGACATCGAGCGTCAGCTCGTGCACTTCCCGTTGCCGCCCTTCGTCTGCGTGCGGATTTGAGAATTGCCGTCGACCACGACACTGTCGGTGCCCTTGTTGAAGGTCAACGTCCTGCCGACCGTCTCGCGCTCGCACTGATCGATGATCTTCACGGGCGCGCCCGTAATCACGTACGTCTCGTTCGCCGTCGTGTAGATCATCTTCTCGCCCTTGGTCTCGCGGTTCTGCTCCCGCAGCGTCAGATTCCCGTGTCCCTCTGCCCGTTCGAGCTCGTCGCCGGACGGCTTCAGATACAGCTCGATCCGCTCTGCCGTCATGTCGCCTTCCGGGCCGCTCATGTGCGCCTCGCCGGTGTACGTGAGCTTGAGATGGGCGTCATCGTAGGTCAGTTCCTTCGATCTCGCGATCGAGTGCGTGCGCTCCTTCTTCGGATCCTTTGTGTCCTTTGTCCCCTTTGTGTCCTTCGTGTCTCTGGTGTGCTGATCGAGGACGGCGGTCGTCGTGACGCCGCCGGACGCGCTGAGATTGCCCAGCTTGTTGTCGACGACGATTGTCTCGCCTTTGATCGATGTGTCGCCCTGGAACAGACGCGCCGCGCCTGTGTAGGTGCCCTTGGACACCGTCCCGTCGTAGTCGAGACTGGTCGCGACGACGATGACCGGCTGATCCTGCTTCAACATCGACGGCATCTTCACCTCATTGTCGGCCGCGCCGGCCTTGGCCTTCGATGAGGGCCGCAGCTCGCTTCTGACGTCGCCGGTCGCCTTCAGCTTCGGACCCGCGAGCGTGACGTCCATCTCGGCCGCGTCCACCGCGATCTGTTCGTTGACCACGTGCGGCACGGGGGTGCCCCGCTCCGAGCCGCTCAAGGCGAGCGTGCCTTTGTCGACGTCGTACCGCGCGACCGCCGCCATCGCCGCCAGCCGGCCTTCCTCGAACCGCACGCTTTGCGCGAAGGTGGCCTGATCAATCGAGCTCATGCCGGGCTTCAGCCCCAGGTCGAGCGTGCCCGCGTTTGCCGCGCGTGTAACATCGCCTTCGCGCTCGTTGTATTGCACGTTGCCTGCAAACTGCGCCCGCGTCAGCCCTTTCCCCGCCTCCCCGCGGGCGTCCATGCTGGCCGCGCGGATCGTCCGCCCGGCGGATCCGGGCTCCGGCGGGAATGTCAGCTGCACGGCGTCGCGTCCGGTCAGCGCGGTCGGTGTCGAACCGTCGGGGGCGAGGGCGATGTCGATGACGCCAGCCGCGATCTGCCGTTCCTGTTTGCCCGCGTCGGCGGCGAGCTGAATCACGGCGTCGCCCGTGACGAGCGTGTGCTCGAGCGACTCGCCGTCGGCGGCATATTTCAGGTTCATCTGCGCGCCGGCGAGCGTCCGGAGCGCGCCAGGTGAGGGTTTCAACACCGTGATCCGCGGCTGCTCGCGCAGATCCACCGTCTCGATCCGTTTGTCGTCCTGGCTGAGGAGCGCCACGGCGCTGCCCGCGTCGATCAGCTGCGAGCCATGCTGAATGTGGACGCCGTTCTCGAAGCGGAGGTACTTGTCGCGGCGCGCGAACGCCGCGTTGCCGGACGTGACGGCGAGGGCGCCGCTGCCTTTGTCGTCCGGCGCAAAATGCACGACCGCCTGGTCGAGAATCGTGAGGATGTCGAGGGTCTTGTCCCAGGTGAGGCCGACGCCTGTGCCGCTCATGCGCCCGCGGGTGAAATGGACCGGACCGGGCGCGCGCACGACGGCGTCGGCGTCGGAATACGTCGCGTGCTCGGCGAGCGCGGTCATGCCGTCCGAGCCCGCGAGCCGAACGTCTCCGTCCAGCGCAATCGACGAGTCATCCTTGCCGACCCGCCCCTCCTTGCCGGAAATGGTGAACGTCCGGTTGCCGTTCCGCTCGTCGGTCACGATCGTGACGCCCTGCAGCTTGCTGGTACCGTCCGGGTACGTCAGCTGCTTCTGATATTCGACGCTGACGTCTTCGCGCGACCACCTTACTTTCTGCCCCTTGCCGCCGGTGGTTTCGATGACGGCGGTGGGGTCGGTGCGGACTAGGGGCCGCGCGTCCGGCGGCGGGTCGCGGGGCTTGAGCTGGCGCGCGACGAGCGCCGCGAAGAGGATGCCGAAGACGGCGATGAGCAGGCGGGCGTTACGCTGCCAACGAGCCATGGCATGGCCGGTGAATTGCGGATCGCCGAATGCGGATTGCGGACGTCCGATCCACCAGCAATCCGCAATCAATCCGCAGTGCGCAATTCGCAATCCGCAATGGTCAGGTCCCCGAGCTCTTCAGGTCGGCGAGGGTGAGCTCGACGTACGTTTCTCCATTGTACTGGTTCTGTTCGAGTGAGAAGGCGACATCGAGCGCCGCCTTGTGCTCGGTGAGGAAGTCGTGGCGCTCGGCCGCGCGCCAGGCGACCGCGCGGAAGATCCGACCGTCCTGCTTGAGCGCCATCTTCAGGTGACGCTCCTTCAGCTTCCGCGGACCGTCGATGATCTCGACCCTCCGCGCGGCGAACACCGGACGCGGATTCCCCGCGCCGAACGGCGCCAGCGAGGCGACGCCCGCGGCCACGCCGCCCGTAATCCCCCGGAACGTCAGGTCGCCGTCGATGAGCAGCCGGGGCATCAGATCCTCGGGGCCGAGGGTTTCGTCCGCTACCGCATTGATCGCCAGCCGCAGCTCCTTGATGCGGGACGCCTCGAGCGTCAGGCCGGCCGCTTGCCTGTGGCCGCCGAACCGTGTCAGGAGATGCGCACACCGCTCGAGGGCGCCGAGCATGTCGAACCGCGGAATGCTGCGGCACGAGCCGTACGCCATGTCGCCCTCGACCGACAGCACGATGGCGGGCCGGTGGAACCCGTCCACGAGCTTCGACGCGACGATCCCGATGACGCCGCGATGCCAGCTTTCGCCGCCGACGAGGAGAACCGAGCGCGCGCCGATGTCGGGATCCGTCTGCACGATCTTCCTGGCGGCCGCGAGGATGTCGGCTTCTTCTTCCTGCCGCCGGACGTTCTCGCCGTCGAGCTGCAGCGCGAGCTGACGGACTTCTTCGGCCATCGCTTCGTCGGCGGCCAGCAGCAGCCGTGCGGCGATGTCCGGCGTGCTCATGCGGCCCGCCGCGTTGACGCGCGGCGCCACCATGAAGCCGATGTGATAGCTGTCGATTGTCTTCCCCGACAGGCCCGAGACGTCCAGCAGCGCGCGCAGGCCGACCTTGTGCGGCCCCTTCGTGAGCAGATCGAGCCCGAGCTTTGCGATGACGCGGTTTTCGCCGACCAGCGGCACGACGTCCGCCAGCGTGCCGATCGCCGCCACTTTGATGAACCCCGGCAGCCAGCCGTCGTGCCCCGCGCGGTGGCAGAGCGCCTGCACCAGCTTCAGCGCGACGCCGACGCCGGCGAGGTACTTGTCCGGGTAGCTGCAGTCCGACCGCTTCGGGTTGATGACGGCCAGCGCCGCCGGCAGCTCCGTGTCGGGCTCGTGATGGTCCGTGATGATCAGATCGACGCCGAGCTCGCGCGCGCGGCGCGCCGCGTCCGCGCCGCGGATCCCGCAGTCGACCGACACGACGAGCGCGACGCCCTCCGCGTGCAGCCGTTCAATCGCCACCGGCAGCAGGCCGTAGCCGTCCTTCAGCCGCTCGGGGATGAAGTGCACGACGTCGCCCCCGAGCATTTCTAGCGCGCGCCGCAGGATCACCGTCGACGTGACGCCGTCGACGTCGTAATCGCCGTGGATGGCGATGCGCTCCTTGCGCGCAACCGCCGCCATGATGCGCTCGACGGCTTCGCGCATGCCCGCGAGCTTCATCGGATCGTGCAGGTGCTCGATCGTAGGTTTGAGAAAACGTTCCGCGAGCTCGGGGTCCGAGAGGCCGCGCTGACACAGAATCCGCGCGACCGCCGGCTCGATCTTCAACGCCGCGGCGAGCGTCTTGGTCGCGGCTTCGTCACACGCCAAGCTCTCCCACCTGGGCGCAACAGTCGCCACTATCGATGGCCCCGCGATTGCTTCACGCCGCTCGCACGCTTGGGCGTGCACCGAGGACACAGAGGGGAACAAAGGACACAAAGCGACAGGTGGTCATGCGTCCGAATGACGTCAGCTACAACGTCATCGGTGCTGCGATGAAGGTTCATAGCGCGTTGGGTGCAGGCATCGTCGAAAGCGCGTACGACACTGCTGTCTGCTACGAGTTGACGCAAGTCGGCTTGCAGTTTCAGCACCAAGTCAGGTTGCCACTGAGTTATCAAGGAAACCAGCTTCGCCCGCTTACCGAATCGATTTCATCGTCGAAAAGAGCCTGATCGTCGAACTCAAGAGTGTTGAAAAAGTGCTGCCCGTCCTACCGGAAGGGGACGCTCTTCCCTTTGTGTCCTTACGCCTCGGTGAAATCAATACCGAGGCGCCCCATGTTCCTGAACTTGTCGTACCGCGCCGAAAGCCGGGTATCCGAGCTGAGCCCGCTGACTTCCGCGAGCGTCGCCGCCAGCGCCTCGTCCACCATCTGCGCCGCGGCTCCGGGATCGGTGTGCGCGCCGCCGATCGGCTCCGGCACGATCCCGTCGATGATCCCGGCCTTCAGCAAATCCGGCGCGGTGAGCTTCAACGCCGCCGCGGCCTCCACCTTCTTCGCCGGATCGCGCCACAAAATCGCAGCGCAGCCTTCCGGTGGGATGACGCTGTAGATGGCGAATTCCTGCATCAGCACACGATCGCCGACCGCGATGCCGAGCGCGCCGCCGCTGCCGCCTTCACCGCTGACCATCACGACGATGGGCGTGTCGAGGACCATCATGTCTCGCAGGTTGACCGCAATGGCTTCGGCCACACCCCGTTCCTCGGATTCGATGCCGGGATAGGCGGCGGGAGTGTCGACGAAGACGACAACGGGCCGGTGGAATTTTTCGGCGAGCCGCATCGCGCGAAGCGCCTTTCGGTAGCCCTCGGGCCGCGCGTAGCCGAAATTTCTGAAGATCTTTTCCTTCGTATCGCTGCCCTTGACGTGACCGAGGAGCAGGATCGGCCGTCCTTTGTACTCGGCGAAGCCGGCCATGATCGCGTGGTCGTCGGCGAAGCGGCGATCGCCGTGGATTTCGGTGAAGCCGGTGAAGAGCCGCTTGATGAAATCCTCGAGCCCGGGCCGGTTCGGGTGGCGGGCGACGAGCACGCGCTGCCAGGGTGTCAACGAGCGATACAGCTCGCCTCGGACCGACTCGATGCGCCGGCGCAGCGCCTCGATTTCGCGGTCGCGCGCCGGGGTCGCCGGCAGCGCCGTCAGCGTGTCGATCTGTTTCAGCAGCGCCGCGATGGGCTCCTCGAACTCGAGCGTGTCAGGCATACACAAACACACATGCAAACCGCAGCGCACGCAAAGATCGTGGAGAAGGTATGTCTCCGCGGGTTCCCCGTTCGCCGCGGTTGAACGTCTTGTTCGTGACGATCATCGCAGCTCCACTGTTCCGGCGCCCACAACCTGTTCGACTTCCGAGACGAGCGCGGGCGACGCCCGCACCCGAATCTGCGAGCCCACGTCGACTCGCACGCGCAGCCGATTGGGCGCCTCGCCCGTTTCGACTTCGAACGACACCTTTCGGTCGCCCCGGTGTCGCGAGAAGATCTCGCCGAGCGTCTCGAGCATCCCGCGATCGGCCGGCTTCCTGAAGTGGATGGCGACCTCGCGTGCCACACGCTCGCGCACGCTGTCGAGCGGGGCGATTTCCGTTGCCACGATTCTCACCGTCTCATCGTCGCGTTCGAGCTTCCCGCGGACGAGCAGGAGGGTGCCGGTTTCGATCAGGCCCGCCGCGCGCTGATACGCCTCAGGAAACACGACGATTTCGACGCCGCCCACCGCATCTTCAAGCGTGAACACCGCCATGCGATCGCCTTTGCGCGTCCTGAGCTGCCGGCACGCGGCGACGATTCCGCCGACCGAAGTGTCCGGCTCGATCGGCTTCCGCCCGGCGGATCCCCAGGCGCCATTGGTCTCGGGCGCCGGCTGCGCCTCGGCGAGATCAGCGACGGTCCTCGCGCCGAATTCCCTCAACGCACCGGCGTACCGATCGACCGGATGACCGCTCCAATACAGGCCGAGCGTCTCCTTCTCGTAGCCGAGCTGCTCGGCTTCGGTCCACGGCTTCGCGTCCGGTAACGACGCCGGCGTGGCCGCGCCGCCCGCGTCCCCGTGGCCCTCGTCGAGCAGGCCGAACAGCTGCGCCTGCCCTTCGTCGCGATCGCGCTGCAGCCGCGCGCCGTGCTCGCACGCGGACTCAATCGACGCGAGCAGGCGCGGGCGCAGCGCCGCCGACGGCATGGCGGCGTCGGTGCCGAATGCATCGAAGGCGCCGGCCTTGATCAGGCTCTCGAACACCCGCTTGTTGACCAGCCGGAGGTCGAGATCTTCACACAGCGCCGCGAGCGACCGGATGCGTCCCTGCTTCTTCCGGACCTCGAGCAGCGACAGAATGGCGCCTTCACCGACGTTCTTGATGGCGGCCAGACCGAAGCGGACGCCTTTGTCCGGCTCCACGGTGAAGCGCAGCTGACTCTCGTTGATGTCGGGCGGCAGCACCGGGACGCCGCGGTCACGGCACTCGCCGAGGTACAGTGCGAGCTTGTCGGTGTTCTGCGACTCGATGGTCAGCAGCGCCCCGGCGAAATGCCACGGGTACCTGGCCTTCAAATAGGCGGTCTGATATGCGAGCAATGCATAGGCGGTCGAGTGCGCCTTCGGGAATCCGTACCCCGCGAAGTGTTCCATCAAGTCGAAGATGGGGCCGGCCTTCTTGTCGGGAATCCCGTTCTTCCTGGCGCCTTCGACGAACTTGCCCCGCTGCCTGGCCATCACTTCGGGATTCTTCTTCCCCATGGCTTTCCGCAGGATGTCTGCTTCCCCGAGCGTGAAGCCGCCGAGCTCCCGCGCGATCCGCATCACCTGTTCCTGATACGCGATCACCCCGTAGGTCTCGCTGAGGATCGGCTCCAGCTGCGGCAGCTCGTACTTCACTTCGGTCTTGCCCTGCTTGCGCGCGATCCAATCGTCCACCATCCCGCTGCGCAGGGGCCCCGGACGATACAGCGCGTTCAATGCGATCAGATCGTCGAGGCGCTGCGGCCTGGCCTTGCGCAGGATGTCGCGCATGCCGCTGCTCTCGAACTGGAAGATGCCGTAGGTCTGGCCCTCCTGGAAGATCTGATACGTCTTGGGGTCGTCGAGGGGGACGTTGGCGATGTCGAGCGTCTCGCCCCGGGTGCGCTCGATCTCCTGCACGCAGTCGTCGATCAGCGTCAGCGTGCTGAGCCCGAGGAAGTCCATCTTCAGCAGGCCGACGCGCTCGATCTCCTTCATCGACCACTGCGTGACGGTTTCGTCGTGCGCCCCGCGATACAGCGGCGCGTACTCGGTAATCGCCCGGGGCGCGATCACGACTCCAGCCGCGTGCACCGAGGCGTGGCGCGTCATGCCCTCGAGACGCCGGGCCACGTTGAGCAGTTCCCTGACCTTCGGGTCGCTCTGCTCCATCTGCCGGAGCGCCTCGTTCTCCTCGAGCGCCTTGTCGAGGGTCATGTCGAGCGCCGCCGGAATCTGTTTGGCCACCTTGTCGACGTCCGCGAACGGCATTTCGAGCACGCGGCCGACGTCGCGCACCACCGCCTTGGCCTTCATCGTCCCGAACGTGATGATTTGCGCAACGTTCTCACGGCCGTACTTGCGGGTGACGTACTCGATCACCTCGCCGCGCCGCCGTTCGCAGAAGTCGATGTCGATGTCGGGCATCGACACGCGCTCGGGGTTGAGGAACCGCTCGAAGATCAGATCGAAATCGAGCGGATCGACATCGGTAATACGCATGCAATAGGCGACGAGACTCCCGGCGGCCGATCCGCGGCCGGGACCGACCGGGATGCCCTGCTCGCGCGCGTAGCGGATGAAATCCCACACGATCAGGAAGTACCCGGAGTACTTCATCTTCTTGATCATGTCGAGCTCGTACGAGAGCCGCCGCTCGTACTCGTCGATCGTGTGCCGCAGCGCGCCGGTGGCCGCCAGCTGCTTCAGCCGCGGCAGCCGCTGTGCGAACCCTGCGCGGGCGACGTGCTCGAAGTAGTCGTCGATTGTGAACCCGGCCGGGACGGCGAAATTCGGCAGGTAGGTCTCCCCTTCGGCGATCTGGACGTCGCAGCGCTCGGCAATCCGCATCGTGTTGGCGAGCGCGTCGGGGAAATCCTTGAAGGCCTCCGCCATTTCCTGCGCGGACTTCAGAAAAAACTGCTTCGCGTCGTACCGGAGGCGCTTCGGGTCGCTGAACCCCTTGCCCGTGCCGATGCACAGGAGGACGTCGTGCGCGTGATGATCCGACTCGCGCAGATAGTGCACGTCGTTGGTGCACACCATCTTCAGCTTCAGGTCGCGCGCGATCGCCGGGATGCCACTGTTGACCAGGCGCTGCTCCTCGATGCCGTGCCACTGCATCTCGAGGAAGAAACTGTTCGCGCCAAGAATGTCGCGGTAAGCCGCCGCCGCTTCGACCGCCTTGCGTTCCTGCGAGTGCGACAGCCCTTCGGCGACCTCGCCTTTCAGGCAGCTGCTGAGGCCGATCAGCCCCTTGGCATGCTGCGCGAGCAGCTCCTTGTCGATGCGCGGCTTGTAATAGAAGCCTTCCGTGTAGCCGGCCGAGACCAATTTGACGAGATTCTTGTAGCCGGTGTCGTTGCTCTGCGCGGGGGCCAGGTCGACGGTGTACGGCTGCAAGCCGTCCGCCACGTGGTCGTCTACGCCCGTGACGGTGACTTTTTGCGGCGCGGCCCAGTCGACGGCCGTGAACTTGAGCGAAGCCGGGAACACCGTGGCCTCTTTGAGGTTGCTGCTGGACAGCGGGATGGTGACGTCAGCCGTCGGCTGCGAGTTGAGCGAGATGAAGAAGGTGACGGTGCCGTTCGGTTCTTTGGTGGTGATGCCGCTGAAGTTGTCGACGGTGATGCCGGCGCTGTCGTTGTCGATGTTCGTGACCGGCACGTCCGCCGCGTCGAGCGTGTTGTACTTGCCGTCCGCGCTCATGGCCGGGTCGATGACGACGCTGTACGGCTGCGCGCCGTCGGCGACCTTGTCGTCC
>Ga0137394_10000666_pt1 | contig 23913 bp, 21 predicted proteins | sample czobulk116metaG_FD_108278 | JGI IMG/M metagenome (GOLD analysis project Ga0137394, IMG submission 108278) | Vadose zone soil microbial communities from Angelo Coast Range Reserve, California, USA - czobulk1.16 metaG | ecosystem: Environmental > Terrestrial > Soil > Vadose zone | place: USA...
ACGAGCACGGCGCGGTACCGATGCATCCTGGCATTCTACTGCAGCGCGGATGGCCCGCCTCTGGGGTCAGGTCTTACACTACGACAGTTGTTGGATTGCAAGACCTGACCCCGCTAGGGGTGCCGGCTGATCAGATCGCGGGCCACGAGCAGGAGCAGCAGGGCGGCCACCCAGGCAAGGCCGCCGTCGACGAGGAAGGCCCCGGGCAGGCTCAGCGCGGCCAGGCCTCCCGTGGCCAGCGGGCTCAAGGCGCCTCCCAGCTGGACGCTGAGGGCGAGCCATCCGAAGGCGGCCCCCCGGCTTTCGCTCGGCGAGAGCTGGCCGCCGAGGGAGTAGGCCAGGGTCAGGGCTCCTCCCAGCGCGAATCCGACGAGACTGCGCAGGACCAGCAGCGTGATCCAGCTGTCGGTCCATGCCATCAGCGCGCAGGGCAGGCCGCCCGCGAGGCAGCCGATGAGCAGGAGGCGCCCGATGGGCCAGCGCTGGGCGAGACGGCCGGCCAGCGTGGCCGCGATGGTGCCGCACACCGCCGAGACCGAGATGATCACCCCGGAGATGACGGCGATCCGTTGCAGGCCGGGAAGGTGCGCGACCTTGAGGGGGATGAGCAGCGCGAGCCCTCTGTCGATGAACTGGGCGATGAGGAGAAGTCCGAGCACGAGCGGGAAATGTCGCAAGCGAACGAGATCACGGAAGGGCATACGCGCCGACCTCGACGGCGCCTCTCCGAGCTGCTCGGGCCGCACCTCCTTGAAGAGCAGGATGAGTCCGACGAGGGAAAGCGCGCAGAGGCCCGCCGTCACGAAGAAGGCGAAGCGGATCCCGAAGTGCGACGCCACGTATCCGCCCACCGCCGGCCCCACCGCCACGCTCAGGAGCTGGGCCGACTGCACCCTGCCGATGGCCACCGGCACCTTGTCGCGCGGACACGACACGCTGGCCAGGGCCATGGCCATCACCGAGAAGCCCGCGAAGACGCCCTGGAGCAACCGCGCGACGAAGAGCTGGGTCACGGAGGTGACCAGCCCCATGGCGGCGATGATCACCACGAAGCCGACGAGCGACCGGATCATCATCAGCTTCCGCCCCACGCGATCCGCGAGGATGCCCCAGACGGGGGCGAGCACGGCGGCCACGCTGGGCGTGACGGCCAGGAGCACACCCGACCAGATGGCCACGCGGGCGGGATCGGTGACGCCCAGCTCCTGCACGTAGAGGGGAAGGAACGGCGAGAAGAACTGAAACCCGACAAAGGCGGTGAAAACGACGAGGGCCAGTGCCCACACATTGCGCTGCCAGCCCGCGGACTCCGCGTGGGCCATCGATCAGGGGGTCATCGCGGGCGAGCACCACGTGATAGACGAGTCAGAGCGACCTCCCGACTGAGGAGCTTAGCGCAAGTCGCGCGCCCGGTGGGACAAGAGCGGCCCGCGGCTTCGCCCCGCCCGAAAGCTTGACAAGTGCCGATCTGCGGTCTTAAAATTTGTCGCTGGTCTCACGCGGAACCTCTAACGACGAGAGCCGATTTCGTATGACCCAAAGGAGAACGAAATAAGTCTGCCGACGTGTGAGCGATGCCGTCAGGGCATCCCCTCCGGGAGAGAGACGGCGTTTCTCCCCGACGACGGCGGGGGGCCAGCCGGACAGACTTACGCCACTTCGGGATTCGTTCACCGCGACCCCACGGACTGCAAGCAGGCGCGCATCCTGTGGCTGGTCGTCTTCGGATCCGTCTTCTTCCTCGCCGCCTGGGGCAGCCGCGCCGGCTCCGCCATCGTGAATCTCCCCACGACCGTCCGCCCGATCGTCGACTACGTCATCGTCTACGCCTCCGGGCTCGCCATCTCCGCCGCCCTCGTCCGCTACGCCTGGAAGTCATCTCACTGGGGCACCGCCGCGTGGTCCACCCTTCGCTGGAAGCGCGTCTTCACCGGATTCGCGGTCAGCCTGACGGTAGCTTTCCTGGCCGCCGCCGTGGTGGAGAACCTCGTGCTCATCTTGCTCGGCACGCCGCTCTACTCTCCCGCCGTGTGGCAAGCGCTCAGCTGGAAGCGCGTCACCATCTCCGATCCGAGCTGGGCGGGCGTCATCCTGGTGGCCACGGTGGAGGAGCTGATCTTCCGCGGCGTCCTCTTCAACTACCTCCTGTACGGCACGAGCCGGTGGCGCGTGGCCCGGGCCACGCTGATCTCCTCGCTGATCTTCGCCTTCGCCCACAACCTCGGTGATCCCCTCTCGTGGTTCACCCTGCACAAGGCCCCCCTTCTCCTCGGGCTGACGCTGCTCGGCATGCTCCTGGCTACCGCCTATTTCAATACGGGATCGCTGGCGTGCTCGGCCGGGATACACACGGGGCTCGCGTGGATCGGCCTTCTCAATGGCCGGACGCATCTCGACGGCCTCTTGCGGGGAAACTGGCTCATGGGCGCTTCCAAGGACCTCCGCACGGCACCCATGGTCTGGGCGCTCTTGATCGTCCTCATGGTTGCCTGCCGGCTGGCCGGACGGAGGCTCCGCCGACTGACCGAGTGATCGCGCAAGAAAGTGCAAGAAAGATTGTCCCGTCCCGCCTGATTGCGCCGCGCGCGATGCGCGGCTCTCCCTAGCACTCTTGGCACAACGCTTGCTTTTTTCTTGGTCACGGGCGGTGACCGCTCGGAAGAAGGAGGGGGCGCTTATGTGGCGTGCCATTTCGGGGACGATCGTGATCACGACGATGCTCGCGCTCGGTCTGGGGCCGACATCGGCCCAATCTCAGCAAATTTCGCCCGGTTCTGGAAGCTCGTCGAATGCCTCGACCGCCGGTCTCGTCGAGGGAACCGTGAAGAGCGTGGACCCGCAAACGGGGACTGTTCACGTCTCCACCGGTCTCTTCGGGTTCTTCGGAAAGACGCTCCAGCTCAGCGAGGGCACCGAGGTGCAGATAGACGGGCGGCTGGGCAGCTTGACCGAGATCCGCGAGGGAGCCAAGGTCAAAGTTGCCTATGAGGTTCGAGATGGGAAGAATGTGGCAACCCATATCGAGCTCACGCCGCGCGTGTGACGCAAATAAGACAGAACTGCTTGCGCAGAAACTCGGCAAGAGCCTTTCGGGGATGTAAGAAATCTCGAGCACGAGAACGCGTTACACGGTAAACGATTCCGATCTGGTCCGTGCCGTGCGGAATTCCGAGGGCTGGGCGCCCGGCATAGACTTTGCCGCCCTTTGCCATTGAGCTTCGAGATGCGGCACGCGGGGACGAGTAGGCGGCTGCCTCCGCGATAGCTGCCGCAGCACCCGGGCGCCGAGCGCACCTCGGCGCCGTGGTGTGTCTGCGCTTCGCCTCGCGACGCTCAGCGGAAGGCGATGGTGCTCGGGCTCCCCGTCTTGATGACCTGGCCGGTGGCGAGAAGCTTTCCTGTGGGCTGGTCCACGCGGAACGTGACGATGGTATCGCTGTCCTGGTTCGCCGCGTAGAGAAAGCTGCCCGTGGGATCGAGGGCGAAGAAGCGCGGGGTGAGGCCCCGGGACGACTCCCAGCCCACGGGGGTGAGCACCCCGGAGGTGGAATTGACCGCGAAGATCGCGATGCTGTGGTGCCCCCGATTCGACCCGTACACGAAGCGTCCCGAGGGCGCCACCGCGATCTCGGAGGTCGTGTTGTTGCCCGTGAAGTCGGGGGGCAGGGTGGAGATCACCTGGAGGGGCTTGAGATCGCCGCGCTCCGTGTCGAGTCGGTACGTGGTGATCGTCGAGTCGAGCTCGTTGATGACGTAGGCGTAGGGCTGGCTCGGGTGGAAATCGACGTGGCGGGGGCCCGCCCCCGGCCGTGTCTTGACGGCGGGAGGATCGTTGGCCACGAGCTTGCCGCTGGCCGTGTCGAGCCGGTACACGAAGACCTTGTCGAGCGCCTTGTCGGGCACGACGACGAAGCGATCCCCGCGATCGAAGCGGACATCATGAGGGTGCGAACTGGCCTGCTCGACGCGGTGCGGCCCGGGCTCTCCCGGGAGGGCGACGAGATGGCTGAGGGGGGCGAGCGCGCCGTCCGCATTGATGGGCAGCACGGCCACGGTGCCCGAGCTGTAGTTGCCCAGCACGAGGAAGCGATTGGTGGCGTGAACTGCCAGGCTGACGCCGTTCTTGCCGCCCGTGGATTGCTGATTGAGGAGGGTCAAGTGTCCGGTGGCCTTGTCGATCGCGAAGGCCGTGGCCTGCTCGCCGTCGCCGTGCGCGGAGTAGAGAAAGCGCTTCTCGCGATCGAGGACGAGGAACGAGGGATTCACGATGCCCTTCACGAGCTGCACGTCCGTCCAGCTCCCCGAGAGCGGATCCATGCGATAGACGCTGATCCCTTCCCCTTTGCCCCTTCGCTCCTTGCTCGTATAGCAGCCGACATAGACGAAGAGCGGCGGCGGCGTGGCGGAGCCGGCGGTCGGAGCGGTCATCGGCGCATACCCCCCGGCAGCACTGGCTGCCATCAGACCCGCGGCGCCCCCCAGAAACCTCCGGCGCGAAAAGAGCTGTGCCATGATCCTGTCCTCCCGCGAGGATTCTGCGCGCCGGCTCTCGGACCAGTCAAGCGGCTCCGGGACCCCCTGCCGGAGCTGAAGAGGCGTGCTACACTCTCGGCTCTGGATCGGAACCGGACGATGGAGGGGCTGGCAGTGCGAGCAGGTCAACCGTCCTCAGGGGAAGGGTGGAGACGATCATGACCAATACCTCGGCGCGTTCGGACGTCTACGTGGGTGCCGCGGGCTCGAATTCGGGAGCGCGCGGAGGAATCTTCCGGCGGACGGTCGGCAATGGCGGCTGGTCGGCTCTCACCGAGGGCCTGCCCGAGGCGAGCCACGTCCAGGCCATCACCGTGCACCCGACCAATCCCGACATCGTCTACCTCGGGACGCGCAGCGGTCCCTACCGGAGCACGAACCGTGGCGAGCGGTGGGAGCGCCTTCCCTTCCCCGACGACGGCACCGAGGTCTGGTCGATCATGGTGCATCCCAAGAACCCGCGCGTCCTCTATGCCGGCACCTCGCCCGTGGGCGTGTACCGGAGCGATGACGGCGGCGATAGCTGGCGGAAGCTCCCCAAGGCGACGCAGCCCGAGCGCGTGAAGATGAAGTCCTTCGTCTGCCGCGTGATGCGTCTGGCCGCCGATCCCGCCCGCCCCGACGAGGTCTACGCGGCGCTGGAAGTCGGGGGCGTCATGCGGAGCCTGGACGCCGGCGAGAGCTGGGAGGACTGCACCTCGGACCTGCTCAAGCTCGCCGAGCGGCCCGAGCTCAAGAGCAAGATCGACAGCGACACGGAGATCGAAGGCATGCTGGACGGCCACGCCCTCTGCGTCAGCGCCGCCCGCCCCGGCACGGTGACCCTGGCCGTGCGGATGGGTCTCTTTCAGAGCAGCGACCGCGGCTCGAGCTGGAAGAGCGTGGAGATCGGACGTTTCTCGCCGCTGACCTACGGCCGCGACGTCGTGGTGTCGCCGCATGATCCGAGCGAGCTCATCGCGTGCCTGAGCCCGGCCGCGCGCAGCAAGGACGGCTCGCTCTATCGCAGCCAGGACCTGGGGCAGAGCTGGACGCGCTTCGACCACGGGATCAAGGCGGGGAGCACCATGATGGCGGTGGCCCTCCACCCGCGCGACCGCGAGCAGGTCTACTGCGTCAGCCGCCAGGGTCAGGTGTTCGGGACCCAGGACGCCGGGCGCACCTGGTCGGAAGATCAGCTGCCCGCGGGCGTCCAGGACGCCTACGCGGTCGCCTGCGGCTGACCGACTTTCCGGGCGGGCCCGATGCTCTCGGCACGGAGGCCGTAGAGCTTCATCACGTTCTCGGACGTGATCTTCCGCCGCACGCGCTCTGACACCATGCCGAGGTTCGCCTCGATGTGCCGCCGCGACTCCGGCCAGATGCAGTCCGGGTGCGGATAGTCGGCGCCCCAGATGATGTTGTCCTCGCCCACGAGCGGAATGATCGGCTCCATGAACTGATCCTGCTGGTACGTGGTGTAGCCCTGGCGCCGGAAGTAGTCGCTGGGCTTCATGGAGAAGCCGAGATTCCGCGCCCGGTCGTTGTACTCCGTGTCCAGCCGGTCGAGGACATAGGGAATCCACGTCACCCCCGACTCGCCCAGGATGAACCTGAAGTCCGGATACTTCTCGCAGGCGCCCGAGGCGATCAGGGAGACGAGCACCTCCATCCCGTCGAGCTGGAAGAGCGACGAGCGCACGAGCCGCCACTGGAGCGAGTACTCCTGCTCCATCTTGGGCGTGTCCGGCGTGCGCAGTCCCTTGAAGCCCGTCGAGTGGAAGGAGATGGGGAAGTGGCACTCGGCCGCGGCTTCCCACAGCGGATACCAGTCGTGCGTGTAGAGGGGCACGCTCATGCGCTTGAACGCGAGGTCGCCGCCCTTGAGCCCCATGGCGGCGCAGCGACGCACTTCGTCGGCGGCCTCGCGGGGATCGTTGTTGGGAATGACGGCAAGGGGGAAGATGCGGGTGGGATCCGAGCGCTTGGCGAACTCCGCCGCCCAGTCGTTGTAGATCTTGTTGCACCACGCCCGCTGATCCCCGTCGTTGATGAGGTCGTTGATCATCAGGCAGCCGTAGATGATCTCCGCGTCGAGCCCGTCCTTGTCCAGGTCGGCGAGCCGTAGCTCGGGAGTGGTCGGCCTCGGCTTCGCGCCCCGGCGGTAGTCCCACTCGAACCCCACCGCCTTCATCTCGTCGATGTGGCCGAACATGCCCTGCTGATACTTGAGGAAGCCGGGCCCGACACCGTTCCACATCCCCTTATCCTGCGCCTCCACGAACCAGTGCAGCCCGTCCTCCAGCTCCTCTACCCGAGGCGCGAGGAGCTTCCACTTCGACGGCGCCTGCGAGGACCACAGGTCAGGGGGGCAATACGTCAGGTCGATATGATTGTCACCGGAGATGAGGAGGTCACGCATCACGTCCCCCTTGCTGTGAGGTTGGGGCGCCCCGGCCCGCGGCCACGGTCACCCGACGAATCACGCTCGCGATAGGCAGGAGTCTAGGCCCAGTCTGGGGTCCTGTCAAAGGCCGGTACTGGGTCAAGTTGCGAGCGAGACGAGGCCCGCCGCGAGGCGAGAGCTGAATGGAACTGGCGAAGCAAACGGGCCCAGTACCTACTCGTAGCGCTCGCGCTTGCGCAGCTCCACGAACAGGCCGTGGGCCTCGCGGGGATGCAGCCACGCGATGTCGTCCCGCCGGGCATCGACCTTGACGCCCTGCTCGCGCAGATCCTTCACCGCGCCGGGAATGTCGCCGCACTCGAAGCCCACCAGGTAGACACCCTCGCCGTGCTTGGCGAGGAACTTGCCGACCGGCTTGCTCGCGTCGGTGGGCTGGAGCAGCTCGATGTGCCCGATGCCCGTGGGCAAGATTGCGTTGAGGAAGCCGAACTCCTTGGACTCCCCGCGCGTGTGCACCTCGAGGCCGAAGAGCTTCGTGTAGCGCTCGACGGCCGCTTCCAGATCCCGCACGACGACGGTCAGCTCTATCACGTTCCCCAGCATGGCCATGCGATGTGTCCTCCTGTGCCGGCGCGACGCCGGATATCGACGGATCGGATCGGTGCCGTGGAGTGTGCCCGACTTTACCCGCCCCCTGACCACAAACTTGCTCCGGCGCGGAGGATGTGCCCGTTACCGCGATTCGCGCCACCGAGTGACCAATTTCGGAAGCGTGGAGCGGACGAGCGAACCGCAAGCTATTGGATTCTCGGCTTTCAATACGATGGCCCTTCGTTTGCGTTTCCTGTGACCAGAAGAGTGTGCAATGCGTCAAACCACCGCCCCTTCGGCCCTGCGGGAAAGCGAAGAGACCTTCCGGCTCCTCTTCTCGCACAATCCTCTGCCCATGTGGCTGGCCGACGTGACCACTCGGGAGTTCCTCGAGGTCAACAACGCGGCGGTGGCGCACTACGGCTATTCGCGTACCGAGTTCCTGAGCATGAAGCTGGACGACATCCTGCCGTCGGAAGAGATCCCGCGGCTCATGGAGCGGCTGGCCGCCCTCGCCCACTCGACGGATGAGTCGCCCCGACGCGCGGGCACGTGGAAGAACCGGCTGAAGGATGGCCGCGAGATCGCCGTGGAATTCCTCTCTCACACCATGTCCTTCGCGGGCCGGCGCGCCGCGCTCGTGGTCGCCTTTGACTTGACGGAGCTCGCGCGGACTCAGGCCTCCCTCGCCGAGTCGACGGAGCGGCTCACCATCCTGCACGAGATCGACCGGGCGCTCATCGCCGGAGAGGCGCCGGTCAAGATCGCCGAAGTGGCACTCCGGCGAGTGCGCGATCTCCTCGGGGTCCCGCGGGTCATCGTGAACATCTTCGACTTCGCGGCCGGCGAGGCGGAGTGGCTCGCCGCGGCGGGGCGGCGCCGCGTCCGCGTGGGGCCTGGTGTCCGCTTTTCTCTGACGCTGATGGGCGACGTGGAGGGCTTGAGACGGGGGGAGATGCAGGTGATCGACGTACCCGCTCTGCCCCGGGGGCCCGAGGCCGCCGCCCTGCTCGCGGGCGGTGTCCGCGAGTACATGGTCGTGCCCATGATGGCGGGCGGCGAGCTCATCGGCGGGCTGAGCTTCGGCGGCACGCCCGGGCAATTTCCCCGCGAGCATGTCAGCATCGCGCAGGAAGTCGCGAACCAGCTCGCCATCGCCATTGCCCAGAGCCGGCTCGACGAGCGCGTCAAGCGCCATGCCGTGGAGCTCGAGCAAGAGGTCGGAGAGCGCACGCGCGAGCTGCGCACGGCCAACGATCGGCTCGAGCAGGAGATCGCGGAGCGCCGGCGCGCGGAGGCCGAGGCCGACCGGGCCAATCAGGCGAAGAGCGAGTTTCTCTCGCGCATGAGCCACGAGCTCCGGACCCCCTTGAACGCGGTCTTGGGGTTCGCCCAGCTCCTGGAGATCGATTCGCTCACGGTGGCGCAGCGTGACAGCGTGGACCACATCCTCCGGGGTGGGCGACATCTGCTCGGCCTCATCGACGAAATCCTCGACATCAGCCGCATCGAGGCCGGTCACCTGGCCCTCTCGATGGAGCCGGTCCTGCTCGGCGAGGTGATCCGGGAAACGTTCGAGCTGATCCTCCCGCTGGCCGCGACATGGAAAGTCCACGTCGACCTGGGAACCTCGGAGGACGACGGTCGCTACGTCCTGGCCGACCGCCAGCGACTCAAGCAGGTGCTCCTGAACTTTCTCTCCAATGCCGCCAAGTTCAACCGGTCCGGCGGCACGGTCACGATCAGGGTGGACGAGGCTCTGGGGGACCGCCTCCGCGTCGGGGTCGCCGACACGGGTCCGGGCATCGCACCCAGACTGATGGAGCGGCTCTTCACGCCCTTCGACCGGCTCGGGGCCGAGACCCGAGGCGTGGAGGGCACCGGACTCGGCCTGGCCCTCTCCAAGCGCCTCGTCGAAGTGATGGGCGGAACCATCGGCGTGGAGAGCGTCGTCGGTCAGGGCAGCACCTTCTGGGTCGAGCTCCCCCGTGCGGAGTGCCCGGTGAGGGGCGTCGCCTCCTTGGTGATCCATCCGGACAAAGCCCCCTCTACTCGGGGCGTCGTCCTGTACATCGAGGACAACCTTCCGAATCTCCGGCTCGTCGAGCGGCTCTTGACCCACCGGCCGAACGTCAAGCTCTTCTCCGCCATGCACGCGAGCCTCGGGCTCGAGCTGGCCCGCGAGCACCGCCCGAGCCTGATTCTCCTGGACCTGCAGCTACCCGACATCCCAGGCCCCGAAGTGCTGGAGCGGCTCCAGCGCGATCCAGCCACCCGTGAGATTCCCGTGGTCGTGATCAGCGCGGACGCCACTCTCGGCCAGATCGACCGGCTCCGGGCCGCGGGCGCGCGAGAGTTCCTGACCAAGCCGCTGGACGTCCAGCGTTTCTTCAAGCTCCTGGACGACATCCTGGGCAACGGGCACGGCTAAGGTCATGCACGAGGACACGCTCAAGCGCGCCCGGATCCTGATCGCGGACGATCAACCGGCCAATGTCCACCTCCTCGAGCGCCTGCTGAACAGCGCCGGGTACACGCACATCGCGAGCACCACCGATCCTTGCCAGATCTTGCCCTTGTTCAGCGAGTTCCGGCCCGATCTGCTTCTCCTGGATCTGCTCATGCCACAGCTCGACGGCTTCACGGTCATGCAGCAGCTCCAACCGCTCGTCTCCAAGGGCCCGTACTTCCCCATCCTGGTCCTCACGGCCGACGTCACCCCGGAGACCCGACGCCGGGCCCTCGCCGCCGGCGCCAGGGATTTCCTCACGAAACCCTTGGACAGGACGGAAGTCCTCTTGCGCATTCAGAATCTCCTGGAGACCCGCTTCCTCCACCAGGCACTCCAGACCCAGAACGACCGTCTCGAGGAGGAAGTTCGCGAGCGCACCGAGCGACTCCTGCAAACCGAGAAGGTGGCCACCATGGGAGAGCTTCTGGCCGGCGTGGCCCACGAGCTCAACAACCCGCTCTCCGTGGTCACGGGCCGGGTCGGGCTTCTGCAGAGCCAGCTACGCGACAATCCCGACGTGACCCGACAGCTCGACAAGGTGGCGGAAGCGGCCGACCGCTGTGCCCGCATCGTGCGGAACTTCCTCGCCCTGGCGCGTCAGCGGCCGCCGGAGCGTCAGGAGGTCCATCTCAACCTCGTGGTGGGCGAGGCGCTCGACCTGGTCAGCTACGCGCTGCGCACGGACGGAGTCGAGGTCACGCTCGAGCTGGCGGATGACTTGCCCGTCCTCTGGGCCGACGTTCATCAGCTGCATCAGGTGCTCGTCAACCTGATCACCAACGGCCACCACGCCATGCGCGAGAAATCGGAGCTGCGGGTGCTGACGATCAAGACGGAATCAGATCCGTCGAAGTCTCGGGTGAGCCTCTCGATCGCCGATACCGGGCCCGGGATCCCGCCCGCGGTTCGAGCGCGGATCTTCGAGCCATTCTTCACGACAAAACCCGCCGGCCAGGGAACCGGGCTGGGGCTGTCCCTGTGCCAGGGTATCGTGGAAGCGCACGGCGGAAGCATCGAGGTCGAGAGCGAAATGGGGATGGGGACGGTCTTCACCATCCAGCTCCCCGTCACGACCCCGGACCGTCCGCCCGAGGCCAAGGCTCCGGTGGTCGTGGGCTCGAGCATCGCGAAGCAGATTCTGATCGTCGATGACGAGCCGGATGTCACGGATCTCCTGGCCGACATTCTGGCCGGCGACGGCCACCGGGTCGACAAGGCCGGCAACGGGGCGATCGCCCTGCAAAAGCTCAGGGAACGCCCCTATGACGTGATCCTGAGTGATCTCCGAATGCCGGAGCTCGACGGCCCGGGACTCCACGACGAGGCAGGGCGCCTCGACGGCGGCCTCGCGCAGCGGTTCATCTTCATCACAGGGGACACGCTCAACCTCGAGACGAAGAGCTTTCTCGACAGGGTGGGCGCGCCCACGGTGACCAAGCCGTTCGATCTGAACCAGGTGCGCCAAGCCATCCACAGAATCCCCGCCGCCTGCTAGGAGATCAGCGAAAGGCGGGCATCACCTCGTGCGTGAGAAAGTGCAGCGTGCGTCGCATCTTCTCCAGGGGGAGCAGGCCGCCCGGATTGAGCTCGGCCACGATGCCCCTCAGGCCGAGCTGCTCCGCCACTTCGCCGAGACGCTCGATCACGCGGCGTGGTGTCCCGAAGGCAACCCGGGTCTTCAAGATCTCGTCGTAGGTCAGCCCACCCACCTTGTCGGCCAGGCTCTGGCGCCGGGTCGCGGAGCCCGTGTCACGGCGACCCATCCCGGACTGCACCAGCTCGAGATGCCGCTGGAAGAAGTACGTCATGTTCTCCTTCGGCTCCTCGAGGGCCTCGCTCTCGGTGGCCGCCAAATAGACGGGAATGCGCAGGAAGGCGTCCGGATTTCCCGCGTGTCCCGCCTCCTTCCAGGCCTTGCGGTAGGCTCCGAGGTGGATCTCCAGGGAGGGAATGTCGTGGTCGCGCAGCCCCACGAAGATGGGAAGCCCGAGCCGGGCCACGTGCAGGAACGTCTCCTCCGAGTTCGAGGCCATGCGCATGGGCGGATGGGGAAGCTGGCGCGGCATGGGCGAGACCGTCGCGTTCTTGAACTGGTAGAACTTGCCCTCGTAGGTGAACGTCTTCCCCTTCCACGCCTCGCGCAGGACCTCGAGGGCTTCGAGGAACCGCGCCTGGCTCTCGCCATAGGGGATCCCCAGGATGTCGTAGGCGCGCGCCGAGCCGCTCCGGCCGATGCCGAAGTCGAAGCGTCCCTGGCTCAGCTGGTCCACCGTGGCCACCTGCTCGGCGAGGTGCAGCGGGTTGCTGAGAGGCAGGACCTGGACGGCCGTCCCCACGCGGATTCGCCGGGTGCGCGCGGCGATGAAGGCGGAGAGGGCCAGGGGCGCCGACTGCACCGAGCGATTCCCGTTGAAGTGGATCTCGCCGAGCCAGATCTCGTGAAGGCCCCACGCCTCGGCCGCGTCCACGAGCACGAGCGTCTCCTCGAACGTCTCGGCCTCGGTGGCGCCGCGCCGCCTCTCCTCGAGAAAGACCCCGAAGTGCATGGGGTTACACGCGGCGGAACTTGAAGTTGAAGCGCCGGATCTCGAACTGCTGGTTCGGATTCGGCGTCCATTCCAGGTACTTCTGCAGTCCGTAGTCCTCGTAGGGCTGGATCACGGGAATCCACGGAAGATGCTCGAGGAAGATCCTCGTGATCTCCTTGTAGGCCTCCCCGCGGAACTTCTCGTCCACCGAGAAGCGCGCGGCGTTCCCCAGCTCGTCGAACCGCGCATCGCGCCAGTAGTCCATGGGCCCGCCCGGCCCGAGCAGCCGCCACATCATGCCATCCGGATCACCCAGGGTCGAGGTGGGATCGGACCACCACATGCCCTTGAAGGCCTTCTCCCGACTCTTCTGCGCGCGCACGGAGTACTCGAGCACCTCGACCTTGGCGTTGACGCCCACGTCCCGCCACATGGCCGCGATGGCCTCGGCCATCGGCTTGTCCTGCGACACGTAGGCGACGGTGGTCTCGAGATAGATCTCCTCGCCCTTGTACCCGGCCTTCTTCAGGCGGTCACGCGCTTCCTTCGGACTGTAGGCGAGGGGCGGAAGACTCGGGTCGTAGTGGTTGTCGCCCTTGGCGATGGGCCCGTTGGGCACCACGCCGCGCCCGCGCCAGAGCTCCTTCACGATGGCCTCGCGATCGATGGCCAGGGAGAGCGCCTGCTTCACGAGCGGGTTGTCCAGGGGCGGCCGCTTGCTGTTCACCCCCAGCACGTAGAGACCGGCGTAGAGCGCGCCCGTCACGCGCGTCGACGGATTCCCCGTGACGCGCTCGGCCTGGTCCGGGGGGAGCTGGGTGATGATGTCCACCTCGCCCTTGAGCAGGGCGGCAATGCGGGGAGCCGTCTCGGGGATGGCGCGCACGACGAGCCGGTCCATGTCGATCTTGCCGCCCCAGTAGTCGGGGTTGGCGTCGAACACGGCCCTGTCATCCTTCACCCACGAGCTGAGCCGCACGGGGCCGGTTCCCACGGGCTTGGTATTGAATGTGTCGGCGCCGACCGACTCCAGGTATTTCTTCGGCACGATCTGGCCGCCGTAGAAAGCCAGGCGAGCGGGCAGGAGCGGATCGGGCTTCTTGGTGTGAATGATGAGCGAATACGGATCAGGGGCCTCGATCCTGTCGATCGTGGTCAGGGCCGTGGCCACCATGGTCTTGGCCGCGGGATCGTAGGTCCGCTCGATGCTGTACTTGGCGTCGGCAGACGTGAAGGGATCGCCGTTGTGGTACTTCACCCCCTGGCGCAGCTTGAAGGCCCACGTCGTCTGGCCCTGGAGCTTCCACTCGGTGGCGAGACCGGGATAGAGCTTGCCGTCCGGATGACGGCTCGTCAGGTTGTCGAAGACATTGAAGCTCCAGCGGATCTCGTTGGACGCGGTGCTGAAGTGGGGGTCGAACTTCGCGATGTCGCCGCCCTGCGCGACGACCAGCTCCCGCTTCTGGGTCGTCTGGGCCTGGGCCGAGGCCGGCATCGCGCCGGGCAGCGCCCCCGCCACACCCAGGGCGGCCGCGCCTTTCAGCAGCTCACGTCGCGTCACATTCATTGAACTCGGCCTCCGTGGGGTGGGGATGCGAAGGATCTCAGACGGGCGGCCGCCGCGTGTGCCACGTGGTCGCCTGCTCGTACGTGTGACCGGCTCGCAGAACGGTGCCTTCCTCGAAGGGTCGCCCGGAGAGCTGGAAGGACACCGGAAGCCCCGCCGACGAGAAGCCGCACGGTAGCGCGAGCGTGGGCAATCCCGTCATGTTGAACGGGGCCATGTTGCTCTTGGGGAAGGCGAACTCGGGATCGAATGCCTGCGCGAACGGCGTGGCGGGCTTCAGCGCCGTCGGCGAGGCGAGGAGATCGACGGTTTTCAGGACCTCCGCCGTCTCGCGGCAGATCTCCGAGCGGATGCGCTGGGCCTGCGTGTACTCCGAGGCGGTGACGAGGGCGCCGGTCAGGATGCGCTCGCGCAGAACTTCGCCGTAGAGCTCTGGATGCTCGCGGAGGTCGCGCTCGTGGTAGGCATAGGCCTCGGCCATCAGGATGAGGAGAAACGAGTGCGTACCCTTGAGGCTCGGGATCTGGACGTCGCGCACCTCGGCGCCGAGGCGGCGCAGCGTCTCCAGCGCCTCCTCGAAGGCGCGCGCCACCTCGGCGTCCACGTCCTCGAGGAAGTATGCGCGCGGCACGCCGATCTTCAGGCCGCGGATGTCCCGGCCGAGAGGCGCGACATAGTCGTCGACGGGGGCGCGGCTCGAGGCGGGATCCGCGGGGTCGTATCCGGCCAGGGGCTGCAGGAGGAACGCGCAATCCTGGACGGTGCGCGCCATCGGGCCCGTGTGGTCGAGCGTCCACGAGAGCGTGAGGACTCCCGCGCGGCTCGAGCGCCCGTACGTCGGCTTGAGCCCCACGATGCCGCAGAAGGCAGCCGGCCCGCGGATCGATCCGCCCGTGTCCGAGCCCGTGGCCCCCGTGACGAGCCCCGCGGCCAAAGCTGCGCCGGACCCACTGCTCGAGCCTCCGGGGATGTGATCGAGGTTCCACGGGTTCTTCGCGGGCGGGAAGCGATGGCCGGGGAACTGGAGACCGAAGGCGAACTCGTGGGTGATGAGCTTGCCGAGCTGCACGGTGCCCGCGGCCCGCCAGCGCTGGACGCAGGTCGCGTCCTCATCGGGAATCCAGTCGGCGAGGAGGGCGGAGCCGCCCGTGGTCCGGACGCCCCGCGTGAGGTAGATGTCCTTGTGGGCAACGGGAATGCCCAGGAGCGGCCGCGTGTCGCCGCGGCGCAGCGCCTCCTCGGCGGCCCGCGCCTCGGCCAGCGCGCTGTCCGCGGTCAGAGTCACGAAGGCGTGCAAGATGGGATCGAGCTTCTCGATGCGCGCGAGAAGTGCCTGGGTCACCTCGACGGGCGAGAGATCCCGCTTGCGATAGCGCGCGCCCAGCTCGGCGATGGTGGCATAGGCGATCTCGTCACTCATGGCTCGCCTGCCCTTCCGGCGAGAACCTCACCGCGGGCTCCACCGTCTTGATGGCGCGCGAGTCGAGCGCCTGCAGCGGAGCGAGGGCGGCGCCCAGGAGCTTCCGCACCATGGCGAGCCGATGCTCGGGGATGGTGACGCCCGCCGCGCGAATGCGCTCGCGCAGCTGTTCCATCGTCAACTCTTTCGGATCAGCCATCGCGTCTCCTCCGGGTCCCCTGCCGCTCACGACTGCAGGGCGAACTTCTGGAAGGTATGGCAGTTCGCGGGGGCGTGTCCCCGGCTCACCGCGAAGGTCCAGGTCACCTCGCTGACGTAGACGTCGCCCTTCGAGTCCACGGCGATGCCGTGCGCGGCCGCGAGGTTGCCGGGCGCGCTCGCCTCGGGCCCGCCCCAGCGCGCGAGCACGTGGCCCTCGGGATCGAGGACGCTCACCCGTCCAGGCCGAGCCTGCCCGATGGGCCCGTGACGACGAGAGGTCTGGCCCGAGTGCCACCACAGCTCGGAGACGAAGGCGCGGCCCTTGGCGTCGAAGACGAGGTGGGTCGGACGCTGGGTGTCGGTCCACTCGCTGAGATACTCACCCTCGGGGCTGAAGATCTGGATGCGATCGTTCTCGCGGTCGCAGACGAAGACCCGACCGTCGGCGCCCACGGCGATGCCGTGGGGAAGATAGAACTGGCCGGGACCGGTTCCCGGCACGCCCCAGGAGCGCTTGCGCTCGCCCGTCGGCGAGAAGCGGTGGACGCGGCAGTTGCCGTACCCGTCGCTGACGTAGAGATCGCCCTTGGGCCCGATGGCCAGATTGGTCGGGCGATTGAACGCGTCGGCGGGCTTCGTGATCGTCATGTAGTCCTTGCCGTCATAGCCCGTGTCCGCCGCCGTGTCCGGCGTGCCGAGCGTCATGAGCAGCTTGCCTTCCGGCGTGAAGCGCCGCACCGTGTGGTTCCCGTCGTCGGTGCACCACACCGTGCCGTCGGAGGCGACGGTGATACCGTGGGTGCGGTAGGTGAAGTCTCCCTGGCCCCAGGAGCGGATGAAGTTGCCCTTGCGGTCGTACACGATGATGGGGTGATCGCCCCGGCAGATCAGGAAGACGCGGTCCTCGCCGTCCACCGCCACCCCCGCCACGTCGCGATGCTCGTAGCCCGCGGGAAGCTGCTCCCAGCCCTCGACGACCCCGTACGTCAGTCCGCTCGTCTTCGCCATGACGCTCCTCTCGGTCACCACCTGTTTGTCCGCCGGCATCGCGCTCGACCGCGGCCCGCCTCGGGGCCATGCCTGCTCCTCGAGCCGAGCGCCGCGCTCGCCCGGCGAGGACGAGAGCATACTGCAGCCGGACCCCCGCGGCTAGTCGCGTCGCACCATGGGTCAGCAGCAGCTCTTCATCGACGACGCGGCCGGGAAGGAAGGATCAGGCTCCCATCCCCAGGGCCGTGGCCCCCAGTCGGGCGTGAAGACCTGTCCTTTCTTCACCGTCACGAACGGCACCACGGCCTGCCTGACGCGCAGGCTCTCGCCGAGCACGTCATAGACCACCCAGTCGCCCTCGCGAAGCTCGAGCACCGAGATGTCGGCCTGCCGCCCCACCGCGAGACTGCCCAGACGATGCGCGGCGCCGATGGCCCGGGCGGGATTGGCCGTGCTCATGGTCACGACCTGGGCCAGGGTGAACCCGAGGCCGAGGAAGCGGGTCATGATCTCGGTCATGCTGTGCACGGTGTGGATGCGCCCGGGAACGGTGAGATCGGTGCTGATGCAGTGCGGGAGCAGGCCCTGCTCGATGCAGCGGCGCCCGACGTCGAAGCTGAAGTTCTTCCGCCCATGCGCCGTATCGAACCACACGCCGCGGTCCGCGGCCTCGCGGGCCTCGGGAACCAGCTTGCCGTTGCCGTCCAGGACGCCGCCGGGATTGGCGGTGAAGTAGTGCGTGAGGATATCGCCCTCCTCGAGGAGGGGCAGGAGCGAGCGAATCACCGTCGGGTCGTAACGCTTCTCCGTGTCCCCGATGTGGACCATGAGCTTGGTGCCGCTCTCCCTGGCCGCCCGCCGGGCCAGGCGCGGCATCTCCATCCCCAGGAGCTCGAGGGCGGGCGAAACCATGCGCGCCTTGATCCCGCAGATGAGACCCTTGTACTCGTCGAGAGTCTGGAGCGTGTCGTCCAGGTTGATGCTGCTCTCCGCGATGATGTCCGGCATCGTGGCGAGCCCCGTCTGGCAGATGTGCAGGAAGGGGATGATCTCCGTCTCGCAGCGGGGAATGATGTGGCGAGGAAAACCTGCGAAGGTCGCGGAACCCGCGCTCCCCGCATCCACGATGGTGGTGACGCCCGCCCGCACGCCGCCGAGATCGGGGTGGACGCCGTTGCGGTTGAAGCCTTCGAAGACGTGGGCATGGAGATCGATCAGCCCAGGGGTGACGATCTTTCCCGCCACCTCCACGGTCTGGGCCGCCTCCGCACTCGGAATGTCCTTGGCGATGCGCGCGATCACCCCGTCGCGTACGGCGACGTCGCACACTCCGTCCAGCCCCGTGGACGGATCCACCACGGTCCCACCCTTGAGCAAGAGATCGTGCATGGTCTCCTCCCGGTTGTCGTGATGGCGTTCAGTGGCAGCGCGAATCATCATCCCCTCCCGCATCGACTGTCAAGCCGGGAGTAGGCATGTGGCTCGGTTCGCGGTACCATGGGCGACCAACAGGAGGCGCCATGGATACCCCGCGCGTTTACTACCGGCAGGGCTGAAGCTCCTGCGCCAAGACGAAAGAGTTGCTTTCGTCATGGGGAGTGAAGTTCGACGGATTCGACGTCGAGGCCGAGCCCGCGCGCAAGCGTGATCTCGAGCCCTTCGGCATCCCGCGCGTGCCCGCGACCATCGTGGGCGATCGCGTGGTCCACGGCTGGAATCCCAAGGCCCTCGCCGAGCTGGTCGGGGCCCACTACGAAGAACGCAAGCAGCTCGCCCCCGCCGAGCTATCGCGGCGGCTCGACATCGTGCTCGCCGCCGCCCAGCGGGCCATCCGTCAGGTGCCGCTCGAGCAGCTCGGCATGAAGTCACCGGGCCGCGACCGGACCGTGCGCCAGCTCGGCTTCCACGTCTTCCGGGTGAGTGCGTCCTTTGTTGACACCCGTGAGCAGGGACACCTGTCCGAGCAGTGGTTCGAGGAGAGCCCTCCGGCCGACATGGCGGATGGTGAAGCCATCGCCCGTCACGGTGAGACGGTGCGCCGCCGCGTCGCCGCGTACTGCGCGCGGCCAGGATGGTGCGACGGCATGGTCAGCACGTACTACGGGCCGCAGTCGGCGCACGACTTCATGGAGCGCACGACCTGGCATGCCGCCCAGCACCTGCGCCAGATCTACTGGCTCCTCGATCACATGGGAGTGCGGGCGGAGTCTCCGCTGGCCGACGCCGACTTCGACGGACTGCCTCTGCCGGTCGAAGTCTGGTCGTGAGCCGACCCCTCCGAGTTGTCTAGCTGATCGCCCGGAGCCTTCGCGAGAAGAGCAGGAGCAGCGCGTTCGCGGCGACCATGGCCCCGCCGAAGAGCACGGCGAAGCGCGCGTCCACGGCGGCGGCGAGCGCGCCGGCGAGCAGACCGCCGAGCGGAAGCAGGTTCCAGCAGAGCGAGTAGAGGCTCATCACCCGGCCGCGCAGGTGATCGGGCACCTTCTGCCGGAGGAAGGTGCTGACCTGCATCAGGTAGAACGTGTTGCAGAATCCCACCAGGACGAGCACGGGCAGGGCCAGCCCCATCCCCGGCGAGAACGAGAAGGCGATCAGGAGCGCTCCCACGCATGCCGCTCCCACGAGGAGCGCCGTACCCTTTCGAAGAATGAGATGCGCGATGGTCGCGACGGTGAGCGAGCCGACCAGCGCGCCGGTCCCATGCGCGGCATTCAGCAGGCCGTAGCCCGTCGAGCCGGCATGGAAGTACGCGTCGGCGAAGATGGGCAGCAGCGTGAGATAGGACATGGCGAAGAGGCTGTTGAAGAGAGCGAGGGCGATGAGGCACGCGAACACGAAGTTGTGGCCGACGAAGTTCAAGCCTTCCACGAACTGCGCGAGCACGCGCTGGCCGCTGCCCCCCGGAGCGGTGTTGCGGAGCCGCAGGCGGCTGTACAGGGCAAGCGCGGTGTAGGAGGCGAGGGCGGCCAGCCCGAACCCGGTGGCACCCCCGAAGGCCGCGATGAGGACGCCCGTGATCGATGGGCCGATCATGCGGCCGGCTTGCCACGGGATGGAGCCGAGAGCGATCGCATTGGCCAGCCGATCACGCTCGACGAGCTGGGGCACGAGAGCCATGCGGCTCGGCTCGTCGAAGGCCCGGAAGGTATTGCTCAGAGCCGCCAGCACGAGCAGGTGCTCGAGGCGAACCAGGCCCGACATCGTCAGCACGAAGGCGATGGTCAGGGTGCCCGAGGTCAGGATCTGCGTCACGATCAGCATGCGCAGCCGATTGATGCGATCGGCGAGGACACCCCCGAAGAGCTGGAAGAGGACGAGGGGCACGCCCTGGGCGAGACCGAGATATCCGAGGGAGAGGGGATCCCGGCTGACCTCCCAGGTCATCCAGGCGAAGGTCATGTATTCCGCCCGGTGCCCGAGGACGTAGAAGACGAGCCCGAACCAGTAGAGGCAATAGTTCCGCCCTTTCAGGGCGGCGAACGTTGACGGCCTGACGGCGCGAGCGGCAGCGGGCAAGGAGCTGTGGGGCTCTCGATCACTCCAGCGTCAGCACGGCCTTGCCGGGGAAGCGTCGCGCCATCAGATCCTGGGCGACCTGGGCGATCTCGCTCCACGGCCGCTCCAGGCTCACGTGGGGAGCGAGCTGCCCCGCCGCCACGAGCTCGGCGAGACGGCGGAGGCCGATCGAGGCGGGCTCGCTCCCGAGCTCGGTGAAGATATAGAAGCCGTAGAGCGTGGTGCGACCGGTGCCGAAGAACGCTCGCGTGTCGAAGGTGACCTCGGCGGATGCGGACACCCCGAGGGTGACACAGACGCCTCCGCGCTCGAGGGCGCCGAGCGCCGTGCCGAGCGTCCGGCCGCCCACGGATTCGATGATCACGTCGTACTTGGGCGAAGCCGGAATCTCATCGCCCACGGAAACCTCGTGAGCGCCGAGCTGGCGCAGGGCGGGCACCTGATCGGCGCGACGGGCGCTCGCCGTCACGTGCGCGCCGCCGAGCCGCGCGAGTTGCACCGCGAAGTCCCCGACGCCACCCGTGGCGCCCGTGACGAGCACGCGGCGGCCGAGGATGAGGCCGCCCTTGGCGAGGGCGTGGAGCGCGGTCAGCCCGGCCACGGGAAAGGTGGCGGCCTGGGAGAACGTCACCTTGTCGGGCAGCGCGGCGAGGGCGTGCGTGGGTATGGCCACTCGCTCGGCCCAGGCGCCTTCCGGAAGGAGCCCCACCACTCTCGCTCCCGCGCGCGGGCCGGAGCCGTCGGCGGCGGGGCGCTCGACCTCTCCGGCGAGGTCCCAGCCCGGGCGCCAGCCCGCCGCGGCCATGGTCGAGCGTCTGACCTCGCCGCGATTGAGCGAGATGGCCCGGACGCGCACCACCGCTTCACTTCGATCGGGGACGGGCTCAGCCACCTCGCGGATGACGAGCCGGCCCGGCGCTTCGGGATCGACGACGACGGCACGATTGGCAGCCATGGGGGTTCTCCTCGGTATGAAGTCGGGTTCGGGCAGAAGAGTACAGGCGGGCGGGCCAAGAGGCAAACCGCACGCTTGCCAGCTGGGGTATTCTTTGTCGGCACGAGGGGACCTCGCAGCCGCATCGGCGCGCCTGACACTGACCGGACACACGAGGAGACCACACGACCATGACACTCGCTGATCGCGTCGCCATCGTCACCGGAGCAGGCAATGGGATCGGGAGGGCGACCGCGCTGGCCTTCGCTCAGGCCGGCGCTCACGTCGTCGCCGTGGATGTCGACGCGGGCGCCGCCAAGGGAGCCGCCGACGCCGTGGCGGCGCTGGGACGACGGAGCCTCGCCCTCGACACGGACGTGGGAGATCTCGCGAGCATCGACCAGATGGTCCAGCACGTGATGGCGACCTTCGGCCACATCGACGTCCTCGTGAACAACGCCGGGGTCACCCGGCGCGCGTACATCATGGACCTGACCGAGGCGGACTGGGACCGCATCATGCGCGTCAACGCCAAGGGCGTGTTCTTCTGCCTGCAGCGGGTGGCGCGCGAGATGATCCCCCGGCGCAGCGGCGTGATCGTGAACATCGCTTCGATCGCCGGCAAGGGCTTCGCGGGCACCTCCAACGCCATCTACGCGGCCAGCAAAGGCAGCGTGATCTCGCTCACCCGCACCGCCGCCCAGCAGCTCGCCCGCCACAACATCAACGTCAACGCCGTGTGCCCCGGCACCACGGTCACCGCGCTGTCGGAAGCGAACGTGGCCACCCGCGCGCGCGAGGAAGGGATCTCCGTCGAGGACATGGTACGGCGCCGCAATGCCGGCATCCCCCTCGGGCGGCCCAACGATCCCGAGGACGTGGCCGCCCTCGCGGTCTTCCTCGCCTCACCCGGCGCGCGGAACATCACCGGGCAGTCGTTCAACGTCGACGGCGGCATAATTTTCGATTAGGAGGAGTTCACCATGAACGTTGGAATCTCCGTTCCCCTGCCCGCCTACCTCGTGGACGTCGGCGCCATGGCCCGCAAGGCCGAAGAGCTCGGCTTCGAGTCGTTCTGGTGCGCCGAGCACCCGTTCATACCGGTGCAATCGGAGAGCCGCTTCCCCGGCTCCGAGGACGGCGTCATCCCCGAGACCTACTCGCACTTCATCGACCCCTTCGTCGCCCTCGCGCGCGCCTCCGGCACCACGAGCCGCATCAAGCTCGGGACGGGGATCGTGCTCGTCCCCGAGCGACATCCGCTGCTCCTGGCCAAGGAGGTGTCGACCCTCGACCTCTTCAGCGGCGGGCGCTTCCTCTTCGGTATCGGCGCGGGCTGGCTGCGTGAGGAGACGCAGATCATGGGCGGGGATTTCGACCACCGCTGGTCGCAGACGCGGGAATCGATCCTGGCCATGAAGGAGCTGTGGACGAAGCGCGAGGCGGAGTTCCACGGCAAGTACTACGACTTCCCGCCCGTCCGGTCCTATCCGAAGCCCGCGCAGAAGCCGCACCCGCCCGTGCTCCTCGGCGGCGGCGCCAGGAACGTGCTCCAGCGCATCGTGGCCTGGGGCGACGGGTGGCTGCCGAATCGCATCACGCCCGATCAGCTCCGCGAGAGCCGGGCCACCCTCGACCGGCTCGCCAAGGAGGCCGGCCGCGATCCCTCCGCCATCACCATCTCGGTCCACGGACAGCCCGCCGATCGGGACCTGATCAAGCGGCTCCACGACGCGGGGGCGACCCGGGTCATCGTGCGGCCGGCCACCTCCAAGACGGAGGCGGAGATGGTCAGCGAGCTCACGCGCATCGCCGACGCCGTTCTGCGCTAATTTAGCCGCGCCCAGGAGAGCTGGATGATGGAGGTCTTCGAGGCTGTCCGCACGATGCTGGCCGTTCGCCGCTACCTCGATCGGGCGGTGCCCGAGACGATCGTCCAGCGGATCGTGGAGGCGGGACGTCTGACGGGAAGCGCGATGAATCTCCAGCCCTGGCACTTCATCGTGGTCCAGGACCGGGACACCCTCCGCCGGCTGGGAGCGCTGGCCCGCTCCGGACCGTATGTCGCCGAGGCGCCGCTGGCGATCGTGGTGGTCGTCGATCGCACCGGGTACGCCGTGTCCGACGCGAGTCGGGCGATCGACTCGATGATGCTGACGGCGTGGTCGGAGGGGGTCGGCTCGAACTGGGTCGGCTTCGGGAACCTGGAGAAGGTCAACGCGCTGCTGGGAATCCCGCCCACGCTCGACGTGCTCGCCATCCTTCCCTTTGGATATCCGGCCGACCGGATCGGGCGAGGCAAGAAGAAGCGCAAGCCCGTGGGGGCCGTCGCCCATCGCGAGCGCTACGGCCAGCCCTTCGCATAGTCACCGGGGTCACGCGCCGAAGAGCTCCTCGCCCCAGGCCGCGTGCGCGGCCGCGTCGGCCCGGAGGAAGCGGAAGCCGGCGCGCGTGGCGAGGTCGTCGTCCACGTCGGTGTCGCCGACGTGATAGTAGGCCTGGGCGAGGAACCGCGTCTTGATCTCGGCGAGGCGGTGCTTGAGCACGGTGAAGTCGGCGTCGATCTGGAGCCGCTTCCACAGCTCGCGCTGGTAGGAGACGGGCCGGTCCGAGCCGCTGCCCATCAGGTAGCCCCGGCGCTTGACACTCCTCAGCATCTCGATCGTGATGATGCCGGGAGGGTCGCCCAGCTCGAGGGTGCCATCGATGTCGAAGCTCACGAGCGTGATCACGCG
>Ga0137394_10000667_pt1 | contig 23893 bp, 25 predicted proteins | sample czobulk116metaG_FD_108278 | JGI IMG/M metagenome (GOLD analysis project Ga0137394, IMG submission 108278) | Vadose zone soil microbial communities from Angelo Coast Range Reserve, California, USA - czobulk1.16 metaG | ecosystem: Environmental > Terrestrial > Soil > Vadose zone | place: USA...
GACAGCCCGGAGCGAGAATGGGGTGACTCCGCTGCACAGGGCGTTGCAACATGCTTGCTTTGATCTCGCACGCTTCCTTATCGAGCACGGCGCCGACGCTACAGCCCGGGACAAGGACGGGGAGACGCCGCTGCATTGGGCATCACTCAATGATCACTTGGATTTAGCACAGATTCTCGTGGAACATGGCGCCGACGCGACGGCCCAGAATAAAAACGGTGAGACTCCGCTGCATCGGGCGTCGTACCGTGGTCACTTGGATCTCGCACTGTTCCTCATCAAGCATGGCGCCGACGCGATGGCCCGGAACAAGGACAGGGAGACTCCTTTGCACCGGGCGTCACGATATGGGAGATTTTATCTTACACGCTTCCTCGTCAAGCACGGCGCGGACACGAATGCCCGAAACAAGAACGAAGAGACTCCTTTGTATGTGTTGCCCGGTGATAATTTGGATCTCGGACGGTTCCTCGTAGAGCATGGTGCCGACACGACAGCCCGGAACAAGGACGGGGAGACACCGCTGCATCGGGCGTCCTCAGACGGTTACTTGGATTTCGCACGGTTCCTGGTCGAACACGGCGCTGATGTAAGAGCCCAGAATAAGGACGGGGAGACTCCGCTGCATCGGACATCGCGAAGAGGGTACTTGGATCTCGCACAGTTCCTGGTCGAGCTCGGTGCCGACCCAAAAGCACAGAATAAAGACGGAGAGACTCCGCTGCATCACGCGTTGGTCAATGGTCATGTGGATCTTGCACGGTTCCTCATCGAGTATGGTGCCCACGTGACAACCCAGGACAAGCACGGGTCGACTCCGCTGCATCGAGCATCGCGATATGATTACTTGGATCTCGCACAATTCCTCGTCGAACATGACGCCGACGTGACGGCGCGGGAAAAGGACGGGACGACACCGCTACATTGGGCGTCGCAACATGGTTGTGTGGATCTCGTACGGTTCCTCGTTGAGCACGGTGCGAATGTGACAGCGCAGGATAAGAATGGGGAGACTCCGCTGCATCGAGCATCGTTCAATGGCAGTGTGGATCTCGCACGGTTCCTCGTCGGGCACGGCGCGGACGCAACAGCCCGGGATGGGCTGGGGTCGACTCCGCTGCATCACGCATCACGAGGAGGTCATGTGAATCTTGCACGGTTCTTCGTTAAGCACGGCGCGGACGTTACGGCCCCAGACAAGCATGGGACAACTGCACTGCATCTAGCATCGCGAATTGGTCCTTTGGATCTCCTACAGTTTCTCGTCGGGCACGGCGCGGACGCAACAGCCCGGGATGAGCTGGGGTCAACTCCGCTGCATCAGGCGTCACGAGGAGGTCATGTGGTTCTTGCACGGTTCTTTGTCAAGCACGGCGCCGACGTTGCAGCCCCAGACAAGCATGGGACAACTGCACTGCATCTAGCGTCGCGAATTGGTCCTTTAGATCTCCTACAGTTTCTCGTCGAGCACGGCGCCGACGTGACAACCCCAGGCAGGCACGGCACCACTCCGCTGCATTGGGCGTCGCTCAAAGGTCATTTGGATCTCGCACGGTTCCTCGTCGATCACGGTGCCACCGTAGGAGCCCAAGACATGCATGGGTCGACACCACTTCATCGGGCGTCGCTCAATGGACACCTGGCCCTCGTATGGTTCCTGGTCGACCATGGTGCCGACGTGACAACCCAGAACAAGCATGGATCGACACCACTGCACCGAGCCTCGCTCAATGATCACATCGATCTTGCACGATTCCTCGTTGAGCACGGCGCTAAAGTGACAACCTGCGACAAGCACGGGTTGACTCCGCTGCACCAGGTGTCACGCAAAGGTCACGAGCATTTCGCGCAGTTCCTCATCGAGCACGGTGCCGACTCGACAGCCCAGGACAGGGACGGGTCGACTCCAGTGGATCTGGCATCGCTCAACGGTCATGTTGACCTCGCGCGCTTCCTCGTTGAGCAACGCGCCAACACGACAGCCCTGGCCACTTCATATTGAGGTGAAGGTTCGTTTCCTCGTTCCTTATCACACTGTGTTTCCCTCATTCTACATATTAGACGCATGTCCAGGCCTGTGAAGATATCTTCCGCAAGCGTCACAGCGTGACATTATACCTTGTCGACGTGGTGTGGGAACAGAGAAAAGGAAACGTTACTAACTTCAGTCTTTGGGGAGAAGGCCGCGGTGAGAAAGGCGAAACATATCGTACTTTACAGTAGGTCGGAAATAACCAGTGGACATGCGTCTATATGAATCCTTGTTCTGGTCCGAGATCCGTGGTCTTGCCAGTCCGACTGCCAACGTGCGCGGCATGCAAGTGTAACACCAGCAGGGTGAACACCTCGCAATGTTCCGAATACCCTTATACATCGCATCCAATGTTGCCCAACTGTGGGAGCGGGAAGTAAGATTAGAGTGGTCTCCGGCACCTAAGTACATGGTAACTCTCTAACGCCCAACTAGGCCACTTCGGAGAAAGAGAATATCTCGCAGAAACTCGAGAACGTCACCACTGAACTCGGAGATGAAAAGAGGAGGCCGGGCTGTGATATTGGAGTTCAAGCCCGATACGTACGATGTATTCACCCGAGACATCGTTCAACAGCTGGATCGACGGAACGAAGGCTGAGCTCCACAAGGCTGGGAAAGAACATGGATAGCCACCCCGCCTTCTTCTCGTCGGACTGCTCGTCACGAATCACAAAGGCCTCCGGAAGAAAGAAGGACTGTATCGTAAATGTTATGGCGTCCCTCCTGCGGTCGCTATTCCAATACATGCAGGGCTGAGACACGCCTTTCGTAGCTCTTTCAGCCGCTTCCGGGCTTTCCATACTCAGGCTGCCCACCAAGAGAAGTCGCACCTGCAGCAGTGACGATGATGGAGAGCCAGACGGCGAGTTTATAGAGCTCAATCTAGAAGCCGACCCACCGAGCCCCGCGTTCAACGCGGGGTCATCGTCCACCGCCATGAGCATTTAGTGCCTACCACGCTAGAAACCGAAGGGCGCGTCATTCATAGCATCATCGAGTCCGTCAAAATCGCATGACACACGCGGCGCCGCCGAGTGTCAGCTGTGTTCGTGGTTGTTCGCGGGAAACGAGCAGCTCAACGCCCACGTCGGTTGGTGTCCCGACTCAGAGGCAATCCGTTCTGGGCAGGTCAAGGGGCGGGAGGGGCGGAAGAACTCGAGATTGGTGTCCGACGTCCCGAAGAACAGTGGAAGGCAGGAGCCGTCGAGGACACAGCTTGGAGTCAGATGTTCAAGGGAGGCGGGAGGTGATGAATATCTTATTAGCACGTGTACATCGTATCCCGAGTCTCTGCTTGTGACACCTCAATTCCGTTGTTGCGATTTCGGGTCTCCCGTATTCGCCCTTCCTGGCGTACGAAGCGTACGCGGTTGTGTGCCTGACTCGTCAGAGTCGAGACCGAGGGGTGAGTTGGATGCTTAAAAAAGTCAACCTCAAAATTTGTCGCGGAGGGGCTTAGAAGCTCTGCTTAGGTAAGGATGTGGCTGGAGATTTCCCGTGTGTGGGAAACCCTTACACAGGTCTCCAGTCATGGCAGAAGTCGCAGCTATTAATATTACTTCTGTCCATGCACAGTTCCCACAAAATGTCGTGCCGAACATCGAGCACGATCTCGATCCGACCAATTGGGAGTGGGAGAAATGTCTCGCCTTCCCCGTCAGCACACTCAACGACTTGCGGTTTTCGTTGAAGCCGTACAAATGGATTCGATACGCTACAGGAATCGTCATGGGAGCCCATGGCGAGCTTTGCACAGCTAACGCTGTTCCCGTCGACTACGAATCTGGCCTTTCTGCTGTAACCATCGACCTTTACTACCATACGACCGACCAAGAGAAGCGCCGCATGTTTCCGATTGATCCTAAGCTTGCCGACATGAGGACAGTAACTTCCAGTCGGACGAGCACGCATCGGGATAATTTCCGCGGGGACGTGCAGGGCCGGGATGGGGAGTGTGTGCTGACAGGAGTTCCTGTGTACATGTGCGATGCTGCCCACCTTGTTCCCCACAGCAAGGGCGACACGGTATGGGACTCCTATACGCCATTATCCTCACTCACAATCTCATCGGTGGCAGTATATCGAGACATTCACTACACACAGACGTCGAGACTCTAGTGGCGACGGCGACGTCGTACGAGACATCGACGACGTTCGTAACGGTGTGTTCCTGGAATCAGGCTTACATCGTGCGTTGGGTCAAGATCTCGCAATCTTGAAGGTGCGTCTGTTTTATCTGATGCAGACACCGAACTTTGCTATGGACACGACTGATGTCGATCCGAATGCAGACAGGGCACAAGTAAGGTTTACAAGCCACCTCTTTGACCAGTCCTTGGAGTCGATCGCCGGACCCTCTGGCTCGGCAGCCCGCCTCCCTTCCGATATGTCCATTTGGCCTCCCCCTGCGCTCTTCGATGCCGTTTACGCTAGCGCAGTAGTGCATCACTTTGGTGTTGCATTAACGGAGATCTTGGAGAAGTGGGGGGACGTGTTCTACCCTACCAGTGGTGGGCCTACGGAGGCAGCGCATGCAGATTACAAGTGCCGACGTGATCAGGCCGATGTCGATAAAGAGAACCGCAGCCTGCAGAAAGCAGCTCGACGCTACGAGAGGCGCGGCAGGAGGATTGACCCGCATGATGTGGTCATGATGTATCGGTTTAAGGCGATGGAACCGGAGAAAGTGAGGGCATACCTGAAAGGGTGTGAAGAGGTGGCGGCAGCAATAGAGCGCAAAGAGCTGGAGGAGAAAGTGAATTCATGGAGGGAGTCGTCTGCAACTTTGCTTCCGGATCCAGATAATTCGGGTAATCGATGAAACATAGAAACGTAATGTATTCGGCCAACGCTACAATACAATTACTGTACTAGCTTCACTCTCCGCATCACTCCGCGTGCTTCACCACCAATTGTCTTCAAAATAAAATAACGTTTTCGGTTTCATAACCCGGGCCCTTATTATATATTTAAAAAGATGGAAATCTCGAAAATTGTGACTTGAACTTGGCTAAATGGGGCCATGCGCACCTCTGTGTGCCCAGGTCTCCATAAGAAAAAGAACCCAAATGCTCCCCATCTTGGTCCAGTTCCCCTCATGATCACCCTCGCGCCGAATGCAGCGCAGGTGCAGGCATGCGCCTCTGTAGGGCCGCTGCACGCGCGGCGACGCACCCAAACCGCCGCAAGGAGCCCACTTTGTCGATCTTGCGCCGGAAGGCGGTCGACGTGATCTTATTCATCTCTGCGCCATCATATTGGTCCCTCTTCTCTCCCGTCATCCACCACCTCATCCACCCTGGCCACTGCCCGTCTGCCGTCTGTTCCCGTTCCACTTTACCACACAAATTTGACGTTTCCGTTAATGTCAAAACAAAGAATTTGACACTCCCGCTCTGGCTTTGACCATACGGTGATTATGCGCAGGTGCGCAGAATGCCGCCTGGGGCGGTCTCATGACCGTTGGCGCACAAGGGGCCGTGTTATCGGCGCCATGGCGTCCGCGTCGCGGAGCACAACGCTGCAGGTTTTGCGCTGCTAGACCATGGAACCGCGATCATTAGCCAGGAATCCTTCGCCAGTGTTGTTGAAGTGCAAGTACTTGTATTGATTGACATCTATGCAGGGTAAGACGGTGGCCTGGCTTCAGTCACGGTGGACCCCGGTGACCTTTTGGTCATGGACACGGACGACGACACTGTCGTGTGCGTCCCCATGCTGTTTCGAAAAGGACATTTTGGGGGTAGCTTCTCAAGGCCGGGAAGTTGATGCACGATGTCTAAAGGGTAGTCAATCAGGTGTAGGCTTCAGGTGCCATAGGCTTAAACTATGAACGATCCTGAAAAAAATAGATCTTAAGAATAGATGGAACACATCGCAAGGATAGTCTATAGTCAATGAGATACTTCTGAGATCACACCTCCGCAGCTCACCCACCACCTGACTTCTCGCACCACCCTCGGTATTCACAAAGACTCTTCCATAGGTCGGCAAGTTTGGAGTTCCTGATCAACAAAGGATGGTTTGGTGGCCTGAAATTGAGTCTGGACATCTCCTTTCCCCATGGATAAGTCGGTGGATTGTCGTCGTAGTCACCGAGATCCATTTCGATCTTGAGCTCAAGAAGTTCTGGGTCGAAACCCTTGATTGGTGTGGCACCGTGAACTTGGGGACGGGGGATGACAGGCTCGCGTGACACGAGTCTTGGCCGCTTGTTTCTCATCGGGGGAGGGGACGAGGACCTAGTCCTCTTGGCTGTTAACGATCGTGGGTTTGGGCTTGCCTCGTGAGTCATGCTCTCTTCCACGGCAGCTGTCTCTTCCACCAAGACCGTGGAGCGGTTCCAACTAGGAGCCTGAGAATGAATAGGAGGGCTCGACGGCGGTAGTGGTTCGTATGATTGTTGATGTCCAGGGCTTGTGTCTCCTTCGCCGCGCCCAGGTCCATTATAGGTACGAACACCATTACCATCAAGTTGGTCTTCGTAGGAACCGTTGACAGCCATCCGACTCAGATCATCTAACTGCGCATTGTTGGGCTCCTGGCTGGCCTCAGGTTCGACCATCGGACTCCCCCCATCGTGTGCGACGTTGACCCGTTCCGGACTGGCACTCACTCTCATTGACCCAATGTCATGACCGGGACTGGCCGCCATTTTGGCTCGTCGTCGGTCTACGGGAGAGTTGTTTTCGTTCGACAAAGACTGTGTGCCTGGACCTCCTGAATCTGAACCCGGGACGAGTATCTCCCCACATGCCTCTTTCGTATTCTTCACCGATGGTGGGGGCACTCTACGCGAATGGGAGACACTGAGCCGAGGAAGGGATGTCGCTTTATTCAGCGGACTTGTGATGACTAATGCGGAAAGAAACGCGGGATTGGAAGGGGGCAGGCTTCGGCGATGACTCTGAGGGGATCGGGGTCTGAGAGAGGTCGATTCTAGGTCATTAGGAATGGTTTGTTGAACCGCAGGAGACACCTGGGGACTATGATTAGACGCAGGATCTGACACCCGCGAATATCCCGGCACGATTTGTAGTTGTTCTGGAGTGAATAGTGGGGGTGTTGATGGAGGCGAGATTGGCAACACCCCCGCGGCTTCACGACTCGGAGAGGGATTAATATAAGATAGTTCGGGACTTGCAGGCCACTCGGATGGAGTTGTTTGTCGCTCTGGTCGAGCGGGACTACCATTGTCAGTGCCCTGGGTAACAACTGGAGAGCTATCGAGGTCCAGTGCCCCTTTTCCTACATCCGCATCAATACTCGTGTGACAGACGAAGGCACATGAGACCATACCAGACTTGAAGATCCGCTTTATCGGAGGTGCAGGACTACTGGGTTTGACGGTCGGTTCGGGTGTCGGCTTAGAGGCTAAAGTATTTTAGTATTGAAATTTACTATCCGTCAAATGCCTTACCTGTAACACCTTTTCCGGTCGGGCGTTTGTAAAACCGTAAGGGCTTCTTTGCGATGGACTAATCAAGAGACGGCGGGTCAGCGAGGCAAGTGCGGAATGGGAATAGACAAACCTCTCGCCAGTCATCCTGTTCTGTGTACGGTTTGCGCTCTGGTAGCGTAGCGTGCCAGTGCTCGGATATGATGTCATCGACGCGTCGTCCCGACCAATAACCACGTTGCTCGTGGGCGGTGAGCGTCTCCATCACGGAGATTTCTTCCCGCTCTTGAGCTAACTTCGTTTCTTTCCTGAGCTTCAAGACATTGCTGCATAACATTACCCCTCGGAGCAATGTTATATAGGATGGAACTCACCCGCTGCCATCGCCAGCGCGCAGGCCCTCCATCCATTCGTTAAGTCCGCTGTGAGTATCCAAGGTACGAGGGGATCCGAATTCGGGTTCACCAGCGGCGCCGACAACTTGGACATAATCCACGTTGAGAGCAAGGGTTTCTAATACGGTCATCCTTCCTACTTGTCCAGTAGGTACGCGTTGAAACATTGGCTTGAAGGATTTGATTGTCGCGATAGCGCAACGCTGTTGCGTGAGTCTTTTCCCTTGGCTATCTGGTGGACTTAAGTAGGCTATGTTGGTCCATGTGGGCGAGGAATATGGAAGCAGCACAAACTTGGATTTCTCGTATTCCACAATTGCGCGTTGCGAAAACTTCACAGGTATCTGTAGGTGCTTGTCGGAGATGTAGGCCCAGATACAGTCATCCTGGGTGAATGTGCGGAAAGTGAGGAACTGAGGCAATTGATGTTAGACCAGAATTCTATGGAACCTAGCTCTCATGATCGGACTCGCCTGGAGGAGCTGTATTTTCTTCCCAGGTTTAAGGTGTACGGGTATATTTGAGATGTTGCAGCCGTAAGTCTCGGCGAGGTTTATTAGATAGTCAGCTATCCAAGGAGGAGACAAACTCTCTGACATTGTGGTGTTCAGCTAACCACGATCATCGCGCGTTAGCAACCGAAAGCTCCGACGCGTCTATCACGTGATAATTCCTCGCTACGCGTGCCCGGCAAAGCGGCACTCGCCAATTGCGTAGACGCTGCTTCGTCTCGAACCATGAAGACCATCCAACCTCTTCTCGCCCTTGTTCTCCTCGCTACCACTGCGGCTTCCATCCCTTCAGCTTTGCGCGTTGACAATGCCCCGCAATATTCTCTGTCCCTCGAGGTTCCCGAGGACTTCGACTGGAACCTCCAAGAAATCCGCCTTGTACAATTCTCTCCAGACGCTGAGCCTGTCTTGATGACAGAGCTAGAGAAGGTCACTCTTATCTCGATGTCATCTGGAACTTCCCTAATAAAAAGTAGATCCAGGCCAAGGCTGCGGGATTGAACTTCATGGATATGTGCGGTTACATGCGTCTGCCACGCTATGTGACGGCTTACACACTCTTAGCACTGAGGCCGAGGACCTCGGTTCCCTCGCTCCCATGAAGTCTGATATGCCCGGTATGTCTCACATCGGTGACTTCGCGTACAACCCACCCATTCCGTCCAGGGTTTCAGAAACCCCATGCGTCCAAGGAGGTGAAACAAGTGATCAAGGAGCTTTCGACGGATGGACCTCAAGAGAATCTTAAAGCATTCACAAGTTTTCGAACTCGCCGTAAGATTCACACTACCTCAGTCCTGAACTCCGCGCTAATCGAATATCAGATTACCGCAGTCAGGTAAAGTGATATGAATCCATGCTGAAGGTCATGCGTGCCCATTCTCATTCTCCCATCAGTCGGGTAAAGAAAGTCAAAAATGGCTGGGAAAGAAGATTTCTGAGGTGCGAACGATGAGTTTTGCCCACTTTGATTTTGTGGCTGACACGTTTCTTCAGACGACTAGCAAATTCGCTCCGAAGGGTTTGCAGGATCTTATCACTATATCAGAATTCCCTCATTCCTGGGGTCAGAACACCATCGTCAGTGCCCTGCAATGCCCTTATCTACAGTATTTAAACATCTCTGTAGATTGTTCGCATCAATGGGTCTTCGCCGAAGGATGATGAGGTGGTCATCGTAAGCGCGCACCAGGATTCGTGAGTCGTGCAGTGTATGTCAGTCGTCTTGCGATGCTGATACCTTGTTCAAGTACGAACATGCTGCCATTCTTGCCCGCACCTGGTGAGATTGCCTCTTTTTCTCGTATAGCATTCATATTCAACATCTTCAGGTGCTGATGATGATGGCTCTGGCTCGGTGACTATCCTTGAGGCTTACCGTGCACTCATCAAGTCGGACTTCCGTCCAGCCCGGCACGTCGAGTTCCACTGGTACTCTGCCGAAGTAGGTTCTTCCATCTGTCCTACGACTGTATTAAATTACAATGCCTGCCCATAGGAAGGTGGCTTACTTGGTTCGCAAGCAGTCGCGCGGGACTACGAAGCAAAGGGGGTCAACGTGATTGCCACGAGTCAAGTGAGTAGATCCTACGTCGTCCTATTCATGTATGAACCCTTAGGTTATAGTTTGATATGACTGCTTGGGTGAAGAAGGGGTATCGGGAGGAAGTTGGTATCATCACTGACTTTGTGGACCCTGAGTACGTCATCTCTGCCTTCCTACACTGAGTAGCTGCTTCACCCGTCGATACAGGGTCACTGCGCTGAACAAACAGCTTGTCGACACATACCTTGACATTCCATACGCAGAGACCAAGTGCGGCTATGCCTGCAGCGATCAGTAAGCTTCCTTTATTTTTCTTAGTTCAATCCCTCAGCTGTGTTCTTTTGTAGTGCGTCCTGGAGCAAGGCCGGCTACCGTAGCTCCTTCACGATTGGTAGGACTTCCCTTGCCCCTTCCGAGCACTACCTAACGTAGACCAATTCGGCAGAGAGCAAATTTGAGAATTCGAACAAGAACATTCACTCCGTTAACGAGTATGCCATGTCTTGAAGTCTTCGTATCTCTACTCATATCATCACCCTTGCAGCCGTATGGACATTTCCCCTGAGTTCAGCTTCACACACATGCTCGAGTTTTCCAAACTCGCGGTAGCATTCGTGATCGAAGTAGCTGGTTGGAAGAAGGGCGAGTAGTCTCCTGCCAGTGGAATTGTAGAGGTCATAAGCACTGTGCTAGAGGGAGGGCAAGGAATGTTTTCTCGCTATCGTCACGTTCGTCTGATAGCCGATAAGTTAGATCGAATACCACACCGACAATAGTAACGTGTACCCAATTAGAGGGCCTGATTCATACAGCGGTTTAGTCTAAGACAGAGTATTTCTTCAGGTGTTCTGGTATCGCGTCCACCAATCCCTTCGACTGTAGCCATTTCTTAGAAAACAATCTACTTTGGTACCGGTACGCTCCATCACAAAGTATAGTTGTGATCGATTTACCTTGGAAAATTCGGTAAATTCGTCATCCTGCCTGTGACGCAAAAGGCTTTTTATCGCGTACCTGGGCCCAACTGTAGCGCGAGCTCATATGCGGCCACCACGTTGAGAGCGGAACTTGCGCCGATATATAACCCCTCAGAATCGAGGAGATCATACACCATCGCTATCGACTTCTCGTCAGCGATATGCAACGCGCCGTCGAGCTTGTCGACGAACGTCCCCAAGTTATTCGTGATGCGTCCCTGGCCGATACCTGCGAATCGTACACAACGCCCGCGTGCCGGTCGATCAAAGGTCAGACAGCGGAGAAAAGAGGAGAGGAAACGGAGCAAAAAAAACAAAAAAAGCAAAACGTACCTTCGGTGATAGAGCTCCCCGTCCTCTCCTTCAGCTGCCCCCCGCTAATCACGTAGCTATGCAGGACGCTGCCCGGAGGATCCGCGAGCCACACCTGCGTCCTCCCGCCGCTCTTCTCCTTCAAGCACCGTCCCACACCCGCGAGCGTGCCACCCGTACCGGTCGAAGCGACGAACGCGTCCACCTCTCCCGCCGTCTGCGCCCAAATCTCAGGCCCGGTAGTGCGGTAATGCACCTCCGCGTTGGCGACGTTGTCGAACTGGTCCGTCCAGACCGCGCCGGGCGTGGCGCGCGCAAAGTCGCGCGCCTGGTGGTTGTAGTTCCGCGCGTCCTCGTACGGCACCGCGGGCACCGGACGCACGTCGGCGCCTAGCATTCGGAGCAGGTCGACCTTCTCTTGGCTCTGCGTGTCCGGCATGTAGATCACGCAGCGGTACCCCTTCGCGCGGCAGACGTGCGCCAGGCCGATCCCCGTGTTGCCCGCGGTGCCTTCTACGACCGTGCCGCCCGGCTTGAGCCTGTGTCGTATATCACCGCGTTCATCAATCACCCCGGAACCAAAAAAAACCCAAAAAAAAAAAAAGAGGCCAAATGGTGTGATCAAAGTCAGTCGAAGTTCAGTATTTTTTTTGGCGATTATTTCCGATCGCCGGATCGAGTACGAAAACACAGGAGGGAAAGAAAGGGGTGTACGTACCGGCCGTCGGCCTCCGCTGCCTCGATGACACCGAGCGCAGCTCGGTCCTTCACGCTCCCACCAGGGTTCTGGAATTCCGCTTTGCCATATATCTTCGAGCCCGCCTTTTCCGAAAGGCTTTTCAGGAGGATCTGAGTCCAGTGTGCTCAGGTGCGGGGTCCCTCGTGAGGTACGGAAAGAGCGAAGTCTCACCAGGGGGGTGTTTCCCACTGCACCAGTGAAGCCATCCACTGTGTGAGATGTGAAGGCTCTGGAAAGCATAGGTTTCAACAGTACTGCCAGTCTTGAAGGGATCATGATCGTCGGGAAAGATATCGAATGAGAAAAAAGTGCCTCACAAGTATCTGGCCCTCGGCCGGTCTACTGCAAGAAGCGGGGGTCGATGGCGCAATGATTGGCCAGATACTTATGTAACCGTCTACTTGTCTAACATTTTCTGCTGCAGTCCATGAGGACAGAAAGTGGACATGGGATTTAGAAGAGAGTATCTACACGAAGACGCGGTGGAGGTACTGGGGAGCGCGAGAGGACACATGGGGCATGTACGTATGTATGAGAGTGTGGAGCTGGTGTCATCGTGCATGAGGCATGATGCAGCCAAGATCAGCAGAACATTATAGGGTATAGCAGCGCGGACTAAGAAAAGTTGGGCCGAGAGAAGGCTAGGGATCCGTCAAGGCTCTGGAAAATAAAGTTAGCTTGAACGGATAGGGCGATGAGAACAGTTCTTGCTGACGTTTTTTAACATTCTGCGACAGCCACTGCAGACCTTCAAACAAGCCTTCACCTGTGGTGGCACAACTGAATAGACACGGGGATATTACTCAGCTGATGTACTGGGGTGTAAAAAACTACCGTTCTTACCTCGGGTGAACATACCATGAACGGTCTCGCATCCGATGAAGACCCATCTTCTCAGTAACTTCCGCAGGGGACATAGCTTTAAGGTGAAACGAGATGCAAAAGTTAGATACTGAGAGAGGGGGAACGAGGGATGGCAACGAACCTCCTGGTAAATCCTGCTTGTTCGCAAACACGAGCAATAAGCAGTCTTTCATCTCCCGATCGCTGAGGATGCGATGCAACTCCTGCTTTGCCTCGTCTATCCTCTCCCTATCCTGACTATCGACGACGAACACCAAGCCTTGAGTGCCGGTGTAGTAATGTCTCCAAAGAGGGCGGATCTTGTCCTGCCCTCCTACGTCCCAGACATTGAACTTGACGTTCTTATACGTGACCGTCTCAACGTTGAAGCCGACTACGGGGGTCAATCGAAAAGGGTGAGAATGGGCGGGTTATAGATGTGTACGGGGCTGGACAACAACGCACCTGTTGGGATCGTTGTGACCGATTGGTTTAGCTTGAGCTTGTACAAGATCGCTGTCGAATGACCATGAGCATCATCCAAGGAGCAGAATGAGGGGCTGGATGAAGGCCTCAACGGCGGTCACTTACTTGTCTTTCCGGCAGCATCCAAACCCAACATCAGCAACCTCATCTCCTTGCTGCCAAACAGACGACCTGAAGGCGCCGCCGCCAACCAAGAGACCCGAGGTGAGATCCAATGGGAAGTGTGTCCGAATGGAGGGCGAAGAAAAAACGTACCGAGGGCCTTTGAGAGATTTGCGCCCATTTGATTGAAATAAGAGGGAGGATAACGAGCGACGAGGAAGGACGAAAGGTGAATGTGGCGGTTGTTACAAGGGTCAGTTGCGGCGTAGAGCGTGGCCCCGCCGTCTGAGTCTGAGAAATCACCCGGAGACCCCGGAAACCAGCCGATTGGTTGCCATACCCTTGGTATCCAGTCCCAGCTTAAAATATATACAATCGATATCATACTATCCAGACACCCCCGCAGCCTGTTCCGCACTCGGCCTCACCACAGCGTTGCTCTGAGAGAACACCTTCAGCCATCCCTCGCCCATCTCAGACCTCAGCGCCTCGATCCGCGCGCGGTACGCGTCCGCCTCCTTGATCTCTCTCTCCATCCCTTCCTCCACCTTATCCGCCGCCTTCGTCGAGGGTGCCTCAAATACGGACGCGGAAACACGCCCACGTCGCATCGCAGCTCGGCGCGCCGTCACTCTCATGCTCATCGTGCGCTCGGGGTCCGGGCGAGAGACGAGCAGGGGAGACGGCGCGTCGTTCGATTCTGCTGTCGCCGATGCGGGCACGCACTCGGTGTGCGAGCGCCGGTGCTTGGATGCAGGGCTAACGGTGTCCAATGGTGGTAGGCGGACAACTGGCCCTGGCCGCGTCGCGCCCTCCTCATTGGACGTTGCCATCGTGGGTGCAGGTTCAGACTCGGATGTGGAGGGCAGCAACGCTGGTTCTGCACGCGGTGACCGTGGAAGCACCGTGGGGGGGCCAGAATACTCGATTGTCTCCTCTGAACCCGTGACCCACGAGCGGGCAGCGTTTCCGCTCGCCTCGGCATCCAGATCCACAATGCGTTTCACCCGCTTTTTCCGGGGCTTCGCGTTTGCAGCAGAGAGGAGCGGTGACGGGTGGTGCGATGAGGAGGGAGAAAACGGAGGGCTTCCCGAGGGGCTCGCGCCACTCGACGAAGATGGAGGTACAGCCATCGCTGCTGCTGAAACTCCAACAGGAACCACGGGTGGTGAATAAGCTTTCGACACGGGCCGAGTGGAGGTCATCTGCTCTGGTAGGGCAGAAGTCAAGTATGTCTTCTCGTAGAAACCGGCTTGCGTCCCATCCAGGAGAATCGTTTTTCCCTCCTTCCAGAAGAAATCAAAGCACTTGATTCGATAATCGCTTTCGATCTCTGTGAATGGATTGCCCTCCACGTCGACCTTTGCAATGTTAGGTAACGATGCGAGACGACCGACTTCTCCGGATTCCTCCAATTGGTTATGTCCGACGTTGACGTGTTCTAGGGCCACGAGTCGCTCTAGACCACAGAGGGAATCTAGGCGATTCTTGGAAAGGTTGAGCGAAAGCACCTGACCTAGCTTCTTGTAAACTCCATGCACCGTGTCGATCATGTTATGTGAGAGGTTGAGCGAGACGAGGTTGTAGAGGGATGATAAACCGTCGGGAACGGAGACGAGTAGATTGGAGGACAAATCGAGGTGAGTGAGGGAGGTGAGATGGAGAAGGCATTCGGTTGGAATAAAGGTCAGTTCGTTATCGCACAACGACAGGACCCGGAGGTATGGCCATTTGGACTGTGGCAATTGGGGGGAAGTGGGTGATTCGCTAGGCGAAGAGCCTGGGGCAAGGTCATCACCTATCGGTGTCGCGACGGTCTCCTCGACGTTCTCTGCTATAGATTCCGGTAAACGCGTGCCGTGGAACGAGCCATTGGGTCCCGAGACAGGGGCGGCTTGCCTTCGAGCAGCATCATTCGACACGGCATCAATGAACAGATCGGACACATCGTCGAGTCCACCGCGTATGACCGTAAGGCTCCACAAACTCTCTGACAGCTTGTCCCAGCCGAGTAGCGTGCGCGGGTCAATGTCGATGCACTCCAAGCTCTGCAGATTGCGAAATGCATCCAATGGTAACGCGTTCTCGTTTGGGGGGTCACCTGCTATTTCGGAGATCTGTTTGGGGCCTGGAGCTCGAAGCGACACCGCGGGAATCTTGGTAAAGCTGCTAAAGATATACTTCAGCTCGTGGTCCACGTTGGGCGGCTCCGGACGCCCCCAGAGACCCCTTCCCAGTGAAAGCCCGGATATGGCGGACAAAGAGGTACGGATGGAAGATAGGGACGTGGTATCGGATGTATCCTCTCCATGGAACACGTCGATGTAGTTCATGGGCCGGGATGGATTGTCCACCTTAACGTCGAGTGTACCCACATTGTAGCCGAGGGCTTCAAGGCGGGCGAGGATATAGAATAGGTGGTGGGTATCAATAACAAACATGAGGGGTTTGGATCGGGTAGTGCTGTCCGAGGCGAACCATTGAAGGGGGTTAAGCGTAAGACGGGACTGAGAGGACTGGCGGGACTTGGGAGGGCGTCTACGTCTCTGAAAGGCAGCTTCGGCGAGACGGGATTCGTTTGAGCGAATAAAAGAAGAAATATTGCGTAAATAGTCGTCTCCACGCTGGCAATCCATTGTGAAAGGGTGTGTCTGCAGCGAGGTGGACAGCGACGGTCGTAGGAGCTGTGTGGCCCGGGCCTGGTTCCGTAACCGATGATGCCAGCTTACGTGAGCAGAGAACCGGGACGCGTACACTCTCGCAACCTCAGCTTACTCTCTCACCATCAAGATCATGAAGATAACAATAAAGACATTACAGCAAAAAGTCTTCTATGTCCGTTTCATCTTCTGTCCCTTCCCACTCTTCTAAACTCGCTGATCCCAGGTCGAGGCTGAGCTCGATGACACAATCTCCGTCTTGAAGGAGAAGATCGCAGCCGACCAGGGTCATCCTGTGGCGTCTCAGAAAATCATATTCTCAGGTATTTCAACCTGTTCGTTTCACAGAGCCCAGTCCAGTCCTGAACAGAATTATCAAAGGCAAAGTTTTGTCAGATGACAAGACAATTCAATCATTCGAGATCAAGGAGAAGGATTTCCTAGTCCTCATGGTGTCCAAGGTACGCTTCTAATCTACATATCCAGGGCAATCGATCGATGTCATTACTAGCCCAAACCGACACCCGCCGCCTCGACAAGCGCAACCGCCACCCCTCCCGTCAGCGCAGCGCCGCCACCCAACACTGTGGAGCCTGCTCCAGCGGCTCCTGCTCCCGCTACTGCCCCAGAAACACAAGAGTCCACCTCTACAGCCCCACCTCCTGCCCCTGCCGCAGCATCAACCGAGGCACCGCCTCAAGCACCTGGCCTTGGAGTCTCATTTCTGAGCGGCGAAGCCCTCCAGACAACCATCAACAACATGGTTGAGATGGGCTATCCCAGGGATCAGGTCATGCGCGCCCTGCGTGCGAGCTATAACAACCCTGACCGAGCTGTCGAGTACCTACTCACCGTACGCATTCACCTACTGTAGGTGGCCCAGTGCTTGATCTGACTCATTCTGCTCTAGGGCATCCCTGCTCACTTAGAGGCAGAAATTAGCACGCCTGCAGCTGCACCTGCACGGGCAGCCAATCCCCCTGTTAGCCCACCTGCATCTACCCCTGCCGTCACTCCTTCGGCTCCGCCCCCTCAGCCTGCTGCCCCTCAGAACTTGTTCCAGGTCTGTCTTATCTTTATTTTGGACCTCTCCTTTACGGGGTGTTGTCTGATCTTCCGTTTACCACCAGCTGGCCCAGCAGCAGCAACAACAACCCGCAGGCCCTGTTGCTCCTGGCCTAGGTGCTACAGCCGCTCCTGGTATGGGTGCGATGCGTGCCGACCCTCGACTTGCCGCGCTCTTGCAACTCGCTTCCCAGAATCCCGCTTTGCTACAGCCCATGGTTCAGCAACTTGCGCAGAATGACCCTCAGCTGGCCCAATCCCTAGCCTCGAACCCTGAGGCACTCCTTGACCTCCTCGGAGGAGAAGGTGATGATGGCGAACCGATCCCACCTGGGGCTCATGTTGTAAACGTTACACCTGAGGAGCGTGCCGCGATTGAGAGGGTAGGTTGACTTTCGCTATCTATTCTCTGGAACACGTCCTAATTTGTCATACAGCTGGAGGCTCTTGGATTTCCCCGACAGGCTGTCATCGAGGCGTATTTTGCATGTGGAAAGAACGAAGAATTAGCAGCGAATTTCCTCTTTGAAGGCGGGTTTGATGACGATCCTGCGCCGGAGCGGTAATAGTGCCTTGACATTTGTATTTTTCTTTTCTTCTCGTGCGAGGAGTGTGCGTGCAGAGCATGAATGTGTAGCTTGATGATAATGTTATGTTACGACGCCGTCATATCATCCGTGTGCTGTGTCAAATGCACTGCTTACGCATTCCCACAACAAACTCAGTCCCCGATGCGCAACTTAGGTTCCTGTCACGCCTCTTGGTTCCAGCCACTGGCAGGTCTGGATGCGGTAAATAAGTGAGTGTCTGGACGAGCGCTATCATCGCTCTCCTTTCCTCGACTGACACATGAAGTTAACCATACGTCCACTGCAACGCGGGGCAGCCCTCTTCGTGGTCCGTTCTGGTTTAATGTCCCAATCTCTTCCATCAAACTATCTCTTTCGTTAGGTCGAGGCTGAACCATCTGAGACCATCGGTGACCTGAAGCTGCAAATCAGTGCCAAGCAGGGCTATCCCGTCGAAAGCCAAAACATCCTCAGCTCAGGTACCCTACTCTCCCACCCGTCTAAAGTCGCCGTAATCCTGAGCAGACCCCCAATCACCAAGGCAAATCGTTGCAAGATGACAAGTCCATCGCATCATACAACATCAAGGACGCGAGCATTCTGATCCTCGTGGTGCGTCATCGACCCATACAGTAGTCGTCACCTACTAGCCATCAGTTCCACGGGATTGACAACCAATTCCGTCGCAGCTCAAAGGCGGCCCTGCTGGCCCAGCGAGCACCAGTGCTGTCAATAGCCCGGGCACAGCCCCGCAGGCTGCGTTGCCTTTCGGCGCACCGCGGCCACCCGTGCCAGCACCTGCGCCTACGCGACCTAGTATCCCGACAGGACTCGGATCTGGGCCTGCCTTTAGCGGGCCTGGCTTATCGTCGAATTTGGGGGTCTCGCAGGCCAACATCGACCAGATAATGGGCATGGGACTGGACTTTACTAGGGAGCAGGTCGTGAACGCCTTGCGCGCCAGCTTTGACAATCCCGACCAGGCGGTCGATCTCTTGCTCGGCGTGCGTCTTTCTTTTTCCATTACTACTCGATGACGGATCATCATAGGAGCCTGACGCGACTTGTTTCTTTTCGATTTCTCCCTTAGGGTGGACCAACTCTACCACGGAATGGTCCTGTTCCCAACGGCGCTCAGTCGTCGAATCTCCTCGCGAACTTGCCCGGCCTCATGTCCGGCGGCGCTCCCGGTGCCGTGCCGGGCTTCCCTCAAAACATGCTTCAGGTGCGCGCCTCGGATTTCGATATCTTTTGCGAAGGCGGTGGTCTCACCTTGCGTCCACCCCCAGCCAATGCTGGAGCAACAGCCGCAGGGACAGCAACAGCCAGTGGATCGTCGTGATTCAAGCGCTATGTCAATGGGTGGCATGGGTGCCCTTGGCGGACTGGGTAGCATGGGTGGTATGGGTGGTATGGGCGGCATGGGCAGCTCTGGTGGTTCGGGCGATGGCGACGGCTCGGCCATAGAGATCGACCCAGCCCAAGTTCGAGCAATTCGGCGGATGGTCGCAGAAAACCCTTCTCTAACTGGCCCTCTCATCGAAAGCCTCAAGCAAACGGATCCCGAGAGGGCCGCGCATCTCACACCGTCGGATCCGGATGGCATACTCAGCTTCTTTGAAAAGCTTGGCAATGACGAAGCCCCCCCATCCGGCGGCAACGGCGCAATCGCGCGCCTCCCTGCTCCTTCCGAGCCGCGCCGTGCTGTTTCGCCACCTGCCGCCCAAAATCTGGGGTTGACGCCTGCAGAGCAGGCCTCGGTTGAGAGTGTGAGTTTTTCAAGTTTACGTTTCCAATCCAGTGCCAGTGACGCCCTCCCGATGTCTTGCTTCATGATTAGTTGGAAGCGATGGGCTATCCGCGGGATGCTGTGCTTCAGGCGTTCCTTTCGTGTGGAAAGAACAGGGAATTGGCAGCCGATTTCCTGATTGAAGGTGCTTTCAACCAAGACTGATTGATGGCTTTGGCTTTCGAGGGCGCTGGGCGTGTTGATACCAGGTCGCTGTCTTTCGGTGTTATGAATATAATATACCCAATGTGCTGTGCATCCTGTGACCGACTTGACCGAGACAATTGAAAAGGCAAACCTGTGGGCCGTGGCTGAGACGGTGACAATTGGCGCCCAGGCGGATGGCATCAAGCTGTTCGCTGCGTGAATATAAGATGATCAATACACTTTGTCCCAAGCAGCGACCCCATGCTACACCGTCTTTGTCTATCCACCCTCGCTCTAGCCGGCGTCACGGTAGTGCACGCCTTCAACGGCTCCGTAACGGACTACGCGCCTCTCGTCAACCAACCATGTCCCAACATAACAACGGACCCACTCGTGCGCAGCTTCACGCCCAAGAACCAAACCCTTCACCCAAGAGAAGAGGTGTTCGTCGATGCCCGTCTGTCCACCGTCATCCCGAACGAGTGGAAAAACTGGATAGGCGATGGCTCAGCCATCGGCTACAACCTCTCCGCGTTCATCAACGTCAACAGCACCATTGGCAAGGCTGGCAACGGTAGCTTCCCGAAGATCGGCATCGCATTTAGCGGCGGTGGGTATCGCGCTGCTCAGTACGGCGCGGGCGTGGTCTCCGCGCTCGATGCGCGGAACGACTCGGCCAAGGCGGCAGGCACCGGAGGGTTTTTGCAAGTCATGTCGTACATAGCGGCGCTCTCGGGTGCGTCTCGGTCTCACTTTCACTTTTTCGTTCCCCCCTTAAAAAAAATAGTGGGAATTTTTATATAATAATTGTGTGCGCTTCTGCGTGCCGTGCCTACAACGTTTTGTTGTGTTGTTTGTTGTTGAGAAACGGGGTGTGGTTGTTGACGTTCTTCTTCATGCGCACATGCAGGAGGCTCATGGCTCACGGGCTCGCTTTATATGAACGACTTTCCGACGATCGAGGACCTCGTGTATGGGAATGGGGCCAACACGTCCGGCTGGCAGCTTGACCTCGCACTCGCCACTCCGGCTGGCAGCAATATCTTTTCGTCAAAAAACCAGGACTACTATGGGAGCATCCTCTGGAGCGTCTTCGCCAAGGGACAAACAGGGATGTGAGTTTTGCCCCCCCTCCTCCCCCGATTGAGATCGAGATCGGCTGACCCCCCCATCAGATATACGAGTGTGACAGACCCCTGGTCACGCATGATATCTTATCACTTTTTGAACCAGACCACGCGTGACAATTTCTTCACCAATGACACTGCGCACGGTGCTGGTCAGCTATGGTCCGACGTCCCCCTTATCCCATCTTGGCAGCAACACCAGGTACCGTTCCCGGTTATCCAAGCGAACTCGCGTCCCGTCCATTCAAACGAGATGGGGATAAATCTTGATCCAGCGTCCGTAGTGTACGAGGTGAATGAAGTCCCTCGAGCGTAGGATCCGACCGTTTGTTCATTTGTTAACGCAGATAACCCCCATGGAATTTGGGTCTTGGGACCCCAGTCTTTCTGCCATGATGAACATTTCCTACGTAGGGACACACCTGACCAATGGCCAACCAGACAATGCCACCGCGTGTACCACTCAATTCGACCAAACGGGGTTCATGATGGGCACGAGCGCTAGCCTGTTCAACGTAAGCATTTACGGCTGCTTCTCGCCTTCCCGGATGGAGATAGATGACCTGTGCCCATGCAACCAGCAAATCCTCGACATTGCTCTTGATAAGATAGATGGCTTCGACGATACTTCCGCTAAGGGTCTCACGCTCGTGCTCAGCCGTCAACTTGGGGAGCTTCGCACTCGCGCAGATGACGTGGCAAATTGGCCCAACGTACGCTCGTTCTCCCGCTCGTTGTTGGTGGTCGAGGCTCCGACTGACCGCGAGATCGTTTGCCGATAGCCGTTCCATAATCTCGACGCGAAGGCTAATTTCCAGGATTTGGACTCGGAGTGGCTGGAGCTCCTTGATGGTTCGTCGAATAAAGAGAACATGCCTCTCGGGCAGCTGTTTGTCAAGGCGCGAAACTTGGATGTTATCGTCGCCGTTGATGCTACCGCAGATATCTCGGCGACTCTTTGGCCAAAGTGAGGTTTTGATCTGGTCTCTGTTTCGCGATATAGCTGAAAGCTGACGCTTTTCTTGCCTGGTCTAGTGGCAGTTCTTTGATCAAATCAGCATTGAGGATGTCCACCTTGCTCGACACTTCCCATCAGCCGTTCCCACCTCTGCCTGGTAACGCGGCGGAATTCCTCTCTACTGGCGTCAACATGCGCCCCACGTTTTTTGGTTGCTTCCCTACGCAAAATCCTCCAGAGTACCCCATCGTAATTTACTTTCCGAACTCGCCACCACTCAATGGCGGCATCCCTGTAACCAAGTAATGAAGCACTCATCTCTTATCCAGTCAATTTACGCTCATCCCCCCTCCCCCACTCCCTTCAACAGCACCCCTACCTTCAAACTCGACTATACGCCGCTGCATACCCGGCTCTTCCTAGACCAGGTCCACGCGAGCATCATCGGCGGCTTCGTGCCCAACACGGACTCGCCCGATCCGGACTTTGGCCATTGCCTGCAGTGTATCGCGATCGACCGCGCGCGTTACAACGTCAATCCTCCGTTGACGCGCTCCTCCATTTGCACGCGGTGCATCCAGCAGTACTGCTTCGACCCGAACAACCTGACGAGCTTGTCGGCCCTGCCGGGACGCAAACTCAACTTTGTCGACCCCGACCCGCAGGGGATCGCCGCCGTGAAGGGTTTCCTGTCGCGGGGAAAGGTCGCCCTTATCCTCGGTTTCGTCGGCTTGACGCTCGCCATCGCTGCCGTCTCCGCGTTCTTGTGCGTTGTCCCCTTTCCCCTCCCTCTTTCTTCTACCGTTCGGTGTCCGGAATTTTTGTTTTCTGACGTGGCGGCGGTACGCGTTGGTGTACTTTTGTAGAATAACGAGAAAGCGTCGTCGGGCGCGGCTTGACACGGCGTACCAGAAGGTCCTGGAGCTCCATGAAGAGGACGAGCCGCCATTTCTTCAACACAATACGTACCGCGACAGCTCGACAGTAGACTCGTACGAGCTTGGACGCGTCAAAGACACGTCGTATGTCCCAGAAGAACATCACAGATGACCGTGTCCGTCCCATTCGACCAGGCGGGATGCCCTTCCACCACGTTTTCCCTCATTTACATTTTTCTTCGATACCCTTTCTGGGGAGTTCGTTGGGTGTGTGTGCTTGCTGGATAGTCACACTGGCATTTCCCTTCCTCGCACTGTAACTTATGGTATGCTCGAGGCTCACGGCCTCATTGGGACTTTCTTTTCACTCACTGCCGGGATTTCTTGTACGTATGATAGATGCTTCGCGGAGACATGCTGACGTGTCGTCCTACTACCTCGGGTTAAGAGGGTGCGCGGCCCATCGGCACCGTAGCGATTCGTGTAATTTACGATCAGTCGGAACTTGAAGAGGGGTCCGTCGCATCTGTATACGTTTTTCGAAATCATTTTTGTATACTGTACAGTTACTCTCCCCGGGACGAAGACTGACCGGCCTCGCATCACCCTGCCCTGCCCTGCATGCCATACCCCTGGAAGCGAGATGCACCACATGGGTGATAACTTGAACTTGGACGACTCGGATGCGTTCGTTCGCCTCGGCACTTATAAGACTTCCAACGTTCCGCCCGCGGCGGGCGGGTCCGAGTCAAACTTGAAGAAAGCCAAAGCCAAAGCCAAAGGTTCACGGTTGGCCGGCGCTTTTGCGTCATTTTCATTTGGCGACCTTTGGACCTGGTAAGAATGATACTTGGTTATGGAAATCTACGTTCTGAGAGATGAAGGTTGAAGGCATCTCGGGAGGTTAGCACCGTTTGCGCCGTACTTGACACTTGCGGATCGTCCGAGTTGACACGAACACGATGATCGATCCGAGTCCAATCATCCTTCTTTGCTTCTCTCCGCCGGGGTGCGGGGAGAAGGTCACCATGAGGGTGTAAGTGTTTCAGGAATCGGGAATACCCCATGCATATAATCGAGCACACGGAGCACCTGCATCTCCCATGATCTCCTGATTCTGCGGAGTAAGTATCCTCGGCACCCTTACCGCTCGCGAGCGGTAGCATGTGATTCTTACTTTTCAAGTTGTCTCGCGGTTCAGGGTGTTCGATTGTTGTCACAAAGGGGGGGGGGGGGTAAAAGGGTGGGTAAGTACGATGCGTTGTGGGTATCTTTTTGTCCATCGCGTTTGGTAAGTGGGACGGGCGGGGGTTTTTTTAAGTTACAAGCAGATGACGATACAAGGAAATCGATTA
>Ga0137394_10000668_pt1 | contig 23877 bp, 26 predicted proteins | sample czobulk116metaG_FD_108278 | JGI IMG/M metagenome (GOLD analysis project Ga0137394, IMG submission 108278) | Vadose zone soil microbial communities from Angelo Coast Range Reserve, California, USA - czobulk1.16 metaG | ecosystem: Environmental > Terrestrial > Soil > Vadose zone | place: USA...
CGGACGATCGCCGCCGAGGGGTTCGAGGACGCGATGCGGGCCTACCGCGATCTCGGGGGGGACGTCATCGTCAAGCCGCTCCTGGGCTCGGGCGGGCGCGGCATCTTCCGCGTCTCGGACGAGGACCTCGCCCGGCGGTCTCTGCGCGCCCTCGAGATGCAGCGCGCGGTGTTCTATCTTCAGGAGTTTGTACCCCACGGCCACTCCGACTTGAGGCTGTTCGTGGCCGGGGGGCGCGTCGCGGCGGCGGCCCGGCGCGTCGCGCTCGGCTGGAAGACAAACGTCGCCGCGGGCGCGCGCGCCGAGCCGCACCGGCCCCGGCCCCAGGAGGAGGAGCTGGCGCTGCGCGCCTGCCGGGCGGTGGGCGCCGACTACGCCGGCGTCGACCTCTTGGAGGGCGAGGACGGCCGCCTCCTCGTCGTCGAGGTGAACGGCATCCCGGGCTGGTCGGCGCTGCAGGGGACGACCTGCGTCGATCTCGCCTCGGAGGTCGCCCGTCTGGTCCGCGCCCGCCTGCAGGAGAGGCGCACGGCGGCCTCGCGTGGCTGAAAGCGCCCCGCTCGCCGTCGCCGGCCGCGTGGCGGCCGCCGCCCAGATCGCCTGTCTCCTGGAAGTGATGGCCCCCAAGCCGGGGAACGTCAGCCGCGGCCACGACCTGCCCGGCCTGACCTACCGCGACCTCGTGATCAGCGCCACCGCCATCGGGGGGGCCTTCCGCCTCCACGCCCGCGGACGCGTCGGCCGCCTGATCCTCGAAGCGGTGCGCGCCACGCGGCGCCAGGTGGAGACCAACACCAATCTCGGCATCGTCCTGCTGCTGGCGCCGCTGGCGCGCGCCGCCGCGAGCGGGCAAGGCGATCTGCGGCCCAGGTTGCGGCGCGTGCTTTTTCGCCTCGACCGGCGCGACGCGCGGGACGCCTACCGCGCCATCCGCCTGGCCGAGCCGGGAGGGCTCGGTCGCGTGCGCCAGCAGGACGTGCGCCGCGCTCCGACCGCCTCGCTCCTGGCCTGCATGCGCCTGGCCGCCGCACGGGACGCCGTCGCCCGGGAGTACGCCAGCGGTTTCGAGACCACCTTCGAGGTGGGCCTGCCCTGCCTGCGGCGGCTGCGCGATCGACACGTGCCGTTGCCGATCGCGGTCGCCCAGACCTACCTGACCATCCTGGGGCGCCGGCCCGACACCCTGATCGCCCGGCGCCACGGCGCCGGGAGGGCCCGCGCCGTCTCGCGGGCGGCGGCGCGCGCCATGCAGGCGGGGGGCCTCCTGGCGGCGCGCGGGCGGCGCCTGGCGGAGGTCCTCGATCGGCGCCTGCGCTCCGCCCACCCCCCTCTCAACCCCGGGGCCAGCGCGGACCTGACGGCCGCCGTCGTTTTCGTGTGGCTCCTCGAGCAGGGCGATCCGCAGGACGCGGGCGGTGGCGGGACGGCGCTCAGGAGGACTCGATCGCCGCGCCCCGGTTCCAGCCCCGGGCGGCGAGCAGCGCCGCGGACGGGTCGGCGACGCGGACGGCCGTCTCGATCCGGGCCTGCTCGCGGTCGTCCGCCGCGAGGGCGTACACGGCGGGACCCCAGGAGCTCTGCCCGACGCCGCGGCCGCCGGACTCCTTGAGGGCGCGGATCAGGCGCATGGCGCCGGCATGGAAGGTGCCGTCCTGGACGGCGGCGAAGCAGGAGCCCACCAGCTCCTGCGCCTCGGCCAGGCCCGCGCCGAAGGCCGGCAGGTCGCGCTCCACCAGGGCCGGCAGGAGCTGCATCAGGACGACCTGCGCGATCCGCTCGGCGGTCCCCGAGGGGGCGGGCCGCAACTGGCGGAAGGCCTCCTCCTCGGCCTCGCCGCTCACCCGCTCCGTGGCCGACGGGACGGCGATGACGACGCGCCAGTCCTCCGGGAAGTCGTGCCGCGCCAGGAGCGGCGGGGCGGCGTCGGCGCGCCTCCGGTGCCCCCCCTCGACCACGAACCCGCCATTCTGGAACAGGTGATAGCCGACCCCGGAGCGGCGCGCCCTCCCCATGGCGGCGCACAGCCCCGCGACAGGCTGCTCGAGCCCGTGCAGGCGGCCGAGCCCCGCGGCCACCGCCAGCGCCAGCTGCGTCCCCGAGCCCAGGCCGACATGCTCGGGGATCGCCTCCAGCACGCGCACCCGGCCGCGCGACGGCAGGCCGAACACCTCGTGGAAGCGCGCCGCCAGCCGCTCGACCCGCTCGGCCTGCTCCCCCTCGACCTGGAGCCTGCGCGCCGGCTCGAAGCGCAGGACGTCGCGCGGGCGGGAGATCGCCAGGCCGAAGCCGCCGAACTCCCGGCCGCGCTGCCCCGAGAGGTCGAGGAAGCCGAAGTGCAGACGGGCGTGCGCGCGCACTTCAACCTGCATCCTTCCACCCCCGCGCGCGCTCCTCGACCAGCGCGAACGCCTCCCGCTCTTCCGGCCCGCCCGTCTTGTCGACCAGGGGCCGCAGCCTGTCGATCTCCCGCACGACCGCGTCCTTGCCGAGCAGGTGCAGGCGCGTCGCCAGGATGGTGGCCTCGATCACGGCGTGCTTGGCGCGGTTGAAGCCGAGGAAGTCGCGCTCGCGCCCCTCCGCCACCACCCGTGCCTGGAAGCGGGCCCGATCCTCCGAGAGGTCGCGCGACTCGACGACGAACTCCTTCCAGTGGCAGACGTCGCGCAGGACCAGGCCCCGCACGGCGTGCGCGGGCCGGTGCTCGGGCACCGGAGAGTCGAGCGCGCAGCGCGCGAAGAGCAGGACGTTGTCGGTGACGTTGATCACGCCCTCCCCCACTTCCTGCAGGTTCCGCCAGGTGCGGGCGCCGCGGAAGGGGCGCAGCAGCACGCGCTCCCCCTCGACGGCGATCCCCATCGGGGCGAAGTTGGGGCGCCCCGCGGCGTCGAGCGTCGAGACGATCGTCTCCAGGATCATCGACCCTCAGGCCGGGCGGGCCCGCTCCATCTGCACCTCGACGTGCGCCACCTTCGGCAGGACGAACTTGCGCACCCGCACCACGGCGCGGGCCACGGGGAAGCGCCGCAGGACCAGGTCGAGCACGCCCGCGGCGGCCGCCTCGATCAGGTGGAACGTGCCGGCCTCGAGCAGGCCGCGCACCGCCTCGCACACCTCGCGGTAGTCGATCGTCTGCTTCAGGATACCGGTCCGCCCCGCTTCCTCCAGGTCGGCGAACAGCTCGAGGTCGACCTCGATCCTCTGCCGTTCGCGGCGCTCCTCCTCGGTCACGCCGATGTGGCACATGCAGAGGATGTCGCGCAGCGCCAGCCTGTCGGCCCTCACGGCGCCCCCTTCGCCCGCGCGCGGGCCGGGACCCGGCGCCGGCGCGCCTGCTCCGCCTCCTCCTCGGCGTAGGTCAGGTAGCCCCAGTGCAGCGGCTCACCCTGGATGTATTTCTTGCCGAGGCGCCGCGCCAGGTCGGCCTTCATCAGCTCGCGTCCCAGGTAGAAGGCGTGCGAGGCGTCGTCTTCGACGCCGAGGTGCGGGAAGATGTCGCGGATGTTCGAGCGCTTCACGAAACGGTCGGCGTTGAAGACGAAGATCGACTTCCCGTCGGTCTCGATGCGGAAGTTCCGATCGCTGAGGCTCTTCTGCATCGCGCGCAGCTCCGCCTCGGTGGGATGGGTGAGGCGCGCGTCCCGGGTGGTGACCAGCCGGTCGTCGAACCCCTTCGGGAGCGACCCGCGACTGCGCGCGTGGTGCATCATGCGGCGGCCGCAGTCGAGCTCGCGCACGCTCCCCAGCGCCCAGGGCGCGACCTCCGTCGTGAGGGCGTAGGTCACGCTCAGCTCGCTCATCACCCCCAGGAGCAGGGCGTTCACCCCCGCCGAGTCGGCCTCCGTCAGCTCGGTCAGGTTCCCCACGCCCATCAGCATCTCCGCCTCGGGGAGCGCCTCGCGCGCCTCGCAGAAGCGCCGCAGCGAGGCCGCGAAGCCGAAGTGGATCGGGTCGATCACCGGGTCGACGATCAGCCGCTCCGCGCCGCGCCGGCGGGCCTCCTCGACGTTGCGCACCAGCGACGCCAGCCCCTGACCGTGGTCCGGGATCACCACCGGCACCGCGCAGCGCAGCCGCCCTGCGAGGGCCAGGTTCTCGGCGTTGAGGCTCAGGAGGATCTCCGCTCCCGCCTCGTCGCCCGAGAGCGCCTCCCGCTCGTCGAAGGTGTCGACGCTGACCCGGAAGCCGCGCTCGCGCACCATCCCGACGATGCGCCCCAGATCGGCGATGGGGCTTTCGGGAGAGCAGCCGAGATCGATGACGTCCGCGCCGGAGCGGCGGTAGCGCTCCGCCCGCGCCAGGATCGCCTCGTCGTCCAGGCGGTGGAGGTCGTTGATCTCGGCCAGGATGGTGAGCGCGTGCCCTCCCTGCGGATCGTAGGCCTCCGTCTCGCCGCCGAAGAAGGCCGCCAGGTCCCTCAGGTCCTTGGGCCCCTTCCTGAACTCGACTCCAAAGATTGACACCAGGGCCGCCACGTCCGCCTGGCAGAGGCCCGGCAGGTAGACGGCGTCGCAGTCCGGGCGCGGCAGCGTGGCCCGCAGGTAGTCCGTGGTCAGGAGCGCCGCCACCTTGATGCGCAGCGCCTCCACCCGCCAGTCGAAGCCGGCCCGCATCTCTCCGAGAGTGCGCTCGAGCGCCCCCTTCGCCAGCTGCCCGGTCACGAAGAGGTAGCGCGGCCGCGCCGCCCCGGTCCCCTGACCGGTCCCTAGATCCATAACCCACCATGGACGTGCAGCACCGTGCCGGAGATGTACGCGGCCCGCTCCGAGGCCAGGAAGGCGACCGCCTCCGCCACCTCCTCCGGGCGGCCGAACCGTCCCAGCGGGATCTGGCCCCGCCAGCGCGCCTTCTCCCCGGCGTCCCAGTCCGCGTACCCTTCGGTCTCGATGAAGCCCGGGCTGACGGCGTTGACGCGGATCCTGTTGGGTCCCTCGGCGCGCGCCATCGTCCTGGTGAGCATCGCCAAGGCGCTCTTGGCGACGAAGTAGGCCGGCGCCTCGTGCGTCATGCCGGGCGAAACCTCGGCGTTGAGCGCGGAGACGTTGACGATGCACCCGCGGCGCGCGGCGCGCATCGCGGGGAGGGCGGCGCGCGCGCACCAGAAGGCGCTGCCGAGGTTGCCGTCGATCATGAGGCGCCACTCGGCATCGCTCGTCTCGGCCAGCGGCCGCTCCAGGAACGGCCCGACGTTGTTGACCAGCAGGTCCAGCCGGCCCAGGCGGGAGAGCGCCTCCTCGACCAGCCGTCCGCACCCCTCGGGCGTCGTCACGTCGGCGCGGACGGCGAAGGAGGCGGGGCCGTGCGCCCGCGCCTCCGCCAGGGCCGCCTCCGCGGCCCGCGCGTCGTGGGTGTAGTTGAGTCCGACCGTGTAGCCGTCGCGCGCCAGGCGCAGCGCGATGGCGCGGCCGATGCCGCGGGAGCTTCCGGTCACCAGGGCCGTCGCGGGGGTGGTCATCTCGAGGCGCTCTCGTCCGAGGGTCGACGGCAGCTTACCATGTTCCGCCATGGGCAGGAAGGCCTTGCCGGCGAAGGGTTTCCGCCGAAGCGAGCAGGCGGCGCGCGCGCCCGGCGAGGGCGGCGAGCCCGGAACGGCAGGCGGCCGGGGAAGGGCCCCGCGCGATGAGCGTGCAGATCGGCTGGCCGGGCGCGAAGCTCTCGCCCCGCACCGGGACGTCGCGGCAGCCGAGCGCGAAGAGCGCCTCCGGCGCCCCGGCGCGCACCGGGCGGTCGGCGTACAGGATCCCCTTCGCCAGGAGGGGCCCGGCCGCGCCCTTCACCGCCGGCCGCGCGGGCCCCCGGGGGACGACCGGGAGCGGTCCGTCCGGCAGCGGTCCGCCCGCGATCGCCCCCAGGTGCAGGTCGAAGAGGTTCTGCCCCGCCAGCTCCTCGATCAGCTCCATCGACGCGGTGTAGCGCGGGTTCACCTCGATGAGTCGCGGCTCGGCCCCGACCAGCACGAAGTCGATTCCGTTGAGCCCGCGGAGACGGAAGCGGCCGGTGATCGCCGTCGCCGCTTCGGCCAGCAGGGCGAGGGCCCCTGCGGGCAGCAAGGCTCCTGGCGGTCCGGCGATGCTTCCGCCGTACCGGAACCCGGATCCGCCCAGCTCGGAGCAGCCGACGATCTGCTCGCTCGCTCCCAGCACCGTGGCGCGCGCCCCGTCGGCGATGAAGGCGATCGATCCGACGGCCCCGCGCAGGAGCTCCTGGCGGTAATGGCCGCGCGGCCGGATCTCGCGCGCCTTCGCCTCCCTCACCCCCGCGCCTCCGCCCGAGCGCAAGGGTTTCCAGAGGGAGCGCAGGCCCGTCTTCCGGGGGGGCCCGGCGCCGCCCACCCAGGTGGCGGCGTGCGGCACGCCGAGGCGGCGCAGGAACGGAAACAGGATGGCCGGGTCGCGCACCCGCTCGACGCTGGCGGCGCCGTTGCCGAGGATGCCGCCGCGCGCCTCGAGGCGGCGCAGCAGGCGCGGCCGGTTCTCCAGGCCGCCGGCATAGACCAGGGCATCCCAGTCGAGGTCGAGAGCGGCCCGGGCGAGGGAGAGGAGGGAACGCGGGCGGCCGAGATCGCGCGGCAGCGACAGGACCGTGAAGGAGCGCGGCCGGCGCCGCCCCTGAAGGTCGGCGTCCCCGAAGTAGTCGAGCGCCAGGACGCCGGACGGGAAGGACTCCGATGCGAGGCGGCTCGCGGCCACCGAGGCCGCGAGCGCCCGGACGCTCACGCCGAGAAGGAGGAGGCGCCGCCCGGGCGCTCCGCCCCTGGCCCGCACGACGGCCGCCACCGCCGCCTCAGCCTGAGGCCAGGATCTCCTCCGCCTTCCTGCGGGCGGCGCCGCTGTCGAGCACCGGCGCCTTCTCGGCGGTGAGGAGGTCCTTGAGGAGCGCGGCTTCCACCTTGTTCTTGAGCCCGCCGACGGCGAGGGCGCCGAGGCCGAAGATCCCGGGCGCGATCTCGGCGCCGTCGTCCTGGGGATTGAGCCCCTCGATGCCGGAGGGCGGCACGGCGTTGGCGTCCGCCAGCACCTTGGGCCCCTTGAGGGAGGCGATCGACCCGCGCGACAGCAGCCGGGCGCCGGCCGCTCCCGTGGCGAGCACCACGTCGGCCTCGCGGGCCAGGCGCGCGAGGTCGGCCTCCGAGGGCGCCGGACGCGCCTCGACCCCGGCCTGGAACAGCGCGGCGACCTCGCGCGCCGCTGCCGCGGCGGCTTCCGGCCGCCGTGACGTCAGTGTCACCCGGGCTCCGTCGCGCGCCGCCATCGCCGCCACGGCCTTGCCGACGCCGCCGGTGCCCGCCGCCACCAGGATCCTGAGGCGGGAGATCTCCTCCAGCCCCCGCGCCTTCGCCAGCGCCGCCACCTTGGCCAGCATCGCCGCAGCGGTGGTGTAGCCGCCTTTCGGGTCGACCATCAGCCCGACGAGGAACGGCTCGAACAGGCTCCTGCGCGCCGCGGCGAGCATCCCCTCCGCCGCGGTCAGGTCGGATCCGGAGAAGAAGACCGAGGAGAAGCGCGCCCCTTTCGGCCCGCGCGAGAACATGATGTCCTGCACGAGCCCCTCCACCTCCGACACACCCGCCCCCGCGTACGGGATGACGGCGTCAAAGCCGGCATCGTACGCCATGTTGATGTCGAACGGGCTGACGCGCGGGTCGGAGGAGATCAGGTAGAGAAGGCGCTTTCTCTCCACCGGGCGCCTCCCCTCAGGCGAACGGGTGCTTCGCCTTGTCCTTCCCCTCCAGGACGGCCTTCACCGAGGGCTCGCCGCGCATGGCGCGCGCGATCGACTCCTTCGTGGCCTTGTAGTTGTAGTCGTAGATCTTCTTGTTGTCCTTGGCGTCCCAGTGGATGAACACGCCGACGATGCAGACCAGGTTCTCCGCCTCGCCCTGCGGTATGATGCCGTCGGCGACCGAGTCGGCGACCGCCTTGGCGACCGCCGCCTGCGCCGGGCCGAACATCTGAACGGCTTGGTTCGCGCCCTTCATGGTCACCTTGTTCATCATGATCGTCGCGGGCTTCGGGATCAGGTTGGGCGCCAGGACGGCCAGGAGCGCGGTATGCCCCTGGTTCTGGTTCACCAGGGCGTTGGCGAAGGCGGCCCCGACCGGGCCGTTCTTCGGCCCGATCAAGAGATCGATGTGCGCGACCTCGTTCCCCTCTCCGACCAGGGACTCGCCGACCAGAATGTCCTTCATGCGCCTGCCTCCTTTGAAAGTGGCGTCGTCGCGGCGCCCGCCGCGGGGCAGGCCGGACCGCACCATAACCGTGGTTTCAACTTGTAACGCTGAGGTGCGTTCCTTTCTAGCACAGGCCGGGAAGTGAGGTCAAACAGGGAGCGCGCGCGCGGCCGGCCGCCCCTCCTCCTGGCGAGCGTGAAGGACGCGGACGAGGCCCGTTCCGCCCTCGAAGGCGGCGCCGACATCCTGGACGCGAAGGATCCGGCGGCAGGCGCGCTCGGGGCCTGCGCGCCGTCGGTCCTGCTGGCCATCGTCGCGGCGCGCGACTCCGCGCTGCGCGAGGCCGGTGCGTCCCGGCGCATCCCGGTGAGCGCTGCCCTGGGCGACGCCCCCGATCTCCCCGGCACCCTGGCGCTGGCGGCGGCCGGTGCTGCGGCCTGCGGCGCCGACGACCTCAAGATCGGCCTGCGCGGCGTGGCCGGCGAGGGCGAAGCGGTCCGCCTGGGCCGCGCCATCGTGAGGGCGGCGCGCCAGTGCGCGCCGCCGGGACGGCGGCTGCGCGTCGTCCTCGTCGCCTATGCCGAGGCGGAGTCGATCGGGTCGCTGCCGCCGCGGGCGCTGCCGGAGGTCGCGGCGCGGGCCGAGGCGGACGGCTGCCTGATCGACACCGCCCTCAAGGACGGCCGGACCCTCTTCGATCACCTGGGGGAGGCCGACCTGGAGCGTTTCCTGCGCGCCTGCCGGCGGCGCGGCCTCCTGTGCGGCCTGGCGGGCTCCCTGGCGTTCCGCGACCTGCCGCGTCTCCTGGCCCTCGCTCCCGACCTGATCGGGCTGCGCGGCGCCCTGTGCGACGACGGCCGCCAGGGCCGGCTGGAGGCGGAGCGCGTCAGGCGGTTCCGGGAGGCGCTGCGCCGCGGGTCCCCGGAAGGGGTCGGGCGGGGCGTCGTCCTCCGGGACTGAAGCGCGCGAGCGCGTTCGGATCGCGCCCGTCGAGCACCCAGGTCTCGAGCCGCGCGGGCAGGAAGGCCGGGAAGAGCGGATCGACCACGCCCCGGCGGGCCAACCTCGCGGCCGCGGCGCGATCGGGCAGCGGCCCCCCCTCGCCCGCCAGGCTCTTGAGAAGCACGAAACGGCGGGGGCGCGCGCGTCCCGCCAGCCAGGCGGCGATCGAGTCGGAGGTGAGGCGGAAGGTCCGCTCGAGCCCCCTCGCCCGCATCAACATCCCCGAGGCCAGGAGGATCGGCAGCCGTCCCGCGCGCGCCAGCCGGCGGGCCGTCACGAGGTCGGGCACGGCCTTCGCCCCCGGCGCCAGGGCGGCCAGGAGGATCCCGTACTGGTCCATCCCCAGGAGGGCCATCCGGTGCGCCGCCTCCTCGCCGATTCGCAGTCGCCGCATCTCTTCCCGTACCATGCCGGCGAACCGGCCTCCACCCGGCACGACGAGGATGCGGCGCCGCCGGGCCAGGGACGCCAGCGCATGCAGGAGCGGCGGCAGCGCCCGGCCGCGGCCCAGGCTGCCGCCGACCTTCACGAGGAGATCCCATCGGAAGGAGGCGCTCACGCGTGCCGCCTCAGGCGCCCGCCGGCGCCAACCGCAGCACCGACTCTCCCGCCTCCTCGGCCAGGAGCAGCGCCAGGGCGGCGCTCGGGGCGGCGACCGCCCAGGCCTCGCCCGCCAACCACGGCAGCAGGCGCTGCAGCGGGATGCTGCGCAGGCCGGCGCGCCCGGCCGCGACCTCGGCCAGGAAGGCCCCGGCGCCCGCGACGATCGCCCGCGGCTCGGCCGGGTCCGGCAGACGGGACAGCACCTGCCACAGCGCGCGGACCAGCTGATCGACCTGGCGGTCCTCCAGGTAGGCGGCGATCGTCTTCACGGCTCGAGGACCGAGGTCGCGCACCTCGGCGCACACCAGGCGCGCCACGCGGGCCGCCGCCTCCTCCCGGCCCTTGCCGCGCCCGTCGGGGGTGGGCACCGTGTAGGCGGCGGCGCCGATCCGCTCCAGCACCCGGTAGATGTCCGCGGTGATGGCGAAATGCTCCGCCGCCACGCGGCACCAGCGGCCGGAAAGCGGCACGCTCGAAGCGAAGCTCGCGGGAGGGGTTCGAAGCAGGCCCGAATAGACCAGCTCGCCGGAGGCCAGCCGTTCGCTGTCGGTGCGCCCGGCGGGGCAGGGCGTCCCGTCGCGGATCGGGATGATGTCGGTCGTCGTGCTGCCCACGTCGATCAGCACCGCCGCCGTGGCGCCGAGCACCCGCGCCGCCACCGCGGCCGTCGCCCGCCAGTTGGCGGCGGCGACGGCCATCGGCCTCTCCCGAGCGGCCTCCACCGGCAGCAAGGCGCCCTCGGCGTCGAGCACGCGGATCGGCGCGCCCGCCAGGCTCTCGGAGCAGGCGGCCAGGATGGCCCGCACCCCTTCGGTGCGCGAGGGGAAGGCGTCCGCGAGCTCCGCCGTCATGGTCACCCCGTGGGCCGCCGGCTCCCGGCCGGCGCCCTCGCCGGCCCGCGCCTCGCGGAGGAGCGCGGCGAGGCGCGCCGCGAGGCCGCCGGGGTCCTTCCAGATCTCGAAAGGCACGACGAAGGTGCGCACCTCGCCGCCGTCGTCGTTGCAGGCGAGGCGCGACAGCTTCAGGTGGACGCCGCCGATGTCCCAGCCGAAGTAGATCCCCATCCCGCTCTCCCTCCCCTCTCCGCGCCCCCTCCGTCCTCGGCGCTGAAGCGCACCGTGCCGTCGCCGCAAAACCGGCAGGTGCCGCGGGCCTCGAGCCGTGCCGGGAGAGAGCGCCCGAGCGCCGCGTCCCGCAGCAGGCCGGCCAGGTTCTCCCGGAACAGCCGTCGCAGCCCCACGTACGAAGTGGTCGGGCGCGGGTTGATCTCGATCACGCGTGGGCCGTCGTGCGTCAGGACCAGGTCGACGCCGAGGTAGCCGCGCACGCCGTCCGCGGCGGCGGCCAGCGCCCTCACCGCGGCGATAGCCAGGTCGGTGGCCGCGCGCGACCCGGGGTGGCGGAAGGGCGCCGCTCCGCCCCGGTACGCGAAGGCCGCGCCGAGGCGGATGTCCTGGCGGTTGAGCCCCAGCGGCAGCACCGTCACGCCACCAGGCGCGCTCGCCGCCGACCCCGACGACTCCGGCGCGGACACCAGGAGCGACACGCTGGCATCCTCCCCCGGCACGTACTCCTGCACGAGCAGGTCGGGGCGCGTGGTGGCGCGGCGCACGGCGGCGAGGGCCCGGCCGATTCCTTCCCTGCCGCGCACCAGGCGGACGCCGCGGCCGCCGCAGCCGTCGCGCGGCTTCAGCACCACGGGGAGCGGCCAGGAGCGCAGGCGGCGCGCGGCGGTCGCGAAGGGGACGGCCTGCGTGGCCGGCGTGGGCAGGGAGGCCGCGGCGAGCAGCCGGCCGCTCGCCAGCTTGTCTCCCGCCAGGCGCGCCACCCCCGAAGAGGGGCCGAGGAGGATTCGCCCCTCCTCCTCGACGATGCGCGACAGCCGCGCCAGCAGATCCTCCTCCTCGGGGGCGATGACCAGCCCGGCGTCCGCCCGGCGCAACGCGCTCCGGAAGACCCCCTCCGTGCGCCCACGAACCGGCACCAGGTCCAGGCTCCTGGGCGGAGCGTGGCGCAGGAGGCGGCGCAGGCCGGCCTCGGCCGCGATGCCGGGACGGTGCAGCAGAGCCACCTCGACGTCGCCCAGGCGGATCAGATCCTCCGCCAGCGCGTCGCGCATCGCCGCCCCTTCGGCCCGGAGGTGCCGGTCCGCCCAGGCGCCGCGGCCTCCCCGCCCCGGGCCGCTGGAGCTGGTGAGGTGCTCGAGCAGGACGATCTTCATGGGAGAATGCCCTCGGGAGTGCGGCTTGAGGATTATACCCGTCATCGATCTGCGCGCTCAGCGGGCCGTCCGTGGCCCCTCGGGCGATCGGGACCGCTACCGTCCGGTCATGAGCCGGCTGCGCGGCCCGCGGCAGGAGGACCTCTCGGACCCGGTGGCGCTCCTGCGCGCCTATCGCGAGGAGCTGGAGGCGACGACGATCTACGTCGCCGATCTCGATCGTCTCGAGGGGCGGGGCAGCCACGATGCGCTCCTGCCGCGCCTGCTCGAATCGGCCCCCGGCGCGCGCTTCCTGTGGGACGCCGGCCTGACCGGGGCGGACCCGCTGCCGCTCGCCTTGCGCCCGGCGATGGCCGCGGGACGCCTCGCTCCAATCCTCGCCACGGAAACGCTCGGCTCGCTTGCGGGCCTGGCCCCCTGGCCGCCGGCGGAGGCGACGGGCGCCGCATGGCCGGCGGAGGCCGGTCCTGTCCTGGGCCTCGACCTCGAGGAGGAGGGCGTGGTGGCCCGCGCGCCGGACGTCGCGGCGCAGGACGACGCGGCGCTCCTGCGCCTGGCCGCCCACCGCGGCCTGCGCGAGGCGATCCTGCTCTCCCTGCGGAGGGTCGGCACGGCGCGCGGCCTGCCGCAGCAGAGGCTCCTCCGGCTGCGCCGGGAGGCGCCCGGGCTGCGCCTCCACGCCGGGGGCGGCATCGGCTCGTGCGAGGACCTCGATTTCCTGCGGCGCGCCGGCTTCGCGGGAGCGCTCGTCGCCGGCGCACTGCACGACGGCCGCCTCACGCCACGCCTGCTGCGCGAGGGTGGCTGGCTGGGGTGATCCGGAGTCACACGTCCTCGAGGGTCGATCCGGGCAGGCGGGGGGTGACCTGCAGGGTGCGGAAGCGGCGCAGGAGGACCTGCCCCCCCGGCATCCCCTTGCGCTTATGGACATGTTTGCGCTGCGTGTAGTGCACCTCCGCCTTCCCCTCCTGCCTCGCCCCGCTGTAGAAGGCGGCGATCTCCGCAGCCGTGCGCAGGGTGGCCTCCGGCAGAGACTTCAGGCGCTGCGGGTTGCGGACGACCACGTGCGCCCCCGGATGGTCGGCGGCATGCAGCCAGAAGTCCCAGGGCGAGGCGACCCGGAATGTGAGCGCGTCGTTCTCCTCGCCGCTCTTGCCGACCAGGACCACGAACCCGTCGCGCGTCGTCAGGCGGCGCACGCGCGCCTTGTCGTCCCGCTCCCGGGCCGGCGCGCGGCCCGGCTTCGGCCGGGGGGCGTGGACGAGCCCCAGGCGAGCCATCTCCTCGCGCAGCCTGTCGAGGTCGCCCTGCCCTCGCACCCCGCCCGCCGGTCCGGCGAGCCCGCGCCATTGATCGAGCCTGTGGCGCGCGGCCTCGATGCGCCTCTCGACCAGGACGGCGCCCCGCTTGCCCTTCTTGTAGCGGTCGAAAAGGAGCCGGGCGTTCTCCTGCAGCGAGCGCGCGGGGTCGATCGGCACCTCCAGCATCGCCCCCCCGGAATCGTAGGGATCGGGCACCCGGGCGATGTCCCCGTCCACGCGGGCGCTCGACAGGCCCGCCAGGAGCGCCTCGCCCAGGCGCCGGAGATCTTCGCTCCGCCGTGCCCGCGCCAGGTCCTGCTCGAGTCTCCTCACCAGCTCCTCCAGCCGCCCGGTTTCCTTGCGCACCACGGCCTCGTGGTGCGCCTTGAGCGCCTGGAAGTCGCGCACCCGCTCGATCAGACCGAAGGCGGCCTCCGCGGCGACCGAAGGGCTCGCGAAGGGGACGGCCACCCGCGCTCCGGCGCGGGGCACGGCCCCGGACTGGTGGAGGAGGGGCAAGGCCGAGACCAGGATGTCGTCGCGACCGATCGAGTCTCCCTCCGTCCAGTCCGCCAGAGGCCTTGTGGCGTAGACGACCGGGGCCCACGAACCGCTCGCGGACGCCGCCAGGATCTCCCCCAGCCGCCGCTCCGATTCCGCCGACCAGGGTTGTTCCGGACCCAGGTCGCGCGCCAGCAGGGGGCTGAGAGGCGCCAGGAAGGCGGCCGGGCCGGGGAACCGTCCTCTGAGGATCGGCAGGGCCTCCGGGCCGGGCGGAAGGCCCGCGAAGGCCTCCCGCCCAGGCGGCGGCCGGTACGGGGCGCCGACTGCCGGGGCGCGAAAGGCGCTCTCGAGAGGGCGGCAGAAACCGAGGATGCTCCCTCCCGCGTCGAGCAGGAGCATGTTGGCCGAGCGGCCGAGGAGCTCCACGACCAGGCGCCTCTCGAGCGCGCCGTCCTCGCGGCGCGGCAGGCGGAAGCGCAGATCGACGAGCCGGTCATGGACGCTGGCGCGGAGCGAGGCCAGCACCGCCCCCCCGATCTCGCGGTCCAGGAAGGCGGCGAAGGGATCCGGGGGCTCGTCCCGGGTCCGGGCCGCAGACAGATGGAAGCGGGGCAGGTCGGGACGGACCGCGATCAGCAGGGCGTCCCGCGCGGGGGTCGCGAAACGGATCAGGTAGCGCTGGCGCCCGAGGTGGGAGACGCGCAGCACTTCCTGCTCGACCAGCCGGCTAGCGGCCTCGCCGGCCGCGGCCCGCAGCAGGAACTGATCCATGCGCTCGGCCGGGGGCCGGTCCCGGACAGGCTCCTAGCGATCCTTGATCTGCTTGATGCCGCGTGCCACGGCGCGATCGAGCTTGACCTCGACCTGGTCGGCGGGGAGCCTCTCGACCTCGGCGATCTCGCTGACCAGCAGGTACTTCGCCTTGTCGAGCATGCGCCGCTCGCGGTAAGAGAGGTTCTTCTGCAGCGCCAAGTGGCTGAGGCTCTTGAAGACCAGCGCCACCTCGGTGATCGAACCGGTCCGCATCTTGTCAGAATTCTCCTGGAAGCGTCCCTTCCAGTCGTCGAACACGCGCACCTTGGTGTCCTTGAGCGCGTCGTAGACTTCTTCGATCTCCTTCTTCGAAATGACGCGCCGCAGCCCCACGCTGGTGGTGTTGCTGCGCGGCACCATCACCGTACTGTCGTTGGCGACGATGCGCAGGCGGAGAAACTCCTCCTCCCGCTCTCCGGTGGGGCGCTTCTCGATCTGCTCGATGATGCCCAGACCATGATTGGGATAGATGACCTTGTCGCCGATCTTGAATTCCAAGGGTACCCTCCGCGTTTCTCCGGATCCCTTCGCGATGGCCGGTCGCGTGACGTGAGTGTAGGCTGAAATGATAGCAAAATTGGGGCTTCGGGTCAATCGCGAGGTTCGCAGCGAGGTTCGCAGAAGCGGCGGTCGGGGAGAGAGTCCCGGTCGGGAGCGGCGCTACAATGTCGGTGCACCTTTTCCCCTGGAGGAGGCATGATCCGCGTGGGCGTCGCCGGATGGGACTACGCCGACTGGTCCGGGGTGGTCTACCCCTCCCCCCCGCCACGCGGCTTCGACCGGCTGGCCTTCCTGGCCGACCTTTTCGACGCGGTCGAGATCAACGTCACCTTCTACCGGCAGCCGGATGCGCGCGCCGCCGCCTCCTGGGCTCGAAGGGTCGCCGGCCGCCCCAGTTTCCGCTTCACGGCGAAGCTGGTCCAGGACCTCACCCACGCCGGCCGCCCGTCCGGCTCCCACGGCGCCCCGGCCTCCGTGGATCTCAAGGCCCAGGCGGAGCGCTTCCGGGCCGGCATCGACCCGCTCCTCGCGTCCGGCCTGCTCCTGGCGGTCCTGGCGCAGTTCCCGCAGTCGTTCCACGACCGGCCCGAGAACCGCCTGCACCTCGAGGGTCTCGCGACCTTGCTGCGGGGGCTCCCGCTGGTGGCGGAGTTCCGCCATCGCAGCTGGGATCACGAAGGTGCCCTAGCCTTCCTGCGCGGCCTGGGCCTCGGCTTCTGCAACGTGGACCAGCCGGATCTCCCGTCTACCCTCCGCCCGACGGCGCACGCGACGTCGCCCGTCGCCTACGCGCGCCTGCACGGCCGCAACGCCGCGAACTGGTTCGGCCACGCGGCCTCACCCGCCGCGCGCTACGACTACCTGTACGGATGGAAGGAGATCGACCCCTGGATGGAGCGGGTCAGGGCCCTGGCCGGCCGGGCGGAGGAGGTCGTCGTCATCGCCAACAACCATTACGGGGGGAAGGGGCCGGCCAACGCCCTGATGATCAAGGCGGCCCTGGGGCGCGCCCCAGTCCGGGCTCCGGCCTCCCTGGTCGCGGCCTTCCGCGACCTGAAAGCGGTGGCCCTCCCCGATGGGAGGGCACCGGAGCAGGGACGCCTGTTCCCGAAGGACGGCGGTTAGGACGGGATCAGTCGGCCGGCGCGGATGTCGTCATCCGGCCCCTGGCCGGCACGGACACCTCGCGCACCCGGTCGACCCGGCAGCTGCCGCACAGCGGCAGCCGGTCGACCTCCCCCGCGACGTAGCGGCGCCGGATCTCGGTGGCGATCGGGCCGTTCCAGACCTCGGCGATGCTGCTGCGGGCGACGTTGCCGAGCACCTGCTTGCGGCTGTAGTCGACGCAGCAGAGCACCATGTCCCCATTGAAGAGAATGTAAGCCTGCTTGAAGAGCCGCGGGCAGTTGTCGTAGAAGGACATGGCGCCGCTGCGGCTCCAGCGTTCCGCGCTCTCGATGTTACCGCCTCTGTTCTCCAGCATGGTGAACTTGGAGTCCACGCCGCGCGAGCGCCAGTAGTCCACCGCCGACCGCGCGTCGATGAGGATGGTGTCGACCATGGTGATCCACAGGCGGGGGCGGCCGGGGCCGCGCCGGGCCTGCTCGGTGAGGAAGTAGTCGACGTTCGCCAGCGTGCGTTCGAGATCCATGCTCCCCCGCATGGTGCGCCGGTAGGCATGTGGATCGATCCCTTGGACCGACACGTACAGCTCGTGGATCCCCGCCCCCAGGTCCAGCAACGCGTGCACGACGTCCGGGGTCAGGAAGTGCCCGTTCGTGGTGATGACCACCTTGGTGGCGGGCAGGCGCCGGTTGATGTAGCGCACCTTGTCGAAGAGGGTCGGGTCGAGCAGCGGCTCGTTCATCAGGTTGGGGGTGATGCGATGCACCCGGTGCTGCGCGGCCTCGTCGATGATGCGCCGGAACAGCGCCTCGTCGATCGCGCCCTTCGGCTGGGTCGGATGAGTCTCGCCGAAGGGGCAGAAGACACAGTCGGCGTTGCACCCGGTCATCGTCTGGATCTGCATGGTGCGTGGGAAGGGCGGGATGGGGCGCCGCGTGCAGCGGTTCGTCAGGCGGGCCCAGAGCGAGTCGCCCGGCTGGTCCACGTAGTACTTGCGGATCGTGTACTTGCTCACGCTGCGGCCAGGATGGAGCGGTACACCGCCTCGGTCCGCTCGACCATGCGTTCGTTCGTGAACTGGTGCACGTGGTTCCTCGCCGCGGCCGAGAGCCCGGCCCGCAGCGCCGGGTCGCCCGCCAGGAGCGCCATGGCGCGAGCCAGGGCCGGCACGTTGCCGGGCGGGGCGAGGAGGCCGTGCCGGCCATCCTCGACGATCTCCTCGATGCCGTCAAGCGCGGTCGCCACCAGCGGCACTCCGGCCGCCATGGCCTCTTTCAGGACTGCCGGCGACCCCTCGCCCGACCGGGACGCGAGGACGAAGAGGTCGAGCCCGGCGTAGACGTCGGGCATGTCGTCGTGGAATCCGGCGAAGAGCACGCGGCCTCGCAGAGGCGCCTCCTCGGCCGCGCGGCGCAGCTCGGCCTCGCGCGATCCGCTCCCCACGATGACGAAGCGCGCCTCCCCGATCTCGTGCGCCACCAGGGCCGCCGCCTCGAGGAAGCAGTCGATCCCCTTGTGGGCCGCCAGGTGCCCGGCCGTGCCGATGAGGAAGGCGCCCTCCGGCAGATCGCCCGCACGCGCAAGCGCCGCCCGGAAACGCGCCCGATCCCCCGAGGCGAAGCGTTCGGGGTCGATCCCCGAGTGGACGACCACGACGCGCTCGGCGGCGAGCCCCTGGGCGACGAGAGCGCGGCGGATCGCCTCCGACACCGCCACCACGCGATCGACGCGGAAGGAATACTTGATGCGGCCCAGGAGGCGTCCCCGCAGCGGGAACGACACTCGGCGGGCCGCCACGGTGCTCCGTCGGCCTGCGAGAAGGGTGGCGATCGTTCCCAGGCTCACGGCGTGCGCCGTGTGGTAGTGCAGAAGATCGACCCGGTCCGCCCGCAGCAGGGCGGCCAGGGCGCGGGCCGCCACCAGGTCGAGCTCGCCGCGCATGCGCAGCGGGACGACGCGCAGCCCGAGGGCGCCGGCGCGCTCGGCGAGCGGGCTCCCCGGCTGCGCCACGAGGAGGTTGCGGTGGCCGCGCGCCTGCAGCCCCTGCGCAAGGCGGAGGGTCTGCGCCTCCCCGCCGCGCCAGCCTCTCTCCGTGTTCAGGTGCAGGACCGTGGCCGGCATCAAGGCGCGCGGGGCGGGAGGTCGGCGCCGCCCGCGGCGCGGCCGGCGGTGCCGGACCCGTCCCGCCGCCCTCTCTCGAGGACGTGCATCTCCCAGATGCGGGCGTACTTCAGATAGACGCTGAAGGCTCCGAGCAGCGACAGGACCAGCCCGTGCGCCCCGTCCAGAAAGCCGAGCTTGAGCACGTACATCTTCAGGAAACGCCCCAGGGTGCGTGTCAGGATGGTGGCTGGTCCGGCGCGGCGGCCCTTCGCGTACGCCTGGCTCGCGCCCCACTCGCTGTAGCTTTGGATCTTCCTCCAGTACTGCGCGAACGACCGGAAGGAATAGTGCTCCAGCCGGTGTCGCAGGTGCGGGACGCTGCCCGGGAGCTCGATCGCCTCGTGCACCTCGCGGTCCGGGAAGCGCGCCACCTCCCGGCGCACCAGGCGGATGACCCGGTCTCCCCCCCAGCCACAGTGTCGCATGCGCCGGCCCAGGAAGTAGTTGTCGCGCCCGATCCAGTAGCCGTCGTGGCCGGGTCCCTGGCGAAGCAACCCCTGGATCTCGTCGCCCAACCCTTGCGTCACACGCTCGTCGGCATCCAGCAGCAGGATCCACTCGTGCGCTGCCTGAGGGATCGCCCAGTTCTTCTGGCGCGCGAAGGTGTCGAACCGCCGCTGCAGGACGCGCGCCCCGTGACGCCTGGCGATGGCGACGGTCGCGTCCGAGCTGAAGGAGTCGACGACCAGGATCTCGTCGGCGAAGCGGACCGACTCGAGGCAGGCGGCGATGTTCGCCTCTTCGTTGTAGGTCGGGACCAGGACCGTCAGCGTCCGGCGGCTCCCGGCGCCTTGCCCGCCACCCGCCCCCGATCCCGTCCCCGTCACCGCTTGCGGGCCTCCCGTTCCTGCTTCTCCGCCTTCTTGTAGTAGTCGTCGAGCAGGGCCTTGGCCTTCCGGACCAGCGGGTCGTCCGGGCTGTCGTGGAACAGCTGGCCGAGCACCTCCTCGGCCTCGATCCGGTGGCCGAGCGCGATCTGGCACCGGCCCATGTCGTACAGGACGCGATTGACATTCCGGGCATGCGTGAAGCGCTCGATGATCCCGTGGTACCGATCGAGAGCGGCGCTGTACGCCTTGCGCCGCTGGTAGAACCAGCCGACCAGCCGCTCATGCTCCGCCAGCTCGTCCTGGCACAGGATGACCTGCTCCCGCGCCTTCTGGGCGAACGGGCTGTCGGGGTAGGTGGTCACAACTTTGTTGAACTCATCGATCGCCTTGAGGGTGAGCGCCTGGTCGCGATCCGGGGCGGGCACCTGCTTGAACAGGGACATGGCGACCATGAATTGCGCGCGGTCGGAGCTGGGGTGCTGCGGGTAGTAGATCAGGAAATTGCGGTAGGCGTTCAGCGCCTCGCCGTAGTTCAGCAGGCCGCCGTCCCTGAAGTAGGCATCGGCGATGGCCAGCTGTACCTTCGGCAGCAATTCGCGGTCGTCGGGCGCGACGCGGGGCAACAGGGCCTGCAGCATGGTACGGGTCGTGTAATACCGCTTCTTCTCCATCTTGGCGATCGCCATCTGATAGACCTGCTCCGGCGGAGGGGGCGGCTCCTTGTTCCGGCGCTTGCCGGCGCATGAAGGGGCGGACAGCAGCGCCAAGGCCAGAGCCAGGAGCACCAACCGACGGCCCGGCGCCCGGCGGCCCGTGTTCAACCGAGGAGCCCCAGGACGCGCGCCGGGAGACGCCGTGGCCGGCCCCGACCGTCCACCGCCGCATGCGTGGTCGTGCCCGTCGCCAGGAGCGTGCCGTCGGCGTCGCGCTCGATGCGATAAGAGAAGGTCACCCGGACGGGCCCGATCTGAGCCAGGACGGTGCGCACGCTCAGGAGGTCGTCGTAGCGGGCCGGCGCGCGGTAGGCGCAGGCCGCCTCGATCACCGGCAGGAAGGTTCCCTCCTCCTCCAGCCGTGTATAGGGAAGCCCCCGGCCGCGCATCAGCTCGGTGCGCCCGATCTCGAACCAGACGAAGTGGTAGCTGTGGTGCGCGACACCCATGCGGTCCACCTCGGGGTAGCGCACCCGCACCTGGATCACGCCCTCGTCCCGGGCCACGCCCCCGCCTCGCCTCAGCCGCGCCGGCGCGGCGGCGACAGCAGGTCCACCAGCCGGCGTGCACGGCGACAGGGATCGCCGCCGTCGAAGACCGCCGACCCGGCGACCAGGATCTCGGCTCCCTGGCGGACCAGATCGGCGGCATTCTCCGGCCCCACGCCGCCGTCCACCTCGATGCGGGCGCGGGCCCCGGACGTGTCGATCATCCGTCTCAGCGCCGCGATCTTGTCCAGGGTCGAGGGGATGAATTTCTGTCCGCCGAAGCCCGGGTTGACCGACATCACCAGCACGTAGTCGATCTCCGGCAGGATCTCGCTCAACGTGCTGATCGGTGTCGAGGGGTTGATCGCCACCCCCGCGACGGCACCACACTCGCGGACCTGCTGGATGGTGCGGTGCAGGTGGGCGACCGCCTCCTGATGGACCGAGATCAGGTCGGCCCCCGCGCGGGTGAAACGCTCGATGTAGCGATCGGGCTCCTCGATCATGAGGTGCACGTCCAGGGGCAGGTCGGTGATCCTGTCGATCGACTCGACCACGGCCGGCCCGATCGTCAGGTTCGGCACGAAGTGGCCGTCCATGACGTCAAGGTGGAGCAGGCGCGCCCCGCCTTCGGTGGCCGCGGCGATCTGGTCGGCCAGGTGCGCGAAGTCGGCCGAGAGGATCGACGGAGCCAGGGCCGGCAGCTCAGGCCACCTGACGGCTGCCGGGGAGGATCGCGCGGCGCGCGGGCGATCCTTCGAAGAGCTAGCCACTGTCCTCGCCCCCTCCCGCCAGCGTCAGGGCCACGAGGTCGCCTGCGCGCACCGGGTAGCCGGCCGCGGGGTCCTGCCCCACGACGGTGCCGGAAGGGACGCCCGGGGCCGCCTGGTGCCGGATTGGCCCCGTCTTGAGGCCGGCCCGTGACAGCAGCGTCATCGCCTCGGGCTGGCTGTGGCCGGTGAGATCGGGCATGACGTAGGTTCGTGGCGGGGTCCCGCGGCTCACGAGCAGGGCGACCTTCCCTTCGCGCAAGCCGGCGCTCTCCGGCAGCGGGTCCTGGGCGATCACCATGTTCTCCTCGACCCTCCTGGAGTAGACATAGACCTGGTCGCCCAGCCGCAGCCCCTGCTGCTGCAAGGTGATCTGGGCCTTGCGCGCCGCCCCGCCTCGCAACTCGGGGATCGAGCTGACCTTGTCGCCCAGGCTGACCACGACCTTGATCTTGCGTTGCTGCTTGATGTCGGTCCCGGGCAACGGTTCCTGGGCGAGGATCCGTCCCGCCTCCATGTGCTCATCGTTACGCTGGGCCGCCTCCTCGAGGAGCAGGCCCCGCTGCTTGAGGACCGCCGTCGCTTCCTCGATGGTGAGGTTCGAGAGGTCGGGGACCTGGACGCCACGCCCGGAGATCGATCGTCGGACGGTGAAGTAGGCGCTGAAGGCACCGATGATCGCCAAGCCTCCGACCAGGAGAGCGATCTTGAAGGCCAGGATGGCATGCCGGCGCACCTGGACGCCACCGGGCAGGTTCATCGTCGGTCTCCTAAGCTGTTGAAAACGCGGCGCCCTCGCGCCAAAGCCAAGGCATCGTAGCACAGCGGCCGGGGAACGCCAAAGGGCTGCCGCAGGCCGTGCCCCGCAACGTTCGACGTCGCCCGGCCCCCCCTCCCCGCGAAGCGCGCTTGTGCGTCCGCCTCAGCCCGACGGGTCGGGCGCGAACCTCTCTCCGACGCGGATCAGGCGGCCGTTGATGGCCTCGCGCGCCGACATCGTTCGGCGGTCGGGAAAGCCGATCTCGAGGATGGCGAGGCGCGAGTCGCCCCGGCAGCGGACCAGGATCCTCCCGCCCTCCGCCGCGATGACATCGCCGGGCGCCGACCGGCTGGCGCCCGCTGTCGGGTTCTCGAAGCTCACTTCCGCGCGCGGGATCCTGACCGCCTGCCGGCCGAGGAAGGTTGTCGCCAGGGGCCACGGGTTGCAGGCCCGCACAAGGTTGACGATCTCCTGCGCGCCCGCCGTCCAGTCGATGTGGCCGTCGGCGCGCGTAAGAGGCGGGGCCTGCGTGGCCTCGCGCGCATCCTGGCGGCGGGGCTCCAGGGCGCCGCGCGCGTGCAGGTCGAGGGTCTCGCGCAGGACCTCGGCCCCCAGGTCGGCGAGCCGTGCCGTCAGCTCGCCCGCCGTCTCGGCCAAGCCGATGGCCGACTCTTTCTGCAGCAGGATGTCTCCCGTGTCGAGCCCCCTGTCCATCTTCATGGTGGTCACGCCGGTCACTTTCTCGCCGGCCAGGATGGCCCGCGCGATCGGGGCCGCACCGCGGTACTTCGGCAGGATCGAAGCGTGCAGGTTGATGCACCAGCGGGGTGGGATCGCCAGGATCTCCGGCGGAAGGATCTGCCCGTAGGCCACGACGACGATTGTATCGGGTGCGATCTCGCGCAACCGTCCCACGAAGCCCGGCTCCTTGACGGACTCGGGCTGCAGGACGGGCAGGTCGCGACGCGCAGCGTCGGCCTTCACCGGGGAGGGCTGCGCAGGGGACGAGCGGCGGCGGCGCGGCCGGTCCGGCTGCGTGACCACGGCCAGGACGTCGTGGCCGCCTCCCAGGAGCGCCCGCAGTGAGGGGACGGCGAACTCCGGTGTCCCCATGAACACGGTGCGCATCGTCGTCAGGCGGGGACGAGGTCCCAGTCGCCGGCCCGGATGCGCTTCTGAACCTTCTTCTTGATCAGACGGCGCTTGAGCGGGGTCAGGTGCTCGATGAACAGGCGGCCGTGGAGGTGATCGATCTCGTGATTGAAGGCGCGGGCCATCAGCCCGTTCCCCTCGAGGGTCCGAACGCGGCCGTCGAGGTCCATCGCCTCGATCACGCATCGTTCAGGCCGCCTGACCGACTCCGTGAACCCGGGCAGGCTGAGGCAGCCCTCGTCTTCGACGTAGACCCCGCTGTTCTCCAGGACGCGCGGATTGATGAGCACCAGGATCTCGCCGGGCTTTTCACCCGCGGTGAGGTCCACCACCGCGACTCTGAGATTGACCCCGATCTGGTTGGCCGCCAGCCCGACACCAGGCGCGGCGTGCATCGTCTCGATCATGTCCTTGACCAGGCGCTCGACGTCGGGGGTGATCGCGCGCACCTCGTTCGACTCGGTCAGGAGGATCTCGTGGGGGTAGCGCAGGATGGGTAGGATGGCCATCGGGCCGTCCTATCTATCACACGCCTCTTCGGCGCGTCAAGGAAAGGACGGCCCGTCCTGCTGGATGGAGACGCTCGTCCGGTCTCGTCAGCGATCCCTCTCCCGGCGCGGCGGCCGCTGAGGGGGCCTGGCGGCCTCACGCGGCCTCGGCACGGCGGGCGGGCGCGCCTGCATGCGCGGCTCGGGCCGTGGGGCCGGCGGTACCGGACGCACCTGCGCCTGATCCCTCCGAACGCCGTCGAAGATTCTCTCGAC
>Ga0137394_10000669_pt1 | contig 23842 bp, 27 predicted proteins | sample czobulk116metaG_FD_108278 | JGI IMG/M metagenome (GOLD analysis project Ga0137394, IMG submission 108278) | Vadose zone soil microbial communities from Angelo Coast Range Reserve, California, USA - czobulk1.16 metaG | ecosystem: Environmental > Terrestrial > Soil > Vadose zone | place: USA...
AGGGTGAGGGATGAAGCTATGAAACGGTGGCTGAGAAGATTTTTAGCGTCGTGTGATCTATGCGTGGTTTCTGCGAGGTCCAGCGGGACGCGCATGCGTGCAATGCCTAGGGAACCGGGGACGGGAGATTGTAGCCAGTACGCAGTGAGATGAAACGGATGCCATGGTATCCTATGTAGGTGCGTCCTTCTTCATCCCTGCGCTGCGCACGCACGCAAATTGGTAGGCTTTGTTTTGCTTTTCTTCGCACGCACACAGTGCCAGACGCGGGTTCCTGCGGGATCGTGGAAAAGCCGGGATCACGAAATCGATGGGGCTGGATTGAGCGCCCGGGCGCCCAGGACCAGGATATTGTATAGGGGCACGAATACTGTTTGCCGCAGATCCGAGGCCGGATGTCATACTATATATGGGCCTCCATCACCATCATGATTTTCATGCAACTCAGTACCAGTGGTATATTGAGTACCTGTCGAACACTAGCATTACTGTATTGTCCATCAGAGTGGGTGACACGATAGATGGACACAGACGGGCGTCGAGGGTAACTACGACAGTGACGGGCAGAATTTGATTCGGAGTACGGGGCACTGCTTAGGCATTTGCGTGAGGAATACACGGGCGCGGGTCAAACAACTGCATCCACCACTGCACGGCCCTGGATCAGACACCGCGGCCGACAAGGGAACAGATGTTTTATATGCCTGGTCGTACGGCGTAAACAGCTCAGTGGTTCCCACTGGCACCCGCCGGGATCGGCCCTGTCGGGCTCGAAGGGATATTGCGCGGTTGAGACAGCTGGAGCAACGAGTGGCGTGACTCAGGGATTTCGGAGAATCGGAGCGGACGCTGCTAATTATAATCACTCCCTCAGCGTGTTCGCAGCGTTGCAAAATTTGTATGGCACGGTCGTGTTGCTAAACTTTGCGGTCAGGTGAATTGACAGTGCTATCGGGACTGGCCGGCAACAAAGGCCGAGTACTTTTGAATGTCCGTGACGCAGTCAAAAATCTAGTCACGTCTGTTTGTGAACTAACAATTGGCTGCTAATGCATGCTATGAGTGATAACAATCGAAGGCCCAAGAAGGGTAGGGCGCAGAGACAAGTCCGAGGATGGTGTGGAACGGAGCGGAAGTTGTCGGTGGCTCAGGTGCTTGAACTCCGGAAAAAGGAGAGGGGAAATATGATAAGTTCTGGAAGGGGAAAAGGGAAAAAGGAATGGGAATCCATTGCCATTGTGAATTACATGTGAGGGAGCACTGAGGCCTTGGGGGATACAGTAAATACGTGGGAAGGGAAACCCGATACACGACAATAAATTTGAGTATTTGGTAATATTTGTAGGGTTTGATGTTGGTTGGTTCCAGACGCGAACCCAATAAAAAGCAAGAACCCCGGTTCCTCGTCGCCCTGCTCGTCCTTAACTACCTCCCATCCTTTCTGATCGTTTCTCCCTCCTTCGCCTCGCTCAACAGCGACCCCCTACCCATTCACTCTCAGGGTTCTCCCTGTAGCCCCCTCTCCACCCTCTCAAATACACCCTCGGGACCTTGCGGGCCTCATGTCTCAGCCAATCGTAGAAAAGGAAGCCGGGCCTCCTGCTCAGACAAGCACCCCTATCGAGGAAGCTCCTGTAAAAGAGAAGAAGGTTCGCGAGTACAAGGAATTTGGCCATGAGGAAGCCAAAGCTACCCGTATGTGCTCTCGCTTGACACCTACGTGTCTATGTCCGGGCCTGACCTCCGCCCCCAGATGCCAATGTGGACATGTCACAGGTACGACTTGTTCTCTTTTCTCTCCCAAGTAACATATACTTACATCTCGTTGACTGGCAATACTACATAGATCGAGCTCAAGGCCGATGACCTCTACGACAAAGAAAAGGTCGACCTCGAGACAATCGTTATTGAGGATGTCTTTACGCTCCTCCAATGCAGCGGTGAGGGTCTCACCTCTCAGGAGGCTCAGCGTCGTTTGGAGATTTTCGGTCCCAACAAACTCGAGCAAGAAGAGCAGAATCCATTCCTTCAGGTTCGTTTTGAATTTTGACGCCTTGATCTTTTCTCGGTGATGATTGAGTGCCTCGTCTTCAGTTTCTGAGTTTCATGTGGAACCCTCTTTCGTGGGTCATGGAGGCTGCTGCCCTCGTGGCTATCGCCTTATCCAACGGAGAGGGCCGTGCACCCGACTGGCAGGACTTCCTTGGTATCACCCTTCTTTTATTCATCAACTCTTCCATCGGCTTCTACGAAGAACGTGGTGCCGGAAATGCTGTCAAGGCCCTCATGGATTCTCTTGCTCCCAAGGCAAAGGTGAAGCGTGACGGTAGCTGGGTTGAGGTTGAATCAGCAATACTCGTTCCTGGAGATATGATCTCGTTTAAAATCGGTGATATTGTTCCCGCCGACTCCCGTCTCACGGAGGCTATCAACGTGTCCATCGACCAGGCCGCGCTTACTGGCGAGTCCCTTCCTGTATCAAAGAAGGAGGGAGATCAGTGCTTCTCGTAAGTCTGGCTCCACTCGGACGGAACCCTCCCTTTTGATCTAATTTCGGCGTTTACAGTGGGTCGACCTGCAAACAGGGTGAGGCTGAGGGTGTCGTCATTTCCACCGGTGCCAACACTTTCTTCGGTCGCGCCGCATCGCTCGTCGGCCAAGAAGATGACACGACCGGCCATTTGCAGAAGATCCTAGCACAGATTGGATCCTTCTGCCTCATCGCTATCGGCATCTTTGTTATCGCTGAGATTTTCGTCCTTTATGCCGGCTTCCGTTGGTCATATCGTTCCGGTCTTGACAACATCCTCGTGCTCTTGATCGGTGGCATTCCCATTGCTATGCCTACTGTATTATCGGTCACACTTGCCGTCGGCGCTCAGCAACTTGCAAGCTACAAGGCCATCGTTACCCGTATCACAGCTATTGAGGAACTTGCTGGTGTCACCATCTTGTGTTCTGACAAGACGGGTACTCTCACCACCAACAAGCTCACCATCGACAGGTCCACTATCAAGACTTATGCCGCCTTCTCCGCTGATGATATTATCCTCCTCTCGGCGTACGCATCCCGTACCGAGAACCAGGATGCCATCGACGCTTCCGTTGTTGGTGCCCTTGGTGATACGAGCCGTGCTCGCGCTGGCATTAAACTCCTCGACTTTAAGCCTTTCAACCCCGTCGACAAACGTACTGAAATCACCTACCGTGAGGAGGCATCAGGCAAGCTGAAACGTGTCACCAAGGGTATGACCGGTATCATCATCGAACTCTGCACGCGCAACAAGACCGAAGAAATTGAGAACCGCCTCGAAGCTGACGTTGAGGAGTTTGCCTCGCGTGGTCTCCGTGCCCTTGCCGTTGCGTATGAGGAGCTTGAGGGCGACGATCATGAGGCCGAGGGTAACGGATTCGAGCTCATTGGTCTCCTCGCCATCTTCGATCCCCCTCGCGAAGACACCAAGCAAACGATCGACGATGCCCTTGCATTTGGTGTCAAGGTCAAGATGGTCACCGGTGATCAGCTCGCCATTGCTAAGGAGACCGGTCGTCGCCTCGGTCTTGGTGACCACATGTATCCCTCCAAGGTGCTCAAGGATGGACCTCCTCCTGGCAGCCAGTTCAATTCACTTGATGAGATGATCATGGATGCCGATGGCTTCGCTGGTGTCTTCCCAGAGCACAAGTTCGAAATCGTCAAGCGCCTTCAGGGTCTTGGCCATCTTTGTGCCATGACTGGTGATGGTGCAAATGATGCCCCCGCCCTCTCGCGTGCCAATGTTGGTATCGCCGTCGAGGGTGCCACGGATGCTGCTCGCGGTGCCGCCGACATCGTCTTGACGGAGCCTGGTCTCTCGACTATTGTCCATGCTATCCGTGGTTCCCGTATCATATTCCAGCGCATGCGAAACTACGCCATTTATGCCTGTGCCGTTACGATCCGTATTGTTGTCTGCTTTGCCATCCTGGTGTTCTCCTACAAGTTCCAATTCCCGCCCTTCATGGTCCTTATCATTGCGCTACTCAATGACGGTACTATCATGACGCTCTCCGTTGACCGTGTGCTGCCATCGTCAACCCCAGATAGTTGGGACCTGGCAGAGATCTTTGCCTACGCTGTAGCCTACGGTCTCTATCTGACGCTTTCCACGTACGTCCCGCTTGATGTGTCTCATTCTCAACTGCCTTCTAATATCTTGTATAGGATCATTCTTGTTGTCGTGATCCTTGAGTCGGACTTCTTCCAGCGAAAGTTCCATGTTCATTTGAATTCCCCACCCGGCCAAATCGACCACAATGACAAGCAACTGCACACCATCGTCTACCTCCAGGTTGCCATCATCTCTCAGGCCCTCATTTTCGTCACTCGCTCTCATGGATTCTTCTTCATGGAACGTCCGTCGTATGCGTTGATGGGTGCTTTCTGTTTGGCGCAGCTTGTATCTTCTATCATTGCCGGTTTTGCGAATTGGGGCTTCACCAACATCCAGAAGATTTCAGGCAGTTGGATCGGCATCGTTTGGGTTTGGGTAAGCGTCTCTTATCAGGTGTTGCCCACGTGTCCTGACGTGTGTTGGACAGAATATTATCTGGTTCGTTCCACTTGACTTGATCAAGTTTGCGATGAAGGCTACTGTGATCAAGTACCTTCGCGACCGTCATGAGAAGGCCACGGCGGAGGCTACTCGTGCCCGGGCTGAGTCCGGTGTCCCGATGGTGCGGACCCAATCGCGCGCTGCGTCCCTCCACGAGTCTATGTACTCGAACCGGACGTCTTTCATCCGTCGCGCTGTACGCAAAGTTGGCTTTGGCCAGAAGGTCCGCGTTAAGGCAGAGGAGTTGCAGCGGTTCAGCAGCATCCAGGCGCACCACACGGGTCAGACATTAGCGCGTCACCCATCACGCCCAACCGCATAGACCAAGATAGCGCTCTGGAGCACGAAGAGTATCGTGTGTCTGTATTTTTATGGCAGTCCCGCTCTTTTTAGTGTCCGGTCCTTAATTTCTGGTCTTACGCCGCCTTGTCGATGAAAAACGGTGACACTGTATTTGATGCGGGGAGTGGGGCTGATAGTTAATTAGAAACACTACAATGAGCTTGTGGCATTTCGCGCTTTTTGCTGACTCGCTCGTTTGGGATATCCGATTCATACAATCATACGCTTATTATTCGTTCTTTTTTGATTCACGACAAAAATAAAGGCTATTGAGTGTCAGTTCGGGTGCAGTATTTGCATTCCACGGATCGTGCTTATATAGTAACCCATCAATCATGTTGTGCCATCAGAAATGTCGCCCGTTCACGTCCTCGATAGATATTATCTCGTCATAACTGCCCTTGTCACCATCGCTTGGCAACTCGCTGGCTTTTTCATAGCTTGGTCGTTTCAGGTGCGGCGTAACTGTCCAACAGAAAATCATGCACACTATATGCTATCATTCCAGTTCGACAAAATCACGGATTTCACGGGAGGTCTGCATGCCACCACGACTCGAAACGTTGGCGGAAGGAAGCTGACACCTTGACTGACAGGATCCAACTTTTTCGCTCTAGGTAAAGTATCGGACTGTACTGTACTCTCCCCGATTATTGCGGGCTGACAGTGAGGCTGACCCGCCCTCGGTGACTGGCCCCGACGTCGTTGCCAACAACTTGAAGCGCTTCTCACACTCCTCCTTGGCAACACCTACCATGCCCGAAACGTCGTCGCCAGCGTGCTCGTCATGGTTTGGGCAACGCGCACCGCCGGTATGTCCGCACTAATTACTCACAGTCGTTCTATTCTCTTGCCGTGACCGTGTCTCACTTTTGTTTAGGGTTTCTGCTTTTCCGCGTGCTCAAAATCGGCAGCGACTCGCGCTTCGACACGGTCCGCGCGCACTTTTTCAAGTTCCTTGGTACGTGAACCGACTGGACATATCGTACCGTATCGGTTTCGGCACTCAAAACGACATCCTTCTGATTTGCTATGATATGATAGGTTTCTGGATCGGTACGTCGTGTTGTTTCAAACGCAACGGCGCGTTTGAAAATTTCCTATTGGGAACGGTTGCGTTCGCGCCCCCCGCAGCGCAAATATTATGGGTGCGTATCGTACTTTTTTTTTTTTTATGGATAGGAAGGAAAATATTGACAGGGACGGGGATTGGGGGCCACATGATCGTGCAGGTTTGGACGGTATCCATGCCGGTCGTCATGCTCAACTCACCCGCGGTGTCCGACCCCGCGCTCGGCGCCGGATCGAACCCCGCGTTTGGAACGGCACGTGACGTCGTCGGCATCGTGCTGTGGGCAGTCGGATTGGCCATCGAGACCGTGTCCGACGCGCAAAAGGTTGCGTTGCCCTTTTTGCCCTCTTTGTTCGCGCTTTAGCGTGGCAAAATCTAACCTTACGTGTGTTTTTCAGCTTTATTACAAGTTGAATAACCCGTCAAAGCACAAGCCGTTCACGGTGCGCACGAGACTGATCCATTATTCCCTCCTCTGGCATATGCTGAGTCTTCGTCGTCGTTCTTTGGTTCTCAGGTTGGTTTGTGGAAGTGGTCCCGTCACCCTCCCTACTTTGGCGAGTGCGTTCTCTACTAAATGCGGATGAACGTTGGACGGCCAATGATAAATTAAAACTGACTCGCCACCGCCGCGTCGTAACATCCGCAGAATTCTGTGCTGGTGGGGCATTTGGACGCTCACCATTTCCCCAAGCACCAATGGTACACTTCCTAGTGGCGCAGAGGCCGCGCAGTACGGCGCAGTCGTCTCGCCCCTTTTCACGATGCTGTACGTCGCATCTCAATAACCGTGTCCCTCTTCCCCGCAAGCCGTAGCTTACTAGACACCAACCACACGCAGCGTGCTTCTCTTCTTCTCGGGTATCCCCACGGCAGAGAAACCTCAGGCGCGCCGTGTGTATCACTCCGGTGATGCGAACGCATGGGCAGCGTACCGGTCGTATCTTGACGATACATCCGTCTTAATTCCGATCCCGCCTGCGCTGTATCGCCCGCTGCCGAAGTTCGTCAAGCGCACGATCCTGCTCGATTTCCCTTTCTACCAATTCGATGAGTCCGAGGTTGCGGATGACGCGACGACCCGAGCAGGGTCTTGAGAGGGAGGACTGGAAGTTTTTGACTGGAAGTTTTTGGGCTGTAGTTGCATCATTCTTTAATTTGGGCATTCGTACTATTGTTGGTAGAAGCTTTCGGGCCGGTTGTAAGCCAGTCTACGAGGCCTCTGATACAGTGTGCCAGTATCAGAGGGTGATATATACCAGTGATACTGTATAGCCATGACAACGACCCGTTCGCCGCAGCCGGAGAATCTGATAATATTGTACGTAAATGGTTTCCAGTGAGCTCTGCGATCATGATGGCCGTCTCTCGAGGGAAACCACCTCGAATGCCACCATGTGCAGCAGCAGGGACCAGGGACTCCCAAATCATACGAGTACATCAGTGTGACAGTACTTTTGTGAAAGTAGAGCATGGCAGGTGTGATAGCCCAGCAGAAATCTAGGGTGCCAGCTGGATAGAGATGACTAGACTATTAGTATAGACTCGCTAGCACGCATTTATTTTGCTGATGCCATCTGCAAGACGTGCTTGACAATAAGACAGAGTGAAATCGAGCTGCGACTTACAGTATATTCAATGGCTGGCGGGAGACTCGGAGAGAATGGCAAACGAGATACGATGGTGAGAGACTGGTGAGAGGGGTTCGCCAGGACCCAATCACCTTGGCATCATGTGCCAAAGCCAAAATGCGCCATCTTACAGCATACTGCGGCATCGCTAGCATCGCTACTTACTCGGATGCGCGGCGCGCAAGGACTGAGTACTGAGTACTGAGGCCTGAGGATGGGTGACAGTTTCCGAGTCCAGGGAAACATGTCACTTCGATACGACCTCACCGTTGATTCCTATTTTGTGCACATGCCCGTTGCTGGCTTGTGTGAAACCGACGTGACTTCAGGCCTGCGTCCTTCATAAACTAAATGTGACCACGCGGTCCACGCCCGCAAGAGTCAAGTATGGGCTCGCAAGTCGCGACGGAAGAAAAAAAGGAACAAGGAATAAGACCACCATAGTAAAAACATCAATCCCAACCACAATATGATCACAACAATCACATCGTACAACGCATATAGCCCATAAACTTACATTCGCGGCGGGGCCATGTCGACTCCGCTTGCCCGGCCCTCGCTTTCCTCCTCGGTCATTTATCATCGCCGAACGTCGCGGTAGCCCGCGGTCCTCTTGGTGCTTTTTCCAGTCTCCTCATCCAGTACACCTTGTAGTGCGCGCCTCATCTCATCGTATGTGAATACCCTCAAGTCGTCGTGATAGTCCGGGGCTAATTCGAGAAGCCACTCCGGGCGGATCTCCGTCACCGTACGGATGTATGGCCTCGATGTGAGCACAAATTCGTTGAAGAGGACCCATTCAGGCAGTCTGCCGAGACCGCATGAAGGATGCAGTGATACCACCTGATCGGAATTGAACACATGTGAGAATGAAAGTGTCTTCCTAGTCGCACCTGCTTGTCCTTGGCGGTGAGATAAGCACCCTTCTCTCCCTCCCTGTGTGCGACCTGCATAAAGTATCCGCAGACTAGCGCCTTTCGGATGTTCGTGTAGCGCTGGGCCTGATCCTTGTACGTCTTAGTTACAATGTCGATTTCTAGGCGCTCCATGATTCGTAGAAGCTGGGTGCGGACATTGTTTGCTTCGACCAGGGAGCGGGCTGAAACATAATTGTTCCATGCCCAGCTGTGATTTTGCTGATCTATGTGACGATGTCTTCGTTGGTGACGGTGAACAGGAGTTAGAGAGAAGCGCACTATTCTGATACTCATTAAAGACGTTAAGAAGAGTGAGATGATCCCCGTGAGGTATGGTCAGCAGCTTCTTCGCTGCATCGGCTTCTTTCCGCTGGTTGCTCGGTCGTAACCAAATATTGGGAACTGCGGCGAAATATGATCAGCGTCATCGACAGGACAGTAAGGTAAACAAACCAGAGAGCATCGCGACAATGGTCAAGATTTCTTGACTACAATGAAACTCTGGACTGACAACGAGCACCTTTGACATCTGTGCAGATATATGAGTACCTGCAGTACGATCTGCAAGTCGAAAAACCTACATGGGGATCTAATGGGAACTCCGACATCATGCTTCCCATGGCCGTAAGGTTTCCATTGTCGTCGAGTGCACCGAGGTAATTCAAGAGTTCGAGCGCTCGCATCAACGTTTCTGGTGCTGGTTTGTCCACATAATCGAATCGAACAAGGTCTTTGACACCAGCCTTCACTAGAATAAGAACAGTGCTTGATAAATTACTCCTCAAGATCTCAGGATGCGAGTGGTCTTCGAGTTCCTTTAAAAAATCCTTTTCAGTGTATAGCCGGAAGCACTTGCCAGGGCGAGTGCGCCCAGCACGGCCTGCTCGCTGTTGTGCAGAAGCTTTCGAAATCGGAGATACCAAGAGAGAATCTACGCGGATGCGTGGGTTGTACAACCTCTGCTTGGAGAATCCAGGATCAACGACGTATACAATGCCGTCTATAGTGAGGGACGTCTCCGCGATGTTCGTAGATACAATGACTTTTCGTCCCGGAGGACCACCTGGGCTGCGCGGTGGGGGCGCAGGATCGAATATACGTTGCTGCTGTTGAGGCGGCAAAGACGAATAGAGGGGGATGCAGGAGAGGGGCCCAACTGTGTCCGGGTCACTGCTGACTTGGGCGTCAGCCTCAATCTTGATTTTGCGACACGCATCCTCGATCTCTTCCTGTCCGGTGAGAAAAAGGAGGATGTCGCCAGGGTCTTCGGCGCGATGGATCATGAGGACGGTACGGATCGCAGCTTCCACGTAGTCCGGTTCAGGTTCTTGTGCATAGAAGATCTCCACGGGATAGCTGCGACCAGAAATTTTTAAAAGTGGGGCAGGTTCACCGACAGTGAAATACGTCTGGAGCTTGCGCACATCTAGCGTAGCCGATACCACTATGACTTTGAGGTCCTTGCGCCTCCTCACAAGACTCTTGAGGAGGCTCATGAGCACGTCAGTCGCGAGGGTGCGTTCATGCGCTTCATCAAGGATGATTGTCGAGTAGCGGTCAAGATTGGGGTCGTTCATTGCTTCGCGCAGGAGCATACCGTCAGTCATGTACTGCAAGAAGGTTGTTCCTGGCTCCGTCATGTCCTCGAAACGAATAGAATATCCGACCTCCTTCCCGAGGGTGACTGGTATTGAATGAGAAAACGATCAGACATCAGATATAGTGGACGCACCGTCCATCTCCGAGGCGACACGATTCGCTATGGATGTAGCAGCCACTCGGCGTGGCTGTGTACATGCGACGATTTTCTTCTTTGTCTGGGGCAAGTCGGAGTAGACAACAAATTGCGGTATCCTAGAACAAGACCGGTCACGAATTCGCAGAAAGAAGGACGTGATGTGGGCGTACTGTGTAGTTTTCCCAGAGCCCGTCTCTCCAATTACGAGTAAAATCTGATGTTTACTAAACTTTACGGTGTAATCAGACAGATGGCCATGATTCCGGGGGGGACCCCGAACCCCCAAATCGCCGCTCATAAACAAAGTGCGGGGCTGGACTTACCATTTTATAAAATTCATCCATCTGTGCAAAGACTGGCAGCTCCTTTCGAGTCTCGAGTATTTTGTGATATTGAGGAGAATGTGGCAAACGAGTGAACGGATTTTCATTTCCCTCCTGCAACGTCGTCAAGCAATGCGACGTGGAGATGTGAAAATACCACGTACAATGACCCCCCGAACTTGTTTTGCGGTTACATGTCGCGGCATGAAGCCAAAAAGCGGGTGTCGAGTCGAATTGGCCATTGTGTCCTGGTTTGAATAGCCGTACTAGCCGTACTTTGCGTCCAAGGGCGGCGCAAAGGGAGTGTGATCACGTTGTCGACATCGACATCTAAAGAGATTTAGCGAGTATTTTGGCCAGAGATGCATCGCCGCCCTTCCAACAGCGTTCCAATCGCTCTTACTTCATTCTTAACTTGGATATCCGGCGTTGTCTCAGTCGATTTGGAGCAAGCAAGTGAGCTGGTATCGGACCTCAAATTCTGAGACGAAATTTGCTACTGCCAACTCAGGGTCAACCAACGCCCGCGACCGACTGCAGTCACGGTCACTGTGTCCACTGGGTTCTGCCTCTAACGCCCTTGCTGCCTGCCCTCGTTGTTAAAACGCCCGTTCGAGTAGCTCGTACAATGATCTCGACTGACCCGGACCGGGATTCCGGGATAGGGGCGTAGACATTCATCCACTCCGGTCATTGAATCTACGAAACCACCGTCATAGCACAATGTAGGGTTTTACCTTGTCTTATTGCCGCTTGTCCTGACCCATTGCACTTGCAGATGCCAGTGGATACGATTATCAAGGGATTCAAGTTGGATGATGAAAAGATATGGAGTCGTGTCGCTAAACAGGAGGATGACACCAGACCGGACTGGGAGATCAATTGGTACGGGCCCATCATCAATTGTATCCCCAGAACCGCGTACATCGAAATCGGAGCGGGCTATGAGGCCAATGGCGAGATCGTCACTGTCATCGTGCTGGAAATAGGGAGTGCCAGTGATAAGCAGACAATGGAGAAGGAAGCTGTTCACACCGACGACGAGGCGCTTACTCAAATTGCCAAGGACATGTTGACGCCTGGTGTCTGGCTTTCATTATAGTCCTGAGGGCCTTGCGCGTGTCCCTGAGCAGTGGTGGGGTTTGGCTCAGCCAAGTGGATGTACTAGGCTATCACTCCTGACGTACTATTTGTTCTGGTTCAGCAATTTTTCAGTGACTCGCGTTTCTCGATGTCATCTGCTCTCGTGTCCCCGCTGCGGAACTTGTCAAGCGCAACACCGTACAAGTTCCGACATAACGGATGGACGCGCCAACTGTCACTTCAACTGAACGTACCGTTCGGAGCATTGTCCTCATCTCATTGACTCTGCTCCGGTCATACGCACTACGCTTACTAGTAGCACCCCGCCACAATCGCCTCTCGGAACAGGAGAATGAAGGGGAGGATGACACGCCACGATGCCCCGCGTACACTGACAACATCATGGACCTCGCCGAAGCCGCAGGCCTCCGCACCAGTTCTCGTACTCCTATGATACTACCTATACCGTGTATGTATAAAACGCGTCTGTAAAGAAAAGTCATCAAACGAGAATTCTTGTTTCCCTTTCAACCATTCGCATCCCTCTTAACCTTCGCCGTCATTGCATTATCTGCTGCCTGTACTGTCGACGATCCCCGATTTTGGACTTTGATGCTGTGGCGCTCGCCAACACGAAATCAAACTCCGTTTGTACCTCACTTCGAGTCGCACCGCTTTGTCCCTCCTGTTATCTTCACTCGGAACCACTTTGGCACAACTTTGAAGTTCCTTCACCGACTCGCGATGTCAACTCCGAATTCTACTTATTGGAGGAACATGGCCAAAATGGCTGTCACAGGGGACGACGTCGTGTATGGGGTATTTGTGGATTTTCTCCTAAGACACAAGTTCCCGCGCCAAAGGTTCCTTGTGCCTTCCAAACTTTCCCTCACAAGGATCCCCGCCGATGAAGCCGACTGGCGAAAAGTGATTGTTGACATAGGGGTGGTCAATTTCACACTTCCTGGATCCGAACCCCCTTTCAGGCTGCGGCTGGGCGTCGATAATCAAAAGAGCTTTGGATGTCATGCGAACGTTGCCATCTCCGGCGACCATTATCTCGAATCCAAGCGTCGAGAGGGCATTTCATGCCTTCTCATTCCAGGCCCGGGACCAGGCGAAGGCAGCGATCAAAAAGTATACTTTTTTCGACACCGTCGATTGGATCGTTTTGATTGGGGCATACTGGATACATCTCCCCTTTGGACCATTCACGGAGGCCCAGTTGACCGCTAGAGCTCTTAAGCCATCCCCAAGCGCTGATTGGCTCGAGACATTTGCCGAGGAACGTAGACGCTCTGGCCCCGTACCTCCCCTTCCAGGGCTCTTTTTCCTCTGTGAGGAAGACTCTCGCAAACGCTTGGAAGCAATCCTTGCTTCAACCGACGGCGAGGCTCAACGCCTGATAGACGCACTGGGACCCGCGTGATTCCCATTGATCTGTTTGTAACTCACTCAACAACACTTAAAAGTGCTGATTAAATTTAAATAGGGGCCCAGTATTTTTGTTCGAAACTGGAACCGGGCTCGAGCTCGCAACCCACGGAAGGCCGGAAGTTTTTCAGTTTATTGGTCTCCACACACCTTGGTCCGCATGAAATCCGAGTCTTCATGTTCGTAAACAGCAATGACTTGTTAAAAGTGGATACAACTTGAAGGATAAGAGTGCGCTTGGTAGCGAATTTGACCTTTACAAACGAAGTACTGTGACACGTGGCGGCGGCACTAACGCTGAATTATGCATAGTAGTAACTGACATGATACTAAGGTCACAAGTGCTACAGGTGAGTTATTTTCGATAATGACAGGTTAGCTCGTGAGACCCTAGGCGACTGTTTCGTTTTCCCTTGAGCAATGACAAATTCCATCGAAGTCGTATTCATGCCATCGCGCAGCGGGGTGATCACACCAAGGTCAGCAGCAGAGAGCAGGGCATAGAACTCGTCCTTTTTGATGGTCTAATGGCTACAAGCGGCAAATCAGTGCTTTTTCAACTTTTTGACAGTGGGAGAGCTGAGTGGAGACGTAATGAGATCCAAGCTACCATACTCGCCATTGATACCGCTCACGAGCTCGCTAACCTGTCGTTCGAGTTTGAGAGAGTCGGGAAGTGCCGGAGAAGTAACCTGAATAAGGACGACTCGACCTATCCACTCAAGGTAGTCGTGTAGCAATTTGGCGAACGCGCGCAGTTTCTGAACGACACCCATGACGACGTCCAGTTTATCGTGTCCAATGATGATCTTTTTCCCGGCGTAGAGCTTGAGGAGGGCCTGCAACTTTGGCTGAATACGTGGGCGAGTGCTGAGAACTTGAAGTGACCTGAGTATTCATGATAAAGCGGAAACAAATAGGTGACAACTCACAGTTCACGCGGGACACGATCCGCATCGACTGCGACGGGTGTGTGCATGACAGACGTGACGTGGCCTTGTACGTCGATACCACGCGCAGTAACTTCATATCCACATACTCGTACGCAGGATGACGTAAAGTGGCAGAAATACGAACAAGTCTGGAAACATTCGTTACAAAACGCTTGTATACGTACGAGGAAGGCAACGGAAGACTTCGCTGCTCGGCCATGTGAACGAAGAGGCCGACGTAAATGTCGGGAACCAACAAACGGAGCAACTTGGGTACGAGAAGAAGGAGGTGGTAGTCATGCACCCAAATGAGGCTCCCCGGACAATATATCCAGTATTCTACGCGCAAATGTGGTATTAGCTTGCTCATACGGGGCCCATGTTCATCCGCCGAAAAGGCCGCGGATAGGGACGTGGGTGAGACGTCCTGCCAGAGAAGGTAGTGGAAGAGCGGCCAAAGTGCTGGAAAAAAAGAATCACATGAGAATACGAAGAATAATACTAGTACTAACCACGATCAAAAACCCACTCTGTTTGCAGTACCTCGTCATAGTGGCCATAAGCTGCTACTACTTTGTCGTCAAGCAAGACGGGGACATAAGTCGTCGTTGTCTTGGCGGCCTCGTCCTCGCTCTTAAAATTAGCAATCTCCTCCTCGAGTGCCGTCGTGTCCTCTTCAGAGAGCGCCGCGGACGGAATCTTGACACACACTCCGACTAGGTGGAGATTAAATGGGCGAGTAGTAAGCGCGCGTGCGGGAGCGAAGAAGGAAGGCGAGATGATGTCATGTAATGGGGGTGGGGCCGGTCTCCAACCACGGTGACCGACCATGGCCGTCTTACTGCAACAACTTGAACAAGCAGCGACTTGCTCGGAAGAAGCTGATGAAGACGCATTGGCAGCGTCGGGAATGGTTCTGATAAGACGACGTAAAGTCAGTGCATGGCGAACGACAGCAGCCAGGGCTTGGGTAACAGTGACTCGAGGAATGAGGTCCGACTCCGAGTTTTCCGTGCAACGACGCCAAGTCCTGTCATACTAGTAGGCCAGTCGAATTAGCTAACCACGTTATCTCCACTGGCAACTCTCGGATATAGTCGTCGAGTACCTTGGTGCGCATGGCATCCTTGCAATGGTCGTCATCATCACGAGGAAGGGACAGAAATACTCCGGGAACCAGCGGGTCCCAGCAGCTTGGGGACTTATCCAGGACACCTTCGGCGCTGCAGGATATGTTGGTCACTGGAGTTAGCAAAACTCAAGCCATCTGGGACAGACTGCAACTCACTTGCAGCATTCCTGAACCGATGAGCCAGCTTTTTCTTTTGAAAATACATTACAATTACGAGAGTGGCAATCTCCTTTTGCCTAAGTATTCGAAAATGACTCATTGGTAATGGAAGAGTTGCACTGACATGCAGTAATTGAACGTGACGGGAAGAGGATGGGAGAGTACATGGGGGCGCAGCCCTCCTGTGAGCTTGAATGTCTACAGCGCTGATTTGATAGAGAGTGCCAGTGGGCTTATGTCACGGTAGGGCACAGTGCGAACTCCGAGAAATTGAACGCGAGAACAGAGAGGGTTGTTGCCTAAGTAGAAGGCCTGAGTACGCTCGCGATCTTGTAAGATCGAGAACGTGAGGCGGAGGTCTTGACGGAGACGTAAAGAGAAGGGTGGACGAGACCAAGGAAAGATCGCACGCTTGCAGTGATCGGGCTTGCAGATCCGAGAACGGAGAGAGGCGCGAGACCAGTAAGACGAGCGGGAAGGCGACGTCGGCCGAAGGGTGCATGCAGAAAATAAATTCAATAGTCGTGCGACAGAGTACAGCGGGCACGAGCCTGAGGGCGACGATGGCCAGGGGAAAGTGGCTGAAGGTTTTAAGTGAGATGTGTATATGTATGGGGAAGGTGCGAGGAAGGTAAATGAGGATCGGGACTACAGTGCCGGCCAGACACCAGGCGTCAACACGAGCTCGGCAATTTGAGTAAGCGCTTCGTCATCGGTGTGAACAGGTTTCTTCTCCAATTCCTCCTTATCACTCCCTTTTTCCAGCACGATGACGGTGACAACGTCGCCATTGGCCTTAAAGCCCGCTCCAATTTCGATGTATGCGGTCCTGGGGATACAATTGATGATGGGGCCCGTTCCAATTGATCTCCCAGTCCGGTCCGGTGTCCGCCCCGTGTCTGGTAACATAATTCCGTATCTTTTCACCATCCACTTGAATCCCTTAATAAATGTATCCACCGTATCCACCAGCATCTGCCAGTGCAATGGGTCAGGACAAACACTATGGCAATAAGACAAGGTAAAATCCTACGGTGTGCCATGACGGTGGTTTCGAGATGGGAGATGAATGGCAAGCTTACCCCCCCCTATCCAGGAATCCTGGTCCAGTGCTGCCATGGCTCGGCTGAGTTCGGCTCGACTCAGCTCCACCACCACCATAGACCCTCCGCTGCTCACGGATGCCACTCACGATCTCACCGGACTTCTCGAGTACCTGCCATTACAACGCGTGCACGAATAAGTATCGTAGTGTAATTCGCATTAAGATACCTGTGCTATTCCATTAAGAAAGAAAGATTGTTAAGAACAAAGCGTGTAGTCTAGAAAATATACATACATTCACTTTGCTATCCATCTACGCCCTTCGAACGATGTACGATGTGCTATAAACAATACATGCCCAGTTTTTCCGTAATTGCCGTATGATAAATATGGGTGAGAAAGAACGAGAAAATATTATTTTTCTTCAACAAGCGCTTCCGTTGGGTAAAAAAAACCTCGTCTCACAACTTTGCCTCTTCGTCCTTCCGCACCTCCGCAAGCTTCAGCAATTCCGCGACGACCTCGAGAGGACTCGTCACGTGCCACATGGCGAGCGTGCGCTTGGACGGGTGACCGACGGCAGTCGTAAAGAGATCCTCGGGCGTGAGCTGCAGCTCGACGCGCGGAAGCTCGGGCGTCTTTTCCGCGCCGACCAGGGAGACGGATAGCGGTGCTTCCATCGTGTAGGGAAAGGTCGTCTCCGAAAAGTGTAACGCGCGGAACATGTCCTCATCCGTCTATCATTTCGCAAAGAAACGTTGGGTCAGGACAACCAGACAAAAAGGATGATGGCGCGCGAGAGACGAACCTTGTCGTCCCCTGCGCAGAAGACGAATTGGGCGTCCGGATTTAGATACAGGATACGCTTGACAATTTCGCCCTTATTGATCGCAATCGGGCGAACTTCGAGGTTCTTTTTGCCCACGAGTACTATCAGACGTCAGACAAAACTCCGTAAACGCAAGTGACCCACGAGTAATACGGAGTGACAATACCTTCGATTGGCCGTTTGTGCGCAACGTTGTTTTCGAGCAGATCCTGACACTGCCTGCACTGGAATTGCCTACGAATCTCGCAACTCAACGTGGCAGATAAAACGAGACAAGTAGCGCACGTACCCCCACTCTGGGTCCGTTGCGCGGTAGTGCCACGTAATCGAACTCTTTTTGACTTCGATGTGGCTGCCCGTCGTGCGCTCCGTGTAGTATTTGAATACCTCGAGCACCTCGTTCATCCAGCTCATGTCCATGCTCTCTGTGAAGTTCGTCCACTCATCTGAACCTGGCGCGCGTATGAACCCGCCGTGCTCGGCGGACATGCCGAGCGACCGGATATGCCCTAAATGCTGCTCCAGGAACGCACTGTCACGTCCTGAGATGATGTAGACGAGGTTGCGTGGGTCCGCTGAGAGTTTCGCGAGCGCCGAGAGGGTGTCCTCGGACGGTATTGCCATCGATGGCGTCTTAACAATCGGTGCCAGAGTACCCTGCAGGTGAATGGCTGGCTGTCAGTGCCATCAGAAGAAACCGAAGGACGATGGACTCACGTCATAGTCGAGCAAGAAGAGACGCTTGGTTGCTCTGGTATAGCGCTCAAGCATATGGTGGGTGGGTAGCGCGGGTGTCTGGCGTGCAACACCCTGAGCGTCGACGACACTGAGCAGAAATCTGACGAGAGTCATGGCCCAAGTCTGCGATGTGTGTGTCGTGATAACGTTGTACAACTTGGCATGCCGCGTGTCCTTTTCCACCTGGGACATGAGCAGGCCACGGTGCATCGCTGCCGCTACATCCTACACGTAGACGGCGCGTCAACGAATGCATAATCAAACGCAAAAAAACAAAAACGATAAACGAACATCAAGATTCCATGGGTTGATTTGAAGCGCCTCGATCATATTGGAAGAAATGCCCATGAATTCGCTCAGTACGAGAGGCGACTGTTTCGTTCTCCCTTGAGCAATGACAAATTCCATCGACGTCGTGTTCATGCCATCGCGCAGCGGGGTGATCACACCAAGATCAGCAGCAGAGAGCAGGGCATAGAACTCATCCTTCTTGATGGTCTGATGGCTACAAGCGGCAAATAAGTGCTTCTTAACAGGAGAGCTGAGTAGAGACGTACTAATGATGCACAGGAATGAAATCCAAACTACCATACTCGCCATTGATACTGCTCACGAGCTCGCTGACCTGTCGTTCGAGTTTGAGAGAGTCGGAAAGTGCAGGAGAAGTAACCTGAATAAGGACGACTCGACCTATCCACTCGGGGTAGTCGTGTAGCAACTTGGCGAACGCGCGCAGTTTCTGAACGACACCCTTGACGACGTCCAATTTATCGCGTCCAATGATGATCTTTTTCCCAGCGTAGAGCTTGAAGAGGGCCTGCAACTTTGGCTGAATACCAGGACGAGTGCTGAGAAGTGACTTGAGTATTCATGCGAAAGCGGAAACAAGGGAGTAGGGGACAACTCACAGTTCACGCGAGACACGATCCGCGTCGACTCCAACAGGTGTGTGCATGACAGACGTGACGTGGCCTTGTACATCGATACCGCGCGCGGTGACTTCGTATCCACATACTCGCACGCAGGATGACGTAAAGTGGCGGGAATACGAATAAGTCTGGAAACATACGAGGTTGGCACCAAGCATGCCATCCAAGATCTCCTTTCGTCCTGAGAGGTGAGAATGTCAGCGCCACTTCATTACAAATCGTTTGTAAACGTACGAGGAAGGCAACGGAAGACTTCGCTGCTTGGCCATGGGGTATGAACGAAGAGGCCGACGTAAATGTCGGGAACCAACAGACGGAGCAACTTGGGTACGAGAAGGAGGTGGTAGTCATGCACCCAAATGAGGTCTCCCGGACGATATATGTCCATTATTCTACGCGCAAATGTGGTATTGGCTTGCTCATACGGGGCCCAATGTTCATCCGCCGAAAAGGACGCGGACAGGGACGTAGGCGAGACGTCCTGCCAGAGAAGGTAGTGGAAGAGCGGCCAAAGTGCTGGGAAAAAGAATCATGTGAGGATGCGAAGAATAATAGTACTGGTCACGATCAAAAACTCACTCTGTTTGCAGTACCCGTCATAGTGGCCATGAGCTACTTTGTCGTCAAGCAAGACGGGGACATAAGTCGTTGTTGTCTTGGCGTCCTCGTCCTCGCTCTTAAAATTAGCTATCTCCTCCTCGAGCGCCGTCGTGTCCTCTTCAGAAAGCGCCGTGGACGGAACCTTGACTCTCTCTCCGGCTGGGGGGACATTAAATGGGCGAGTAAGCGCGCGTGCGGGAGCGTAGAAGGAAGGCGAGATGATGTCATGTAACGGGGTTTCCAACCACGGTGACGTACCTGAGTTGGTATTGGGACTCTCAATGTCGCCAATCCAGCCAATGACGAACTGCTCGTACGTCGCGGACAGCGAGCGAATGCCGCTGATCATGGCGGAGTGGCCCTGACGCGCAGACAGTGACCATCTCGCACTCAAGGCGTCCTCATGGGCGTGGTCGGGGTGAGGAAGGGTCTGGGAGACGGTCTCGGAGGATGACGGGGGGATGTTGGCCGGTTGTTGGGGTGGAGTCGGAGGCGGGGAAATGATGCCGGGGCGCGACGATGCGTGGAGGGTCGCGGCGATGGGGAGATAATGGCAGACATGGATGATGCGGCCGGAGAGGGGAATGCCTTTTGCGTGGTACTCGGCGGTGCGGGCGAGCACTTCGGCGGTGAGATCCTCGAGCTTGATGGGTTCGGAGACTCGACGGGGTTCGTGGAAGCTATCCATGTCGTCGGGACGGTGTTGGAGGAGATGGAGGTAAAGGGGGAACTAGGAAGGAGGTATTATATAGGGCTTTAAAGAGATGATTATCGAGGCAAGAAACGGAGGAATTGAGACGCAAAAGGACATTCTACTTTTAATAACCTTTTTCGCTCTTTCCGCCCACGCAACGATCGATCCCGCCAACAGCTCAATCAGCCCAATCGCGGTCATCACTTGTCCCCTCCTCTCCATCCTCGCCGCCTCCCGACGTTTTCCCTCGTTCGTCCTTATATTCGACCGACGCAGTCACCGCCATCCGAGATTCATCTCAGGGGGCGAGATTGACAAGGCGGAGTTCTGTAACTGCGCAAATGGGTGCTGCCAGTGCCAGCAAGCCATGAGTCATGTCACGGTGGTGTCGATCACATACACACATACCCATGGCCAAGACCTCGGCGAATCCTCGACAAAGCAGGAGCTCGGAAGAAGAACAAGCGTCGTTCTCTCTGTGTGCTTCGGCTCGCACTGGCAGCGTGGCCCCTCCGCTGACGCTACTCTCTTCATTCCACGTCGCGAGCGCGGACTTCGCCGCCCCGTTTTAAGGAAATCGTCTCGATTTTTCTCGGCGATTGCTTATTCGGAGTAATCGGACATCCCCGGCATCAGCTCTCGAACCGGTGCATGAGGGGAGTGTTGTCTGCCGCGTCGCCGAGACCACCGCCATCCCACCGGCCGCCACCATAACTCGGAGCCTACATCCCGGGGCCTATCGCCCCGCGGACACTGGCAGGGACACCCGTGTTCCTTACCTTGCTCTCGTTATCCTCTCACACTAGTACTAGTACGATCTGGGCCCTGCCAGTGGCCCCCTGTGTCCGCCGTACCCTTGTTTGACATTTTTACTATCGTGGACAGGGCGAGGCGCACCGGAGTACATGAGTTGATTCTTTCGTTCTATTGCTGCCCAGGATGCCTCATTCCCGATTTCATATGATATGGCAATTATCCTCCAGCCAGCCTGAGGCTGCCACCACCCAACGCTCAGCCAGAACATCACCATGTCTTCCACTCTGAGCCTATAACTCATTCCGGATCAGGAGATCTATCGGAAATTCCATCTGGAAATTCGAATAGACATCCTAGGATCCCACACTCGATCACTCGATGCTCGTAGAAGCTGCTAACATCCACTTATCATCTTTGCATATGCAGCCATGCCACGCCGATACTGTCGTGTAATAAGCAGAGGCTAACGTAGCGAGCCACACTTTCTCCGCGATTAGTGCTTGTAGTAAAGCCACGTATGAAGCAATTACAACCTTAATATGATCATGGCCATCCGACGTCAAGACATATGCTGACACGCCTTATCAACCCGTACTCTGGTATCTTCGTCTCCATATCACGATATCACGATCCGCGCAAAGCCAAGTCAACCCTCCGTCGACACGCACCACAGCCGCACACCCCCGCGCCCAGGAGTCTCGCTCAGTTCTGATGTAACCATGAAAACGCCACTTGCACTGAAAAGCCAGCGCAGATTCACGACGAGCATTTTGCAGCTTGTTTGGTCCACCTGTCAATCAGGAAGAAATCTTGGCTGACCTGGGATCTTTGAGTTCGCCGCGGAAGCAGAGCGCCGGCGCAGGGTCGGAACTGAAATCACAAATTTGCCGAAAGGTCGCCCGGCGGGCCGCGGTACTCCGGAGGCGGCCTCGGGCTTGTTTTGGAGTTTCCGCGGGTCTGGGTCCTAGTGCCTCGAATGCTGCTCCTCTGGCCAAATGGTGGCTTCCAGGCTATCCACGTCACGATCAAGTTCCGTCGATTTTCCGGTTGTCCAGCGAAGGTCTGGGTGCCAAGACAAGTCGAGCAACCCTGCCAAGTGATTCCCCCAATTCCGAGCTCGTCCTTTTTGATGGAGGGCGAGATACAGGGAAGAGCAAGATTGGTCCTCGTTTCCGTCGTGGAGCTTGTAGCTAGTGCACAGGGTCACCGAAGTAGGGTTTTCCCTATCCCCAAGTATAATGAATAGTGGTAGTGAGGCCTACGCCGAGATGACGACCATTATACCGTACGTGAGTACTAGCGTCCTCGCGGCGTACAGAAACGCGAGGAGACTTAGGTACTCTAGAAGGACCCAGAGAACCGTTGTATTAATCGAGAGTATAAAATCCCCGTGGCACGAGGAAGAGTAGGGTCGAAGCGCGTAATAGCACCCAGATCACCCCCACCATGCGTCCCATGGCGAGGGATCCGACACGAGAGGAATGGCCAGCGCGCACCCGCGCACGAGCATGCGGTTCGCCTCCCTGTGTATAGGGATCGATAGATTAAGATTGCCGCCACCACTGTTGCCACAGTATCCAAAGGATGCATGTTATGTTCAGGCTCAAGCTCAGGAGCCACAGAGCGGTAGCGCAGCCGACGGACGAGCTCGGTTCAAACGACATAGGACCAGCCCGAGAGGTGGTGATGGTGGTGACGGTTCCGGGGATGGGCCTGCCAGGATTCCAACCAGGTGGGGCACCAGTAAGGCACACGAGGCTACAAAAACACGCACAAAGAGGAGTATGCTCTCCGCACTACCTTTCCAACCCTCCAATATTATCGGTATGAAATTTGTGCACGTGATGAACATCTCGAATCTGGTTGCACTATCCGAATCCGCCGAACCAGCCTCACTTAACAGGGGGTCCAGGAACCAGGACTTAACGCAGCCACGATCACTACGTAGGTTGCGGGTCAATTCTAATTTGCCTCATTACCCTAACCACTTGATGCCCTCACAGATGTCAGACACAGAAAGACGCCAATTATACATCAAGGGGTATCAGCTCGATGATGAGAAGATACGGAATTTTGTCCGCAGACAACCCGACGACCTTGAACCCGACTGGCCAATGAACTGGCATCAAGCAATCATCAATCATATCCCTCGGGACGCCTTCCTTGAGTTTGGGGTGGGACTCAAGCCGAATGGTGATCCCGTGACCGTGCTGGTACTGGATAAGGGGTATGATAGGGAGAGGTTGGAGCAGGAGCCTGTCACAACCGAGGATGAAGCGCTGGCCCGACTTGCCGATTTTGTTTTGACGCCTGGCATCTGGCCATCCCTGTGGTCCTGAGGTATATTGTTGGTCGTTATATTCCACCTTCCACCACTGAAAGATGTTCGAAACAGTGACGTCTATGGTGCAGTACACTCAGTAGTTGTATTGCTTTCGAGTCGTCGTATAAGTTATGCCTTAATAACAACGCATCAGGATCGCGCGGCGGTTTCGTGGCTCGTTGCAATAGCCAATGACAATCTCAATGGTATCGGCGCAACCACCAGAGAAGGTGGATGAGGGTGCCAATGGCCGTCGTGATTTGGACGATCACAAATATTTCACGTTGCAGTCACACATCAGTTGAAACAAAAATATATTCACCGTAAGCAAAGTAGGCTGCGAGGGTACGGCAGGCAACCTCAGCGTGAACGGCGCATTATTCCGGTTCTGTAGAGAGGTTTTGTAGAGAGGAAGCAGCGAGCTTGGACGGTGTAGCAGTAGCTGGCTGCGGGAGGCACCAACGTCGTATATATGCCCTGTAGAAAAGCCGTGCGGAGATGGCGACGATCGGTTGGGTGCAGATTTGGTGGTCTCACGAAGCTGACATTCATGGCAAGTGATAATGTACTG
>Ga0137394_10000670_pt1 | contig 23831 bp, 16 predicted proteins | sample czobulk116metaG_FD_108278 | JGI IMG/M metagenome (GOLD analysis project Ga0137394, IMG submission 108278) | Vadose zone soil microbial communities from Angelo Coast Range Reserve, California, USA - czobulk1.16 metaG | ecosystem: Environmental > Terrestrial > Soil > Vadose zone | place: USA...
AAAGCTCCCGAGTTCTCTCTCTCGTGTTGAAGACATACAGAACTTCGATCACTTGCCACTTCGAAACCCGCCCATGGCCCAGCGTCCTCCCACGCTTATCATATCGTGGGGGCGTTCAGTAAGGCTGATAACAGCGTGTGTCATCTAATCCATCTATTGCTTAGCATACCGTGATTTCGTCATGGGCGTTTAAAACTGATCGTTTTGGGCCTTAGGCGGTGAGACGGTACCAAACCAATCAGTAACCAATGTGCCAAAAATGGTGCCACAAATAAACTACCTTCAACTTTCTGCCGGTGGAGGGCGCTTGGCGTTTTCTCGACATCTTGCTGACATCTTCGATTTTAATGTTCATGTGTAACGGAACTTGCTGCGCACTGTAGTAAGCGTGCACTATACAGTACTAGTAGCACGTGCTACTTAGCCTAGTATTCAGCTGTACTAGTAGTAAGGCCGTGCAGTGCGTGGGCGCCGGCTGCAGCGGCTGGCTGCGCTTCAGGTAAACAGAAATGTGAGTGCTCTCATGATCGGGCTATTCAGTAAGAGCCGAAGGCAAATTACGAAAGCGAACGGACAGATGGGACGGATGGACCATGAGCCGGTGAGAGCCTGAGAGGATGGAGGCGCAACACTGCAACAGTGACAACTCGAAATTGCAAAAAAAGAAGGCACAAATGCCCATGTCGGTCAGTTCAGTTACAATCTCTGGAAATCCTGGACCCCTGGATCATCACACGATCATTGGAATCACGATGACGACGGCGATGACGGATGATGATATGTTGATGGATTGACAGTGGGGCGAGACAGAGAGAGAGGGGGGAAAGTATAGTTCCCGATAAGGGAGCATACATGAACGCACATCGCACATTGATGCCATGATGCAGTCGTGTGCATCATGTGTGCATGTGGGTGTGCACGTGTGGCGGTTTGCGCGCGAGTCGTGTGCGGAACACAACCCGTTATCATACCCGGCACTCTAGTACCCGAGTCATAACTGCTAATCAAACTCCCGGGGAAAGAAGTTAAAAATAAAAAAAATTCTCTCTTTTGACATATGCGACTGCGACTTCCTCGTTTACCCTTTTTGGGGCAATTAAAATAAGTCTATCTGATTACTGTGTGATGATGGGGGGAGTGAGTGCCGCCAGTGCCAGTGCCAGTAGTTGGATCCAGATTCCAGGGGTTGGTTGGTTGACCCGGACTTGGAGGCACTGGCTGGCACTGGCGTAAACCAAAACCTGTATCACTGGCCTGTCAAAGCCAACTTGAAAGGGCACAAAGATCGACTCGGATGACCGCTTCCTCCGACGATACCGGGGGCGATGATCTGATTCAATTGAGGGGTCATGGTGGTGCGGCAGTGGTCCCTTGACCGAGTCCTCGATCGGGGTGCTAACTAGCCTTCCGTCAAATACGAATATACGATATATAAACGATCAGAAAAACGTCTCACCGGCAGCAGGCTGCCATTCAGTTCCGAGTCAATACCTTGATCCGAGAGTCCGAGTCGAGAAGTAATATGACTGATAATGCTACAGTACCGGTCACTGGCAGTGGCTTTAATTGAAATACGTACCGTTTCGGCAACCTTGATTAGATTGTTCGATTGGGAGCTTTCAGGCTCTCTCGGTCTCGGTGATGCGCGAAGAGGAAAGGGCTAGCTATGATATGATAGCCCCACACGGCGAAACGTTCGTTTCAAGTTGTTGTTGTGGAGATGCGGATGCAAGTGGCTCGACCTGACTGAACCGAAAAGGGCTTGTTGGCCTACGGAGTAGTACGGGCATGGCACACCGTCACGGTGACGCTACTGTAGTACTGGCAGGCACAGTAGAAGTCGAGTCGTCGATGGTAGCAGCGTGGTGGTGGCGGCAGGGCCACTACTAAAGTGTGAGCCTGAGGGCACCAAGGGCAGGTCCGACGGAGTCAGGGCTGTGGGCCCATGATGCGATGACGCTGTGGTGACGGTCGCCGGTCGAAGTAGTAGTAGTAGTAGCGGAAGAAGAAGAAGAGATCGCCATTATCGTTATTGGCAAAATGGAAAAGGGGGTTTACTGTGCTCAACCTGTGCCAGTGGTCCACTGGCACTAAGGCCAAACTGAAGGCCGCGTCATCATGCATCGTGGCCAACAACTTCAAGTTAAACCTCTCCTCACTTTGAACCCCCATGCCCATACCCACCATTTCCACCTTCACTTCCCCTTCGGAGCCCTTCTCCATTAATTCCATCGCCATCGTATCATCATCACTACGGACTTACCACCGTCTTGGGACGGTTTCACACGCGTTCCCACGAGGTCCTGGGCTTGTCGGCGGTCTGTGGGAAATTTCGAGCATGTTTATGGCCAAAGCCCCCTGCCACAACAAGCGGGGACTGGGGACCAGATTGTGACGTCTCTATAGGTCCAAATTTGTACATACATGTGGATCATTTAGTTTAGTTTGTTGGTTGCTGTTAACACAGGTAGCAGAATAAATGGTATACGTCGCGGCGCTTCCGGGACGTTTAGGTACAACAACATTTAAACCAAAGTGTCGTGATACAATACAGTGTACAGTAATATAAATGCCATGATGGTGATGGTGGTGGTGGTGTTGGTGTTGGTGATGGGCAGCTCATACAGTATCGACCAGCGACAGACACGGACACAGAACCAAACACGCGACATCTCGTCAATCATCAGTCGAGCACTCCAGCCCCCCAAAAAAAGTCAAAAGCCAAGATCAGAAAGTAAGTCATTGTAATCGAGTCATATCGTTCGCGTCAGCAATCATCATAACACAGTCAGCATGATACACTGCCTTAATTCATACCACCGCAAACGTTTTCCCAAGCTCGGGCCTTGATCGCTTTTGACTCGTGAGTCAAAATCGAGGGGGTGGGAATGGGAAAATTGTAGAGGCAGGGCAGGGCGAGGCGGGACTAGAGCTGAAGTTGCCGCAACGGGAGCGGTGCAAAACGTGATTTCCGTCAGAGTCGACGAACCGTCTCACGATGAATGCATCGGAGGCGATCCCGACGCGGAACCAGCAAGACGCTTCCGAATCGGCGGATCCTGTAAATGAAAACGTAGAAATCAAGATTAATATATATTCTCTTCGCCGACGCGAGAAAGAAAAGAAAAAGAAATCGGAGCACAGCCACAGTGTCACGACAACGGTCGGGGATCCGGGTCAACGAAAGTGCCGGAGACTACTGCGGCCGGGGTAGGGATGGAATGTATGGAGGGAAGGGACAGAACCAACGGAATGAACGGAATGGATGTGTGGAATGGAATGGAGTGATCGAAAGCTCACCTCCGAGTCCCATGATCGTGCATGCTTTCTCGCGGGCGATCCGCTGACGCTGACGCTCGCGCTCGATGTATGTGGCGAACTAACATCGTCACGCTCGCGGTCGTCCCAGGCGTATACAGAACGCATCGGCGGCAGTGATGATGATGCCGGCAGTGGCAGTGGTTGGGCTGTGTACGATGTGCTATACCGGGCTGCGGAATCCAGGTCGTACGAGAGCTTGCGCGGGTACGTCGAAGGCGGTGGTGGAGGCGGAGGAACGACAACGTCTGGGCAGTTGATGGCGCCACCACTGTCAATGCATGCGCACCCGGGGAAAGGGCATTGCGGCGCACCTCCTTGTGGGCGCTGTTGGTTTTGACGCAGGATCAGGGACACTGGAGAGATGGGCGAGGGAAAGATTGGAGGGAGAAGAGCTGTGTCAATGAAAGGTGTACAGGATTTGCCAGGGCGGCCGGCAGAGAAAAGAGAGGGAAAAAAAAAAATTGATGGTGGTAACTTACAGAGGTGATCGCGCCGATCTTCGAGTGCCGCGACCTCATGCGACAGACGGCGTTCCGTCTCGAGAGAGGCGGTGTAGGTGGCGAATGACTCTTGGGTGGCTTTCTGGGCGCGGCGCAGTGCAATGCGGGAACTTTGGAGGTGAAGACCTGCCGGGGGGTCAGCGGGGGAGACGAAGGATGGGTGAAATGGACGTACTGGAAGACTCTGCGTCCTCGTCGAGGGGCCGGATGCTGCCCAGACGGGGGCTAGACTTTATCTGTGCTGGGTAGGAGACGGACGGGACGGGTCCAGAATATCGCGACAAGGAACGGTCTGATGATGTGTGAGGGGCTGGGGAGTAAAGAAAGAGCGGGTTGGAAAACTGACCACGGGAAGGATGTCTGTGGTCGGCGTCCCAGGCGTCGTCGCTGGAGGTGCCGTCGAGGACGGATTCGTCTGAGGGTTCTGGGGATGCGGAAGAGGGGGGAGGGGGGACGACGAGACGATGGGGTGGAGGTGGTGGCTGCTGGTCGCCGTTGACGCTCCCGCGGCGGTGGTGGTTGGTGTTCTCGAGGAAGGCCTTGCGGAGACGGGGGTTGTGGGGGATGCCGGCTGCCTGGCGCTCGATGAACTTGCGGAGGAAGGAGAGCTCAACGTTATCGGGCATGACGTAGGGGGGACCCTTGATGTCTCCGCGCTGCATGAGGAGCTCGAGGTGGGACATGACCTTGTCCTTGAGCTGCTGGAGCCACTCGTGGAGCTCCATGTGGTCCTGGTCGGCGACGGGGTCGTAGTCCTGCCTTCGACGGGCCTTGCGCCAGTAGGTCTTGGTCAGCTTGAGGGCGCGGGCGACCTCGGCGTCAAGGGAGCGGTACCAGTCCGTGGCTTGCTTGTTGAGCAAGACGGTGAGGACGCCGGGCTGGACGCGGAGCTGGATGAGGGAACGGCCGTCGGCGGGGTTGGGGGGGGACAGGACGCCCTTTTGGCCTTGGTTGCCGCGAGTGGCGCCTCTGGAGACGTTGCCGAGTTCTGGCCAGGGAATGTCATCGGTGAGCATTGTGGAGTTTTCGGGGGGGTCCGGGGGAAGAATGAGGCGAGGGAGGGCATGTCGGGAGATTTATAGAGATCAAGGAGAGGAGAGGAGAGAGCTGTGGATTGTGACTAAGCCGGACGTTGTCGAGATGATGAGAGTCAAGACACACCCGTCGGAAAACTGAAACATCCTCCCCGCATTTCTCTCCGGTTCATTCCAAATTCTGCTGACTGACCACCGTGAGTCTTTCTCTGTCATGCAGTGCTCTCCTCTTGCCGACGCTGATCTAAACAGTACAGTATCCCATCCCTTTCTCCCACATGGTTCGCCCGAGCTGAGCACATGCGACCCAGTCCAAACGAGCGATATCTCCTTCCAAATAGATGGGCGCTCTTTCAGCACCCCGTCCTCGCGTTCCACCATGTGACCATGCTTGTTTCGTTGCATACCTTGGATAGGCGCTGAGCATATTCCACGTGCAAGTTGGACTAAAGAACCGATGGGTTCGCTCGATATCCAACCGATCGCCGATTTACCCTGCCATCATGTCATCGACAGCCCTTCTCCTCGTTGCATGCATTGCATCATGGTACCCTCAGGCGAACTACTCACCACTTGTCAAGCGGTGGGATGGATTCTCCATCTGTCAGGCGAGAAGAAAAAAAAAAGACGTGAGTTACGGTAATAACGTGCGATGCATAACTTGGCACCAAGTCGAACTCGGCACTTTTGCTCTCTTCCTCTTCCTTTCCGAAAACAAAAATCACAACATTTTTTTTTTGCCTCGCCTTTTCTCCATAAAGCCACGACGTGGCACCACGAGTTCAATGATTCGTGGTGTCACAACAGAATCAACCCCAGTCACGGTGCAACCCGAAAACAGCCACCGATTAACTCTTTGAGTTCGTTCATGATGCAGGGACGCCGCGAGGGACGTCAGGATAGATTTCGGAATACAGTACCGCACTTTGAATGTAGAACTGTTAGTGGAAAAGGTTCCGGCCGCCGCAGAAGCCGGAAATCATACTACCGATACCGACTGTATACTGTACAAGAAAAATAAAAATAAAAAGAACGCTTCTTCTGTCCTCGCCAACGCAACAATTTACCCAAACCAACGAAACAAAACGATCCGGTCCTTTCGTCATCGCCGGCGCCGCCGCTGACCTGTCTGCCTGTGACCTGCCAGTGCTTCCCAACAGTCAAACAGTTCTGATTATGCGGCAATCATCAACATCATTTTCATTCATTTTCATTCATTCATTCATCAAGCCGGCGCAAACAAACAAACTCGTCATCTTGGTTTTTTTTTTCCTGCGGCGCGTGTCATGAACCGGTTTCCCTCCAGTGGCGAATCTAATGATGCAAGGCAAGGTGAACTCGGGCTACCTTTGTGTACCGTGAGCTGTGCAGTACAAGACTTTTAGGGATTGTGGGCGCCCATGATAATCACGAGCGCGGCGCAAGCAAGCCGTCCGTGTGAGAAATGCCAGTGCGCGCCATAGCGACCTGTCACTCGAGTCAAAAAGCATCAACTGCTTACAGTATACACGAACGAACCAGATTTTGAGTTGGGCTATTTGGTTAAAGAAGGAAGAAGAAGGTCTGGAAGAAGCGAAAATATATATATATCAAGATTACGGAAATGATTAGATCATTTCTTTGTTCCTTCGCGAGAGAGAGAGAGAGAGGAAAGGGAGGGAGGAGGGGGGCGTCCAAGTCTTTGATCGCCGTTAGAATGGTCGAATGATGGGGAATCAGATGTTCGCCCGCTCAATGGTGACAAGCGCCGAACCACCGTTGTCGCTTACTCTGCATTTCTGATCACATTTATCTCCATTTTTCATTTCGGGGTTGCTTTCTTTTTCCCTTTCCCTGGGATCTCCACAACCACACTGGCACCTCCCATTATCATCACTTCTTACCCCCGAAAAGGTGTAGATTGGAAAAAGCAGCGGCACTTTGTTTAGACCATCAATGCATCAACGATCGCGCTTCGGCCCTGGCTGGCACGCGTGGAACGTATGTACTATACTACAGTGGTATAATCCCAGTGCTACTCTTCATCAAAAAAAGGTTGTCCTCGTCTCCGAGTCCCCCGACTCTGTCAACGCCCGCTTGTGGAGGCAGTGCCGGTGCGCCAACAACAGTGAGAAAACCTCACACACACACACAGACGCTCGACACCCGGGCACCCGGCAGCCGTTGTACAATTACAGCCATGATAAGTTATATATAGTAGCAGAGGGCGGGCGGCGAGTCTGACGGCGACACACGTCAGATGGAGATACAAGTAGACGTTTATTGCGGTCGGAAAGGGGACCCTTGCATGTAGTTCCAGGCTCGCCCGCCGCAAGCGTCGATCCACTTCATTCCGAGATCAACCGACATTACCCGTCACACACGTTCTCTCTCTCCTAAAATGGGGCGGGCTTGGATGAACTACCAAATGCGACCCTGATCGCGAGCATCGCAGCTGAAGCGCGTTTATTTTACATAGCCGGGGGGGGGAAGTTTGTTTTCCGTTGCCAGATCGTACTTTTTTGTTTGTTTTGATTACATTTGTCCACGCGCTGAGATTTGAGAAGCCCGCGATCGCCGGAGCAAAGACGCACCTTTACCTTTACGAGCTCTCGCCGCGTGTTTGGCTTTCTACTTGTAGAGATCTGAGCCTTTGGGACTCAATCATTCGTCCCAAGGTTGTCGACCCGTCACACGTAGCCGCCAATTTTCTCCAGGTCTTTTATTGACAGCTGCGTGTTGGCGCGTGCGAATCGGGGAGGGAAGGTGGTTCTTTTTCAGATGGGGATACAGTACCACCCGTAGTACCGTAATCATATCATATCTCGCTGCTAGTACCACTATAGAGGCAAGCGCGACGCCGCAAGTGTTGCAAGTAAGTTTGCCGGTTGTCAGATCGTGACGCGGCCGCTTTCAGTTCAGTTCGCGGTGCTTATAGTACTGCACTGTACTGTACTGTACTGTGTATGCAAGAAGACGCCATTGCTGGAAAAATAACAACTGCGCAGTCTGTCCATTGTCGAGCAACCGTCAGATAGATGATGCCCGGCAACCCCTCGGGGCGTCTAACAAGGAAAGCCACAAGCACAAATCGCAGTCTTTATGGTAAAGTAAAGAGCCTGAACCATGCGGTAGTTGTGCGATGCCGGTGTTGCTGCGCACCCCCGATGGATCGATGGCCGATGACCCCTTCGATGCCCGACGGCCACTGGGATGGCCAACACCGTTACTGTTACTGAATCGAATCGATGCAATCAATGGTAATCATCATGCTCAAAGCGGAAAACACGGCCGGCCCGGCAATTTCCTTGGTCCTTTTCGTCTTGCTCAGCTCATTTGACAGGGAGGCACAGGGGATTTGTATGGGATGTAGTAATTGTACAGAATGCTTGTCTTATTCCTTGAGAATTCCGAGAGAAAACGAGCCATTTTTACAACTGCTACGTACGTACTATGCGATAGTGCCAAGTACTACTGTAGTACCTCCGGTGGATAAAGAATGCGCGATTCGTTCTCGGGCACGGCCACTGTTCTGTTGACGATGATGATCGGTGGCGCACCTACATTGACAAGCAGACTGGTCGTATACCGTATAGTATGTGACCGTAGATATGCTTGCGGAACCGGCGCAAATCTCGAACATTCCTTCATCCATTACAGTTTGAATTTGCGGTGAACAAAGAAAAACGTCGACGAGAGAAAACGGAAATCAGAATTGAAAATCGATCGAGGACGGGGACCTAGGGGGGTCGAACGATCCATGGCCCGGGGAAGGATCGCCGCTGCGGCTTGGAGTCAAACTCGATTCGGCGGTGGAGGGGGTGGCACTGGCAGATGGGGAACAAATCGCACCAATGACACACCACATCGCCATCATAATCATCATCGTTATCGCCGTTTGCCGCGAACCAAGATGCGTTTTAGGGGGTGGTGAAAGGGACAACAACTGCTGAAATACAGCACAGTTGTCCTCGACGGCGGCGGCGGTGGCGGCGCGTTCTGGGTCTCTATGCATACCGTCGCACCGATACATATACGTAGCCGCTAAGAGCACTGCTATGATCGTCTTGTTTCCCCTTACCCCCGAGCCCAGAGACACGATGCACGAGTACGCCGACGACGCCGAACATGCGCCTTTCCTCGCGCGTGCGTGCGTTCAGTTGATGTCGGCGCTTGCGTGGGTACGCGGTCGCGTTGGGAAGGGGAGTGAAGCCCGGTTGACTTGTAGTACCCGCGGATCCGCAGTGGCGACGGGCGGCCGAGATTTTACGGCCTTCTGGACTGTTCGTATGCCGGTTTTATGTTGGTTTTTTTGTTCTGAGTTCCGACTTGGAGACGGTTGGGAGTCGTTGGTTTCCCTTATCTCACCCCGCCCTCCCGACAGGTCCAAGAGAACTGATAAGCCCATTAAGAAGGAAAGCGTGAGTCATGTCATATATCAAAATATACGGTGTGCCTCTCGCACGCCCAGCAAAGTCATCGCTAGTCTTGTCTTGGTTGAGTATGGCCCTTGCGTAACAATATCGGTATCACGTACTGTACTTTAGCCTGGGGCAGGATAAAGGCGCGCCAGTCGCATTGAGTTGGCTAACCTCTAGGCGCCGTGCGAGGAGTCTTCCGAATCGAAGCGCCCTGGGGCGGGCGGCCTCACGCTGGCACTTGCCGGCATAGTATAGTACCCCGTAACGTTGGGCGCACAAACTCGGGATATTCTCGTCAGAACGTTTTTCGTTTCTCGATGGAAATCGCCCGCAATGTCAGGGGCACGGCGACAGAGAGAGCGCAGCGGGCCAGGGTATTGTCCGACTCAGACCTAGTAAGCGGGACAAGAGTCGAGTCTAGTCGGATTGACTCTTGCGCCGCTAGTACCACCACTCCATCACCCTCCTCTGAGCCCCTGCGCGCTTTCCGAACGGGTATCCTGGAGTTTCAAAGACGACGGTGTGGGATGTCCAATTGAGTGTATGATGATATTTGCGATCGTGGACGATGACATGGCAGGCCCGGGGACCAGAGATGACCACGTATCGAGGGCAGACGAGAGCAGAGCGCGACCAATCTAGACTGCAGTAGCGCCTGCCTGGAGGTTTGTCAATCCCTCCGAACCCCACGGGAAGATGAGGTTGTGGAGGAAATGAAACAACACCCTGAAAATTCGTGTCAACGTGTGTCGAGCACAGAGAATCAATCCACGGGAATGTTACATATGAAACAAAAAAAGGCGTTCTGGAGAAGAGAAGACGGTCGAAGAGAAGATTGTGATCACGGAAAAAAATTGATGGTTCATGCGATGTCGGGCGGTGGGAGAATCCATGAGCCAGAGAAAGGATGAATGAAATCGATTACAGACCTGAGCCAGCCTTCCGAGATCGGGGGATACGTTGTAAGCTTGCTTGAGTCACTTTCCGAGTCGGAAAATCGATCGCCACGCGATCCGCAATCCTATCGGATCTCGCCAAAAAGAAAAATCGACGCTAGCTTACAATTTTTGGCGAGAGAGGGTATGTACTTGTTTGTTGTCGATACACACCAAGGGTACGGCCCTGTAAGACACACAAGGTGCTGTCTCAGGGGCCGGGAGAACCAAAAGGAATGTGATCGTGCGTGAGACGGCCGACGGAACACTCTGCGGGGCAAGTATTGAGCCTGCTAGTGCCCTGCTCTGAGGCTCTTGACAAGAGGCTCGGAGCAAGGCAATAATAGGCACTGGCTTGCCGGGGATAGACGGCTGTTTACGTGCGGTCGCATCTCACGCACGGGAACGACTTTCTCCCGCGCGGCTCATCGTGCAGAAACAAAACTCGCTCCAGCAAACAAGTGAGCAACATGGCGGCGGGCGACTTCCAAGTCGGAGCGGGAACGACGGACCTTACTTGAGTCGCCGTTATCAGGGATGGTGATACCATACAGTCCAGTCCGGTCAAGGTCTGAGTCCGCGAGAATTCGGCGCTCTTGGGCGCTCCATCTACGAATTGAAATTTGAGAATTGATCGTAATCCGGTCCGAGAGTTGCGCGCGGAATGAGCTCATTAATGAACTCTTTTGATGAGGCTCTCTCCACTTCCATTTGCGTTGGAGACTTCGAATTCTGCGATTCATAACTGAACTGTATCACGGAAACGTACGAGTTCCACCACTGCTCTACCACTGGACTAGTGGAGTGGTGTAACAGGCGCAACTGCGACAGGACCTCTGTAAGAGGGTGGGGGGCGGGGGCGGCGTGGGTTCAAAGCCGATCAGAAGGAATACATCTTTGGCTGTGGGAACCGAAGGACGTCCCAGGGATCCGGACAAGAAGCATCCTGTCGGTCCCACGGCCATTTATCATAGATATCTCAATTTCTCCTCTGACATGATGTTGTGATGAAGGAACAAAACCGTGGAACGTTGATGATGGGCGCTTCACCCAGAATTGAGTTTCCGCTACAAGGTTGGGGTTGGGCGACCTCGAATGGAAAAAAAAGGGTCCTGAGCGAGCGCGCGTTCGGTAGAAAATCTATCTTTCATGTCAATATCATTTTTTACGAAGAACGACACATACATCGCAAATAGGGGCCTCTCGCCTTCATGAACATCGCCGCCTTTCCGCAAGTGTCAAGCCCGTCCAACAACCGTTGAGAAATCGAAGGTGGCGAGAACAGTCTTTGGTGGCGACCTCGTTCATGTGTGTTCCACCTGGTCTTGACGGAGCGGAAGCAGTTGGCCCTGCTGCGGCGTCGGGCTTAATCTGACGCGGGTATCATACTACCCTTGTAATGATAGCGCCCGAATACATCTTTTGCTCAAAGAACGATGACAGGGATGGTGGAGCAATGATGTGACCCTTTCTCTCCCGTGCCGAGTAAAGCCACGATGTCAAGTGTTGCAAGTGGACCGCCATGCGCGGTGGATTGGACATGATATCGGGAAAAGGTACCTCCCGAAAGCGACTAGGTCCTGTGAAACGGAGGCGACGACACCACATTCCCAAAACAACATCGTCCTCTGACCCTGATTCATGAGAAATGTTGGTACCTGTCATACCGCTCTACGAATGGTGGATAGAGAGCGGGAATGGGTTCTCAGGATTGATGTGTCCGTTGCGCGCTAGAGTCCAAATCAAGGGGGGTAAATACTACCACGTGATTGATTGCTCAGGGCAGCGTTTGGCAGTTTTTCCCATGAGTTCCCAGGATCATTGTCGTATTGCTCACAAAGCGAGACATGTCAACGTCAGCGTTTTTACGAGGCGATTTGTGCAAGATGAATTGGGTGACCCAAAGATCCATCTCATGAAGAATAAACCTGTGCGTGTACCTTCTCAAAAACAAGCAGGATTCCGCGATATCAGCGTGAGAACTAGGACGTACTTTGTAGATAGCTCTCAAGCGCATGTTACGACATTCTGACATCCCTGGAGGAGAGAAGATCTTATCTCGTGGATTTAACACCAGGTTTGATCCCAATAGCGGAGCTATATGTTGTTCAGTTAAGTTACCAACGCCTGATGCGATACATAGTCGAAGCATCCATTATTACCGCGAGATGGGTGATCTGAGTGCTTGAGGCTGGCTCCACAATACAAAGCATCCCTGCCTACCAGAAAAGAGTGTACTCCTTCGGATCACATAACACGAGCGGCTATCGAGTTATCAATCGCAATATCATAAGAGCATCGTTAGCGGCTTGATGGATGTTCATGTCATAGAAGCAGCCATACCAAGAAGGGTGAGATCCGAGAATTGAGCGAGCATTGCCGAGCGGTCCAATTCTCACTCTACCTCACCAACAGAACGGTGAAAGCCATCAAAAGGGACCAAGACAGATGGTTGCCAACATCTTGCGCAAGTCGAAGACAGGTTTGATCAGCGGCAGCGCCCTAAACGCGATGCATAACGCAACCAAAACTATGGGATCCGATGGTCCATCGTTTCATTCCTAGTGCAAGAAGTGCTTGTAGCTCTGAGAAGGCTTGAGGCTAACATAGAAACGGTTCTTGCACGATTGCACACTGCCCAGAGGCTTGCATACCACGCGGTGAGAAAAAGCTATATTACTATTCAACGTTTGTTCGTCCAAACGCAGATCGTGAGGCACGGGGCCAAGGGGTCACAGGGTGATGATGAATACCGGGTGAATGCCATAGTTGGCTCTACAGCGATATTACGGCTTGAGAAACACTCGAGTTTGCGGTAAGTTAAAGGACCATGAAGACAAGTGGCGGCTTACCTCGTGTTATTATACAAAGATTTGGATCGCACCTTGAGTTTCATCCATAACCCAGCCCCGGGTTTCGATGTTGAGGCTTAAATGCAGACGCTCGCAAAGGGCAACTGGACAACGCCATTCATGACGTTCGAGGATCACTGGCTCCGTTGCCTTTTGTTTACCCTTGCCCCTAGCTCGTCTCTTGAGCCGGTGACCGGTGTTGGCACCTGGAGCCGGAGTAGCAGGGATCGTGGGTCCTGAAGAGCGATGCGATGAAATCTGAGCAGAGACGTGAGGTGACGCGGGCGACAATGGAAATATATGGGTTACGTGTCTGAGGTTGTTCCGTGGCCGTAAGCGCGAACGTATGGAGTTGCCCTCTGATAAAGCTGGGCGTTCGCCTGAGCCCTCAGTGGGTTGCGATGATTGGGACGGCTGTTCAATAGCACGACCTTTCTCCCTTGCTCTTGTGTGATGTGTGGACTTGACATCGGGGGGCATAGCGCCGACTAGTGAAAAGCTCGGGGCATCATCCTGGGATTGTGTCGAAGGGTCCTGGCCTTGTAACCTGCCATGAGGTTCAACAACAGCCACGTCCGTACCGGTGTGCTCTAAATCGGGTGCAGGCCGTGGCTTCATCAGCTGAGTGACGCATTTACCGTCGAGCATGTGTCCACAGCGCAAGCTCCAGAGCCGGCGACGGGTACGTTCATCTTCGGACATGCTACTCCCGCCCAAAACGAGTGGGTCCAAGCAATGAGCACACACGAGTGTATTGAAGTTCTCGTTATTTTTACTAGGCGAGGACGATCCCGAGGCCTTGGTACTAGGGCCAGGTTCGTCGTCCACATCGATAACGCTGGCCAAAGGTGCTGGTGACTCAAAGTTGTGTGTGAAGCCAGGAGCAGGAGGGTATGGGTGGGTATAGGCAACGCGGTATTCGTGTGTCGTACGTTGAAATTGTGCTCGGTCGTCTCTGAAACCAAACGGACCACTGGCAGGTTCTGCCAATTCGGAAAACGCGAGCGCATCCATCATTTCCTCCTGAGTCGGATCTCCAAAGAGCCATGAAGGAAATATTCGACCAATGGTCTGTGAAAGAAAGCCATGACGTTGGTGTATGCCCCGGGCAATGCGCAGGTGATCAAAATAGCGCTGGCGCGCTCGATCTCGTGCTTGCTGGCGGCGAATTAACTCGTCTTCAAGCTGGTGATTCGTGGTAATAAATCCACCACCTAGATTGATTATGGGATGATGGCGAGGGTGTGGAAGATCCTCTGGAAGGGGATGTGACGTGGGTCTCGTCACGTGAGGAGGTGCCATGGCCGTTTCAAACGCAAAAGGCTCAGCGTTCGGACGAATGACATCCGGAGGAAAAACATGCGGGTGGCGGTGTGGACGAGGACGCGGTAAAGGTGGGACCGGAGGTGGAAGGTGAACGAATTGGACGGGAGGAGGAGGCGAGCGTAGGCGAGCATCTCGAATGACCGAATTAGGTGGGGCAACGACAGAAAAGGTAAGAGTGGCCTTACGGGAGGGCCTTCGCCGCGGGGATGGACCAGCCTCTGAACCATCGTCGCTATCTAGTATGATGACATCCGATGATACTGGATCTCTCGAAGAATTTCCCCGAGACACAGGGCGTCTTGGTCGTCGAGATGGGCGTTCATCTTCAAACTCATCAACGTCGATGACTTCATGGTGGGTGCGACGTCTGGGGATGGCAGGGGTAGAGGCACCTTCTACCGTTACGGGCATCTCGCTGTCCATAAGTTCCGTGAAGAAAGAGCAATGGAGGCCGTGCTGTTGTCAATGTCGACGTTTAAGCTGAAATTCGTGGACGGCATCACGGCGTCATCTGATTGAGGCACGTGATCCTGTGTTATGTCATCAACGCACGGACCACGGATTCGAAGTCCGCCTATAAAGAAATCTTAATCCGCTGGGTCGACGTTGGTCTCTTGTCGTCATGTCATTGTGCAGTATCGCGTTGTAAGTGAACCATTACCGTCTTTATTTTTCCATGATGACTTTATTCTCTTCCCCGTCCTATACGACCATGCCGAGGAACAGAGTTGTCTGTTCGCAACAGACATGCGTCTTTTTATGACGCGCAGTGTGCTTGCCAGTACCATTTCGTCTGATACTGTCTTTGTTTGTTTTCTGGAGACATGCGCTAATTGCTCGAATTCCACGTTCTTAGGCAACGGTTTGGATTGAAAACAGCCTGTTGTTGTTGAAGTGAACGGTGAGCGTCTGTTTTTTCATTCAGATTGCATCGTCGTCTCGCGCTGCAAGATGAAATTATTGCCGAAATTCGCAGTTTCCACTCTAGTGCCCTCCCATAGGGAGTACTCCCCCAATGCCGAATGTCTATATTTCCCCTCTCACTCGCTGAACCCAATAGCTGAGTGGAGTGTGGACCGCCGTCCTCTGGGTTGGTGCGCTGGGCGTGAGGTGGGGGTCGGCACGATGAGGGCGAAAGTCCTTCTGAGGATGTCTGATTCTAATAGCACGCGCTTGGCATCTTTGAGGGTTAACACCGTTTACTAACTAATGTTTCTTCACAGGGTTTGAATGGATATTGGGTGTTTTTATTTATATTAGGACGGTTAGATAAAAAAAAAAAATTGTTTTGTCTGAGGTGTCACGTGTGACTGACTGCACATGACTCGGTTCGGTTTATCGTCCCGAGTGCCGTGCGGTGTCCTCATCGAGCCTGAGACGGAGCCTGAGACGACAACGACAACGACTGACACGCATTCTTGTACTCCGAGGCAACCACTAGAGGAGTACTAGTGTCATCTGGGTTGAACATGCCTACTGCCACTGGAAAGGCCGAGGACCAACAAGAGCGCCGACTCCACGCACTTCTCCCCTTTCTTCAAACTCAGTCACAAACCTCCCTCACTCGCCTATATCAGCGTCCTTCCTCATGTCTTGTTATATTTCGGTAGGCCTGAATGTAATGAGTCCTTTTGGGGCACGTTCTAATACAAGAGAAAAGTCTCTTGGGGTCAGTCGAGCGGCAACTCGTCATGAACCTTTTGTGGCTTGAGTTGCCTATTCTGACTCTAACCATGTCTTCCTGGGTTACAAAACAAGGGAAAGTGTAGGCACCGCATCCACTTTTCCATTTGGTTAGATGCGATGTCGTTTGTATGTGGTCAGGCATTTCGATGACGCCATCGCCTCCCTCGCTCGATTACACATTCTGTCAAGCAGTTCCGCCACCAAACTTGGCCTGAGCCCCACATTCAAGACCAGCATGCGACACGCTATCACTGGGGGGTAGATATCTGGGCCATGTCTTTCTTTTATCTCTGTGGACTTATGGCAACTTAGCGGAACTAGTATTAGCTTCGGCGTTCCAGCAGAATCGGACGAAAAACGTTCTGCCCCATCAACTGATTCATTGGACGCATACGCACTCGAACGTTGGGAGGTATGTATAGATGGATTAGGGCGGATCTTGCTTCAAATTTATGGGTTTCTAGACTGTTCTGCATTACATGGTTTCTTCAGGGACTGGTCAGATGCCCGTTAAGCCTTCCCAGGGCGTTCTCTTTCTTTTGCAGCGCAACGGCCTCATGGCGATGAACCAGTCAGAGATTTTGATCATTCATACCATAACGAAACCTAACTGTGGTAACGTCCGTCTGCAGGGGGCAATTGCAAATCACGTCTTCTGGATTTCAATTCTTGTTACACACGCCCCACGCCCAGCTCTGGGAGCTGTTATTGCAGTATCTCCAAATGGTCGAGGTGCGTGCACAGTTATCTTGTCTCGTGCTGTCAGCCGTCGACTTATATGGGGTCAAACACCAGGAAAGGCAAATGGATCTCGTAGAGGTGCTCAGCTTTTTGTTCATGTTATCGACAATGGAGCTTGGACGAGTAAGGCCCTGCTGCTGCGCTTCTCCGACTCGGAGAAGTTAATTTAATGCTATTGTTAGGAATACTCGACGGAGAATCTAAGCGATACTCAACGGGCAATGCTGGAGGACTTGCGCGACTATGGCCTCATTTGGCAGCGCAAAGTAATGCGCCAGTTGTATTTGTGAACGTTATGAAGTGTTTATGCCAGCTCCGCAGGCATCGTCCCGTCGTTTTAGCCCGACACGCTTGGCGACAACACTGACGTCCTCGCTGCCACCGTTACCTACGGCCACCAGCACCGGTGACGCAAAGGACCAAGGGTTCATCATCCTCGAGACAAATTACCGTCTTTATGCATATACCGGTACGCCGTTACCTGCTGCGCGCCGCAAGGCGTGGCGTGTTCGTTCCTTGACCTCGTCCGATTAGACAACCCACTTCAGACTGCGGTTCTGAATCTGTTCGTGACCGTAAAATCGCGATTCCCCAACCTGGTCGTGGGTGCGATCACACGCGAGAGTGTACGCAGGGCCCTCGTAAACGGCATCACGGCGGATCAGGTATGATGATCAAGTATTGTCCTCTTGTCCGAGAGTACCCGTTGCACCGGGGTTTCCTTCTTTCCCGGCAGCAAGCCCTGGCTCCGATCGACCCCGATCCATGAGCGGGGAAAAGTGTGGCTGGAAGGTGGATGCTTATATTCGCTCTATCACCAGATCATCAGCTACCTCACCACCTATGCGCATCCGCAGATGCGCAAAAACGTGTGTCACATACACAGACGAGGAGGCCGCAGCTGATGACCTCTTTCCATGATTAACAGAAGCCACTGCTGCCTGTGACCGTGCAGGACCAGGTCCGGCTTTGGGAGCTGGAGCGCAACCGCATCAAGACCCAGGAAGGTATGCTGGGCGATCTCTATGAATAGCTTATCATACTCAATTTGGTCACTCGTCTCGCCTCAGGGTTCTTGTACACCGCGTTCGCGTCCCAGGCCGACTACGAGTACGTCCTCAACTACGCACGACAGCTGGATGTCGTGTTGTGGGAAAATGCAGCGAAGCGCTGTTTCTTCGGCAGTGTCGAGGGGCATGTGAACATTCGTGGGTTTATCGAACGACGTACAGGCGGTGGATAGGTGGTCGGAACAGAGATACCCCAGGAGGGAAAGGGAAGGTGGAAGGTGTCGACGCAACTGTACCCCCCCAATGTCCTCGTCGGTGCAAAAAAAAAGGGGGGCGCATCCAGTCGACTGGCCAGGTATTTCATGCATGTCGAGCTTCATGTATGTCGAGCGGCACATCGGGGCGATATGAAACGACTGGGTTCGGGTTGGTGACAACGTGTGCCAGTGTGACTCTGGAGCTACGACAAAAAATATTACTAGTCAGAACAACGGTCAAAACCTAGCAGGCACACACTGGTGACAGGCAGCCTTGAGAAAACCGTTATGAGGTGGGGGTTAGAAGGGAGAGGGGTACATAGGACTCGGAACGCCAGAACAAGGGAAGGTGTTTGGAGCAGGAGGTAGCATGGACGGTTCAAGGTGACAGCTGCTGCGTCTGTCATCAGCACGGCCATCCATACAACCATAACGAGCCAAGAAACTCCGAACGCATTGTTGAGCTGTTTGTGAAACGGGCCCACCCTACACCGCGAGTCTGACTGCGTTAATTGAATGGTCCCCCTCGAGGGTGAAACGGTGTGGTATTTTTGGGAGACTCGGGGCTGGATGCTCAGTGATGTCTCGATGTACGACTGCGACGTAATCCATTCATTGTTTTTTTTTTGGTGTCACACAACGCGTCGAAGGCGAGACAGTGGCAAGACGTATCGTACATGATATGGACGAGATCATCAAAATCATCAGACGTCCTTGATCGGTGCCCGTAACAGTAACTTATGTCCGGAAAAAAGAAGGGAGGGAAAGAATAGGAAGAAAAGACGAGATAGACACAAACCCAATAGAGCAAAAACTCCGGCCGTCGATAGTCCGTCGATAATGATCAGAAGCCCAGCAGTCCAGGCTTCTTTTTGATTACAGTTTCTGTGATGATGAAGGGCTTCCTCGACCCCTTCGAGTTTCGGTCCTGCGCCGCCGCTAGGCTCCACGTGCAGCTGGGCCATCGTAATCTCTGCGATGTCCGTCCATGTATTGCGAAGTGTAAGACGTCTGCTGTTGATGCTGCTGCTGCGTCGGATTCTGAGTCAGAGAACCTAGAGGCTGTACTGAAGAGATTCGCCTGTGAGCGATGTCCGGCGAAGTTGGAGTACGTGGTGACCAGCCGGTTGCCCCCGGGCTCGTGCGCGCGTAAGCGTGGGGATAATAGTGTTCCCTTTGGTGGTGGCTCATGTTCGGCGAGGCGCTCGCCAGATGTTCCTGGGGTTGTGGGGTGTTTTGTGGATAGTACGAAGCGTGTTCTGGAGTGCCAGTAGGGTTCGCCTCATGTAAGGCCGGTCCTGCAGGTGACCACGGCTGCGAAGAGCGGCCGCCGATCGGAGGTGGCGTGCTGGAGGTGGGGTCGCCAGGCGTAGATGGGGGCGACCAGGAGTAACGGGTGTGCGCCCGCCCTGCTGTGTCGACAGGGACTGGCGGGAAGTGAGTACCCGACGGCGGTCGTCCTGCACCGAAACCAGTCGCTGGTGGCAACCGGGTTGGAGAGGAGGCCCCGCTCTGCTGAATGGGGTATGCGAGCATCTGATCTGGAGAAGCCGCCGCCGCCCGGTTGGGTGGTACAGATGAGGAACTTAACAAGGGTCTATTGTCGTATGCCAGTGGGCGCCTGGAGGAATCGGCCTCTTCGGCATCGTATCTGGAGGTGGCACATGGTCATGATCACTTCTCCCATTTAAAATTACGGGGGCGCGTGGAAAATTTTCGTTACATGTGTGCGTTTCCGTCAGGGCCGATCTCGACGTGGGGTGGATGCCGAAAGTTGGTCGCTCGTACCATCTCGGGGGGGATGGTAAGGCGCATGATGTCTGGTCGGCCGGTCGGACGCTGTAAGAGGCCCCGCCCGACGTCTTCTTCTCGATAATAAGAAACGAGGTGGTGGTCCGTGCCAGATACCTTCACGGTAATTGTCTGTACACGGTAAGGTCAGAGAGGCGCTCGTCTTGATTAATGACTCTACATTACTTTCTTTATCAAACCGCTCGGCCGCATGATGGCCCCACTGGGATCTCTCAGGCTTGATCCACCAGCATCTGATCTCCCATGATTGTATGGGTTAGCCGGAGTGCTTGGTGGAGCGACGCGAAAGGTCGATGTTCCGGGAGGGAGCAGCGCAGTGTCGGTACCCCGATTTGAGTTCCGCTCTCCGACCTCGCGGTACATCTACAGTAAGCGGGAGCGGGGGCGCCCTCATGATGCGTAACCATGGCTGCAGAAAGGGAAACCAATGACATACTAGGAAATTGCCCACGATCCGCGATGGCGACCAGGAGAGGCCCTCTGTCCAACGCCTAATGCCGCTCTCTTCGACACAGAAGACGAACACAGCCCCACTTCTTATCATCGACCTGCGCTCAGAATCGTTGAGCCGCCGGGTGATGCGCGGGATGATGCCTTGACGCGCGGCCATGATCAGGCGAAGGGCATCTGTCGTCGTCTCTACGTAGCCTATGAAATGTTGCACGTCGGCGGCGGCTTGGGAAGGGCGGCGTCCTGGAGGCGCGGCCATAGTTGAGGAATGAGACGGTATGTAAGGTTCCAAACAAGAGGCCAAGTTGGGCCCCTTTTAAGGGGTGTATTACCCAGATGCTCATAATCCAGAAGCATCACGCAGTTCTGGAGCAGTCCTTTGTATCATCGTAATGTTAACCATGCGCGCCAAACGTCGAAGCAAAAAATTCCTTTTCATATTCGCTCGTGGCCGCAAATGTGCGATTCCGCGGTGTGGGTTTGCATATGGCATGGTTACTCATGGGGAGGGGTCTGGCGTCTCACAAGCAACTGTACCTTTGATAATGTTATGTAAGAGCTGTGGGAGGACGGGACGATTTGGCGCTAAGTGAACCCAGGTGACCTATAGGGTAGCGAGATTCATCTACATGTGAACCCGAGGCGCCTAGGGTCCCGAGAGAACCCATGTCTTCTCCCCGAATTACGGTCCGTGCGCGAGATACCGATGGGAAATTCCTGAAGGGACCAACGGAAAATATACGTTTCTACCAAGTTACGGTGCGGGCGTGATGCTGTGCCCGGTCATCGCATATGCCTGTTCAGGTTAGACCTTCGACCAGGGATGGAGGGGTGTAAACGTGTTCCCCCTCATCGCAAACTCTATTCGTGTCATGCGGATCCGTGCCGGTACCTGGGAATAGCCCCTCCGAGTTCGGGTGCAGAGAAGAGTTCAGCCAAGCCAAGATTTGACCGTCTAGGCTGGCCCGACGCCCACTATTGTTTCAGAATTTGTGTGTAAGAACAGAAGCCAATCGGCAACCCATCAATCTAGACCGGCACTGATTGGGCCATCTATTGTGTCCCACGCATCACATCGGGTAGTCCGTCGTATGTAAAGTGCTGCCTATCTGACCTATCGTATGAGTCAACCCTGTGGGATCTACCCTGTGAACGATGGGAATGCGCAAATGGCGCGATTGGCTGCGGGTGAGGTTATCAGTTCAGTCAATCTCCTGCGGCACACCCCGTGTAAAGTGTGCCTGTACGCAGAATGACTTGATGACTGCCAGTGGCTTGTACATGTTCAGTACGTCGATGACAGACAAACTCTTGATTCTGCTGCTTCGGGTGTTTATCGCTGTTACTAGTCGCGGAGCGTAATTTAAAACCCAGCGAGTGAGATTGACTCTCGTCCACGCACTCAAACTGATGTTCTGGCGAGATTTTCCTGAAAAGCGAACCTGTCTCCTGTGGACATATGCTTGCACCTTTCGGCAGGCGCCCAAGTGTTACAAAGCGGCCCCGTTATGGCATTGTGGGAACATCTCGGCTACAATTAGTCGCGGGAAAGTTGCCTCAATGCAGCACAAGAGGACTGATACCAAATATATTCGACACTTTCAATTTGCCAACTGAGAAATTTCCCATTCCGCATGAGCGCAACACATGAGGTTGCACTTTTTGAGCCTGAGCGTGTGGGTCATGCGGCTTCGGGCGCTTTCCTCACGTCGTCGTTGATGTAAAGACTGCAACTACTGATCCCGGTGTTATCGTAGGGACATGTCGGGATCGACAGGTCTCAAAGACGGCTATCTCGAGGCGACGGGAAAGAGAATCGCCATTCGGCTTAGCAGTGACTTGCAGGAACACATCCGGGGTGGCGATTTATGTCGTTCTGCACGATACCTTATGCCGACATGGGGGTCCAAATATAACAAATTAATACTCCTCGCGCCCAGATCATCTTTACGGCAACTATGGACAATCAGTCGGGTCCCAGTCGGTCAACAGGTCTTTTCGAAAGTATTTACTATGAATAGGCAGACTAGGAACGCGAGGAACGACAGATAAGAAGGACGCACATTCGTCCAATTGATCCAATTCCCTGACCTCCAAGGGATCCAGTTCAAAACCGAACACGTCTGCATTTGAGACGATTCGGGCATGGTCCGCGGATTTCACGAGTGGAACGAAACCCTACGCGGAAAACCCGTCATGAATCGGTGTGAGGGTATACACATCTACAAAGGGCACACCTTTTGCAACGAATGTCATGTGGGCGGGTCCTTTCCCGTACTTCTTTGCGAGACCGACGACCGATGGGTGATCAAATCGCATCCCCCGCGCAATGGCAGCCCACGCCTACAAGTGCGTCACGGCGATGATTTCCTCATGACCAGAACGAAGAATGTACTTCTAGAATAATACCATGACCCCTGCAGAACTCCACGATTTCGGTTCGGGTCATGAAAGGATGTAGGTCGATCTGGGTTTCGAATGTGTATCACGTCACATTGTGCAAGGAGATCTTGCGTCGTAACGCACTTGATGAACTGCGGGTAGCGGTAGCCCGCTATCAGACAACTCTTGCATGTGACGCATACCAAATGTGCTGATCCCGATGCTTTTCACCTTTCCAACCTTTTGAGCTGGCACGCAGGCTTCCCAGGCTTGCTGACGGGCATCGGGCCCGCCCCAGGGCCCGTGAGTGAGATACAGGTCGATGTAACCTAGGCCGCAGAGTTCCAGTGAGCGGTCAATCGCCCTGTTCGTGGCATCGACGCCTGCGTTGTGTTTCAACTTGATGGTAAAGAATATGTTTCCCCTCGATATGCCGGACTCGACGCAAAGTCAAGAATCGCTCGACCGCATTCGCGCTCGTTCTCGTACCACTCTGCAGAGTCCTAGTCGTCCCTGCATGAGGTGATAGAAAAGGCGGGAGGGAACGATTTTTCTGACGATGTGCCGATACCCCGCCTATGATACGTGACACGAACTGGCGTTAAAGTGAAGCGCTGAAATCTGAGTGTTCAAATCCGTACCTCGAGTGCCCCTTGACTGCTCGGTATGCATTCTCCCCCAACAGTTCGTAGGTACCTTGACAGAAATCAAAGATCCGTAGATGCCAGGTTGTAGTTGTATCGGCGAACCAAAGCCTAGCACGGGGATCTGGTTTCCATCACTGAGCTGAAGTCGGCCAGAGGGTGGAGGCATAATGTGAATACGACAAACGTGAGAACCCTATTGAAGAACGTACCTGATACCTAGATTGTAAGCTTAACTTCATGAGTCCCTTAGGAAGTCTTCGCTGTCGTCACCGTCGAAAGGCGACTATGTCCGGACTTCGGAGTGAGCCTCAGGCAGCAGGCGGCAGGTCACGCTCTGTTCACGTCCCAGGTGTTGGGGACGGTCCGGACTGCTCCCTCTCTCTAACAACCACTTTACTACGAGTCTGACCACGAATAGACCTTCATTTCTGCGGCATCATACACTCGAAGGCGTTTATACATGTGAGAGTACACCTAC
>Ga0137394_10000672_pt1 | contig 23822 bp, 16 predicted proteins | sample czobulk116metaG_FD_108278 | JGI IMG/M metagenome (GOLD analysis project Ga0137394, IMG submission 108278) | Vadose zone soil microbial communities from Angelo Coast Range Reserve, California, USA - czobulk1.16 metaG | ecosystem: Environmental > Terrestrial > Soil > Vadose zone | place: USA...
GATTGGAATATACATCGGGCATCACCTCTTACACGAGAAAGGGGAATCTGCTATGAAGAAACTTCCAGTCATTTCGTGTGTACACTCCCGCTGGCACTGTTCCCAGGAGTTCTTGCGCCTCAATTCGCACAGAATGCCTCCACTGTCCCTGAAAAACCTGACAAGGAAAAACACAACCATGCGCTCCTCTTCGGCCTCATAAGGACAATTAACACAGCCGAATCAACGGACTTCTATAAGTTTGGCTCGTACGCGTCATGGCAGACTCTTCTGGCGCACCAGCCAGATTATTTGAATGGGTGGCTGGCGAGATTTTACTCGCAGGAAGCCAATGTACATTTCGGTGACTTGCCAGAAATCTTGCCCGGGTGGAATCTGCGACTAAATGTGCAGACTGACGGCCAACGTTACGTTGTCTTATTGGAAGACGCAACCGACAAAACCGGGTATGCGGCACTCAGGGAATGCAAGTGGCTCCAGTGAGCACTGCCAAACAAAGCTGAACCATCCGCCCGGCCAATACCTTCCAGGGAAACCCCGGACCGAGCGTCAATCAGACAAGCGCAAAAATAAGAACGTGTTTCCAGCATTTAAACGGTTTAATATAGGCCCGCCCGGCCTTAGAGACGCGTTGCTCTCGATCGCCAATTCGAAATAGCTGAACTTTGAAGGAGCCTCATGCCACGCTTGCGTTCGTCGTACCTCTGCGTTTTTGCGCTGTGCGCTATTCTGCGGCCCAGCAGCTACGCCGCTGATACGCCGGGTGAGCGTCCAGCGCGAATGTATCTGCACAAGAATTGGCAGATTCAGTCGTCGTGCGAGGTGCAGGCCGCGGGCGAGCAAATTTCCTCGGCCGCATTCGACGCAAAGGGGTGGCACAGGGCAGACGTTCCGGCCACGGTGGTGGGCGCGCTGGTCACGGACAAGACGTATCCCGATCCAAACTACGGAACAAATTTGAAGTCCCTTCCCGGGATGAATTATTCCGACAAAAATCTTTTTGCCAATCAGGAAATGCCGGACGGGAGTCCATTTCGCTGCTCATGGTGGTATCGCACGGAGTTCACCCCGCCTGCAGGAGAGGCGAAGAAAATGGAGTGGCTGAATTTTCTGGGCATCAACTACCGGGCGAACATCTGGATCAACGGGCAGAAAGTGGCGGATGCGAACGATGTCGCGGGCACCTACCGCTCCTACGAATTCAATGTAAGCAAGCTTTTGAAGCCGGGGAAAGAGAATGCGCTGGCGGTCGAAGTGTTCGCTCCCGGAAAAGATGATCTGGGGATCACCTGGGTGGATTGGAATCCGACGCCTCCCGACAAGGACATGGGGATTTGGAAGGAAGTCTTTCTGAGGTCGAGCGGGGATGTGACCGTGCGGAATCCGTTCGTGTCCTCCAAGCCGGATGCGGAGTACAAGACCGCCGAGCTGACGATCAGCGGGGAAGTGCGCAACGTTTCGAATGAGGCCGTGAAAGGCGTGTTGCGGGCGGAAGTCGAAGACATCGAGTTGCAACAAACCGTGGAACTAAGCGGCGGCGAATCGAAGACCGTGAAATTTGCGCCGGAACAATTCGCAAAACTGAAGTTGGCGCATCCGCATTTGTGGTGGCCATATCAGATGGGGACGCCGCATCTCTATACGGCGAAGCTGTCGTTCGAGATCGGCAAGCAGGTTTCAGACGCAGCGAACGTGACGTTTGGAATTCGCGAAGTTACTTCGGAACTGACGGAGAAGAAGCACCTGTTGTTCAAGATCAACGGGAGAAAACTGTTGATCCGTGGAGCGGCTTGGGCGCCCGAACTTCTTTTCCGCTGGTCGTCGGCGAGACTGGATGCGGATCTGGCATACGTGCGCGATATGGGCATGAACACTATCCGCCTGGAAGGGCGGCTTGACCGCGACGAATTTTTCGAGAAGACGGACCGGCTGGGGATTCTGGTCATGCCGGGGTGGACATGCTGCGATGCCTGGGAGAAGTGGGATAACTGGAAGGGCGACCAGAACAAGGTTGCGGCAGCTTCGTTGCGGGACCAGATCACCCGGCTGCGAAATCATCCGAGCGTCTTTGTGTGGCTGAACGGCAGCGACAATCCCCCACCTGCAAACGTCGAAAAAATGTATTTGGACATCGAGAAAGAGTTGCAGTGGCCAAATCCGGTGGTCTCGTCCGCTTCGGAACAGAAGACCGCGGTCACGGGAGAATCGGGCGTAAAAATGACCGGCCCTTACGAGTATGTGCCTCCGGTGTACTGGCTGGCCGACACGCAAGCGGGAGGCGCCTACGGCTACAACACGGAGACAAGTCCGGGGCCGGCGATTCCGCCGCGGGAATCGCTGGAGAGATTCATCCCCAAGGATCACCTCTGGCCAATCGATGACGTTTGGAATTATCACGCGGGCGGCGAACGCTTCACGACGGTCAATATTTTTACCGATGGTTTGAACCGGCGCTACGGACAGACATCGTCGCTCGATGATTACGAGCGCAAAGCGCAAGCAATGACCTACGACGGCCAACGCGCCATGTTCGAAGCCTACGCACGGAACAAATACATTTCCACCGGCGTGATTCAGTGGATGCTGAACAACGCGTGGCCTTCCCTGATCTGGCATCTCTACGATTACTACCTTGTCCCGGGGGGCGGGTATTTCGGCGCGAAAAAGGCTTGCGAGCCGGTCCACGTGCAGTATTCGTACGACGACAACTCTGTCGCGGTGGTCAACGGGACGTACGAGACGCTCAAAGGTACAAAAGTCAGCGCGAAAATCTACAGCATTGATGCAAAGGAAAAGGCCTCGCGCGAAGCGACACTTGATTTGGAGGCGGACAGCAGCACCAAGGCGTTTGATCTTCCGGGGCCGGATGGACTGACGCCGACCTATTTCCTGAAGCTCGAGCTCCATGACGCCATTGGAAAACTGCTTAGCGAGAATTTCTATTGGTTGTCGACAAAACCGGATGTGCTCGACTGGGCCAAGAGAACCGACACAGTGTACACGCCGCAGAAGGAATTTGGTGACCTCACCGGGCTGAACAGCCTTCCCAAAGCAAAAGTAACGATCACCAAAACACTGCACTTGAGGGGAGGCGACTCCATGCTTACGGTGGCCGCCGTGAATAAAAGCAATAGTGTTGCATTCATGGTTCATCCGCGACTCACACGCGGCAAAGGCGGGGAAGACGTGACGCCAGTTTTCTGGAGCGATAACTATTTCTCTCTGCTGCCGGGCGAGAAAAAGTCCGTCACGGCGAGATTTGATTCCGCCTCACTCCATGGTGCGACGCCTGAACTGCTGGTAGACGGCTGGAATGTGGAGCCAACGGCGCCCTAGTCAGGGAGCAATTCGAGCGCGAGCGCCTCTCCGATCTTGTGGGCTACATCTCTTTGGACATCGAGAACCTCTCGCAAATCGTGGTCATACGTTGCCGACCATAGATGGGTTTGGTCCCGCGCTTCGATCAACTGGCCGGTAATGCGCAAGCGCCGGCCATCGCACCGGACGCTCCCTTCCAGCACACAGTCGACGTGCAACTCCGCGGCAATTTCTCTGATGGATTTCTTCGTGGCTTTGTATTGGATGGCGGAGGTTCGCGCGATCACACCCAGCCGCTTGGGGTTGAGCTGTCCGAGCTGTGAAATCATCTCCTCGGTTAATCCGTCGGCAAAGCATTCCTGCTCCCTATCACCACCTAAGTTCTCGAAGGGAAGGACAAGGAGCATTTTCTTGGCGGCCGCCGCAATAGCATTCTCGGGCATGACCACTGGGGCGATGAAGCGATAGCCGAGCCGGGGAAGGGTTTCGACGAAACGAGGACTCCGCGCGGAATCTCCGAGCAGATCGCGAAGTTTGTTGACGGCGGTGTTCAGTCCGTGCTCGAAACCGACATTCGTGTCGGGCCAGAGTCTTTCGCGAAGTGTTCTCCGAGTGACAACATGCCCGGCACGCTCCAGCAACATTTCCAGGATTCGGAATGGTTTTTCTTCCAGCCGGATGCGCATTCCGCGCTTGCGAAGTTCGCGCGAGTGGAGATTGACTTCGAAAGTGCCGAAACGTACTACGAGGGTTGCGCTCTGAGCTTCGTTCATTGATCGTTCTCAGCGGCTTGCCCGGTCCGACGCAGGGTCGGCTGCTGGTCCTATCGTTGTGGATTGACCTCTTCTCGTAAGCCTTTTCGACCGAGTGGTCTGTACGTGGATAGAGACTTGTCTTTCTGCTGATTTATTCCCAGCAATCTTTTCCCATCTAACCCGGTAGAACGCTTCGGCGGAGGTGACGACAGTTGTCTCAGCCGCTCGGTCATATTCAAATCGAAGAGAGGAAAGCTCAATGACGAAAATGTGGCATGCATTCAAGAGTGGTACCAGCAGGCGTTCGTTCCTGAAGAACGGAACGGTGGCGGGCGCAGCAACTGTGGGCGCCGGGCTGCTGGCAGGCAATACGCTTGCGTTCGGCCGGGAGGATGACGTCGACCGCGCACCAATCACCAGGGGGGACATTGCGATTCTAAGATTCCTGCAAGCCCTTGAGCAGGTCGAAGAAGACCTTTGGCGGCAGTATGCGGAACTCGGGGGTACCCAGGATAACGAATTCAGCGGACTCACTGGCGGGAACGCCGCCTATTCACAAGCGCTGCAACTCCTCGATGGGGACATGCCGCAATACATTCATGACAATACCGACGACGAGATCAGTCATGCCCGGTTTCTTGGCAATTACCTGGAATCGAAAGGCACGGGGTCCGCTGATCTCACCCACTTCAAGGTGCTGCCGAGCAGTACGGCAGATGGGGCCCAGCAGATTGGGCGCCTCACCAATCTTACCCAACTCACTATCGACACCAGCTTTTGGTCGGTCTACCGCACCATCACCAACCCGGATTTTGATCCAATGGCGAAATTTGCTCAGGCGGTTCCCAGTCTAAACGTCAATCAACACACTGCTATCCCGAGAAGCAAGGCTGACACCGACGGAAGCGTCATCAATCTCGGCGATCCCACACTGTCAACCTTTACTGACCACCTCAAAGCAATCGCCTTCACAGCGGGATTCCACTTCGCCTTCATCGAGCAGGGTGGCACCAGCCTCTATCCGACGCTTGCTCTGCACGTCACCAATCTCGAAGTCTTGCGAATCCTGCTGAGCATCGGCCCCAGCGAGACCATGCACTTCCAGACTTGGCAGGACAAAGCCGGCAATGCAACTCCTCTGACGGACTTCGACAAGAAAAACAACTCGACGGTGACGTTTACGGACCTCAAGGGAGCTCAGGGGGAAACCAATCCGGAATCCCTCAACGGGGACACTCTGCAGGCCAATCTGATCATGCCCGAGCCAACCCATTTCCTGGACCAGAAGTTCGGCCCTGTGGCCATCATTCGCCCGACCTCGACAGCTCTCAGTGGCGCGACCTCCGCTGTCCAGGCATTTGTGAAGGACGGTCTTTTCATAAATCCCAAGACGAATAAAAACGACACCGGGATCGTGCCGGTGCTGATGCGTCTGGCTGAAGAAGCTGATGAAGCTCGCCGCCAACTCTAGACTGCACCCCAGGCAGCAGTTACGCGACCCATCCTAACCGTGCTCTCAAAGCATCCGGGCCCAAGCCTCTCGGGTTTGGGCCGTTCTCATTATCCTTCAGGATGGTGCTGCCACGGCCCGACTGGCCGGGCGCAACCATTCGTCGCGTCTCTCTCATCCAATGCGGTAGAATTGGGGTGTAGCTTTTGGCTGCGAGATTCGTGAATTTCGATTGTGAGAGGGAACAATGAATAGAGTGAATCGTTTCTTATCCGCGGTTGCGCTGGCCCTGTTTTTCGTGGGCGCCGCTGCGGCGGACACTTTGGAATTGAAAGATGGCCGAGTTTTGAAAGGGAAGTATCTCGGCGGGACGCAAGCCGTGTTGCGCTTCGAGCTAAACGGAGAGGTTCAGACTTTCAACACGGCGGACATAGTGGCACTGACGTTCACCGGCTATTCCAGAGGCGCTGCCCCAGAAATGGCTCCCCCCGCGGCAGTAGCTCCTGTCGCGGCGAATTCCATGGCTCCGACGGCTCCCGGTGGCGAGGTTACGATCCCCGCGGGGCAACCTCTGCTGGTGCGGATGATCGACGGTGTGGACTCCTCAAAGAACCACGTGGGCGACGTATTCCACGCCAGCCTGGAGACCGACTTGACTGTCGGCAATTCCGTGGTGGCGCGGAAGGGCACCGATGTCTATGGGCGCTTGGCCGAGGCTAAAGAGGCCGGCCACCTGGCCGGCAGCGCTGAGCTGCAGCTCGAACTAACGCGGATTGTGATTGACGGCAAGGATTACCCCGTCGTCAGCAGCGATTACACCCTGCACGGCAAGGGGCGCGGCAAGAACACCGCTGAGAAAGTAGGCGGCGGCGCGGCTCTCGGCGCGATTATCGGAGCCATCGCCGGGGGCGGCAAAGGGGCGGCGATCGGCGCGGGCGTCGGTGCCGGAGCAGGAGGAGCCGTTCAAGTGCTCACGCGCGGCCAACAGGTAAAGGTCCCGAGTGAAACGCTGCTGGAATTCCGCCTGCAACAACCAGCAACGGTGGCGTCAACGCAAAGGTGAAGGTGATTCCCGCGGCTGCGTATTGAAGTCCGGGAGAATGTTTGGAAAAAGGCGAGCTTCGGCTCGCCTTTTTCTTTCCGCACTGCTCTTTTCATGGGCGCGCGTTCTTGCGGCGTTTTCCTCGCAGGTTATCGGATTGGAACCATCCGCCAGAAATTCCCTCTTGCCACTCCTGCTGTTAGTGAGTAAGATACCCCCTCGAGTGGGAAGGGGAAGACCATGCCAAAAGAAAAGCCTCAAGTAAACATCGGAGAAGTGATCAGGACCTATCGAAGCCAGCGAAGCCTGTCGCAGGGCGACATCGAGCGCCGCACCGGGTTGCTGCGCTGTTACCTATCGCGCGTCGAGAACGGGCACACTGTCCCATCTCTCGAAACGCTCGCCAAAATCGCAGAAGCCATGGACATCTCTCTGGCGGATTTTTTCCCCGGCACCGAAACGCCACGCGACCGTGAAACTCAAAAAGCGCTTGGCGAGCTCTCGCAAGACGAAATTCGCTTCCTGGCGGAGATCAAAAAGTACAGCACCACGCTCTCGGATGGAGACAAGCGGCTGGTGCTGGCGATGATCCGCAAGATGGCTACCCTGATTCCACCGCCTGCGGCGAAGAAGTTGATGGTGCGCCGGCCTACGGCATAACCTGGCGTGCACCCCAAGCATCGAAATTGTTGATGCCAGCAAACCAAAAAGATGATTTGTCAGCCCGGAAGTTTCCGGGTATCCTAATAGTCGAAATGACTTGCGTCCAAATGACCGGCGTTTGTTGTTGTCCGCACCCAACGGTGACGGCCGCCGCGCCTTGTTTGGATTGGAAGCCAGCTTTCTAAAAGCGCTCTACTCCAAGATTGAAGCGAACCCACCGCCAGGAATTCCGGCAGGTGGGTTTTTTGTTTTAGGGAACGTTCATGACCAACGCATCGGAAACGCTGCTCCCCCAGCCGGAACTCGAATCCGGCAAAACGGTCGAGACAGTGGCGCCCGTGGCCAGGCGGCTCAATCACCTTCAAGCGTTGGAGGCCGAGAGTATTTACATCCTTCGGGAAGCAGCGGCCGAATTCGCGCGTCCGGTGATGCTCTATTCGATCGGGAAGGACTCCTCGGTCATGCTGCGCCTGGCGCAGAAGGCCTTCTATCCGGGAAAGATCCCTTTTCCTTTGCTGCACGTGGACACCAGTTACAAATTCCCCGAGATGATCGAGTTTCGCGACTCCTATCCAAGGCAGATCGGCGCGGAGCTCATCGTTCACAAGAATCAGGAAGCGCTCGACTCCGGCGCTAACCCCTATTTACTGGGCACCCAGAAATGCTGCGGGCTATTGAAAACAAAATCTCTTCTGGACGCCCTGGCTGAGGGTGGGTTCGACGCCGCTTTCGGCGGCGCGCGCCGCGACGAGGAGAAATCCCGCGCCAAGGAACGTATCTATTCGTTCCGCGATTCCCTGGGCCAGTGGGACCCAAAAAATCAGCGGCCCGAGTTATGGAATATTTTCAACTCCCGCCTCGACAAAGGGGAAAGCATTCGTGTATTTCCGCTTTCCAACTGGACCGAGCTCGACGTTTGGCTCTACATCCACGTGGAAAAGATTCCGATTGTGCCGCTGTATTTTGCCAGGGAACGCGACGTGGTTCTTCGCAACACTTCTATCGTGGTGATCGACCACCCCGCGCAGCTCCTGCCAGGGGAGAAAACGCAGCGGCTGAAGTGCCGCATGAGGTCCCTCGGATGCGTTCCCTGCACGGGAGCGATCCGTTCCGATGCCGGCACTGTGCCGCAGATCATCCAAGAAATGGTTTCGTTCCGCCGCTCCGAACGCGAAAATCGCGCCATCGACCACGATGAAGAAGCCTCCATGGAGCTCAAGAAGCGGGAGGGATACTTCTGATGATTTCTTCCGCGCAGAACGGGCCACATGACGCCTTCCCCGGTTTTCTTGAGCAGGACCTGAACACCGAGCTTCTTCGCTTCACCACCGCCGGGAGCGTTGACGACGGTAAGTCCACGCTGATTGGCCGTCTCTTGCACGATTCCAAGGCCGTCTACGAAGATCAGCTCGCTTCGGTGAAGAAAAGCCGTATCAACCGCTCCACGGGGCCAATCGATTTTTCGCTGCTCACCGATGGTTTGCGGGCCGAACGCGAGCAGGGCATTACCATCGACGTGGCGTACCGGTATTTCGCGACCTCGCGCCGCAAATTTATCATCGCCGACACGCCCGGGCATGAGCAGTACACGCGCAACATGGCGACCGGCGCGTCCACGGCGGACCTGGCGGTCATTCTGATTGACGGCAGCAAAGGGCTCCTCCCGCAAACTCGGCGTCACGCCTTCATTGCTTCGCTCCTGGGAATCACAAAAGTGCTTGCCGCCGTGAACAAGATGGACCTGGCCGACTATCGCGAAGATGCCTTTCTCAGGCTGCAGGACGATTTCCTGGCGCTCGCTGCACGGCTGGGAATCGCAAACGTCCAATGCGTGCCGATCAGCGCGCTTGAGGGAGACAACGTCGTCGACCGCAGCAAGCGGATGCCGTGGTATCAGGGTCCTACGCTGTTGGAGCACCTCGAGACAGTCCCGCTTCCGAAAAACGATTCCCTGCAAAGTTTTCGCTTCCCGGTGCAGACGGTGATTCGTCCCGACGCCACGTTTCGCGGCTTCGCCGGCCGCATCGCAAGCGGAGTTATTCATCCCGGCGATCCCGTCGTTGCCCTTCCCTCGGGACGAAAAACGCGCGTGCGCTCCGTCGTGACCTACGATGGCGAACTTCCCCAGGCGTCCTCCCCTATGTCCGTGACATTGCAGTTGGATGAGGAGATCGATCTGAGCAGGGGCGACATGCTGGTGTCGCCAGGCCAGCTGCCAAACGTGTCTCGCAAATTACACGCCAGCGTTGTCTGGCTTCACGGCGCGCCCCTCGAATTGGGGCGTACGTATCTCGTCAAACACACCGTTCGCCAGACAAAAATCCGGGCGCTCCAAATCCGCCATCGCGTCAACGTCAACACTCTCGCGGAAGAGCCCGCGACTCGATTGGAGATGAACGAAATCGGTTCGGTGGTGTTCGAGACCCATGTTCCCCTGTTTTTCGATCCCTACTCAAGTAACCGAACAACTGGCAGCTTTATTTTGATCGACGCTGCCACCAACGCTACCGTGGGCGCGGGAATGATTCAGGAAGACGCGCCAGCAACGGCGATCGCGGAAGAAGAGAAATCTTCTTCTTCGGGGGCGCTCGAAACTCCCGTCGCGGCCGAGGAACGCTACGCCCGTCATGGCCATTTTCCTGCCGTCCTGCTCCTCGAAGGCCGTCCGGATCTCGCGGTGCGGCTCGAACGTCTGCTCTTCGAGCGCGGATTCGAGGTGCTGCACCTGAGCCGGCCCGAATCCTCCGGCGATTCCTTTGCCGATGCCGTCCGCGTGACTCAGAAAGCGGGAATCATCGTGCTCTATTCCGGCGAGGCTCTTGCTGGAGAAACAAAACACCACCTCGCCACGGAATTCTCCGATCGTTTATTTGACCTGAGCAGCGCGCCCGAACTCCACGGCAACGACGAACTAGTTGCGCGGCACGTCCTGGCCCGTGCGGAGTCTTTGTGGCTCGTTGATGAACCGCGAAAGAATCGGGGGAGGGTGAACTGAATGAACGTCGAGAGGATCGCCGAAGTAGTGGAAGGACTTGCGCCCGAGCAAGCCCTGGACACCGTGCTCGCCGCCAACGAGAACGCCCGCGTTTGTCTGACCAGCAGCTTTCAAGCCGAGGACATGGCCGTACTGCATCTTTTGCGCGAGCGGATTCCAGACGTGCCCGTGTTATTTCTGGATACCGGCTATCACTTCCCGCAAACCTACGAATACCGTGACCGAATGGCGAAGGATTGGTCGTTGCATCTCGTCAACGTCCTCCCAACGCGAACGGTCCCGGAACAAGAGTCAGCATTCGGCATTCTCTACCAGACCGATCCGACACGCTGCTGCCAGTTGCGCAAAGTCGAGCCTCTTCTCGGCGCACTGGAGCCCTTCGATGTTTGGTTCACCGGATTGCGGCGCGAACAGTCCCCGACGCGCAAGAACCTCAAAAAGGTCGAGCTGCACCGTTTACCCACCGGCAAGACCCTGTGGAAAGTGAGCCTCCTCGCAGACTGGAATTGGGAACAGGTTTGGAGCTACGTGAATGCGAATGGCATCAGGCGCTTGCCTCAGTACGACGAGGGCTATCTCAGCATTGGATGCCAGCCCTGTACCGCCCTGCCGGCTGATCCGAACAACCCCAGATCCGGGCGGTGGGGGGGAACAAAGCTCGAATGCGGCATTCACACTTTTTCGGAGAGAGCCGGCAAATGAGCTTCTTTCTGGGATTCCTCATAGCTGTCGCCGTTGGTCTGACCGGTATTGGCGGCGGCAGCTTTACCGTTCCGGCTCTCGTTTTGATCGTTGGGTTGACGGCCGGTGAAGCCGTGGGCACGGCGTTCGTGTTTGCGGGTGTCCTGCGCCTGATTGCGGCCCCGTTCTATCTCCTGGGAAAACGCTTTCATGGACGATATCTTTGGCTGCTTTTGCTCGGAGCGATCCCTGGTCTCGTGCTCGGCACGTTTGTTCTACGGCTCCTCGGAGAAGAGGGAGGGAATCCGGTCGTCATCATCCTCCTTGGGATTTTGCTCGCCGCCTCCTCAAGCGTGACGTTTGCTCCCCGCGCGCAGAATCCAAGTTTTGCGCGGAAGAATTCCCGCTGGCTGCCATGGCTCGCGCTTCCCATCGGCGTGGAATCCGGATTTTCCTCTGCCGGCGCCGGCGCGCTCGGTACTGTTCTGCTTTTAAACTACTCGGAAATGTCGGCTCCCGAGGTCATTGGCACAGACTTGATATTTGGTCTCGTGCTGGCCGTGATCGGCGGGGCATTTCATTGGAAGTTTGGCGCGATTAATGGCCTGGTCCTGGGCCAGCTCCTGGCCGGCGGAGTGCCTGGTGTTGTGTTTGGATGCGCGCTGGCGCGCTACGTTCCTGCGCGAAAGCTAAAATTGGTTGTCGCATCGATCGCCATTTTCGCGGGACTTCAACTCGTCTGGAACGGTACTCGCACCCTGCTGGCAAATCGAGCGGCGCCGGTCGTCAAGGTTGCGGCTCGGCACCAATAAGAAAATCGCTGTGACTTACTGTCTTGCCGAATAAATCATCCCGAAGGGAATCCTAGCTGGATTGGCCGCGAATGATGCGGATGGCGTCGGGGATCGCGGCGTCGCCGCGGCCATTCGCCGGTGACGCCACTTCGGCGGCGTTTGGGTCGTCGCTTTCGAGCGTGCTTTCCCCGGGCGCCAGGAACAGGTTTGCTTCAACGGCGTGCTGCCTCGTATACAGGTCGTAGTAGCGGCCGCCGAGCGCATAGAGCGATTCATGCGTCCCGCGCTCGATGATGCGCCCCGCTTCGACAACGAGGATTTGATCGGCGCGCCGAATCGTCGAGAGCCGGTGCGCGATCACAAATGTCGTGCGGCCCTGCATCAGGTAACGCAGCCCTTCCTGAATCAGCGCTTCGGACTCCGAATCGAGGCTGGAAGTAGCTTCATCGAGGATGAGGATGCGCGGGTCAGCCAGAATCGCACGCGCAATCGACACTCGTTGCTTTTGCCCGCCGGAAAGCTTCACTCCTCGTTCGCCCACGACCGTGTCGTACTTGTTCTCGAAAGACTCCGCGAATTCGTCCACACGCGCGATGTGGCAAGCGGCTAGAATTTCTTCTTCTGTCGCGTTGGGCCGCGCAAAAGCCACATTTTCCCGGATCGTTCCGTCGAATAGAAAAGTCTCCTGCAATACGACGCCGAGCTGCGTGCGATAGGAATTCAGTTTTACGGTCGAAAGATCCACGCCGTCGACAAGAACGCGCCCGCTCGACGGTACATAAAACGCCGCGATTAGCCCGATAATCGTCGACTTTCCCGCACCCGAAGGACCAACAAGCGCCGTGACCGTTCCCGGTTCCGACCGGAAACTGACGTCGTGCAGAACTTCCTTCCGCGTATCGTAGGCAAAGCTGACGTTTTCCATCTCTACCCGCCCGTTCACGCGATCGAGCTTCACCGTCCGGCCAGGCTCTTCATCTTCCAGCTTCTCGTTCAGAATTTCGCGGGTGCGCTCGAGGCCGGTAATGGCTTCGGTGATTTGCGTGCCGATGGCCACGATTTGAAAGACGGGTGCAACCAGCAGCCCCAGAAAAATGTTGAACGCAAAAAACGTTCCCAGTGTCATCGTGCCCGCAAGAATCTTGTGCGCGCCGAGCTCCATGATGATTGCGCTTACGATGCCCATCAGTCCCGCGGCGGAAAGGCTCATCAGCGAAGTGGCCGTGAGGGTCTTCAGAACATTGTCCAGCAGGCGCTTCACGCCGCCGGCGAAGACCCCTTCTTCACGCTCTTCGGCGTGGTAACCCTTCACCACGCGAACGCCGCTCAGCGATTCGGTGAGCCGTCCGGTGACTTCCGCGTTGATTTTCGGCCGTGCGCGGAAAATCGGCCGAATCGTCGCAAAGGCTTTGTTGATCCCGTACCCGAAGACCAGCAGGATGCCAAACGCGACGCCGGTCATGGTCACGCTGGTATGAATTAAGTAGACGAGCGCGATGACCGCCGTCATCAACCCCCCGACGAATTCCACCAACCCCGTTCCGATCAGATTGCGCACGCCTTCCACGTCGCTCATGATCCGCGAAACGAGCGCGCCGGTCTTGTTGGCATCGTAGAACGAGACCGGGAGCCGTCCGATGTGCGCCTGCACCTGGCGGCGCAATTCGGCGATCATTTTTTGCGCGGACTTGGAGAGCACTTGCGTCAGCGTGAAGGACGTAAGTCCCTGCACGACTGTCGCTGCAAGAACGCCCAGCACGATCGGCGTCAGCAGCTGGATTTGCCGCTTGCCGATGACGTTGTCCACCAGATACTTCGTGGAAGCCGGCAGCACCAATCCCGATAGGCGATTGATGGCCATCAGCAAGAAGCCCAGCGCCAGCAGCCCGCGCCTCGGCTTCATCAGCGCCCAAACGTCGGGAAGATTCTTCCACGCGTTTTTGCGTTTTTCACTTTTGGCTGGTGATTTGGATGCTGACTCGGTGGCCATGATTGGAGAGACGGACTATTCCCCCTGGCTTAGATGCCCGCGGCGGCCATATAACTATATTGCGAAAACGGATCGGAAGGAGCAGTTATCTTCAATCGCCCGCGGTTCCCGCGCGCGGCAGGCTGGCTGTGGCGGGTCGATCGAGGTTCAAGACGCTGGAGATGAACTCGCTGACGGTGATCCCCAGATGGCCCCAGAGTCTCCGCTTCAGGCTGGTGTAATCCTGCGTGCCGCTGAATAGATCGCCCATCAACTGCCGGAACACCGGGCTGCGCCGCAGGAACTGCACCATGCGCGTCGTAACCGCACTACCCAGGAAAGACCCGCGATAGAAACGCCGTACAATGCGCGCCGCGAACTCCAGTTCGGCGCAGAAAGTGGCCTTCACCCAAGCCGGGTACTTCTCCGGGCAGCCTTCGGCGAGCGAACGGCCCAGCAATTCTCCGGACCGAATCGCATAAAAAAGTCCTTCGCCGGTGAGAGGATCCACCCACGCAGCCGCATCTCCGATGAGCGCCCAGTTCTTTCCGATGACGTTTCTTTCGGATAGCGTGCGTTCCCTCGGTGAAGGCAGCACGTGACTGTAGAACTTTGCGCCCTCCGTCTGTATAGCGTGCTTCTCAACGAAGGCTTGCAGATGGCTCCGCAGCTCCGTGCTGGTATGCGACGACATGCTCCCGCATATCCCGACAGAAAGATGATCGCAACGCGGGAACGACCAGATGTAGCCCTCAAAGTGTGGTAGGAATTTAATCGTGATGGAGTCGCTAGTCTGCGGCACGAAGTAACCCTGGGTCATCTCCAGCTCGTCGCGCTGCAATGCCCGCGTCTCCGGGAGCAGTTGATTGCGCGCACCCGCGGCGAGTACCAGAAAATCGGCCTCCTGCCAATCGCCTTCCACGCAATAGCGCGGCTTCGCGGTTGTCGTGTCCACACCCATCACGCGCGAACGCTGCACGTTGCAGCCTGCCTCCCGCGCGCGATCCAGGAGCAAGCCGTTGAGCACCGTCCGCGAATAAATCACGATCGGATGAGGCATGTTGAGCGTGGCGTGGTGCTCTTCGCTGCTGATCAGCTCGACGGAATTCACCAATTTCTTGGGATAGGAATTATCAAGCAGGAATGGAAAGCACTGAATGGCCTTGTGCGTCAGCCCGCCGCCGCAGGGTTTTTCCCACGCCAGGTGCTCGTCAAAAAGATTAACCTTGTGGCCCGCCCGCGCGAGTTGCTCACCACACATCGCGCCGGACGGTCCGCCGCCGACGATCGCTATCTGAGCCATGTTCGTGTCCGTCCCTGGGCGCGGAACCCCCGTCTTGATGTCCTTTTGTGACGGCTCCTAAGGGGATGGGCCATTAGGTGAGGGGAAAGATCACCAGGCAAAACCCGGTCTGCAGTATAACAACGAATAGCGCCGTCGCCGCCGCCGAGCCCGTTTCAGTACGCACTATGTCCATACCCCTCCGCTGTAGCAAATTGAACAGTGCCATATACAGCGCCAGCAGGCCCATCAAAATTTCTCCGTTGTGCAGAATCAATACGCCGGCCATAAGTGCTCCCCAGGAGATGAGCCTTAATGACAAAGCTAGCGCCAGTCTGCGTCCTTTCTTTCCGCCCTCCACAGGCCCGAGTAGCGTTTCTTCTGCCACCAGGTAGGGGAGAAGAACGAGCATCAAGAAAGGGAAGCGCGCCCACTTTGACGCAGTCAGCCACGCTTCGTAAAACGTCAAATCCAACCATGCAGTGGCGAGAAGCAGCAGCACGACTCCGGCAAATCCCCCCACGAGCAAGTGGCGAGGGAATCTCGAGAGTGCAAAACGCAGAGAATTCCAGTGCATCGCAACCAGCACAGCCCCTAGGAGAAGCAGGAAGCTGGCAAGATAGTCGCCTTCAAAAAGTCCAATCACCTTCAGAGGAATCCAGAATCGCAAGAGAACCACGATCAGGAGCGAGCCCGCGGCAAATTCCAGAAAAAGTCGTGGCACGCCAATTGCCGCGCCCGTCGCCGCGATTTCCTCGCTCCTGTTCTTCCCGCAGACTTCCCGGAGAAATGGTCCTGCAATCAGCAGGATCCCCACGAAACCTCCCAGTGCCCCCATGAGCATGCGGTGAGAGGGCAATGCTGCAGTCGTGGGTAAGTTCAGGATGTGCGCCGACCATTCCTGCGAAGCTCGCATGGTGGCACGGTTGAAGAGAATGCCGACGTGCGATGCGCCAGGAATCTCCAAGTACTTCACGGTCCCGTCGTTTCGCGACGCAACCAGGTCAGCGGCATTGCCGCGCATCGACTCCAATTCCAGCGAACCCATGATCACCAGAGAATGAGGCGGCAGAGCCGGGGGATCGCTGAAAACCAGCTTTTCCGGCGTCACTCCATGTGCGGCCCGCATCGGCGCGATCGAAATGGCGATCAAGCCCGCGACTGCAACACGGGATGCAATCCGCTCGGCGATGGCGCCGCCCATCGAATGCCCAGCGAGAATCGTGCGATCGGCATTGATCACCCCGCGCGCCAGCAGTTCGCGGAGAAGTGCCTCTCCGCACTGTTCCGCGCGCGCCGGCGAAAACGGCCCCGGCGTGCGCCCGTGTCCCGGCAAATCCGGAACATAGACGCGAAGGCCCTGTTCGGCAAAACCCCGCGCGAGGTACGACATGATTTTCTTGTTCGCGGAAATTCCGTGGAAAAGCAAAACCGATCCCTGCGCGCCTCCCTCTTGCTTTACCACGATCGTGGTTTCCAGTCGGCAGCCCCCGGCATCGATGAGAAATGTCCGCTCGCGATAGGGCGTGGGCAGGGCAAGCCAGAATCCTGCGACGCAGAGCAAAACTCCCGCAATGGCACGAACCAAATTACGTGACGTCCTCGTGAGCCGCCGGCCTGCGGGCGCCGGACCTCCCGCGCGTGATAAACTACTCTTTCGACGAATATCACTTTGGTTTTTCTCGGCCCGCATGGAGACCCTTTGAACCCGGCAGTCCTGACACTCGAGGAAGCGATTCTGCGGTTTGGCCGCCAGAAACGCAACGGCCGCATCGTCGTCTTCACGAACGGCTGCTTTGATCTGCTTCATCCGGGCCACATTCGCAGTCTGGAGTTGGCGCGTGAGCTGGGAGATGTGCTTATCATCGGGCTGAATAGCGATGCCAGCGTGCGTCAATTGAAGGGCGAAGGCCGCCCGGTTATCTCTGAACTCGAGCGCGCGGAAATTCTCGCGGCTTTGGAATGTGTGGATGCCGTAGTGATCTTCGATGATTTGACGCCCCGCAAAGTGATCGCCGGTTTGCTCCCGGATGTCCTGGTGAAGGGTGGCGATTGGCCCGGCGACCAAATTGTTGGCCGCAAGGAAGTGGAAGCTGCTGGCGGGCGCGTCCTCTCCATTCCCGTCGTTCCCGGCTATTCGACAACGGCCATTCTGCGGAACATACGCGAAGGGGCGCACACCTCTCGCGCGGAATCCTGATCGACCACGCATGATACTTCCCGCCGTCCGCGAGAGATTAGAGGCCGTCCTTCGCCATGCTGCGATGGAGGGCGCGCTGGCCGCTTTGCGCTCCGGCGCGAGCCATATTTCCGTCACCGGCCTGCACGATGTCGCGAAAGCTCTCGTTGCGTCCTACTTGACGCGCGAGTTGCGCCGTCCGGCATTTTTTGTGACGGATTCCAATCGCCGCGCCGAAGCTTTCGCGGAAACCCTGCGATTCTTCAGCGGTATTTTTCCAGGAACGCCGGGCGGCGTCGCCACCCTCCCTGCGTTCGACAGACTTCCCTGGGAATCGCAAAGCCCGCACGCGGACATTCTCGAACGGCGCGCGGCCACGCTCTTTCGCGTCGCGGATGGACAGATTTCCCTGGTGATCGCCCCTATTGCCGCGGCGCTTTGGCGCTATCAGGATCCGGCCGCGTACCTCTATCTCACCCGGACGTTGGCAAAGGACACCGAGATTCCCCACGAAGAATTGATTACCCATCTGGGTTCCGTGGGCTACACGCGAACCGAAATGGTGGAGCTGCCCGGGCAATTCGCCGTCCGCGGCGGCATCATCGATGTCTTCTCCCCGGAAGCCGCTCGTCCTGTGCGTATTGAGCTGCTCGGCGACAGTGTTGAATCGGTGCGCGAATTCGACCCACGCACGCAGCGGTCGATTGCGCCTGTAGTGCGCACGACGCTCCTACCTTTGACGGAGTGGTCCGTGCCGGCGCCGGAAAAAACGGATCCAAACGCTGCCGCTTGGGAGACGCCTTCGTTCTTCGGCCCCACCAGCGAACCGGGGACGAGCACGCTCTTCGAGCTGGCAGAAAGTTCCCTGCGACCGATCGTGTTCCTAGATGAGCCGCAAACTTTGCGTGAAGCCGCGGCGAAACATCTCGCCGCCGCGACGGAAAATTACGAGCGTCACGGGCGCGCCAACTCCCCCGCCGCCTCGCATTACTTCTGGTCCGAAGAGGAGTTTGCAGCGGCGCTGGAAAAAACTTCGCAAATTCAAATCGAACAGCTCGGGCTGACAATCGGTTCCATCCGGCAATTTGAACTTTCCTCGCGGCCCAGCTCACGTTTTCATGGTGATGTAGTTGCTTGCATGGGCGACGTCAAGTCCCAGCTCGCTTCCGGCGGAACGGTTTTCCTGACGGCCGCCAGCACCGGAGAGATCGAACGCTTTGCGGACATCTGCCGCGAGTATGAAGTGCCCTATGTGCTGGGCGAGTCGGAAGATGCCGCCGCCGGCTTCACCGCCGAGGGCGCGCACGAATCCGCGGCGATGCTGCTGATCCGCGCGCCTTTTGCCGAAGGCGTCGCGTTTCCCGGCGCTCGGCTTACTCTTTTCGGCCACGCCGATCTTTTCGACGTCACGCCCACCGTCGAGCGCCCCAGCCGCAAAATTCGCACTTCCGGTTTCTTCGGCGATTTTGCCGAACTGAAGCCCGGCGACTATGTGGTCCATGTGGATCACGGCATCGGCCAGTTTGAGGGGCTTCGCCAGATCGCATCCGACGGGCATCGCAGTGAGTTCATGCTGCTGAAGTATGCCGACGATGCGCGTCTCTACGTTCCCCTGGAACGTATGGACCTGGTGCAGAGTTACCGCGTGCTCGAGGGCACGCATCCGCCGCTGGACAAACTCGGCGGCACCGTCTGGAACGCTCGCAAAACGCGCGCGCGCAAATCCGTCGAAGACATGGCCGACCAGCTTCTCGCGCTTTACGCGCAGCGCAGAACCACCACGGGCTTTGCATTTTCTCCGGACGGCAATTTCCAGCGCGAATTCGAGGATGCTTTTGAATTCGAGGAAACCACCGATCAGGTCACCGCCATCGGCGACATCAAGCGCGACATGGAACGCGCCGAGCCCATGGACCGCCTGCTTTGCGGCGACGTCGGCTACGGCAAAACAGAAGTCGCCATGCGCGCGGCGTTCAAGACCGTCGTGGACAACAAGCAGGTTGCCGTTCTCGCGCCGACCACTGTGCTCACCTTCCAGCATTTCGAAACGTTCAAGAAAAGATTCGCCGCTTTCCCCGCGCGCATCGAAATGCTCAGCCGCTTCCGCAGCGCTGCGGAGCAGAAAAAAATTCTCGCGGATTTGGAAGCGGGCAAGGTGGACGTGGTCATCGGCACGCATCGTCTGCTCTCGAAGGACGTGAAATTCGCCGACCTCGGCCTTCTCGTGGTCGATGAAGAGCAGCGCTTCGGCGTCGCCCACAAAGAGCGCCTCAAGGAAATGCGAAAAAACGTGGACGCCCTCGCGCTCTCCGCCACGCCCATTCCACGCACCTTGCACATGTCGCTTGTTGGCCTTCGCGACATGTCCGTTATCGAAACGCCTCCGCGCGACCGACTGGCCATTCAAACCGTCGTCGCCCCCTTTCAGGAAGAGTTGGTGCAGAGTGCCATCGAAACCGAACTTGCTCGCGACGGCCAGGTCTTCTTCATTCACAATCGCGTCGAATCGATTTATTCGCTCGGAGCCATGGTGGCGAAGCTGGTGCCCAAGGCACGCGTCGTGGTGGCCCACGGCCAAATGGCCGAAAAAGAACTCGAAAGCGTGATGTTGAAATTCATTCGCGATGAAGCGGATGTGCTAGTCGCGACCACCATCGTCGAGAACGGTCTGGACATCCCCCGCGCCAACACGATTTTGATCAACCGCGCCGACCGCCTGGGGCTCGCCGAGCTCTATCAATTGCGCGGCCGCGTCGGTCGTTCCGCCCAGCGCGCCTACGCCTATCTCCTCGTCCCGCCGGACGCCTCGCTCTCCGACATCGCCCGCAAACGCCTCGCCGCCATGAAGGAGTTCAGCGAACTGGGCGCCGGATTCCGCATCGCCGCGCTCGACCTTGAGCTGCGCGGCGCTGGCAACATGCTCGGCCGCCAGCAGCACGGACATATCGAAGCCATCGGCTTCGATATGTATTGCCAGATGCTGGAGCGCGCCGTTTCCAAGCTAAAGGGCGAAGAAGTCGCCCCGGACCTGCGCACCACGCTCAGCCTGGGCTTTGACGTGCGCATCCCGCAGGACTACATCCCTAGCGAAAATCTCCGCCTGCGCACCTATAAACGCATCTCCTCGATCGCCTCCGAAGCAGACAAGCAGGACGTCCGCAAGGAGCTCGAAGACCGCTTCGGAAAACCGCCTTCCTCCGTGGAAAACCTTTTGGAGTACGCCGCCCTCAAATCCATATGTGAGCGGCTGCGAATCTCCGCCGTGGAACGCCAGGGGACCCGCATCGCGGTCAGGTTCCATCCCGAGACAACCCTGGACCCGGCCAAACTGGTCTCCGTGGTACGCTCTCGTACGGGCATCAAACTCGACCCCAGCGGCGTACTCTGGATGGAGGTCAAACGGGGTGAATCCATCCCCGCTGCGTTGAGAAACGTATTGCTCGGCCTTCAGGGGCAGGGCTAGACTTTAGAGGTGAGGGAATTGATGCGAAAACTTGTTGTCATCGTGGCACTCTTTGCCGCCCTGCCGCTCGCGGCACAGGATCAGCCGCAAGGTTCTCAGCCGAAACCGGCGGCCGGGCCCACTCTTGAGAAGCCGGGGATGGCGGCGCCCGACGCAAACTCCGAAAAGCCCGCGAAACCCGCCGTTCCGAAAGCGGCTAATCTGGATAGCGGCAAGACCGTCGAAGAGATTATTGCGCGCGTCAACAATGAAATCATCACCCGCTCGGAGTACGACAAAGCGCGCCAGGCTGCTGAAGAGGAAGCCAAATCGGAATGCCAGAATCGCTGCACCCCGGAGCAGTTGCAGATCGCCATCGAGGATCGCCAGAAAAACACTCTGCGCGACCTTGTCGACCAGTCCCTCCTGGTGCAGCGCGCCAAGGACATGGGCGTGAGCGTCGAGCCGGAGCTCATTAAAAGACTCGATGCCATCCGTACCGAAAACAAGCTCGCCAGCATGGAGGAGCTTGAAAAGGCCGTTTCCGGGCAGGGAATGAACTGGGAAGATTTCAAAAGCAACATTCGCAGCACTCTGCAGACGCAGCGCGTGATCAGCAGCGAGGTCGGTTCGCACATCACCATCAGCGATGAGGAAGTGACGAAGTATTACGAAGCGCACAAGACCGAATTCGTGCGCCCGGAGCAGGTGGCGCTGCGGGAGATCGTGGTTAGCACCGAAGGAAAGAAGCCGGAAGATCTCCCGGACCTGAAGAAAAAGGCGGAGACCGCCCTCAAGCGCGTCCAGGACGGCGAGGACTTTGGCGCAATCGCCAAGCGGCTTTCCGATGGCAGCACCAAGAGCCAGGGCGGCTTCCTCGGCATCTACAAGCGCGGAGAACTTTCCAAGGAACTCGAGGACAAGGTCTTCAAGATGAAGCGCAACGAGCTGACCGAAGTCATGGAAACCAAGCAAGGTTTCCTGGTCCTGCAGGTCCTGGAGCACTACGACGAAGGCGAACAATCGCTCGCGAAAGTCAAAAATGAAATCATGGACAAGCTCTACAGCGGGCGCATGGAACCCGCGATGCGCGAATATCTCAAGACCCTGCGCGAGCAGAGTTACGTGGTGATTAAGCCCGGTTTTCAGGACATCGCCGGCGGCGGAGGCTCCGAGATTCAGGAAGTAAGCGCGACGCCGGAAGTCAGCAAGCAGAAGAAGGCCCGTAAGAAATTCCTCTTGTTCGGAAAGAAGTCGGAATCGGGAACATGAAGTCGCCCTTCGTCACTGATCTAAACTCCGAACAGAGCATCACTACTTTTTTCCTCGTTCACGAAAAAGAGATTCGCAACACCCGCGAGGGCAAGCCCTACTTGCGCCTCGAGCTCGGCGATCGCAGCGGCACCATCGAAGCTCGTATGTGGGATCAATTCGACGTCGCGGCGAAGGACATCGGCCGCGACGATTTCGTCAAGGTAAACGCGCGCGTCGAGATTTACCGCAACAAGCCGCAGCTCTCTTTGCAGCAGCTTCGGCTCGCGAAACCCGAGGAGGTCGACCTGGCTGACTTTCTTCCCCACACCAAAGAAGACGTCGGCAAGCTCTACGCCCAGCTTTTGGAATATGCGGGCTCGATCGCGAATCCCTGGCTGAAAGAGCTCACGACCTCCATCATTTCTGACCCCGCCATCGCCACGAAATACAAACGCGCTCCCGCGGCGAAAGTGATGCACCACGCTTATCTCGGCGGCCTGCTCGAGCACGTCATCGGCTTGTGCGGCCTCGCGAGGCAAATCGCTGTCCACTACCCGGAGCTCGACGTTGATTTGCTGCTGACGGCCGCGATTTTGCACGACGTCGGTAAGCTCGACGAACTTTGCTACGAGCGCGCCGTCGGCTACACCATCGAAGGCCAGCTCCTCGGCCACATCATGATGGAATTCGAAACTGTCTCCAAAGCCATGGACGCCATCGAGGGTTTCCCGCCCAACTTGAAAACCGTCGTCCAGCATCTCCTCATCAGCCATCACGGCCAATACGAATTTGGCTCGCCAAAGCTCCCCATGATCCGCGAAGCCATGGCCTTCCACTACATGGACGACCTCGATTCCAAGCTCGCCGCCGTCCGCGCCGCCCTCGCCGTCGATTCCGGCGACCCTGAGTGGTCCGCCTACAGCGGCGCCCTCGGCCGCAAATTCCTCCGCCTCGACGCCTTCCTAAAAGAAAAGGAATCCACCGCCAAGAAATCCGCGTAGCACCGCCTCCTTAAACGTCAACGTGCTTTTGACCTCTATTTTGGGTAAGCTACACCGTGCAGTACATCACCATTGGTTTGCCTGAAGAACTTACCGAGGCGCTCGCTTGTTCCGGCGGTGAATTTTCCTGCGCTGTTTGTGGACAACTTACGCCCAAGTTCAGCTCGAATACTTGCCTCACGAAAGGAGTGTGTTATGCCCAAAAAGATCGATCCGCTCAATAAAAAGCTCTACGGTTCCGTAACGGCAATGCTGACGGTGACCGACGTGAAAGCGGCAGCCGACTTCTACCAAAAGGCATTCGGCTTTGCCAAACGCGGGATCATGAATGGTCCAGACGGCAAGGCGATCCACGCCGAGCTGACACTCCGCGGCACGACATTAATGTTAGGGCCGGAAATGGCGCAGATGGGTTCGCGCAGTGCGAAAACCATCGGCGCCTCCCCGACGAGCTTGTATCTGCTGACCGAGAAGGTAGACAAGACGGTTGCCAAGGCCGTAAAGCTCGGCGCCGTTCTCAAGGGACCCGTGATGGATATGTTTTGGGGCGACCGCTGCGGGGCCATTGTCGATCCCGAGGGTTATATTTGGATGGTCGCTACCCACATGGCAGAACTCACACCTAAGGAAATGCAACGGAAGATGAAGGAACAAATCGCCAGCCAACAGGCGGCCCGTGCTGCGAGTGCCGACTGAGGAACTTTTCTACGTACTCGCCCGAGAAGTCATGTTGTTGTGTTGGTTTCGGCGGTGTTCGGTTCCCCATAATCTGCTCTCAAATTCGCGTGACTTTGTTCTAGCCAGGAGTGCTTACTCCCTGCTTGAGCATTTCAATGGCTTTCTCTAATCTCTTCAATCGTGTTTCTTCCTTCTTGGCTTCGGTAATCCAGCGGCAGTACTCCTTGCGGTGGGTGTAACTCAGTTTCTTGAAAACGGGAAGCAGGCCTTCTTTCTTCATCAAGTTTTCAATTTGGGCAGGCACTTCGACGGTTCTTAC
>Ga0137394_10000673_pt1 | contig 23808 bp, 23 predicted proteins | sample czobulk116metaG_FD_108278 | JGI IMG/M metagenome (GOLD analysis project Ga0137394, IMG submission 108278) | Vadose zone soil microbial communities from Angelo Coast Range Reserve, California, USA - czobulk1.16 metaG | ecosystem: Environmental > Terrestrial > Soil > Vadose zone | place: USA...
CGGTTTCCGTCTCTTCCTTGAAGGTCGTCTCGAGCACGCCCGCGCGCGTGCAGCCCACGCCCTTTCCGTAGGCCAGCCCGAGATCGCGCGCCCGGCCGGACACGTCCTGGTACACGGCCAGCAGCGCCGGCACGCCCGGGCCCTGGGTGAAGAGGTCGCGCATCACGTGGCCCGGCGCCTTGGGCGCGATCATGGTGACGTCGACGTCCGGCGGCGGGACGACCTGGTTGAAGTGGATGTTGAAGCCGTGCGCGAACATGAGCATCTTCCCCTTGCCGAGGCCGCCCCTGATCTCGCTCTCGAACACCTGACGCTGGCTCTGGTCGGGGAGCAGGATCATGATCACGTCGGCCATCTGCGCCGCCTCGTTCACGGTCGCGACCCGGAGGCCTTCCTTCTCGGCCTTCGCCCAGCTCTTCGAGCCCTTGTAGAGCCCGACGACGACGTCCTGGCCCGAGTCCTTGAGGTTCAGCGCGTGGGCGTGTCCCTGGCTGCCGTAGCCGATGATCGCGATCTTCCGGCCCTTGAGCAGGCCGAGGTCGGCGTCCTGGTCGTAGTAGATCTTCGCGGGCATCGCGTGTCCTTTCCTCGGTGAGTGTTAGTCGGCGAAGCCGACCACCTTGGGGTCGTCCGTGACGCGCGGCTTTCGCGGAGGCTCGACGCGCCGCACGCGCGTCTTGGGGCCGCGCGCGATCACGACCTTGCCCGTGCGGACCAGCTCCTGGATCCCCATCGGCCGCAGCAGCTCGATCAGTGCCTCGAGCTTGCCCTCGTCCCCGGTCGCCTCCAGGACGAACGAGACCGGCGTGACGTCGACCACCCTCGCCCGGAAGATATCGGCGGTCCGGAGGATCTCCGCCCGGTTCGACGGCTCGGCGTTCACGCGGATCAGGACCAGCTCGCGCTCGACGTGGCTCTCGTCGGTCAGGTCGGTCACCTTGATCACGTCGATGAGCTTGTGCAGCTGTTTCGTCACCTGCTCGATGACGAACTCGTCGCCGCGCACGACGAGCGTCATCCGGGAGACGGACGGGTCGAGCGTCTCGCCGACCGACATGCTCTCGATGTTGTAGCCGCGCGCCGAGAAGAGGCCGGCGACCCGCGAGAGGACGCCGAACTTGTTCTCCACCAGGACCGCGATCGTGTGCTTGCGAGGCTCGCTGCCGTTTTGCATCTAGAACCCCGTCTGAGACTTCGCGGCCTTGTCCCGCACTTCGCGGGTCGGCAGCGCGAGGATCATGTCGGTGTTGGCGCCGCCGGCCGGCACCATCGGGAACACGCACTCGTCCTTGTCCACGCACACGTCGAGGATGACCGGCGCGGGCGTGCTGATCATCTTCTCGATCGCCGGGACCAGCTCGCTCGGCTTCGTCACACGGAGCCCGACGCAGCCGTAGGCCTCGGCCAGGCGCACCCAGTCCGGGACGCCCGGCAGGTCGATCGCGCAGTAGCGCTCCTTGTAGATGATCCGCTGCCACTGGCGCACCATGCCGTGGCCGCTGTTGTTGATGATCACCGTCTTGACCGGCAGCCCCTCCGTGAAGCAGGTGGCGAGCTCCTGGCTGTTCATCTGGAACGACCCGTCACCGTCGATGTTGATCACGAGCTTGCCCGGGTGCGCGGCCTGGACGCCCATCGCGGTGGGCAGCCCGTAGCCCATGGTGCCGAGGCCGCCGGAGGTGCACCACATGCGCGGGTGCTTGAACTTGTAGTACTGCGCGGCCCACATCTGATGCTGGCCGACGCCCGTGACGATGAAGGCCTCGCCGTTGGTCGCGTTGGAGATCTCCTGGACCACGTACTGGGGCTTGACGACGTCGTCGCTCCACTCGTAGCGGAAGGGGAACTCCCGCTTCCACTGCGCGATCTGCGCGGCCCACTGGCGCCGCCCCTCGCGGACTGCGGGCGCCGGCTCCTCCCGGAGCTCCTCGCGGAGCGCCTCCACCAGCTTCACGAGCACCCGGCGGCAGTCGCCGACGATCGGCACGCCGACCTGGATGTTCTTGGAGATCGACGACGGGTCGATGTCGATGTGGACGATCTCGGCGTTCGGGGCGAACGCGTCGACGCGGCCGGTCACCCGGTCGTCGAAGCGCGCGCCCACGGCGACGAGGACGTCCGAGTGATGGACCGCCATGTTCGCGTAGTAGCTCCCGTGCATGCCGAGCATGTCGAGCGAGAGCGGGTGCTCCATCGGGAACGAGCCCAGCCCCATGAGGGTCTGCGTCACCGGGAGCTGCGCGAGCTCGGCCAGCTCCCGAAGCTCCGGGCTCGCGTCGGCCGAGATGACCCCGCCGCCGACGTAGAGGACCGGCTTCTTGGCGCGCGCCAGGAGCTTGGCCGCCCGCTTGATCTGGCCGGGATGGCCCTCGTAGTTCGGGTTGTACGAGCGCATCTGGACCTGGTCGGGCCAGATGAGCTCCCACTCCTTGACGAGGATGTCCTTGGGCAGGTCGACGTGGACCGGGCCCGGCCGCCCGGTCGACGCGATGTGGAAGGCTTCGCGGATGATCGGGCCGAGGTCGTTGCCGTCCTTCACGAGGAAGTTGTGCTTCGTGCACGACCGCGTGATCCCGACGTTGTCCGCCTCCTGGAACGCGTCGTTGCCGATGAGGTGCGTGGGCACCTGTCCGGTGAAGGCGACGATCGGGATGGAGTCCATCATCGCGTCCTGCAGCGCCGTCACCAGATTGGTCGCGGCGGGGCCCGAGGTCACGAGACACACGCCCACCCGGCCCGACGTCCGCGCGTAGCCCTCGGCCGCGTGGCCCGCCGCCGCCTCCTGGCGCACGAGGATGTGCCGCAGACCCTGGAAGTCGTACAGGGCGTCGTAGATGGGCAGCACCGCGCCGCCGGGCAGGCCGAAGATCAGGTCGACTCCCTGGCGCTTCAGGCATTCGAGAAGGATTCGCGCCCCGGGCATTCTCACTTCGCGTTCCTCCTAGAGCAGTCCGGCCGTCGCCAGGACTTCCTTGATGTCTTCGATGCCGTCGCCGTCGGGCGTCCCGAGCGGCGCGCGGCACGGGCCGCCGTAGAACCCCTGCAGGTCGAGCGCCGCCTTGAGCCCGCCGATCCCGTATCGCCCGGCGATGCCGCGGTCCGCGACCATCATTCGCCTCGCGATCTCGCGCGCCTCGTCCCACCGTCCGCCCCCGGCGAGGGCGTAGACGTCGCAGAACTCGCGGGCCGCGATCAGGCCGAGGGCGAGGATGCCGCCGGCCGCGCCGATCGCCAGCGAGGGCAGCAGCGCGGACGCGGCGCCGACCAGCACGTGGAAGGTCTTGGGCGTCTGGTCGATGATCTGGGCCGCCTGCGGGATGTTTCCGGACGAATCCTTGATCCCGCAGACGTTGGGGTGGCTGGCGATCCTCGCGACCGTGTCGGGCTCGAGGTTGATCCCGGTGTTGAGGGGGAAGTTGTAGAGCAGGATCGGGATGGGCGACGCCTCGGCGACCGCGACGTAGTGACGGACCTGCGCCGCCGCCTGCCCGAAGGCCCGGGTGAAGTAGTGCGGCGTGATCACGATCGCGGCGTCGGCGCCGATCTCGGCGGCCCGCCGGGTCTGGCGGATCGTGTTCAGCGTCGAATCGGTCCCGGTTCCGGCCAGGAAGAGCTTGTCGCGCGGGATCGCCTCGCGCGCCGAGACCAGGATTCGGTCGCGCTCGGCCTCGTTCAGCATCGGGAACTCGCCGGTGGAGCCGAGGACGACGTAGCCGGCCAGCGGCGCTCCGTTCCACTTCTGGAGGTTCGCGGCGAGGCGGGCCGGCGCCACGTCGTCGCCCGAGAACGGCGTCGTGACCGGGATGAAGACCCCGTCGAAGCTAGACACGGTAGTCTCCGCCGCCGCCCACCTGGCGCTCCTTGATCCGCGCCTGCGCGGCCGCGAGCCGGGCGCCGGGAATCAGATAAGGCGAGCACGACACGTAGCTCATCTTCACGCGGTGACAGAACTCGACGGACGAGGCCTCGCCGCCGTGCTCGCCGCAGATCCCGATCTTCATGTTCGGCCGGCGGCTCCGCCCCCGCTCGATACCGATCTTGATCAGCTCGCCCATGCCCTCCTGATCCAGGACCGAGAACGGATCGTGCGGCACCAGGCCCATGTCCAGGTACTTCGGCAGAAACTTCGCGACGTCGTCCCGACTGTAGCCGTAGGTCAGCTGGGTGAGGTCGTTGGTCCCGAACGAGAAGAACTCGGCGTACTCGGCGATCTGGGCCGCGATCAGCGCCGCCCGGGGCACCTCGATCATCGTCCCGATCAGGTACGGCACGGCGACGCCCGTCTCCGCGATGACGCCGTCGGCGACCCGCTTGGTCTGCTCGAAGGTCTCCTTCATCTCGCCGACGGTCCCGGTGAGCGGGATCATGATCTCGGGCTCGGCGTGGACGCCTTGCTCGGCGACCGTGCACGCGGCCTCCATGATGGCGCGCACCTGCATGCCGTAGATCTCCGGATGCGTGATCCCGAGACGGCAGCCGCGGTGGCCGAGCATGGGGTTGGCCTCTCGCAGCTTCTCGACGTTGGCGATGAGCGTCTCGAGGCGCGCCTGCTCTTCGGGATTGATGCCGAGCGCCTCCAGGCGGCTCCGCGTCTCGATGAGCTCCTTGTACTCCTTGTGGTTGGGCAGGAACTCGTGGAGGGGCGGATCGAGCAGGCGGATCGTCACCGGGAGACCGTTCATCGCCCGGAAAATGCCCATGAAGTCGTCCCGCTGGAACGGTCGGAGCTTCTCGAGCGCGACGCGGCGCGTCGCCTGGTCACCCGCCATGATCATTTCGCGGACGATCGGAATTCGCTCGGGCGCGAAGAACATGTGCTCGGTGCGCACGAGCCCGATGCCCTCGGCCCCGAACTCGCGCGCGCGCTGGGCGTCGGCGGGCGTATCGGCGTTGGCCCGCACGCCGAGACCCTCCTTGCGATAGCGATCGGCCCAGGACAGGAGCTCTTGGACCTCGTCGCCCAGCTCCCCTTCGACGGTCTTCACGGTGTCGAGAAGGACCTCGCCGCTTCCGCCGTCGACGGAGATCCAGTCGCCCTCGCGGACGATGCGACCGCCGACCTCGAACACGCGGCGATGCTCGTCCACGACGATCTCCCCGGCGCCGACCACACAGGCCTTGCCCATCCCGACGGCGACCACCGCCGCGTGCGACGTCCGGCCGCCTCGCGAGGTGACGATGCCCTCGGCGGCGTACATGCCCGCCACGTCCTCGGGCGAGGTCTCGGCGCGAACGAGGATGACCTTCTCGTTCGCGTGCGCCCACTCCACCGCGCGATCCGCGTCGAAGACCGCCTTGCCGACCGCCGCGCCCGGCGCGGCGGGCAGGCCCCGGGCCAGCAGCCGCCCCTTGTTGATCGCCGCGGCCTTGTCCCGGTCGTCGAAGACGGGCCGGATGGCCTCGTTCACCTCCTGCGGCCGGACGCGGAGCAAGGCGGTGTGCTGGTCGATCACGTGCTCGTTCACGAGATCGCGGGCCACCTTCACGGCGGCGCGCGCGGAGCGCTTACCGGAGCGCGTCTGCAGGAGGTAGAGGGTGCCGTCTTGCACGGTGAACTCGATGTCCTGCATGTCCTTGTAATGCCGCTCCAGGCGCCCGGCGATCTCGAGGACCTCGTCGTAGATCGTCGGCATCCGCTGGCGCAAGGCCTCGATCGGCAGCGGCGTTCGGATTCCGGCGACGACGTCCTCCCCCTGGGCGTTGGGCAGGAACTCGGCGTAGAATCGCGGCTCACCGGTCCGCGGATCGCGGGTGAAGCCGACGCCCGTCCCGGAGGTCTCGCCGAGGTTCCCGAACACCATGGCCATCACGGTCACCGCGGTGCCCCATTCCTCGGGAACGTTGTGGATGCGGCGGTACTCCGCGGCCTTCTTCGCGAACCAGGAATCGAAGACGGCGTTGATGGCCAGCCGCAGCTGCTCCCGCACGTCCTCCGGGAAGGCGCGCCCCGTCCGCTCGCTGACGATGTTCTTGAAGGCATCGGTGAGCTTTCGCAGCTCGGCCGCGGGGACCTCGGGATCGGTCTTGACACCGAGGCGCGTCTTCGCCGCGTCGAGCTCGGCGTCGAAGACCTCCCGCCGCACTCCGAGGACGACGTTCGCGAACATCATGACGAAGCGCCGATAGCAGTCCCACGCGAACCGCTCGTTGCGCGTGCGGGCCGCCAGCCCCTCGACCGTCGCGTCGTTCAAGCCGAGATTGAGGATCGTCTCCATCATCCCCGGCATCGACACGCGGGCGCCCGATCGGACGGAAACCAGGAGAGGGCGTTTGGGATCGCCGAAGCCCGCATCCGCGGCGCCCTCGAGTCTCTCGAGGTTCTCGAGCGCCTGGTCCCACAGCTCCTCGGGCCACTCGTGCCCGGACCGGTTGTAGTGAGCCCAGGCCTGCGTCGTGACCGTGAATCCGGGCGGGACCGGAATTCCGAGGTTGGTCATCTCCGCCAGCTCGCACCCCTTGCCGCCGAGCAGATTCCGCATGAGGGAGGAGCCCTCGGCGTGACCACCACCGAAGAAGTAGACGTATTTCGTCATGGGCGCCGGTCTCCCTCCTCGATGACCAAAAAAGCCTTATGATAGTAGTGGATGCCGAGCATCGGTGTCAATTATTCTACCGCTCGTCACCACCACCGCGCCCGCACTCATTTCCCCTCCCCGGCGTTTCCGGAAGCCCGACCTCTACAAACGCGAAAGGCCACGGGTCTTCCAACCCGTGGCCTTCGAGGTCTGCATCGCCACGGGCTTCGTCCCCGCCCGTGGCATCCGATGTCGCTACGTCGCGGATGCTCCGGGCAGGGGCAGCAGCCCCAGCAGAATCAGACCCAGCAGCGGTACCCGCGGCGTCGTCTCGAGCACGGTGCGGAGTATACGGACTCGCCCCGGATTGGTCAAGCGCCCGAGCGCCGGCCGCCCTCCGGGCGCTCGGGCGCGGTGCCGAGCACGAGGGCGTCCACCGCGACGAGGTGGTCGAGCATGGCCTGGCGCGCCGCGCTCGCATTGCGTCTCGCGATGGCCTGCAGGATCCGGCGATGGTCCTGGTGCGAGCGCGTGGGCCGGCCCGGCGTGTTGAGGGATTCCTCCCGGCTCTGGGTCAGCAGGTCCATGATCGCGTGCGCGATCCGAGTGATCGCGCGATTGTGGGCGGCGATGCCGATGGCGGTGTGAAAGGCGGCATCCTGAGCGAGGCCGGTCCTCCCGGCGGCGACCTCCCGCGCCTGGTCTTCGAGGATCCGTTCCATCTCCTGGACCTCTTCCGGCGTCGCGCGGCTCGCCGCGAGCGCCGCGATGGCCGGCTCGAGCACCCGCCGGGCCTCGAAGAGCTCCCCGATCGCCTCACGCTGCGAGGTCATCACGAGGGCCAAGGGGGCGACCAGCGCGTCGATCGACACCTGGCGCACGAACGTGCCCTCGCCCGGCCGGATCTCGATGAGCCCCAGGCTTTCGAGCGCCCGCAGCGCTTCGCGCACGGAGGTCCGGCTGACGACGAACTTCTCGGCGAGATCCCGCTCGGGCGGCAGCCGATCGCCGCTCTTGAGGCGACCTTCCGCGATCAGCTGCTTGACCTGGCGGACGATCTCCTCGTAAATCCGCGTCGACTTGATCGGCCCAAGCTCGATGGCGGGGTCCGCCGGCTCCCCTGCCGCTTTCCGGCGTCCGGGCACGCTCATCGCGACCTCAGAGGTTTTCTGGGACGTGGACGTGACGGCGGCGCCGACCCAACCACCAGCCGAGCCCCGTGAGCACGCCCCCGATGGCGATCGGCACCGGATAGTGGAGTGGCGCGGCGTAGTCGCCGAGCCATCGGGTAACGGCCGGGTCGTCCAGCATCATCTCGCCCGCGACATAGCCAAGTATGCCCCCGCCGAGCCAGACGATCCACGCGTAGCGATTCATGAGATGCGCGAGGATGCCGGCGCCCCAGACGACGATCGGCAGCGAGAGCCCGATCCCGAACATGACGAGCACGAGATCGCCATGCGCCGTGGCGGCGATCGCGAGCACGTTGTCGAGGCTCATCGTGATGTCCGCCACGATGATGAGCCAGACGGCTTCCCAAAGGGAGGTTCCGTGCCGAATGTCACTCCCGCCGCCCGTCTCCGGCCGGACGAGCCTGACGGCGATCCAGACGAGGAGCAGCCCGCCGACGAGCTGGAGAAACGAAATCTTGAGGAGCAAGCTGATGACCGCGACGAAGATCAATCGCAGCACGACCGCCCCCACCGCGCCCCAGATCTGACCCAGCAGACGCTTTCGCTTGGGCAGGGCGCGCACCGCGAGGGCGATGACCAGGGCATTGTCGCCGGACAGGAGGAGATTGAGCGCGCCGATGCCGAACAGGCGGATCCAGAATTCCGGGTCGGTGAAGATCGCCATCAGGGTCGCGTCGGCGAGGCGGCCGGCCCTGGTCCCGGTGCGCCGCGCAGGCGGCGCCACCACGGCGTGAGGACCGGCAGCACGAAGAAGAAGATCGCGACCGCCGTGATCGCGCCGGCGATCGGGCGAGTCACGAAGATCGCGAGCGAGCCCTGCGACATGATCAGGCTCTGGCGGAGCGCGTTTTCGGCGAGATCGCCGAGGACCAGGGCCAGGACCAGCGGGGCGAGCGGATAGTCGAGCTTCTTGAAGACGTAGCCGACGACGCCGAAGATCAGCATGTACCAGATGTCGATCATGCTGTTGTGCACGGCGTACGAGCCGATCGCGCACACGACGACGATCAGCGGCGTGAGGATCGCGAAAGGAACGCGGAGGATCGCGGCGAAGAAGGGCACGAACGCCAGGACCATCAGGACGCCGATGAAGTTGCCGGTGTACATGCTGGCGATGAGCCCCCAGACGAAATCGGGCTTCTCCGTGAACAGGAGCGGGCCCGGCTGGAGGCCCCAGATGATCAAGCCGCCGAGCATGACCGCCGCCGTCGGCGAGCCCGGGATCCCGAGCGTGATCATCGGCAGCATCGCCGCCACCCCCGCCGCGTGGGCCGCCGTCTCCGGCGCGACGACGCCCTCGAGCTCTCCCTTGCCGAACCGCTCCGGGTGCCTCGAGAACCGCTTGGCGAAGGCGTAGCTCATGAACGAGGCGGGCGTCGCGCCGCCGGGCTTGAACCCCATCCAGAAGCCGATGAAGGCCCCGCGCGCAAAGGTGCGCCAGTAGCGCGGCAGGATCTTCCACGTGTCGAGCACCACGCGCAGGTTCATCCCCGTCGGGGTGCCCTTGAAGCTGAGCCCTTCCTCCACGGACAGCAATATTTCGCCGACGCCGAAGAGCCCGATGACCGCCACGATGAAGTCGAACCCCTTCATGAGGTCGACGAAGCCGAACGTCATCCGGAGCTGGCCGGTGACGATGTCGAGACCCACCGCGGCGAGGATGAACCCGAGCACGATGGACACGAGCGACTTCAGCGGATCGCCGCCGCCGAGCCCGATGAAGCTCGAGAAGGTCAGCAGCTGGATCGCGAAGAACTCGGGCGGGCCGAAGCGCAGGGCGATCTCGGCGAGGAGCGGCGCGAAGAAGGTGATCAGCACGATCGAGAAGAGCGCGCCGATGAAGGACGAGGTGAAGGCCGCCGTGAGCGCCTGGCCCCCCTGCCCCTGCCGCGCCAGCGGATACCCGTCGAAGGTCGTCGCGACCGACCACGGCTCGCCCGGGATGTTGAAGAGCACGGAGGTGATCGCGCCGCCGAAGAGCGCGCCCCAGTAGAGCGACGTCAGCAAGATGATCGCGGAGGTGGGCGGCATCGTGAATGTGAGCGGCAGCAGGATCGCGACGCCGTTGGCGCCCCCGAGCCCGGGCAGGACGCCGATGACGGTCCCGAGCGTGATGCCGACCACGGCGACGAAGAGGTTGAACGGCGTCACGGCGATGTGAAAGCCGTGGAAGAGGTTCTCGACCCCCATCGGTCAGTACCCGAGCCAGGCCTCGAGCGGGCCCTTGGGCATCGGCACCAGGAACCACGTCTCGAACACCACGAACGTGAGCAGGGGGATGCCGATCGCGCAGAGGGCCAGGGTGACCCAGCCGTGTCGACCGACCCAGCGCATGTAGAAGCCCAGGTACAGCGCCGAGGCGACGTAGAGCCCCAGGGGCTTGATCAGGATCACCATCAGCGTGGCCGGCCACAGCACCTTGAGCACCGGACCGAGCTGCGCGCGCGTCACGAACGGCTTGTCCGTCGCCCCGCGCAACGCCTGAAGGCAGATCGTCCCGCACGCGACGATCATGATCACCCCGAGCCAGAACGGGAAAAAGCCGCTCCGGGGGCCGTCCGTTCCCCAGCCGATGCCGATCCGCAGGGAGTCGAGGACCACGACCCCGCCCAGCAGGATCAAAATCGACGCGGTGGCGAGGTCGACGGCGCGCATCTTATTTCTTCAGCAAGCCCCCCTTGGTCATCAGCTCCTTGTGGAGCTGCTCGTTCTCCTCCACCCACTTCACGTACTCGGGGCCGGCGGCGAACGCGGGCTTGAGCGCGCCTTCGTCCATGTACTTCTTCCACTCCGGCGTCTCGGTCACCTTCCGGAGCAAGGCGACGTACCAGTCCACCGCCTCTTTCGGCATGCTCGGCGCGCCGAAGATCCCGCGGAGCATCAGGTAGTTCACGTCGACGCCGAGCGCCTCCTTGACCGTCGGGATGTCTTTCCACTCGCCGACCGGGATGCGCGCCGTGTCGAAGACGGCGAGCGGACGGACACGACCGGCCTTCCAGTGGCTCACGCATTCGATCGGGTTGTTCACGGTCGAGTCCACGTGGTTGCCGACGAGGTTCACACAGACCTCGCCGCCGCCCTTGAACGGCACATAGGTGAACTTGAGCCCCAGCGCTTGCTCGAGTTGGATCGTGAGGATCTGATCCTCCTGCGCCGAGCCAGTGCCGCCCATCTTCATCTGCTCGGGCTTGCCCATCTGTTCCTTCACGGCCGCGATGTACTCTTTCGCCGTCTTGAAATCCTTCTTGTCAGGACGGGTCGTGCTGACCCAGAGAATGAACTCGTCGAGCGCCATCCGGGCGATCGGCGTCAGATCCCGCCAGCTGAACGGGACGCCGGTGTGGAGCGGCGTCGTGAAGAGGTTCGACAGGGTGATGATTATGGTGTGGGCCTCGCCCTTCTTGCTCTTCACGTCGAGGAAGCCTTCCGCGCCCGCCCCGCCCGACTTGTTGATGACGATGAACGGGCGGGGCGAGAGCTTGTGCTTTTCGGCGATGCCGGAGATCAGGCGCGCCATTTGATCGGCGCCGCCGCCGGTCCCGGCCGGTACCACGAACTCGATTGGCTTGGTCGGCTCCCAGGCGACGGCGGAGGCGGGGACGGCGATCAGCAGCACCAGAACGAGTGCGACAACGGCGTCGAGCTTCATCGCTCGCTCCTTTGCCCGAGGCCAAGGCCTCGGGTCCATGTCGTATTGGAATACGTCTGGAACACGTATAGAACACGGAAGGGCCGGGTCCCGTTTCGCGGGAGCCCGGCCCTACCTGCTACGCGCGGCGAGGAGGAGCCAAGGGCGGGCCGGGCGCTACTTCGCCGACAGCGCCTCTTTCGTCGCGTCCAGACGCCGGAACGGCACCACCGCGGGAATCTCCCACTTGTCCCACATCTCGTCCACCTTCGCCTGGAAGTACGCGAGATCCTCCTCGATGAAGTGCGCGAACCGGCCCTGCTTGAGGAGATACTCGCGCACCGGCTTGCGCGGGCGCCCCTCGACGATCGCCTTGGTCTTGCCGTAGTACTTGACCTGGCCGTCCTCCACCTCGTAGAGGGGGAAGATCCCGGTCTCGATCGCCAGCTCGCCCAGCTCGTGGGAGAGCATCGGGTCGTAGTCCCAGCCCTTCGGGCACGGGTCGAGCGAGTGGATGAACGTCGGCCCGCCGATCGTCAGGGCGCGGCGTACCTTGTTCATCATCTCCACGGCGTACGAGGCGCACACGGTCGCCACGTAACGACACTCCGGATGCCCCGCCGCCATCAAGCCGGCCATGTTTTTCTTCCACCGCGTGTGGATGAGCCGCTTCACCTTGCCGGGCGGGCTGAACGTGGTGTTGGCGCCGTACGGCGTCATCCCGGAGAGCTGGATGTCGGTGTTGGCGTACGACTCGTTGTCGTAGAGAAGGATCAGCGAGTTGTATTCCTTGTGGGTCAGCGTGGCCGAGATCGCACCGAGCCCCATGTCGGCCCCGCCGCCGTCGCCGCAGAAGGCGATGACGTTGATCGCCTCCGATTTCATCTTGCCCTTCCGCATGAGCGCCTTCAGACCAGCCGCCGTACCAAGCGCCGCCGATCCGGAGGATCCCAGCTGCGTGTGCATCCACGGCACCACCCAGGGCGTCGTGTAATAGGTCGTGTTGGCCACGTACATGCAGCCGGTCGAGCCGAGCACGATCGTGCGCGGGCCGGACGCCTTGACCATGAGCTTCATGACCAGCGCGGACTCGCACCCCTGGCAGGTCCGGTGCCCGGAGGTGAAGTACTCCTCGATCGTGACCCGCTTGACACCGCGGAAGGGCTCGAGGATCTGCGTCGCGTTGCTGAACGTCGTCGTCGTCTCGGCCATGGTGGCTTCTCCTATTCCCGCACGCCCAGCCAGTGGGTCTTGGGGTCGGACTTCCCTGCGGCCGCGGCCGCGTAGCAGAGATCGGTCGCCTTGTAGACGTCCTCGAGTGTCACCTCGCGGCCGCCCAGCCCGCAGATGAACGACAGGAGCGGCGGCCTCCGCTCGGCATTGTACAGCGCCGCGCGGATCTCGTTGGCGACCACCCCCGAGCCGAACGGCGAGCCGAACGAATAGTCGCGATCGATGATTCCCAGCGCCTTCGCCTTGGACAGCGCGGCGACGAGCTTCTCGGTCGGGAACGGCCGGAACCAGCGCAGCCGCACCAGGCCGACCTTCTTACCCTTGGCGCGCAGCTCGCGGATGGCGACCTTGATGGGCAGCGAGATCGTGCCCATGCCGACCAGGATCACGTCGGCGTCGTCGGTCATGTACTCCTCGAACCACGGATTGTCCGGTCCGCGCCCGAAGACGCGGCGGAAGTCGGCGTACGCCTCCTCGATCACGCCGACGGCGCGCGCCATCGCCTCGTTGTTCTGGCGGCGGATCTCGATGACCCAGTCCTCGTTCGCCTGGGGCGCGACGGTGATCGGGTTGTCCGGGTGCAGCAGCAGATCACCCCGGTCGTAGCGCGGCAGGAACCGGTCCACCTTCGACTTCGGCGGCACCATCGTCAGGGCCTGGGAGTGCGTCAGAAACGCCCCGTCCGCCGAGATGGCGAGCGGCAGGAACACGCGTCGATCCTCGGCGACCCGGTACGCGATCAGCGTGGTGTCGAGCGCCTCCTGCGAGGTGTCGATCCAGCAGAGCAGCCAGCCGAGGTCGCGCACGACGAGCGCGTCGTTGTGCTCCACGCCGAAGGCGCCGGGATCGTCGAGGGCGCGGTTGCCCACGAGGGCCACCATCGGCACCCGCAGCGGGGGCGTGACGACCAGACATTCCATGGCGTACATCCAGCCGACGCCGGACGAGCCGCAGAAGACGCGCGCGCCGACGGTGGAGGCGTGCTTGACGATCTCGAACTGGCTGTGCTCGCCCTCGGCGACGATGTACTCGGCGACGAGCTGGCCGCCCGAGATCTTCTTGGCGATCGCCTGCATGACGGTGTCGTACGGGCGGATCGGATAGGCCGTGACGACGTCGATGTCGGCGAGCGTCAGCGATTCGGCGACGGCTTCGCTCCCGGAGATCAGGAGCTCCTTGTCCTCTTCGGTTGCGGCCGGAGCCGCCGGGGTGACAACCGCCATTGCGCTAGCCCTCCGTTCTGTTCGTTTCCATTCGCTCGCCTCGGACGGCGGGGTCCCAGCCCCGCGACGCCTGCAGCTCGCCCTGCGCTCAGGCCGTCTTGTGCTGCGCGTTCTCGCCCGGGATGCCGGCGGTGATCTCGACACCGCCGCCGTCGAGATTCTTCTCGAGCTCCTGCTCGTACTGGCCGCGGAAGCGGAAGCCGTGCGAGCGCACGGTGGCGTTCTTGTCGCCGATCTTCTCGTTCATCCAGGCCTTGTACCGCTCCTTGTCGTTCCGCCACATTTCCCACTGGCTCGCGTTGTCGTCGAACACCGACTCGTTGACCATCGTGATGCACTTTTCCACCGGGCAGACCGCCTCGCACACGCCGCAGCCGCAGCACGCCTCCATGTTGGCGTCGTAGGTGCCGTCGGGCATGACGTCGAAGCAGGAGTCGGGGCACTGGATCCAGCAGAGCGTGCACTTCACACACGTGTCGAAGTCGATGACGGGACGCATCGTCCGCGTGGTGAACTTTTTGAAGTACGGGTTGCGCTCCGGGACGTACCCCTTGCCCGCCTCCTTCGGCTTGCCGACGGGGATCGCGGGAATCGTCACGCCCTCCCGCATCTCCCACCACTTGGGCATCTCGAACGAATACGGGATCTCGGCGTTGCCCTCGGTCAACGCGACTTCGCGGGACTCGAGCCGCTGGTACGCCTTCTTCGCCGACTCGACCTTGACGTCCGAGCCCCACTCGATCTCCTTGATGGCCTCGCACACCCCGTCGAGCGTCAGGAACGACGGGGCGATCTTGGCGAGGGCGCCCAGGATCCGGACCTCGGTGTGATCCTCTTTGTAGACCCAGAGCCCGGAGAACGAGGCCTTGGCGCGGAGGAGCGCCAGCTTGTAGGGCGCGTCCTTTTTATGGATGTCCTGCAGCAGGCTGTCGAAGCTCTGGAGCGACGTCATCAGCAGCGTACCGTTCGGCACGGTGAGCCGGTTGATCGGCTGCAGCCCGTACCACGCCCACGACTCGACGCCTTTCGAGAGCGTGTCGTCGACGGCGACCGTGACGTCGACGTGCTTGGGCTCGTAGCGCGCCATGTTCTGCTCGAGCTCTTCCTTGGTGTCGGCGACGATCGCGAAGTCCTTCGCGGGAATGCCGTTGCGCTGCGGGCTGTCGCCGTACCGGCCGAACGCGATGCCCCATCGGCCCGACTTGCGCGCCGACAAAACGATCCCGCGTGTGATGCGCGCGGCAAGGTTCTTCTGGAAGATACCGCGATAGACGACCTCGCAGATCAGGGCAGCCATTTGCTCCTCCTCACACTCACGCGACTACGTGGGGACTCATCGTGGTCAGCTGGTCTGACCACGAAGATTACGGCCACCCTCCCATCCTGTCAAGGGGGGCGCCGACTGCGCTCTAAATGCGCCCCAGACCTTCCGGAAAGCCGCGGCGGCTAGCCGACCTTGCCCAAGAATCCGGTGAGGGCGCTGGTGAAGGCCTCGGGCTGCTCCAAGTTGGACAGGTGGGCCGCGGACTTTAGCACCACCAGCTGAGACCCCTTGATCTGCTCGTTCATGACCTTCGACGCCGCGACCGGCGTGCCCTGGTCGTCTTCCCCGACGATGATCAGTGTCGGCACCTTGATGGCGCCGATGCGGTCGGTGAGATTGAGCCCCGAGATCGCCTGGCAGCAGCCGATGTAGCCAGCCGGGCTCGTCGACCTGATCATCCCGCGCACGCTCTCGACGACCGGCCCGCCCTTCTCCTTGAAGGGCGCCGTGAACCACCGGCCGAGCGTCCCTTCCACGAGCGGGTCCATCCCCTTGGTCTCCGCGGTGTGGATGCGCTCGTCCCACAGGGGCTTCGCCTCGGGCGGGACGCGGCTCGACGTGTCACACAGGACGAGGCTCGCGAAGAGCTCGGGCGCTTTGAGGGCGAGGGTCTGGCCGATCATGCCTCCCATGGAGAGCCCGACCCAGTGGGTGCGCTCGATCCCGAGGGCGCGCAGGAGAGCCCGGGCGTCGTCGGCGAGCAGGTCGAGCGAGTACGCAGTCTTGGGGGCGTCGGTCCCGCCGTGGCCCCGCGTGTCATAGGACAGCACGCGCCAGCGTGCGGTCAGCGCCTTGCGCTGTGGCTCCCACATGGCGAGCGTCGTCGCGAGCGAATGGCTCAGCGTGACGACCGGCGCCCCGGCCGGACCGTCGAGGGTGTAGTTCATCGAGATTCCGTTCGCTGTGATCTTCATCCTGTCGTCCTCCGTGCGGTTTCCACCATGACCCTTCGCCTTACTGTTCCCCGCGCGAGTCGATCGTCCACTGGAGCGCCTCGGCGGCGCGCCCGTCGCTCGGGCGGCCGCGCTTGCGCAGCTCGCCGATCACCCGTCGACGCGCTTCGGCAGGGCGATTCTGCCCCAGTTTGAACTTCGCGCGCCAGCGGATGATCTCGAGCTTCACGGCGGCGAGGTGAGCCATCGCCCCGCGATAGAGCGGGTCGCCCGGGTCGAGAGGCCTGAACCCGCCTTCTGGCTGGTACCGCGCGAGGAGCCGTAGCTGTTGGGCCGCCACCGTGGCCGGGTCTTCGTCGACGCGCGCCTCGCACTCGAAGATGACCGTTCGATGATAGGCGGTCGCCGAGCCCGCGTATTCCGGGTGATCCCAGTAGGACGGGATCACGGCCAGGACCTCGTCGACCTCGAGCACGCAGCGCGGCCGAGCCTTCAAGTCCTTGATCTGCTCGTCAGATCTAACGAGGTGCAGATCCACGCTTTTCTCGCCGTAGACGAACGGGTAGAGCCCGACGTGTGGAACCGAATCGTCGCCGACTGTGATCAGGCGCGCCATCTCCTGGGACTGCACGAAGCGGTCGATCTCGGCGCGCGGAACGTCCGAGTAGTGGTCGTGGAAGATCACGCGACGGCCCGCGACTGATCCACCAGGTCGCAGAAATACCGGTGGACCACCGTGCTGTTGGTGAGCTCGGGATGAAACGTCGCGACCAGGACCCGGCCCTGCCGGGCCATGACCGGCTCGCCGTGGTGCTCGGCCAGCACCTGGACGCCCGGACCCACGCGCCGGATCCTGGGCGCCCTGATGAAGACCATCTCGAGTGGAATCGGACCCGCGTCGAGCCTCGCCACCCCGGACGCTTCGAACGACTCGCGCTGGCGGCCGTAGGCGTTGCGCTCGACGGTGACGTCGATGAGCCCGAGCGAGAGCTGCTTGGGGCTCTCGACCTCGCGCGCCAGGATGATGAGGCCCGCGCACGTCCCGAAGATCGGCTTGCCACCGCTGTGGAGCTTCTCGATGGCGGGCACGAAGTCCCACGCCTCCATGAGCTTCAGCAGGGTCGTGGACTCGCCCCCGGGCATGATGAGCCCCTCGACCACGTCGAGCTCGGACGGCTTTCGCACCTCGACCGCCTCGACGCCGCACTTCTCGAGCGCCCTGGCGTGGAGCGCGAAGTCGCCCTGGAGGGCGAGCACCCCGATCCTCATAGACTCGCGGCTCGCCCTACCATTCGTAGACTCGCCTCGCCTGCGGCTTCGGCTCGCCCTACCATCCATAGACTCGCCTCGCCTACGGCTGCGGCTCGCCCTACCATCCATAGACTCGCCTCGCCTATGGCTGCGGCTCGCCCTACCATCCTCGTGTTTGGAGGAGCTCCTTTTCCGGGATCTTCGAGGTCTCGAGACCGACCATCGCGTCGCCGAGATCCTCGCTCACGCGCGCCAGCACGTCGGGGTCCTTGAAATGGGTCGTCGCCTGGACGATCGCGCGGGCGCGCTTGGCCGGGTCGCTCGACTTGAAGATTCCGGAGCCGACGAAGACGGCTTCCGCTCCGAGCTGCATCATGAGGGCGGCGTCGGCCGGCGTCGCGATCCCGCCCGCGGAGAAGTTCGGCACGGGGAGCTTCCCGGCCTTGGCCACCCACCGCACGAGCTCGTACGGGGCGCCGAGCGTCTTCGCCTCGGTCATCAGCTCCTCGGGCGCCAGCGTGGTGAGGCGCCGGATGCCGGAGACCAGCGCGCGCATATGGCGGACCGCCTCGACGATGTTGCCGGAGCCAGCCTCGCCCTTGGTGCGGATCATCGCCGCTCCCTCGCCGATGCGCCGGAGCGCCTCGCCCAGATCGCGGCAGCCGCAGACGAACGGGATGCGGAACGCGAACTTGTCGATGTGGAAGTGCTCGTCCGCCGGCGTCAGCACCTCGGACTCGTCGATGTAGTCGACGGCGAGGGCCTCGAGGATCTGCGCCTCGACGAAGTGGCCGATCCGCGCCTTGGCCATCACCGGGATCGTCACCGTCTTCTGGATCTCCTTGATCTTTTTCACCGGGGACATCCGGGCGACGCCGCCTTCCTTGCGAATGTCGGCGGGCACGCGCTCGAGCGCCATGACGGACACGGCGCCGGCGTCCTCGGCGATCTTCGCCTGCTCGGCGTTGGTGACGTCCATGATGACCCCGCCCTTGAGCATCTCGGCGAGGCCGATGTGCTTTCGGTCCGCGATCCGAAGTCCGTTCAGGTCCGACATGTGGGTTCTCCTTTTTTATCGCTATACGACCGGAACCGCCGCGCGATCCACTCGTTCCCGGCCACGGAGCCGGCTGCGCGCGGATTTGATGGTCTCGGCGAGCCGCCGGATCCCTTCGTCGATCCGCCCGGCCGCCACCGACGAGAACGAGAGCCGTAGCGTGCGCTGGCCGCCGCCGTCCACGAAGAAGGGCGCGCCGGGCGTGAAGGCGACGCCCCGCTCGACCGCCTGCGGCAGCAGCGCTCCCGTGTCCATGCCCGCCGGCAGGGTGACGAGCAGCGAGAAGCCTCCTTGGGGCTCGGTCCAGGTGACCTCGGACGGCATGCGCCGCCGCAGCGCCGCGAGCAGCAGCGACCGACGCCGGGCGTACTCCGTCGCGACGCGCGTGGCGTGACGGTCGAGGAGCTTGCGCTCGCAGAAGCGGTGCACCGCCGCCTGGATGAGGGCGCTCGTGTGCAGATCGGCGAGCTGCTTGGCCGCCTGGAGCCGCTCGAGGATCGGCCGGGGTCCCACGAGCCAGCCCAGCCGCAGCCCCGGGAAGAGGATCTTCGAGAACGTCCCGATGTAGATGACGACGCCACCGCGGTCGGCGGCCTTGAGCGGCAGGGTCGGCCCGTCGCCGTAGTAGAGGCTGCCGTCGAACCCGTCCTCGACGATCGGCACCTGGTGGCGCGCCGCCGCTTCGAGCAGGCGCCGCCCGGTCTCCGGCGCGACGGCCAGGCCCGTCGGATTGTGAGCGCTCGGCTGACAGTAGAAGAGCTTTGGCGTGTGGCGCTCCAGCAGGCGCTCGAAGACCTCGGCCCGCGGCCCGGCGTCGTCCCAGGGCACGCTGAGCAGCTGGGCGCCGAACGACCGGAACACCTGCATGGCTCGCGGGTACGTCGGCTGCTCGATCGCCACGAAGTCGCCCGGATCGATCAGGGTGCGGGCGATCAGATCGAACCCCTGCTGCGAGCCGTTGACGATCAGGATGTCCTCCGGTCGCGCCTCGAGGCCGAACCGCAGGAGGTACGTCGAGAGGTATTGACGGAGCGGAGGGTAGCCACCGGCCGGATAGTATTGCAGGAGCGAGGCGCCCTCCTCGCGGATCACCTGGTTCAGCACGCGGCGAAAGGCGTCGGTCGGGAAGAGCCCGCTGTCCGGCATGCCGCCCGCAAACGACACGACGGTGCCGCTCGACGGGATCGGAGTCGCCGCGGCCCGCGAGCGCTCGTCGTCGGCGCCCAGGATCTGCGCGTTGCGCGAGAAGAGCCCGGACCAGTTGAGCGCCACGGGTGGGGCGGCGGGTGACGCCACCGGCACGACACCCTTCGCGGGCCGCTCGGCGACGAAGGTCCCCTGCCCGACGTGGGCGTGCGCCCAGCCCGTCGCGACCAGCTCTTCGTACGCGAGCGCCACCGTCCCCCGGTTGACGCCGAGCTGTCGCGCGAGCTCGCGCGTGGCCGGGAGCTTCATCCCCGGCGTCAGCAGCCGCTCGTGAATCAGCCGCTCCAGGTGCGCCTGGATCTGGCGCGGCAGCGCCGTGGGCTTGTCGCGGTCGAGCGGGATGTTCACGCTGGTTCCCCTGCCCAGCCATTCTGAATCTTTTTGCCGACCCGTCAAGGGCCAATTGGCCTGATCGGGACAGGCCATTTGGAGCGGCCCGGAGTCCTCGGCAGCACGGGTCGCGCACGAGCGGCTGCGCCGGCCAGCGCGCCCGGGCAATGCCGCTGCTGATCGCGCTCGCGACTGTTACACTCGTGCAGGCTTCGGCACGGCGTGGCCGAGCTAGAAAGGGAGGGCCAGTATGGCGGGCGAAGCGCCCATCAAGCAGGCCGTGCAGTGGATCGACGACCAGCTCGTCGACAACCCCGGCGCCGACCGCGTCAAGCTCGTCGACGACGCGTCGCGCCGCTTCGATCTCTCGCCGCTCGACGCGGACTTCCTGTTCCGTCACCTGGCCGAGCGGGCGAAGAAGAAGTGAGCGACGCGCAGGCGCGCCGCGTCCAGGAGCAGTTCGGCGGGAGCGCGGCGGCGTACGTCACGAGTCCCCTGCACGCGGCCGGCGAAGACCTCGACCGGCTGCTGGCCTGGGGCGCCGCCCGGCGCGCCGATCGCGTGCTCGACGTGGCGACCGGCGGGGGCCACACGGCGCTGGCGTTCGCCGGCGTCGCGCGGCGGGTGGTCGCCTACGACCTCACCGAGCCCATGCTCCAGGCCGCGCGCGGGCATTTGCGGGCTCGGGGCGCCGCGAACGTCGGGTTCGTCGCGGGGGAGGCGGGCGCCCTGCCCTTCGGCGACGGATCGTTCGACGTCGTCACCTGCCGCACCGCCGCGCATCACTTCGCCGATGTCGGCGCCGCCGTCCGCCAGATCCACCGGGTCCTGCGCCCAGGCGGCTCGCTCCTCCTTCAGGATATTCTCGGCCACGACGACTCCGAGGCGAGCGCGTTCATCCTCGAGGTCGAGAGGCGGCGCGATCCCTCGCACGTACGGAGCTACCGGACGGCCGAGTGGAAGGCGTTCCTGCGCGCGACGGGTCTGACGGTGATGGAGGATCTCGTCATCTGGAAGGCCCGCGAGTGGGACGAGTGGACCGGCCGGATGCGGATGTCCGCCGAGGCGCGACGCGAGCTCGAGGCGTTCGTGCGTCAGGCGCCCGAGCGGTGCCGCGCCGCCTTCGACTTCCGGCTCACGCCGGACGCCGTCGTCTCCTTCACGGATCGCCAGCTGCTGCTTCGCGCCGACCGGGACTGATCGCCGCGGCGGCGGGCCGGCGCCGCACCCACCTCAGCGCGCGCGCGGATGCAGGCGGACGAGCGTCGCGCCGGCGCCTCCGCGCTCGGGCGGTGCGTCGGCGTACGCGGCGACGAGGGGATGCCGAGCGAGGACCGCCTGCACGATTTTCCGCTGGACGCCGATCCCTCGGCCGTGGATCAGCCGCACCTCGACGAATCCCATCGCCTGGGCGGCCTCCAGGTAGTCGGCGACGACCGAAGCGACATCGCGCGGCGCGAAGGCGTGGAGATCCAGCGCATCCTCGATCGGGATGCGAGCGGGCTCGTCGTCTACAGCCGGGGCCCTCCCAGCACGTGCTCCTTCCAGTGGTCGAAGCTCAGGAGATCCTCCCCCGAGAGCTTGCACTGTCAGAAGGTGGCCGCGCGCTCGAAGAACGGGACGTCCACGACGCCCACCTTCTCGGCGCGCGCGGTCTCGGCGACCTTCTGGGCCACCATCTGCCGCACGAACGGAATCGGGATACGGCCGAGCCGGTGAATGACCTCGTCCGTGCAGCGAATGCCCGTTCCGGGCAGCACGGGCCCCTCGGCGATGATCGCGTCGGCCTCGCGCTCGGGATGCTCGCAGGTCTCCGGCACGAGCTGCTGCAGACGCAGCGACACGTATTCCGTCACCCAGGCCTGGATCCCGCGCTGCGCCTCTTGCAGGCTCGGCGCGGCGCGATCGAGCTTGTCGTTGACGGTGGCCAGGAGCTGCTCCAGGCGGCCGAGCCGCGACTCGAGCGCCGCGAGCCGCCCATCCACATTCGCTTCGCTCATCGGGTCCTCCGAGACGCCGGCGCCGCTCACGCGGCCGCCGGGCGGCGTGTGTGCCACTCGGTGATTCGCTGATAGGCGTCGACGACGCGCAGCACGGTCGCCTCGTCGAACGGCCGTCCCACGACCTGCAGGCCGATGGGCAAGCCGTCCCCGGTGAAGCCACAAGGTGCGGCGCACGCCGGGTGCCCGGAGAAGTTGAACGGCCGTGTGAGACGGATCAGCGCCGTGCGCACGTCCGATCTACCGTCGCCGAGCGTCGTCTCACGCTCGCCGAGGACGGTTGCCGGCATCGGCGTCGCCGGCGCCAGGAGCACGTCACGCCGGGCGAGGGCCTCGTCGACTTCCCGGGTCACCAGCGCGCGTACCTGCTGTGCCCGGACGTAGTGGGCGCCGCTGACGAACGCGCCCATCCGGAGCCGCTCCCGGACATCCGGCTGGTAGTCCTGCGCCCGGGACCGCATCCAGGCCGCGTGATAGGCGAGCGCCTCGGATGCCACGATCGCGGCGGATGCGGCGGCCACGTGGACCACCTGAGCCAGGTTCACCTCGTCGACGACCGCGCCCGCGTCCTCGAGCCGCTTCGCCGCCGCTTCCACGGCCGCGCGCACGTCGGGAGCCGCGACGTCCGTGAAGTGAGCGCGCAGGAGCCCCACCCGGAGACCTTTCACGTCACCGGTGAGCGCCGCGCCGTAGTCGGGCACCGGCAGAACGCTCGTCGTCGGATCGCCGGGATCGTAACCGGCGATCGCGCTCAGCATCAGCGCGCAGTCCCTGGCGGTCCGCGTCATCGGGCCCACATGGTCCATCGACCACGCGAGCGGCAGCACGCCCGCGCGGCTGGCGCGGCCGTAGGTCGGCTTGAGCCCGGTGATACCGCAGAGCGACGCCGGGATCCGGATCGACCCCCCGGTGTCCGAGCCGAGCGATCCGGGCACCAGGCCGGCCGCGACGGCCGCGCCCGAGCCGGAGGACGATCCGCCGGCGATGCGGTGGGCGTGGGCACTCCACGGATTCCGCGCGTCGCCGTAGTGCGCGTTGAGCCCCTCGGGCCCGTACGCGAACTCGTGCATGTTGAGCTTGCCGAGCACGATCGCGCCGGCGGCGGCCAGGCGCGCCACGACCGTCGCGTCCTGGCCCGGCACCGAGTCGCCCAGGATCTTCGAGCCGCCGGTCGTCCGGATACCTTTGGTCGAGTAGAGGTCCTTCGGCGCCCACGGAACTCCGTGGAGCGGTCCGGCGACCTTGCCGGCCATCAGGTCGGCCTCGGCGGCGCGCGCCGACTCGAGCGCATCGTCGGCGCACACCGTGATGAAGGCGCGAAGCTTCGGGTCGAGGGTGGCGATGCGGTCGAGGTGGGCGCGCACGACCTCGACCGGCGAGACCTGCTTGGTCGCGATCATTCGGCCGAGGTCGGCCATGGAAGCCCAGTGAAGATCGCTCATCATCGCATCTTATGCTCGCCCCACGCCCGGCATCAGAGCACCCGGTACTGGGTCGTCGGCTCGATCTGGCCGAGCGGCAGACTCTCCAGACGCTCCAGCGCCTCGAGGAGGCGCTCGAGGGCGGGACGGATCGGCTCGAGCTCGGCGTCGGTCCAGACGAACCCGCTGAGGACGGCCATGCGCTTGAGCGTCTCCACGCCTATTTCCATCGGCGCGAGCATACCACTAGAATGACAGGCCATGGCCGTCGCGCTGACGATCCTCACCGGTCCGGACGATGCCGGATCGCGCCGGACGCTTTCCGTCGCGCCCGGGACGACGATTCTCAAGGCGGCGCAGGCGGGCGGCGTCGACATCACCGCGACCTGCGGCGGCCGTGGCCGGTGCACATCGTGCCGGGTCAAGTTCCTGGCCGGCCCGCCGCCGCCGACGATCATGGACGAGGTCCAGCTCGGCGACGACCTCGTCCGCGAGGGCTATCGTCTGGCCTGCCAGTGTGTTCTCCACGAGCCC
>Ga0137394_10000674_pt1 | contig 23808 bp, 25 predicted proteins | sample czobulk116metaG_FD_108278 | JGI IMG/M metagenome (GOLD analysis project Ga0137394, IMG submission 108278) | Vadose zone soil microbial communities from Angelo Coast Range Reserve, California, USA - czobulk1.16 metaG | ecosystem: Environmental > Terrestrial > Soil > Vadose zone | place: USA...
CTGAAACGAGCGGCAGTGCTGGCGATCCGGATATCCATGGGCAGGAGCACGGTGGCACCAAAGCCCACCGCCGCTCCATTCACGGCGGCAATGACGGGCTTCAGACAGTCGAAGATCGCCAGAGTCACCTTGCCGCCGCCATCCCGCACCCGTTCGTCGCTGAAATCCACTTCATCCGCCGATCCCGCATCATGCCGCGACCAATCCGGATTACGGCGATTGTCGAACGCATCAGCACCAGGAGACAGGTCTGAGCCCGCGCAGAACGCGCGGCCGGCGCCCGTTACAACCACGACGCGGACGGCGTCATCCTCGTTCACGAGAGTGAAAACATCCACGAGCTCATTCATCATGGCGCTCGTGAACGTGTTCAGTTGCTCGGGACGATCGAGGGTCAGCAGCAGGATGCCGTTGTCGATCCTGACCGAGATGGCACTGTACGGGCCGTACTTCATCGGCCAACCCTAGACCAGCCGGCAGTGGATTTCGAAGCGTTTCGCGCCATAACCCACATCACATCCGCCGATGTCATCACCAGGCGGTCGATCCGCCATCGACCGGCAGGTCGGCTCCCGTTATATAAGAACTGTCGCTCGAGGCCAAGAAGAGCGCCGCGGTTGCGATCTCCCTCGGTTCACCCGGACGGCCGAGCATGATTCGGCTGGCGAGGTAATCCGCCCACGTCTTATCCACGAGCTGTACCTTGCTTTGATTGGATACGACGGATCCTGGCGAAATGGAGTTCGCGCGGATGCCGTGTGGGGCGCCTTCCATGGCCAGTTGTCGCGTCAGGGCGATGATTCCGGCCTTGGCGGTGCTGTGCGCGATCGATGGAAGATATTTGAACGCCTGCCAGGCGACGACCGAAGCCGTATTCACGACGACGCCCTTGCTCGCCTTGAGGTGAGGCCAGGCCGCCTTGGTCAAGAGAAAGACGAGGTTGAGCTCCTCGTTCAGGGTGTTTTTCCATTCGCCCTCGGTCATATCCTCCAGCCAGTTGAAATAGGCCATGGCCGCGTTGTTGTAGAGGATATCGATGCCGCCGAAGCGCTCGACCGCGAAGTCGACCAACGCGCGGCACTGTTGCGCATCCGTCAAATTGCAGGGAGCAAGCGATTCCATCACGCCACCGGCGGCGCGAACCTGCTGCTGAATTTCCTGTTGGCCCTGCTCGGAGAGATCGCATCCGACGACCCGCGCGCCTTCGCTGGCAAACAGCAGAGCGGCCGCCCGGCCCATCGTGCCCGCCGTTCCGGTAATGATGCATACCTTCTCTTTGAGTTTTTCACCCACGTTTTATAACCTTTCTGCGACGATGGTTGGCTCACTACACTCCGCTGCTCACGATCGATCAGATGGGCACGCTCCCATCGGTCCATGTTAGGGACGAGATCACGATCGATGAGGCGGCGAACCTGATCGCGGAACAGTGCGTGCTCATCCGTATAAGCGGTGCGGGAGCGGGTATCGATCATGTCAGATCATCCAGATATTGAGTCATTCGGCGATTGGCGCCGTCTTAAGCGCAATCTCGCCGTCTCAGCGCAGATCCGCGTCGAACGAGCCATCGACGAGCACGAATGCCATGCGACAACGCTTGCCGCTCCGATTGGACCAGGCATGATTGGTACCGAACTGAACGACGACGTCGCCGGCCCTCAGAAGGGTCTCGGTTTCCTCCAGGACAAGCACAATCTCGCCTTCCAGCACGATTCCATAATCGACGGTTTCGGTTCTGTGCATCATGGCGTGTGATCCGTCCGCGCCGCCTCGGAACGCGTCAGCGCCGCCGATCGCGGCGAAGTCGCTGAGCGCCGCGGCACGCTCTTTCTCGTCGAAGTCATGTCGCTCAGGATCGAAATCGCAGAGGCGGATGCGAGTACCGCCGCGCGGAGGCGCCAGCGTCACGCCCTCCTCCCGCGGCTCCGAGGCTATCCGCCCGATCGGCGCGGGCGATGTCCGCGTATTCCAGATCTCGCGCAACGTGGCGCCATGTAGCGCCATGCGTTGCTCACGCTCGGGGGGACCGTCCGATGCGATCGTGGACCGCCCGGCGGCGGTGTGGCCAGTTACGACACGACGAGGTGGATTGGACATCACTTCGAAAGTCCACTCTGGAAATATTCTTTAAGCTCGAGCATAACGCAGGTCGAATTTAGCGCCATCGGACAGAACGCAGAATGCGTTTCCTCCGATGGTTTGCATCGCTGGCGATGATACAGCGCCGACACCCAAGCACACTGCGCCGTTTTGGGCTTGCGGCCATACGAATTTCCCCGCCCGAAACTATTCGAGCGCGAATCCCGCATTTCCCGGCGACCCGCCGATATCGCTTTCGGGCAAACAACTGACGCAAGCCCCAAAGTATTCCGGCCGGCTTGGCGCGGAATACGCGTGGCCACTTGATGCTCGACATCTCAAGCTGCGAGGTGATTATTCGTATACATCTCGCACATACTTCACTCCATTCAATGAACTGGCGGTGTCACAGGGAGGTCATTCCCTCACGAATGCCACACTGAACTTTACCTCCGTCAGCGGCGGATGGCATGCCGGTCTGTATGTCAATAACCTTTCTAATTCAAAGGTCATTGCACAAGATTACGTAGCTTCCGAACTCTTCGGCGGCCCTGTCATAGGTGTACTTACTCCGCCTCGCACATATGGGGTCAGATTCGGTGTCGCCTTTTAGTACTTGGTCACGCACCAGGCGCCGTTAACCCGGCGTACCGCCCTGCCCGCTTCGGTCTATGCATCGCCTGCACAGATGCCAGGCATCCATATAACCGCCTTTGGCGACTATCAACGGATACCTATACTCGCGGGTACGGGAGACGACGATTGATAAAAGAAGCCTTCTCCGGATTGCATCTCCCAAGAACAAACGGCAAAGGACCCGGTTGCCACCAGACGACAGAGTCATACTATTTCGGGAGTACACGTGGTAAATACATTTGTTGTAAGAAGTTGCGCCGCTATATTGGCGTCCTTCAGTGCGTTCGCAATCGCAGCCGGCGCGGCGGAACTCACCGGCAACGACTCGGATCTCGGGTCCAGCACTCTCGGCGGACGAGCTCCGGCGGGCGATCAGGGACTCGAGGAAATCATTGTGACGGCGGAAAAGCGTTCCGAATCCATCAATAAAGTACCGCTCGCGATCACTGCGTTGTCAGGCAACACACTGCAAGATCAAAACATTCATTCGGTGCAGGACCTGGCGTTGGTGATTCCGGGGTTCACCTACGCAGCCTCGCTGCTCGATACCCCGGTTTATTCCCTGCGCGGCGTGGGTTTCTACGAAACAACGCTCGCCGCGTATCCGGATGTCAGTATTTACGTGGACCAGGTTCCGCTTCCGTTTCCCGTCCTTACCCAAAATGTAGGGCTGGATCTCGAGCGTGTCGAAGTGCTGAAAGGGCCGCAAGGCGTGCTGTTCGGACAAAACTCGACCGGCGGCGCGATCAACTACATCGCCGCGAAGCCGACGGATAAGCCCGAGGGCGGCTTTGACTTTGGCTATGGCCGTTTCAACGATACTCGGGTCGATGGCTTTGTGAGCGGCCCGGTCGCCGACACGCTCAACGCCCGGTTTGCATTTCAGACCGAGCAAATGGGGCCCTGGCAGCATTCGTACAACACGCCGACGGAACAAACCAGTGGCTCTATTTCGAGATCAGCCGCTCGGTTGCTTCTCGACTGGACGCCTACCGATAAATTGAAATTCGAGTTCAACGCGACCGGCGGCGTCGATCGCTCAGAGCCAATCGTTCCGCAGCTGATCGGCGTTTCACTGCAGGCGCCCGACAGTCCTGTCAATGGACCCTTCTTGCTGGCCTATCCGCACGCACCTAACGATGCGGACGCGGCCGACTACAGCCTTTTGAACAAGCCGCGCAGCAATAACAGCCAATACCAGTTTTCGCTGCGGGGCGATTTCACTCCGGGCAGCGACCTGACCATCACGTCGATCACATCGTATGTGCATTACCTACGGGACGAAAATGTCGAGTTCGGCGGCGTCTCTGTCAACACCGCGAACGCGCGCAATCTGGGGGATGAAGAGCTCGTCCTGGATTTCGCGCAAATCAACAGCATCTTTCAGGAACTGCGGGTTGCCAACAGCACCTCCGATGTGCTGCGGTGGGTGGCCGGCACGAACTTCGAACATTCTTCGGTACACGAGTTCAACTTGTATGACTACGCGGGAAGCAGTGAGGCAGATTCACCCGGGGTCGCGGCGGCGCTGACGCGAAACTTAACCAACACCCCGTTCTATTCTGATCAGCTAATGAAGAACTACGCCGTGTTTGGCAATATCGACTGGAACGTCAGTACTCCAGTAACCGTGACGGGCGGGGTTCGACTGAATAAGGCGGATCGCCACGCCAAGATTTGCACGCAGGGAGGATACGGAGGAGGCGTTGATCAGGCTTTCGACCATTTAATGTCTGTCCTGCACGGCGGTGCTGTATATCCGCCATTGACTGCGTCGGACTGCATCACCCTAGACCCCGTGACGCTCCTATCGGTTCGGCAGGGGTACATTGCTGACCTGGACGAGAAGAACGCTTCCTGGCGCGGCGGCGTTGACTATAAGCCGACCTCCAACGCGCTCCTTTACGTCAACGTTACCAAAGGATACAAGGCCGGCAGTTTTCCGATGCTATCCGCATCGACCAGTTATCAATTTCTGCCGGTCAAACAAGAATCGGTGCTCGACTACGAAGGCGGCTTCAAAGTCAGTTTTTTCGATCGCACCGTGCAGTTGAATGGTGCGGGATATCACTACGACTACACCAACAAGCAAATCCGCACTCAGACGGTTCAGCCGATCTTTGGGATTCTGAACAATCTGCAAAACGTGCCGAAATCGACGGTCGACGGTGGCGAACTGCAGTTCGCTTGGACGCCCCTTCACGGTCTGCGGTTGACCGCTGCGGCGACGTACCTCGCAGCTAAAGTAATCGAGTTTGTCGGCACGAACGCGGATGGTATACGTCAAGACTACGCCGGATCCGCCGTTCCCTATTCGCCCAAGTGGTCGACCAACGCCACGGCAGACTACGACTGGAACCTCTCCAGTGCGCTGATCGCGTCAGTGGGGCTTACGGCGGCCCAGCGAAGCGTGTCCTACGCCACGGTCGGACCGACACCCATTGATCGCATCAGCCCCTACACCTTGTTGGACTTGCGCGCGAGCGTTCGCACACAAGACGGAAAGTATCGCGTGGAAGTGTACGGAAAGAATGTAACCAACCGCTTCTATTGGGACAATGTTTCCCACCCTTATGATACGGTTGTGCGCTATGCCGGCATGCCGGAAACGTGGGGGATCACTTTCTCCGCCCGTTTCTTCTAACGGTGACGCGATCAGATCGGAGAGGCACAATGAGTGGACGGCTCGAAGGCAAAGTATGCGTCATCACCGGCACCGGTGGCAGCATGGGGCGAGCAGCGGCTCTGCTTTTCACGCGCCAGGGCGCTATGGTCGTCGGCTGCGACATCAGCGAGACTAACGGCCTGGCTGCCCTGAAAGAGGTCGATGCCGCGGGCGGTAAAATGGTGTCATTGCAACCCTGCGATCTTACCAAACCCGAGCAATGCCAGGCGGTCGTAGATCTTGCCGTCAAGACCTTCGGCAGGATCGATGTCCTGTACAACAATGCGGCGAAAGCGTATTTCAATTGGATCGAAGACGTGTCGGACAAAGAGTGGCGCGCGACCATCAACGAAGAAGTGGACCTCGTCTTCTATCTGACGAGGGCGGCATGGCCTCACCTTAAAAAAAGCGGGGGGACCATCGTCAACACGGCTTCGGCCACCGCTTGGACGACTTTTACCAATCTTGGCGCCATTGCGCATAGTACCGCCAAGGCCGGCATCGTTGGCATGACGCGACACATGGCCATGGAGGGCCGCAAATTCGGAATACGCGCCAATTCGGTATCTCCCGGCGTAATCGTGTCGGACCAAACACGCGATCAGCTCACGAACAAAGAATGGTCGGACTATATGCTCGGCCGCACTCTGCTCGGTCGATTTGGTGAGCCGGCGGAAATAGCGAACGTTGCGCTATTTCTGGCATCTCAGGAGAGTTCCTACATCACCGGTGCTGACATCATCGCGGACGGTGGGATGATGGCGTCTTGAACGCCAGAGGCGCGAGATGAGAGCGTTGTTGAGCAAGAGCGCGGGTGGATGCGATGCACTGGTCCTCGAAGCAGTAGCCGATCCCACGCCGCAGGCCGGCGAAGTGTTGATCGCGGTGAAGGCGTGCGGCGTCAACTATCCCGATGTGCTCATCATCGAGGACAAGTATCAGGCGAAGCCCGAGCGCCCCTTCGCGCCCGGAGGCGAGATCGCGGGAAACGTCGAAGCCGTAGGCGAAGGCGTCACTCGACTGAAGGTGGGTGATCGCGTCATTGGACAGCTCGTGTGGGGCGGAATGGCGGAGAAAGTCGCAGTCGCCGAAACACATTGCCTGCGCATGCCGGACGCGATGAGCTACGAACACGGTGCGGCTTTCATGATCACCTTCGGTACCGCCTACCACGCGCTGAAGCAGCGTGCCAAGCTCCAGGAGGGCGAAACTCTCTTGGTCTTGGGTGCGGCGGGAGGCGTGGGACTTGCCGCCGTTGAACTCGGCCGGGTGATGGGAGCGCGCGTGATCGCCGCTTGCTCGACTCAAGACAAGCTCGATCTGTGCCTTGCGCACGGCGCCCATGGTGGAATCGTTTACCCTAGAGGCCCATTCGACAAAGACGGCAAAAAGGCGCTCAGTAACCTCTTCAAGCAGGCCTGTAGCCCGAGCGGGCCGAATGTTATCTATGACGCTGTGGGTGGCGACTATGCCGAAGCATCGCTGCGCGCGATCGCCTGGGAGGGACGCTTCCTGGTGATCGGATTTCCCTCGGGCATCCCATTGATTCCGTTGAATCTCGCCTTGCTGAAAGGTTGTCAGATCATCGGCGTGTTCTGGGGTGCCTGGACCGAGCGCGATCCCAGATCCAATGGCCAGAACTCGGGGGAGCTTTTGGATCTTTACGTCGCCGGCAAAATCAAGCCACACATTTCCGCCGTTTATCCGCTTGCGGAAGGCGGCAGGGCGCTCGCCGACCTGGCCGAGCGTCGCGCGCAAGGGAAAGTCATCGTTCGATGCCTTTGAACGATCGTTGACGTGCAAGGCGGCTGCTGCGTCCGCCCTTGAGGTTGAGCCCCACGCGATAGTTGAACCGGCACAGCATTGAGGAATTGAGGTATGCCTCAACAGACGGGACGGGTCGAGGGAAAGAAAGCATTGATCACAGGCGCCGCCCAGGGCCTGGGGGCAGCGTCGGCACACCTGCTCGCGCGTCATGGCGCGAAGGTCGCGCTTGCCGATATCAATCATGCAGGCGTGGAAGCGGTCGCGGCGAGCATCAATGCCGCGTGCGGCGCAAATACCGCACATGCATTTCGTCTCGATGTCCGGGACGAAACTCAGTGGATCGATGTTCTGGCGAGCGCCGACTCCGCGATGGGCGGATTGAGCGTGCTCGTCAACAATGCCGGCATCATCGGGCCGGGCAACATCGAAGAACTTTCCTTTGCGGATTGGAAGCGGACTCAGGAGATTAATGTCGACAGCGTATTTCTGAGCGTGAAATACGGTTTGAAATATCTTCGTCAAAATCAACCGGGCTCGATCATCAACCTGTCTTCGATCGCCGGTCTGATTGCCGCCCACAACATGCCCGCTTATAACGCCTCCAAGGCGGCGGTCTGGTTGCTCTCGAAGGGAATCGCTTTGCATTGCGCCAAGCACGGACTGAACGTCCGATCCAACTCCATTCATCCGACGTTCATCGATACACCGATTCTCGATTCGTTTCGCCAGAAGTACGGCAAGGAAGTTGCGGAAGAGAAACTATCCAGGCAAGTGCCCCTGGGGCGCCTTGGCGAGCCCAACGACGTCGCATACGCCGTGCTGTATCTCGCGTCGGACGAGTCCAAGTTCATGACCGGTGCGGAACTCAAACTCGACGGCGGCATTTCCGCGATGTGAAATTGGACGCGAGAAACATAGGCTTCCCCGTTGGAGACAATCATGCAAGGTAGATTCGAAAAGCGCGGCGACATCGGCATCATCTGGATCGACAACCCACCGGTCAACGCCATCAGCGTCGGCGTACGTATAGCCATGATCGCGGGGGTCGCCAATCTTGCGGGGGACCCGGAAATCAAAATCGGCGTCCTTGCGTGCGAAGGTCGTACGTTCATGGCAGGAGCTGACATCACGGAATTCGGTAAGGCACCGCTGTCGCCGGGCCTGAGGGAGGCGCTTACAGCGATCGAAAATTCCACTAAGCCCGTGGTAGCGGCAATCCATGGCACTGCCTTGGGGGGCGGTCTCGAGACTGCCCTCGCCTGCCACTACCGTGTTGCAATTGCGGAAGCGCAGGTCGGTCTGCCGGAGGTCAAACTCGGCATACTCCCGGGCGCGGGCGGAACCCAGCGCTTGCCGCGACTCATCGGGACTGAAGCCGCGCTCGCCATGATCGTTTCGGGAGATCCCATCCCGGCGGTGCAGGCCGCTGAAGCGGGCGTGATCGACAAAATCATCGAAACGGATTTGATGGAAGGTGCCTTGGCCTACGCGAGGGAATTGGTCGGCCGGCGAGCGCCGCCGCGCAAAATACGCGACCTCGACGTCGACGCGTCTAGACTGCGGCCGGGATTCTTCGACGACGCGCGTAAGCGCATTGGCGAGGAGAAGAGGAATCTTTTCGCACCCCAGCGCATCGTCGATGCAATCGAAGCTGCGGTCACCCTGCCCTTCGACGAAGGCATCGCCCGCGAAACCGAGTTGTTCATTCAGTGCCAGCAGCACAGCCAGGCCAGAGCGCTGCAACACGTCTTTTTTGCCGAGCGTAAGGCGGCCAACATACCCGGCCTCGACAAGGACGTCGCGTCGCGCGAGATCAAAACCGTTGGAATCATCGGCGCCGGCACCATGGGCGGCGGTATCTCGATGAATTTCCTGAATGCCGGCGTCCCTGTCACACTGCTTGAAGTAACGCAGGATGCACTCGACCGTGGTATGGCGGTTATCCGCAAGAACTACGAAAACACCGCTGCAAAGGGCAGATTGACGACGGACCAGGTGCAAGCGCGCATGAGTTTGTTGAAGCCCACCATGTCATATGCTGATCTCGGACAAGCGGATCTCATCATCGAAGCAGTGTTCGAAACCATGGCCGTCAAAAAGGATGTGATCGGCAGGCTGGATACCGTAGCGAAGCGCGGGGCCATTCTAGCCTCCAATACATCCTATCTATCGATTGATAGAATCGCCGACTCCACCTCGCGCCCGAGCGACGTGATTGGCACGCATTTTTTCTCACCGGCCAACGTGATGCGTCTGCTGGAAATCGTGCGCGGGGCGAAAACCGCGCCGGATGTGTTGAGGACCATCCTCGACTTGGCCAGGCGCGTCAACAAGGTTGGCGTGGTAAGTGGGAACAGCGATGGCTTCATAGGCAATCGCATGCTGGGCGCCTACAGTTATCAAGCGTTGCTGATGGTGCTCGAGGGCGCGATGCCGGATCAAGTCGATACCGCACTCCGACACTTCGGAATGCCGATGGGCGCGCTGCAGATGCACGACTTAGCCGGCCTCGACGTCGGTTACAAATCCCGGAAGGATCGGGATCCGAAGAGTTTCGATGCCCGAGTATGGCGCTCGGCGGACTTGCTGGTGGAACTCGGCCGTTTAGGTCAAAAGACTCGAGCCGGCTTCTACGACTACTCACCTGGCGATCGATTCCCACGGCCGTCGCCGTTGGTCGCGAAACTCATCGAGAAAGTGTCGGCGGATTATGGCATCGAACGTCGCAGGATTAGTGATGAGGAAATCACCGAGCGGTGTCTTCTGGCATTGATAAACGAGGGCTGCGATGTATTGCGTGAAGGCGTGGCATATCGTGCCAGCGACATCGACGTCGTTTACTTGTATGGTTATGGTTTCCCAGCTTATCGTGGAGGCCCGATGTTCTGGGTCGAGAACGAGATGGGCTTGAAGACGGCGCTGGAGAAGTTGCAGAGGTACGGCGCCCAGAGCGGTGGCAAATGGCTCGTGGTTTCGCCGCTGCTCGAGAAATTGGTGGCCGAGGGGAAGGGCTTCGCGAGCGTCGGTCAGGCCTGAGGAAAAGCTCACAACGTGCCGCGCTCGAGCAAGAAGCCGCAGGCGTTTTTTTTATTTTTCACGACCCGCAGTTAAACATATATCAAATATGCGGCTGCATATTTGCCTTAAAACAAAGCACGTAAATCGAGCACGTGCGCCCTTCGGGTGCAGGAGGCGGTCCGTGCTATGTCATCAGTTTTCGCAACCCACTGATCTTGCTCTAATCACCAATGTTGGCATGACAGGTGCTTCGCGCTAACCCCGTATCCGTTTTTTTAACACCAATTGGTATTGACGGGTGTGCGGCGAACGGATAGCCGAACAATTTTGAACACAATGGGAGGGATGTCGTTCGATGAAACTAATTACCGCCATTATCAAACCGTTCAAGCTCGATGATGTTCGCAAGGCAATCAGCGACGTGGGCGTGCAAGGGGTCACCGTCACCGACGTTCGCGGCTTTGGCCGTCAACGCGGGCACACCGAAATTTACCGGGGTGCCGAGTATGCCGTCGAGTTCGTCCCCAAGATAAAAATTGAAATCGCCGTGATCGATACGCTCGCCGACCAGGTCATCGAAGCAATCATCACTTCGGCCAAGACCGGCAAGGTCGGTGATGGAAAGATTTTTGTCTTCGATCTCGCGCACGTCATAAGAATTCGTACAAACGAGCGGGACGCTCAAGCCATCTAATAAGGGGTTCGCATTGATGACTACACTGTTACGACGATTGGTCTTTATCGGGCTATTGACGCTCACCGTCCCCGCCGTATGGGCTGAAGACACGCCCGCCACCACGCCATCCGCCGCACAAGCTTCAGCGCCTGCGGCCGATTCTACGGCGCCCGCTGCGGCAGATGCCGCGGCACCCGCCGCACCGACTGAACCGCAGCTCATCGGCACGGACAAGATCAATTCCGGAGACACCGCCTGGATGCTGACCTCCACGGCTTTGGTGTTGATGATGACCATCCCGGGACTCGCCCTCTTCTACGGCGGAATGGTCCGCAAGAAAAACGTGCTGGCGACGCTGATGCAAAGCTTCGCAGTCACGTGTGTGGTGACCATTTTATGGTGGTTAATCGGCTATTCGTGGGCATTTACGCCGGGCAGCGCATATCTCGGTGGCGCAACGCGCGCGCTTTTGAACGGCATGACGATCATGAAGGATGCGAACAAGATCACGGTGTCGCACCTGGCGCTCACCATTCCCGAAACGGTGTATGCCATGTTCCAGCTGACCTTTGCGATCATCACGCCGGCCCTGATCGCGGGCGCGTTTGCCGATCGCATGAAGTTCTCGGCGATGCTCCTCTTCATGTCAATCTGGTCTCTCGTCGTGTATTGCCCGATCGCTCACTGGGTCTGGGAACCGTCGGGCTGGCTTGCCGTCAAGGGCGTTCTTGACTACGCGGGCGGCACCGTGGTGCACATCAATGCAGGCATCGCCGGACTGGCGAGCTGTTTGGTGCTCGGCAAGCGCGTGGGATACGGCAAGGAAGCCATGCCGCCTCATAACTTGACGTTGACGCTGATCGGCGCGTCCCTGCTCTGGGTGGGCTGGTTCGGCTTCAATGCGGGTTCCGCGGTGGCCGCGGATGGCCGTGCGGGAATGGCAATGGCCGTGACCCAAATCGCAACAGCTGCCGCCGCATTGAGTTGGATGTTCGCTGAATGGGTCGTCAAAGGTAAGCCCAGCGTCTTAGGCATCGCATCGGGCGCCGTCGCCGGGTTGGTGGCGATTACACCGGCATCAGGTTTTGTCGGGCCAAGTCCCGCCGTGATCATCGGCATCGTCGCCGGCGTCGTTTGCTTCTTGGCTGCGACCTCGCTGAAAACTGCCTTGGGATATGACGACTCGCTCGACGCGTTCGGCGTGCATTGTATCGGCGGCATCATCGGCGCCTTGCTCACCGGCGTCTTCGCCAGCAAGGAAATCAGCGGTGCTGATGGCTCCGTGATCATCCAGCTGTGGGGCGTGGGAACCACGTTGATTTACGGCTTTGTGATGAGCTTTATCATTTTGAAAGTCATCGACATGACTATTGGTTTACGCGTAACCGAGGAGCAGGAACGCGAAGGCCTAGACCTTTCTCTCCACGGCGAACGAGTGGAGTAACTCCTCGATGACAGTGGTCCCATCCGGTGGCGGCAGCGCCACCGGACAGGAGCTCTTTGCCTGCGATTTCGGTGTTTCAATATTCAAAGTATGAGGGATGAACAGTATGAAAAAGAGTGGAAAGCAGTTAATTGCTCCGGCACTAATGCTGAGTTTTGCAACGGCCGGCGTGGCATTGGCAGCGGATGAACCGGCTACGCCAGCTGCGCCGCCTGGCCCCAGCTTAAAAGACGTGCTCACGACGTCGGGTATTGACATTCACGGCTATGTCGACGCGGCCTACTCATATCTTTCGGGCTCTGGGTTGTTCAAGAGTGGCGTTGCGGACCGTGTCTTCGATACGGAGCCCAACTCTTTCAACGTCCATCAGGCAGCCCTGACTGTGGACTATCTGCCCAAGGAAGGCTTCGGCGGACTTGTGAATCTCACCGCCGGTCGAGATGCGCGCATCATCGCATCGGCGGGTGAATCGACGAGCAATTTCGATGTCACGCAGGCTTTCGTGCAGTATGCCCACGGGCCTTTGACGATCATCGGTGGGAAATATGTCACTCTGGCAGGCGCGGAAGTCATCAACTCCACCCTGGACACCAACTACTCGCGTTCCATTCTGTTCGGTTACGCGATTCCGTTTGCGCACACGGGCGTGCGGCTCACATACGCAGCATCCGATCAGGTAAACATCATCGTGGGCGTCAACAACGGCTGGGACCAGCTCCAAGATCAAAACAAGCAAAAGACTGCCGAGCTCGGTGTAGCGTTCACGCCCAACAAGATGTTCTCACTCGCCGTGCAGGGGTACAGCGGAGTGGAGAACACCTCCCCCAACACGCACGGACGCCGCGATTTGATCGATGCGGTGGGCACGTACAACGCAACCAGTCAACTCACGGTCGTCCTGAATGTGGATTGGGGTGATCAAGAGAACGCCGCCTCCGTCATCGACGGTACCAATATCAAGGCGAAGTGGGACGGTGCTGCGCTGTATTGTAACTATCAAATCTCCGATCCATGGGCGGTCTCCGTGCGGATCGAGTATTTCGATGATAAGGACGGGTACCGCACCGGGGTAATTCAGAAGTGGAAGGAAGGCACCGCGACGCTGAGATATATGCCAAACACCAACTTTGAGCTACGCGCTGAGGGGCGTTACGATCGCACGGACGGCAATAATTTCATCGACGACGCCCGCGCGTTTGCCGCATCAGTAGGCGCGGCCGGCACAAAGAATAGCGGGTGGTCACTCGGTCTGGAGGCCATCGCAAAGTTCTAAGCAACTTCCGGTATCAAGCAATAGATGAGTAATTGGGCCCCCGGCGCCAGCCGGGCAAAAACTATTCGATCTTCGCGAGGACACACATGACTCCCGCCGATGTTTTGAAATTGATTAAAGAAAAGGAGGCTGCAATCGCCGATCTGCGCTTTACCGACACGATCGGTAAGGAGCAACACGTCACCGTGCCGACCCGTTTGGTGGACGAAGGCTTTTTCAAGGACGGCAAGATGTTCGACGGTTCGTCGATCGCCGGCTGGAAGGGTATCAACGAGTCGGACATGATCTTGATGCCGGACCCCGCCACCGCCGTCGTCGACCCCTTCTACGAAGAGACCACGGTCAATCTGCGCTGCGATGTCATCGAACCGATGACGATGCAGGGCTACGAGCGTGACCCTCGCTCGTTGGCGAAGCGCGCAGAAGCCTACTTGAAGTCCTCGGGAATCGCGGATTCCGCACTGTTTGGCCCCGAAAATGAATTTTTCATTTTCGACGACGTGACCGTGAGTTCCGGCATGAATGGCTGCTCCTACGAAGTGGATGCCTACGAAGGGGCTTGGAATTCCGGCAAGCACTACGACGACGGCAACAGGGCGCTCGGCCGGGCATCAAGGGCGGCTACTTCCCGGTGCCGCCGGTCGATTCACAGCAGGATATTCGCACCGCAATGTCCATGGCCTGCGAGCAGCTGGGACTGAAGTTCGAGGTCCATCATCACGAAGTGGCAACCGCCGGCCAGGGCGAAATCAACGTCGCGGCGAATACCCTGACCAAGAAGGCCGACGAGGTACAGATCCTCAAATACGCATTGCAGAACGTGGCGCACCTCCAAGGCAAGACTCTGACCTTCATGCCGAACCCATCGTCGGCGACAACGGCAACGGCATGCACATGGGCGTCTTCACCGACGACCTGATCGATGCCTACATCGAGCTGAAGATGAAGGAAGTGACTCGATTACGGATGACTACGCATCCGATTGAAGTGGAGATGTACTACAGCCTTTGACGTAGCTTCTGCGTTGCCGGTTTAAAGTGACGGCGGAAGCCGCCGTCACTGCCGCGCGTAGTACGCGACTCAGACCCACCATTCCAGGTGCTGGGTTGTCCTTCCAAACTGACAGATATATTGTCTATCTCGAAGCGAATCGGAGTAATTGACTTTTTGAGTGCCCACCACCGGGCACCGTAATGTCGTCTCCGACTTCGCGCGCCGTGCAGCGGCTGCGAACTCTCCCCCGCCACGCATTGATTGGATCTTTACATCAGGGCTACAACACCGCGCGTTTTATTAACGACATTCCTATACCGCGTTGAATACCATTCCAGCTCGATTGGATCATCACGTTGCTCGACGTCGAGGACTCACCTATGAAAACCGCTCTCTTTTCCGTTGTCGCATCGACCTACCTCTTGGCGTCGTCGCCTCTGACCTACGCGAGTTGCAGTACCACGTTTACCGAAAAGTTCGCAGGCGTCGATCGGATCGTCGATTCACTGCGGCCGGATAAGCCCGGTCAAATGCGCGTGTTTGCCTCCGACGGCTCAGAGTTCACCGCCGGCCAGGCACTTTGGATGAAGGGGCAGCTGCGATCCGTGCTGCAGGCCTGTGTACAGGGCGACGAGAGCTCTGCAGCCTCAAGTCTGCACGGAGTGACCGACCTACTGCATACCCACCATCGCGCGTTGTAAATCAGCTTAGATTTTAGGCCGACGAGACAAGCGCCGCAGTCGAAGGGTCCGAATGTGCCGCCGACTATCGCCGAGAAGACGCTGCATGCACGAGTAGCACCATGAACCAGCAAAGTCCGCCGATAATCAGTAAGGCCGCCATAAACAAGGCGAGGCGGCTGCCGGGATGGTGATCTAGAAAGACAGCCCAGATCAGCCCGACGGCGAGTATCGATAACGACAGCAACGCGCGCCGCTTGATCTGCTCGCGGGTGGGCGGAGGCGCGTTCGAGCGCTTCGCAACGAGATCGATGGCGGACGATGAGGTAGTCAGGGGAGCGCCGCAACCGATGCATACCGTTGCTTTGTCACTCACCGCCCGCCCGCATTCGCTACATGTAATCAGCGTCATGGTCCTTCCTCCCAAGCTTTGCAGTCAGGCCGCGAAAGGAAATCCAGAGGGATTAGGCCGAAGAGTCATCGCGGTCCTGGCGCGGTCGACGTCGATGCGCAAGCTGTCACAATATGGACATGGGCTTATTTCCATCGCCGTTTCCTATGAGTTGGTGCCCGCTCGATTCTGCGCCCAAACTGCCGCAAGCTCAAAAAGGCCGGCGTTTTCGTGCAGAGATCGCTACCTCGCTTCGACAGTCATAAACCGCCGATGAATATGCGGCACTTGGGGCTCCACTTTCAGCAGGTCGGGGAAGCGTGTCAGCGGCCTGTTATTTCACGGTCAGATCAAGAGACATGCCGCGCCCCTTGTGGCCAAGGACCGGGCAATACACTTTGTAAGTGCCAGGCTTCAGGTCCATCTGCAAAGAACCGCTTTCGCCCTTCTTCAACCTTGGTTTAAGTGCTTTCTCGATCCCGTTCCCCTCAATCTCGAAGCCGTGGGTTTCCTTGCCCGTGTTCGTCACCGTAAACGTCGTCGCACCGGCGCTGACCGAGTTGGGCATCTCGATTTTGTATTCCGTGAGCTTCACTTCCACCGAGCCCTTCGCGGAATCGGGCACGGGCGCCGCCGTTTTCGTGTCGGCCGAACCCTGACTCACTCCCTGTCCAAAGGCGTTACTGAACGCCAGCATCAACCTGAGACTCACGATCCCCGCTGCGGGGGTCACTATCTTTTTCATCTATGTCTCCATTTGTTTAGTATCTCTATGGGACTGGTGGCGTCCAAGTGCGATCTGCGCAAGCCTGTGGGCCCGTACGTCTGGCAAAGCCGAGGCCATGATCGCGCGATCATGGCCTCGGCCGTTCGACCAGAACTTCTATTTACTATCGATCGTCAGAATCGCGCCCAATGGCAGCGGGCACCGAAGGGGTGACCGCGACGCGGGACCCTGTCAGAACCCACGCTCTCTGGCTTGGAGAGAAACGCGGCGCGAGCAAGCCGTCGTTTATCTCGCGTGTCACGGCAAAGCGGTTAAATGAAGTGACGGGTAGATACAACCGAAAGTTGTTGGGAAACCCATCGGACGCTGTATCCGGATCGCCTTCGGGTGCCGAGATGATGCCGTCATGGTTGGCATCGACGCCGGCCACTTCTGCGGCGTATGCATCGAACAACCGGCGCTGTAGGTTTTTCACGCCCGGCTCAAACGAGGCCGGCCGCGCATAGACATCCAGGTAGATTTCATTGGCAAGTCCGCTCGGGATACCACGCTCACGGAATTCTCGCTGCGTATCCACGTCGCCGTCGAACTTATCAGGATCGCGTGGAAGATTGGGATTGTCCCCGACTACTCGTGGATCGTTGTTGATTCCACGCGGCCCGGAACCAGGAACGATGGACTGCAACTTGCCAATTTCACCATCTTGGAGGGTGTCGGGCGCCTTGCCGAAGTCATCCGGAAATCCTCCGGTAAACGGCAGTTCGTATAAAGGATGGATCCAGTTGGTTCCAAGATAATTGAACTCCCAATAGGAATGTACATCGCTCTGCTGCATGGCGTTATACGCACCCATGCTCTCGTATATGGACACCACATTCGTTTGTCTGTCGGGGAAGTGATCCGTTTTGCTGGGGAAGTGCACCGAATTACCGTCTGTCGTAAAGAATTGCCCTGCGATGTTGCGGTGGTCTCCCATCTCCTTTAGTTCAGCAGCATCTTGTGCGGTAATCTTGCCGAATTGCGCGTGGCCGTCCTTGCGTGGCGATGCCGTATCGGGCACGACAAGATCGTGAATCATCCAACCTTCGTACCACCCGCTCTCGTTGTTGATCACGAACAACGGCGAGATGTCCGTGAAGACGTCCAGAAATGCTTTCGGATCAGTCGCGTTGGTGGGCAGCCCTGGTTTGAGCTCGAGTATCACGCGGACGGTTCCGAGGGTAGGCAAGCCGCAGTTGCCTCCCGTGGCGCTGAGTTGCGCGGCGTCGTTGATGCCGGGAAAAACCTTGGTAAACACGTTAGGTTCAAAGCCGTCCGTATCCAGCAAATAATACTGAACTAGCTGGCCCGGCTGGTCCGCTTCGGCAAATACTTGCATCGGCAGAAACGTGTGAGGACGGTCCGCCAGTCGCACCAGCCGGTCCTTGAGCGGATCGGGAAGGCCGGCTATGTCGCCGCGAGTGCGGACGGTAAGGCTATCTGCCGCCGCATTCGGATTGGGGTGGCAGGGCGCCGCTGGTTGCTCGGCATAGGCGTTTTGTAGTAGACAAATTGCCAGGGCCGCGGTGGCCCCGACCAGTGATTGCGCTTTCATGCATAGCTCCTGAAATTGTTTGATTGCGATGAGGCGGGGCGGCGCACAATTCTTCGGAGATTTGTCGCCGTGCTTGACGAAACAGGGTCGGCTACGAGGTGTTGTTGCGCATTAACAGGTACCGGCGGCGACAGGCGCGGATGACATCCACCCTGGTCCGCGCAACGGTAATGTCCGCCGGCGATTGCAGCGGTTTATCATCCGACATGGCTGCCTCCTTAGTTCCTATTCACGAAGGACTATGCGTGCGGTCGTTTTATTCCAACGACGGGTCTGTCGGGTGGCAAATGGCGCCCCACATCACGGTGACTGATGAGGCGGGAATAAAACATGGCGTTCTGCCGTCTTAGTCTTCGTGTGCCCAATGGGAGGCGGATGTGTCGGACGACCAATGGCTGGAATCCGTTGCACGCGGCGATCGCCGTGCGCTCGAAGAACTCTATCTGAGCTACCACCGGCAACTCACTAGATTCCTGTCGCGGCTGGCACCACGTTCTGAGAATATCGATGAGATTATCAACGATACTTTCATGGCCGTGTGGCAGCATGCTGGTGAATTTCGCCGGTCCTCGCGAGTGTCGACCTGGATCTTCGGGATCGCCTATCGTATTGCGCTGAAGTCGCTGCGCCAACATAAGCGATGGCGCGCGGCAAGCGCTGATGGACAATCCGAGCGAGTGACCGACCCCACCCAAGAGACCGAAGAACACGATTGGCTGGCCCAAGGCTTGCGTCGTCTATCTCAAGAACAGCGGTTGGGTCTAATGCTCACCTACCACTGGGGTCATTCCATTCGGGAAGTCGCTGCCATGACCGACAGTCCGCTAGGCACGGTAAAGGCACGCCTGTTCCGCGCGCGCGAAAAGTTGCGGGTTTCCTTGGGTGAGCTTCGCGGCGCGATGTGATACCCACAGCCGCAAGACCGAATTTCGCTTGCCAATCATGGAATCTACTGGACGACGATCGTTCCGACCATGCGCGGATGAATCGTCGCGTCCGGGGTTTCTGCAACCGACGGGATACAAATGGATGATGAGCGCGGGCTGATCGGACATCCCATTGACGATGTCGATGGTTTGCGTGAGGGTGCCGCTAACGTCCGGGTTCGCCTCCTTGTTGAAACCGATGTGGGTGTCGCTGATCTGTACGAATAGCGGCTTGCCCAGTTTTGCGGCGGCCTGCTTGTCGCTGGCCGCCATAGCCAGATCGATCGGCGTGAACATTGCCTTGCAGGTCCGTTGCAAACGCCTGCGCCAGTTTGGGGTTGTAGGGTGTCGGTTCACGACGGGCATTCCGCCGCTCACTTCTTCGAGTACAAGGCAACCTGGGGGTTGGCCGTCGCTTGCACCTGACCTGGCTGAATGAGGGCCACGATTGCAGTGGCAAAATTGGACTGAGGCGCAGCGCTCGCGGCAGCCTGAACCACGGCGTTGATGCTATGCGAAATCGCGGGCGCCGTGTAGTTGCCCGCGGCGTCCACCGTGCCTACGGTGGTATCGCCACCCGCGATCCCATTCACGGACCAGACAAGGGTGCCTCCACCTGTGGCCGCCGCGGTGAACTTCATGGTCTGTCCGGTCGACAAGGCGCCATACCGCCCCCGTGACCGCCGCCGCTGTGGGCTTGCGCAATCGTTATCGTGCTTAGCGCGAGTCCTGCGGCCAGCGCCATCGCGCCAATTCGCAACTTGTTAATCACCGCTGCATTAATCATCACGTCACCTCACATGCTATTTGTGCCCGCCCAAGCGACATCGCGTCCTCCTACGAGGCAGACTCACGGCACGCGCGCTTTATTCCGAAATTCCGATGGTGTTCTGCGCCGCTTTTACAGGTTGGGGCGTCGCCAATTCGGACAGTCAAAAGTGATGGCGCAACTGCGCGTCTCGGATCAGATCACCGACGAAAGCCGCGCCCTTGGCCGCGCTCCCTCCACCGAGTTGACTCCCTGGGCCAATCTTCGTCACTCCTGCAACGTAGGACTAGCAGCACGACATTGGCTCGCGCAAATGATGTGGTGAGGGGAATAAAACAGGCGTGCCAAGAGTCGTCACTTGCCACCCAACCTCGGCATTTGCGCCAGGCAATCGGCAACCGATGAGATCTTCACCGGCGATTTGCGATCGAACTGACACCCGGCGATTCGGAAGAAACCACACCCAGCACGGATCCCAGCAGCATGATCGCCAGCACCAGCATCGCGATGGCGCTGAAGCGGAAGTCGCGCTCGCGGACGAAGACGACCAGCATCAGAAAGACCCGCAGCACCGGCAAGACGATCAAGAGCGCGATGCCGGCGGTGACGATCCGCGTGCCTATCATTGTGGATGAGGCCCCCGACCAACCAGCCATCGGCAGGGCCAATCCCAGTGCGATGACGCTCCCTCCGAGCCAGGTGCCCCGATGCAGCACACTTGCCAGAAGCCGGTCTAGTTCAGAGCGTCCTGCGAGGCCGGTGCTCACGCCGTATGACCTGTCAGGTGAATCCCGAGGGCAGACAGCAGCATCTGAGCAGCCAGGGCGACGAGCACCACGACGAAGAGCAGGCGCAGTTTGTCGCCGGACACCGCCATCAGAAGGCGCGCGCCGAGCACCGCGCCCAAGACAGAGCCGAGCGCGACCGGTCCGGCGATTACCGGATCGATATCGCCACGCGCGAAATAGGCGACGCCGCTGGCCGCCGCCGTCGCCCCGATCATGAAGTTCGATGTGGCGGAGGACACCTTGATGGGCAAGCGCAAGGCGGTGTCCATCGCGGGAATCTTGAGCACGCCGCTCCCGATGCCCAGCAGCGCGGAGATCAGGCCGGCCCCGTACATCAGCGCAAGGCCCAAAGGGACGCGCCGCACGCGGTAGAAAACGTCGCGACCTAGTGCGTGATCGGGATAGCTTGAATGAAGACGCAATAAAGTCGCCCAATCCCGGAGATTGGTCTCTTCTGTTTCGCCCAAGACCTCGTGTCGCCGCGCCATCATCTGCGACGCCGAGACCAGTAGGACGGCGGCGAAGAGGAAGTACAGGAACGACACCGACAGGATGCCTGCCAGCAGCACGCCGGTCAGAGCACCCAGCGTCGTGGCGACCTCCAGTACGATCGCGACGCGTATGTTCGTCAGGCCACTTCTGAGGAACGGCGCGGCGCTACCGCAAGAGCAGGCGATGACCGATACGATGCTGGCGGCGACGGCGGCATGGATCTCTAGCCGGCCGAACAGGGTCAACACCGGTACGATGAAAATGCCGCTCGCCATTCCCAAAGCACCGCCCAGCGCGCTCGTGCCAATCGACACCACGAGTAGCCACGCGACGGACCCGGCGTGCACAGCTCCTACCATTAGACGCCGGCCGGCCTGCGGCGTGCCAAGCGTGTCCTGAACCGGATAAGGTCTCCCCGATAGTGGAGCCTCTCGTAATCGACGGGTCGATCGCCGACGCTGAAGGAGGTGCGCTCGATCCGGAAGATCGGACTTCCAGCCTCCACTCCCAGGGCCGCCGCGACATCCTGATCCGCGGAAATTGCCTCAAGCTTATATTCCGCCTCGAGGAGCGGAATGCCGTATCGCTGTTCCAGCAGTGCGAAGATGGGTTCAAGTTCGAGATCGTGCGTGACGATCTTCTCTCCGATCTCAAGCGGCAAGTACGTCTCGTCAAGAGACATGCCGACGCCGTTTGCGAGTCGAACGCGCCGGATTCGTATCACGCGCGTGCCCACCGCCAGACCGAGATGCTGGGCCACATGTACATCAGCCGCGACCACGTTCCGGTCGATTAAGCGGGCGGTGGCTGCATGGCCGAGGGCGGCCATGTCTTCGACAAAGCCAGTCAGTTCGGTCAGGTCCTGAGTAATCCTTGGTTGTGCGACGAAAGTGCCGGTTCCACGTCGGATTTCGATGAGCCCGCGGCTTGAGAGATTTTGGATAGCTTTGCGGACCGTCGTGCGGCTAACCGCGAAACGTTGAATCAGGTTGTCCTCCGTTGGCAGTTGGCTGCCTACCGGGAATTCACCGCTGGCGATGCCAGCCGCGATCTGCGTTTCGAGGACCGCATAGAGCGGAGTGGGATCGGCTAAGTGCGCTGTCATAGTTATATAATGACATCACGTCATCATTATGTCTAGAGTGACGACAGATTCCTGGTCACCTAGGCCCGTAAACTCTTGGCGCGCGCGGTCGTGGCCAAGTCGAACACGATCTGGCGCTGCTGGATAAAGCCGCCGGGAAACGCGCCCGCTCTCTTTTCAATGACTTACCGCGTGGCGCCCGTTGCAATGGGCACCACGGAGCACAACAAAGCAGCACTGGGTCACGCAAAACTCATGCAAGTACCCGGCGCTGATAGACGCATAGATGGGTGTAGATTGCCGCGAGCAGCGGCGTCTCGATGCCGGCTAATCGCGCGCGTTCGACCAGATCACCGATGATTTGATCCGCCTCGATGGGCACGCCTCTCTGCAGGTCTCGATACATGGAGGAAGTCTGCGTCGAACCGGTTGCCGTCAACCCCGCCTTCGCCGCGACAATGAATTCGGGACTAGGAGCGACACCGACGGCCTCCACCACGGCGACGATCTCCTCTAGGAGTCGGGCCGCGAATTCGGATCCGCGCGGTGCTTGCGCCACCTCACCGATGGTGCCGCGCATCAGGCAGTTGATGCCGCCAAGGCCGGCGAGCAGTATCCACTTCTCCCACATCTCGCGCTCGATCGCACTTGACAGTCTTGCGTCGAATCCCGCGTCGCGCATGAATCGATCAAGTCCTTGGATGCGCGGCGACACTACGCTGTCCATCTCTCCGTAGGCGATGTCCTGAAGCAAATTGTGTTGCACGATACGCCCCCGATCATCGATGGACGCAGTAATTTTGCATGCGCAACCGACAACGGATCTCTTGCCAAATCGCTTGGCAAGAATGTCGACATGCCTCATCCCGTTCAGTACGGGCAGGATCATGGTCTCGGGTCCTACGGCCGCCGCCATGTCTGAGAGAACGGATTCGAGAGAAAAGGCCTTCACGGTGAGCAATAAGGCATCGTAGAACCCGGATAGCCGGTCGGCAGTGACCAGTTGCGGGCGCAGGGTGTAGTCCCCGTGGGGACTCAGAATCTCCAGCCCTCGTTCTTCCAGTCGGGCCGCCCGGGCCGGCCGGACCAGAAAGGTGACATCGCGGCCCGCCTGAGCAAGGCGGCCACCGAAGTATCCACCGGTCGATCCGGCGCCGACGACGAGCATCCGCATGCGTCTCTCCTCCAGGGCATTCTCTGAATGCCGAGCCTACAATGCGAAACGCAAGTCGTCTAAGGCATTCGAGAGGTCACATGGACAGCGACAATACGCGCGAGCTTCTGGTCGAGGCAGCGAATCGAGCGGCTAACTACATTGAGGGGCTGCGTGTCAGAGACGTTCGGCCACTGCGTGGATCCGTGGAGCGGTTGATGGGAGTCCTTGACGGCCCATTGCCAGACAATCCGAGCAGACCCACCGATGTCCTCGCCCTTCTCGATGACTATGGATCGCCCGCGACTGTGGCCAGCGCAGGTGGTAGGTACTTTGGCTTCGTCACCGGCGGAGCGCTGCCGGTAACGGTCGCTGCCCAATATCTCGCGGCAGGCTGGGACCAGAATTGCTTCAGCTTCATCAGTTCACCGGCAGTGGCCTGTATAGAATCAACAGCTCTGCGATGGGTGAAGGAAGCGCTCGGTCTGCCGGCCTCCGCGGAAGGATCTCTGGTCACCGGTGCCTCGATGGCCAACTTCACCTGCCTGGCAGCTGCGCGAAATTGGATTCTGCAACAGCACGGTTGGGACGTGGACCGGCAGGGCTTGTTCGGCGCCCCTGCGCTTACGGTCGTGCTCGGCGAAGAGGCACAC
>Ga0137394_10000675_pt1 | contig 23808 bp, 22 predicted proteins | sample czobulk116metaG_FD_108278 | JGI IMG/M metagenome (GOLD analysis project Ga0137394, IMG submission 108278) | Vadose zone soil microbial communities from Angelo Coast Range Reserve, California, USA - czobulk1.16 metaG | ecosystem: Environmental > Terrestrial > Soil > Vadose zone | place: USA...
CCGTGGATGTCGGAGACAATTGCAATACGCATAGAGCGTCACAGCTGCGTGAGTTCTACTATCCCTTGCGCCCGATTGTGCTCCATGCGGGACTCGCAGCGGCGAAGCTCACCTGGTTCAGCGTCGTTCGCCGTATCGAGTGCATCCTTCGCCGTGATGGCGCGATTGTAGCGCCGCGCGGCTTCCGCCGATACGACGAACGCGCAGATGGCGTTCGCGATGACCGTGATCATCATCGCCGCAAGTGTCGCGTTGATGCTCGGTGTGATCGGTATCTACGGCGTCATGTCCTACATCGTGAGTCAGCGGACGGGCGAGATCGGCGTCCGCCTGGCTCTCGGGGCAGACTCTGGCCACGTCGCCGGCATGATCGTCAGGCAGGGGGGACTCGTCGCGATCGGTGGCGTCATCGTCGGCTCTCGGCCTCGCATACGCGGGCAGCCGACTCATTGCGTCGCTGCTCTACGGCGTCAGCGCTCGTGACCCAGTTGTGTTTGCCGCAACAACGGTTCTGTTGTTGAGCGCCGCGCTCGTGGCATGCTGGCTCCCTGCGCGACGTGGCGCTCGCCTCAGTCCTCTGGAGGCGCTACGGGCTGAGTAGGAGACTCACGCGCTCACGCGTTCTCGGCCGTCTCGATCGCGACGCGTCAGATCAAGCCGACGTTGTTCAGCCACGTGATAAGAGGCTCGTCGGATCGACTTCGACGCGCCCGCCTCGCGAAAATCCTCCATCTCTTTGGGGGGATAGTCGGCTCAATGTTTATGCGGGTAAACGCGAAGTGCGCCCACCAGGTGCGCCCACCACTGACCCGTCAGCGGCAGGTCCGGAGGCGCCCCCGCTCACGCTCGCGGGCATCGCCGGCGGCCATAGAGTGCCGACGTTCATCTTTCCCGCGTGGCTGCAGCAGTCGATGCTCGTACCGGTGCGCTGGGCGGTGGACGGCTTCGACGCCATGACGTGGCGGGGCATCGGCCTGAGCGGCGCCGTTGTGCCGGGGCTCGTCCTCATCGGCTTCGGGGCGGCCTTCAGCTTCGTCGCCGCCTCGCGGTTCAGGTGGGAAGAGGCCCTGGCGAAAAGTTAGGAGTTGGAACAAACCGCACGAACACGCTCTCCGTCGAACGTCGTATGGAAAATCTGTTCGCAGACGTTCGATATGCGGTTCGCCTGCTCATCAGGAAACCGGGCTTCGCCGCGGTCGCCATTCTCACGCTGGGGCTGGGGATCGGCGCGACGACGGCGATCTTCACGGTAGTGCACGCGGTCCTGCTGCGTCCGCTGCCGTTTCCCGAAGCCGACCGCCTCGTCGAAGTCCGCATCGTGGGCCGCAATGCCGCCGTGTTCCCGCTGCCCGACACCGATTTCCTCGCGTGGCGATCACAGAACGACACCGCCGAGGCGGTTGCCGTGTACGACACCTCCTCGGCGACGCTCACCGGGGACGGACCTCCCGAGCGGGTGATCTCGTCGGCCGTCACCGATCGCTTCTTCGACGTGCTCGGCGTGCAGCCCCTGCTGGGCCGCGCCTTCCACGAAGGCGACGATCGGCCGGGAGCGCCAAAGACCACGGTGCTCAGTCACGGACTGTGGATGCGTCGCTTCCACGGCGATCCGGCCATCGTGGGGCGCTCCATCACGTTATCCGGCGTGCCGCACGTCGTCATCGGCGTGATGCCGCCGGAGTTCGACTTTCTGCCCGCGAAGAAAGAGCTGTGGCGTATTCTGACTATGAACGAGCCGAGCCGGCGCGGGCCGTTCTACACGTGGGGAATCGCGCGGCTCAAGAAGGGCGCCACGCTCGACACGATGCGCGCGAATCTCGATGCCGTGAGCGACGCGATCAAGCGGCAGTATCCGCCGCCTGGCGCCGGGAAGCTTTACGCGATTCCGCTGCAGGAAGCGATCGTCGGCGACGTGCGGCAGATTCTGTACGTCCTCCTCGGCGCCGTCGGGTTCTTGCTGCTGATCGCGGCGGCCAACGTCGCAAACCTGCTGCTGGCGCGTGCGGCCGGTCGCGAGCGCGAGATTGCCGTGCGCGGAGCGCTCGGCGCCGGACGCGCGCGCATCGCCGCGCAGCTCCTCACCGAGAGCGTCGTTCTCGCCGTCCTCGCCGGCGTGCTCGGCCTGGCGGTCGCGTCGTGGGGCACGCGCGTGCTCATCGCCGTCGCGCCCCAGGGCATTCCGCGACTGAACGAAGTGCGCATGAGCACGCCGGTGTTCCTGTTCGCGTTGTCGACGGCGGCCGCGTGCGGACTGCTGCTTGGTCTTATTCCAGCGCTCCGCGCGTCGCACGTGCCGCTCGTCGAGACGCTGAAGGAAGGCGGGCGAGGCGTCTCGGGCGGCGGGCACCGGCGCGTGCAGCGTCTGCTCGTCGTCGCGGAGGTCGCGCTTGCGCTGATGCTGTCGACCGGCGCGGGCCTGATGGTCCGAAGCTTCGTCGCGCTGCAGCGGGTCAACCCGGGCTTCGAGCCGTCGCATCTTCTGACGTTCCGTTTGTCGCTGCCGCAGACGCAGTATCAGAACGGCGCGGCGCAGCGGGACTTCTACTCCCGGCTCCTCCAGCGACTGGAGGCGTTGCCTGGGGTGCGATCCGCGGCGCTGACGATCAGCGTGCCGCCGAATGTCCTCGCGATGACCGACAACTTCATGGTCGAGGGACAGACGCTGCCGCCGAACCAAAGCGCGCCGCTCGGGCCGCTGATCTTCGTCAACGACACGTACTTCTCGACGATCGGCGCGCCGCTCGTCCGCGGCCGCTTCTTCACCGAGCGCGACGACGAGAACGCGCCCGCGGCGGTGATCGTCAACGACACGCTCGCGAAGCGGTACTTTCCCGGCGGCGATCCGGTCGGCCGCCGGCTGAAGATTGGCGGACCGGAGCGGCCGACCAATGCCTGGATGACCGTCGTCGGCGTCGTTGGCGACATGAGCTATTCCGGTCTGGACGCGCCGCCCGAGCCGGCCGTGTACCTGCCGTTCGGTCAAACCACCTTCAACTACCAGTACGTGCTCCTGCGAACGGTCGGCGATCCGGAGTCGCTCGCTCACGCCGTGCGGCGCGCCGTCGCCGAACTCGACCAAGATCTTCCGGTCGCGGCGCTGCGGACGATGGATCAGTTGATGGTCGAATCGAAAGCGCCGCCGCGCTTCCGGACGATTCTGGTGTCGCTGTTCGCGATCGTCGGCCTGACGCTCGCGTCGATCGGGATCTACGGGGTCATGGCGTACGCGGTGGCGGAGCGGACGCACGAGATCGGCGTCCGCATGGCGCTCGGCGCGGACCGCGCCGACGTGCTGAGAATGGTCTTGGGCGAAGCGACGCGGCTTGCGGCGGCGGGCGTCGCGATCGGCCTCGCCGGCGCTGCGGCGACCACGCAACTAATTCGCAGCCTCCTGTTCGGCGTGACGCCGTCCGACGTGCCGACGTTCGTCGGAATCGCGGCGGTGCTCGCGGCCACGGCGTTCGTCGCGAGCTACATTCCGGCGCGACGGGCGACACGCGTCGATCCGATGGTGGCTCTGCGTTACGAGTAGAGCCTCCAGGAACATCGACGCACGCGCCTCTCGCAAATCCTCGATCTTTTTGGAGAGGATAATCAGCTCAATGTTTATGCGGGTGAATTCGAAGTGCGCCCACCATGTGCGCCCACCACTGGGGGTGTGAGAGCACCGCTCAGCCTTTGCCTTGGGGTACGTTATCGTCTTGCTCGTGGACCAAGATGAATGAGGCCCTTGCTCGTCCGTTCTACGCTGAGTACGCCTGGGCGTTCGATCTGCTCATTGACCGGCCTGTTGAGAAGGAGTGCGGCGTGATCGCCGTCTGGCTTGTTGGCCGGGGGATTCTGCCGGGAGCGGAAATCCTCGATGCAGGCTGCGGGACGGGACGATACTCGCGCGAACTCGCACGCCGCGGCTACATCGTCCATGGTGTGGACCTCTCGCCGGAGCTCATAGAAGTTGCCGAGGGGGAGGTCGGAGACCGGACCGGCGGCGTGTCGTTTGCGGTCGCGGACATCCTTGCCCCACCGACTGTTCGATACGCCGCAATACTGTGCCGGGGCGTCCTCAACGACATCACCGACGACGACCGACGCGACGCTGTCTTCGCAGCATTTGCCCGGACGCTTCGACCGAATGGCGCGCTGATTTTGGACGTACGAGAGTGGGGCGCTTCAGCGGAGCGGAAGACGCGTGAGCCCCTCTTCAGAAAACGGGTCTCGACTGCTCGTGGGGAGCTGACTTTCACAAGCGTGACCGAGCTCGATGCTGAACACCGGCTCCTGCTGATATCCGAGCGCCACGAACTTGTCGGGCTCGGCGATGCGCGCGTCAGCGATTATCAATTCGTCATGCGCTGTTGGGAGCGTGAAGAGCTCGGCATGCTGTTTGCGCGCCACGGCTTCGGCAACATCCAGTACCTCGGTGCGTACGATCACAGCGTCGAGCTGGGTGCCACCGACCGCCTCGTCGCCGTGGCGCAGCTCTCGGACAATCCGGACAAACCATGAACCTTGGAGTTCTCGCCTCGCACGAGGGAACGACGCTTCAAAGTCTGCTCGATGCGTTCGCGATTGGGTTACCAACCCCGCCCGTGCGGACCATGAACGCGCCCATCTGGCGCAAATCCTCGATCTTTTGGGGAGGATAGTTGGCGTAATGTGTATGCGGGTGAACTCGAAGTACGCCGACCAGGTGCGCCCACCATTGCAGTCGTCTCGGCCCCGGTCCAGCTTGGGGATCCCGCTCCTGCCGCCGGCGGCACCGTGACGCCTTGACATTCTACATATGGCTGTCCCAGCATATGTAGAATGCCTAGACGTGCTGAGAACACCGACCTGCTCCAGGGCCTGAGGCGAAGTTCTATGTGCTGACGCCGACAGGTCGCAAAAGGCTCGACGTGGAACGCACCGAGTGGAGCCGCTTAACCGAAGCCATCGCCCTCGCACTTCAAACCGCCAAGTAGCGAGGAATGCACATATCTCACCTGTGTCGCGATCCAACATCGCAATCGATTGCTGGCTCGCGTGCAAATCGCAACCGACCAGTCTCATCTCGGCCTCCTTCAACCCGAGCGCGGTAGAGTGGACGATGCCAGTCTACGCGCGTCGATCCGAGACCGACGTCGTTATCACATCAATGTTTATGCGGGTGAACTCGAAGTGCGCCCACCAGGTGCGCCCACCATCCGAGCCGGACGGCGGGGCGTTCAGGGAGGTATCCCAGCTGGCGAACACAACTCGTTCCGCGTGCAACCGTAGCGGCTCGGTGCCCCTCTCAGCGCCCAGCTCGGTCCGTTAGGCTGTGCGAGTTGGACCGGGTAGACTTCTCACTTGATCCAATCGTTCTGGAGGGATTCGAGGAATTGGAAAAGCGCCCGTCTGGAATCAAACCGGAATCGTGGCTTGTCTCGGCAGGCCGCGCCTCCGAGCCCGGCGCTCCGCTGAACGTACCGCTGATCCCCGCATCGAACTTCATCATCGGCAGCGGGCGCGAGTACTCGCGCGATGACGGTACTCCAACCTGGGAAGCACTCGAGGAAGTCGTCGGCGGGCTTGAGTCTGGCAAGGCGGTGGCGTTCGCCTCCGGCATGGCTGCCATTGCCTCCGTGTTTGATCAGCTTGCGGCGAGTGCCGTTGTCGTGCTGCCGGACGATTGCTATCAGGGTGTTGCAGGCCTGGCGGCAGCGGGCGCTGAACGAGGACGTTGGTCGGTACAGTGCGTGGCAGTGGACGATACGGCCGGCTGGATTCGCGCTTGCGGCGTTTCTGACTTGATTTGGCTCGAATCACCCTCGAACCCACTGCTGACCGTAGCGGACTTGGAGGCCGTCTGCGGGGCACCCCGCAAGCCCGGAGCGATCGTCGCGGTGGACAACACTTTCGCGACGCCTTTGAATCAGCAACCGCTCGACTTCGGCGCGACGGTGTCTCTGCAATCGGCAACTAAGTTTATCGGCGGTCACTCTGACTTGTTAGCAGGGGTCGCCACTACGAAAGACGATGCACTCTGGCACGCCCTCAGGAAATCGCGCGAGTTGACTGGCGCGACACCGGGAACACTCGAAGCCTTTCTTGCCGTCCGGGGCGCGAGAACTCTCGCGCTCCGCTTACAACGGGCTCAGCAGACAGCCATGATGTGTTCGGAGCGGCTCGAGAGGCACCCGCTGGTCGCTCGTGTGCGGTATCCCGGCTTGCCATCGCATCCGACGCATGCGGTTGCACGGCGAGTGCTCAAGGGCTTCGGAACGATCATTTCGTTCGATCTTCGTGGAGGGGCTGAGTTTGCTGATTCTGTCTGCCGGAACGTCAGACTCATCCGCCATGCCACCAGTCTCGGAGCGGTGGAATCAACGATTGAACGAAGAGCTGCGATTCCTGGACAGGGGCACCTTCCACCGTCGCTCCTACGACTCAGCGTCGGCATCGAGGACGCCGACGATCTCTGGGGCGATCTCGACTCGGCAATGGGCCCTGCACAACGTTAACCCGCCTTAAACGGCGTGGTGTCTAGCGATGTCGCGCCCGCCTCGCGCAAATCTTCCATCTTTTTGGGGAGGATAGTTGGCGTAATGTTTATGCGGGTGAACTCGAAGTGCGCCCGCCAGGTGCGCCCACCATCTAGGCCCTGGGGCTGGGCCGGGAACCTCTTCTCATTTGACCGTCTAGTGGTTCGCCACGCGCCCGCTGCTTGACACGCGTCGCGCTCGTGACGATACTCCCCCTCAGCAGCTTATGGGTGACGCGCAAAGGACCAGCAGCGAGCTCATTCCCGGCACGCTCGACATGCTGATCCTGAAAACGGTCAGCCGCAGCGACGCGATGCACGGCTACGACGCAGCAGACTCTGAACTTTTGCAAGTCGCTGACGGGAACGCACGTGGAGCGTCCTCGTGGAACCAAAGCTAACCTTTCCGCGACTCTGAGTACGACAGGGCGTCCATCGAAAATGAACCCGCCGGTCGCGCAGCGGCTCGAGCCGCACCTATTGCGACGGAGGTGTCAACCAACGATCCAATGGAGTCCACACCCCTTCAGAGGACGCCGGACAACTGGCGACGTCAGTGCCGCCGTTGCATACGTCGATGCGATAGACGGGACGCACTTCCCATGAGGACGTCCGAGCCGGTGCCTCGCTTGCAGGCTGGCCGTTCGAGCAGGGCAGATGGCTGGCATCGAACATCAATTGTCCCGTGAACCGCAACGGCCGATCGAGGCGCGCGTTCTGTCGGAGCGTGACGACGTTTGGGCCGTTCAGCGTAGCGAGCATCGTCCAGGCGTGCGGCCGGAAGTGCGGGATGATTTCGGCGGGTGATCGACGCGCACTCGGGCGCATCTAACTGTGGGCCGATGGCGATGTGCATGTCGTTCATGGGTTCGCCCGGGATGTCGCAGTTGACGTTCTCGCCACCTTGGACATTGCTGTAGTGGGCTTCGATCACGAAGCCGACGAACTGCACCAACGATCCTTCGCCGACTGCGATGCCGTGCGTCGTGTCCGGGTGGCGCAGTTTCGGCCGGTCGGCTGGCGTTGGAATCATCTGTGGTGAGCCGAAGGCAATGCCGAGCGCCGGAATGTCGGCCTGCAATGTTTGGAACGTGGCGAAGTCGACCGCGGTCGCCGGCTCTGCCGCACAGAGGCTGTGCTTCACGCGATTCTGCGCGAGGGAGTTCGCTCCGCCAATGCCGTCAGGTCCGCAGCGATCATCAATCGGCTGATGTTCCGCCAATCCGCCAAACGGATCGCATTGCAGCGTGAATGTGCCCATCGGTGGCGTCGGCGGCTTCGGACTGGGGTTCCTTGAGCAGCCTCCGGCGACGAGGAAGACTGTGGCAGCGAAGGCGACGCAGAAAGTCATCGTTCGATCCTTCTCGACCGCACCAGTCGCTCTGGTCGAAACGAGAGCATGCGTGCCGGTGCCTGCTGCAGTGTAGCGAATCGACGGCGGGCTGAAGGGGTTTTCGAGATGGACGCACGGCATGCTCGGCTTACTGAGCTGCATCTGGAGGGCTACCATTTACAGCGACGACGCCTTGAAGCATCGAGGCGAACAATGCCCCGGGCGGTCCTTTTGCCTGACACGTCTCCAAGCGCCACACCGATGCCACCTGAGGGCAGTTCGACGTGTTCGAAAAAGTCACCTCCGGTCATCCGGCAGGGTATCGAGGCTGCTGCCACAGCGCAGTAGTCGCACACAACCCCGGCTCGTGGCAGCAGCGCGTGCTGAACTTCAGCCGCAAAGTTGATTTCACGATCCAACAAGAGTTTGTCGAGCTCGTCGTGAATGGACTCGGGTCCGTACATTCGGTGTCGTATCGGTCCGCAGGAACGTCAAGCCACACACCGTATGTGCTCCGGCGCGTCGAAGGCGCCGCGCACGTGCAAGCGATGGTTGCGTTGACGCCACCGCTTTCTGCGATCCGCGTCCGCGCCTTTGCTGGGCCATCGTTCTTCCGAGTGCAACAAGATACAATCAACGAGATAATTTACAACCAGCTCTCCAACGGTGTCGGAGGGAACTCCGAGCCGGGTGGAAATCGCGTCGATCGCTTGCGTACGCCGCACGCGCGCGTCGCGTGCGAGGCGGACGAGGTACTGCTCGAGATCGTGCGAGTAATCAGGCAGCGCGGCATTCTCGACGCTCAGCTCCACACCTGTAGCGCCCGAGACGCGGTTCGCTGTTTGAGGCCGTCTGGAGCAACCGACACCCGCCGCAGTAACGATGGCGCCGGCGGCCTCGAGGAAGCCGCAGCGCGTGTACTTCATGTGGTTGTTGCCGTAGATACGAGTCCCGTCGGGCGAGACGGCGAAGCGCATCGTGGGCAAAGCGTGCGTACGCGCGCCGACGCCGGTCGAAGAGAGCCCGCCTCAGCCGATTTCCAAGACGCTGAGAGCGCCTCGTTTCAGTCAGGCGAGCGCGCATGTCCGCCAGCACAGCCGCCGGCTTCAGTTCCTCCGAAGAGTCCTTGAGTGCACCAAGTCGGTTGGACAGTTCACAGGACTATTCAGGAAGTCCTAAGATCCCTCTCAAGCGCAGGCAGCACAAACAAGCGCCGTAATTCTCGACAAGAAACTACCTCGTCCCCTCTCAGCTTCCGGTATGGCACTTCGCCAAGGCATTCCAGAGAAACGTCGTGACCTGACTGAGAATCGCGGCGTCTGTTGCCGAATGTTCGATCGGAATGCGTCCCACCGTGTTCTACTTCTTCCGTCTCGCAGCGGCACCGGCGCGGGCGATCGCCTTGCGCCTTCTGACACCGCGATATGCGCGTTGGCGATCGGAGGCGAGCGCGCGCGGCACGCCAGAAGAGCGCGGATAGATATCGCGGACCAGGTTCAGCACCGGGGACGTCGCGGTGTTCGCAGTGAAGGTGCTCAAGGGGATTAACAGGGCGGGGTCGTCGGAATCTATGGGTTCGGCCCACCCTTCGACCAGAAAGAGTGCCGCGAGGGTGTCGCCAAGTTCGTACTGGGCGCCCGGTTCAAACAGGTCGAGCCGGATGCCATCCACCTCAGGCATCGACGGTTTTCGTATCACCCGAATACGCACCATTCGCGTTGAGCCGCCTTCCGGCACCGATGTACGCAGACACGGTGCCAGAATGATTTCTTCGGTCGCCGTCCGCAGAGCAGGTGTCCGCGGTTTCTTGTTGAGACTGGCGCGGCCAGCACGTCATGCTCGGCTGTTCCAACCGTGGCTGCGCGACGACTGCCCTTGGGCCGGGATGCGATGCGAGAATCCGGCCTGTCCGTGGTGGCGAGGTCCCGCCCCCGCCGCTCTCAACACCGATGATTGGGGCGACGTCTTCACGGCGGGCAACGAGACTCCCACCAGTCGACGAGAGCCGAGTTGAAGGACCGACCATGCGAAGCTCACGGATGACGAGCGGCGTGGTGCGGGTTGTGCTGCGGCTCCACAAGAAGTAGCCGGAACGTCCAGGCGTCGCAAGTCGATCTCTACGAATCTGACTAAACGCCCACTCGATCAGAAACCTACCCCGCCTGAATGGGCCATTGACTTCGCCCGTGGTTCCTCGCACTTGGGAAGAATAGGCTGCTGCAGCCGCTGCTTCTGATTCAGCGACGCTTGCACCCACAGGTCCTCGGCAAAACGCGTTCTGCGAAAGTCCAGGATGCCTTCTACCATCGAATTTTTCGAGTTCCGCGTGAGTTCCTGGCGCAGCCTGTCTCGTTGCCGCTCGTATGTGTCCAAGTCGATCGCCTTCGCATAGTAGGCCGACCGGCCCCATCGCTCGGCTTTCTCCCGGGGCCCCAGATGCTCCAAGGGTGCTAGGAGAGATGGTCACCTCCGAGTGATTCTCTGTGTTCGATACAGGCGGTACGTTCACCAAGACTGGAGGGCGCCTTGGCATTGGTCGACACGAAACAGACGACGGCGCGCGAACGACGTGGAGCCGCGCGGCAATCCCTGCTCGTCGCGACGGCCTTGCTCCTATTGGTGTGTTCGACGACGGTGTTCGCGCAGCCGGTATCGTTCGTCGCGAGGAAAGATTTTGCCGCCGGAGGAACGCCCTTTTCCATCACCCTGGCCGATTTCAATCTCGATGGCAAGCTTGATGCGGTAGTCGCCAACCAGTATGGCTCCAACCGTTTCGGCCTCACCGCGCCGGGCTTTTCTGTGGTCCTCGGCAATGGTGACGGGACGTTTCAAGCGCCGCTGAGCTTTACATACGCCGACAATTTTTCAGATCCCATCGGTGTCGCTGTCGGCGACTTCAATTCCGACGGCGTCCCCGATCTCGTGGTGGCCGACTACTTTTCGGGTCTCACGGTGCTGCTGGGCAATGGTGACGGCACCTTTCAGCGGGCTGGGACTTATCCCGCTGACTGCTGCATGGTTTCCCTCACCACGGGCGACTTCAATAACGATGGCGCCGTGGACCTGGCAGCCGTCAACTTCAAGTCCGAAACTGTCTCCGTGCTGCTGGGCAACGGCGATGGGACTTTTCAGGGGCCGGTGAATTACATCACTGGCCGGACGCCTACGTCCGTCGCGGCCGGCGACTTCAATGGCGATGGGCGGGGCGACCTGGCGGTCGCCAATTTCAACAGCAACGATGTCTCGTTTCTGTTGAGCAACCCCGACGGAACGTTTCAACCCGCGTCGAGCGTGGGTGCGGGCCTTCATCCTCAATACTTCACGGTGGCGGACCTCAACGGCGATCGCCTTCTGGACCTCGTCGTGACCAACACCGACCCGGACTTCTACGACCGCGGCTACGTTTTGGTGCTGCTCGGCAACGGCGATGGCAGTTTTCAGGCACTCGAGCCATTCGCGTCGAGGATGTTTGATCACCCTGTGACCACGGGCGACGTGGATGGCGACGGCACGCCGGATCTGCTGGGAATAATAGCCGCGCGCTCGGTGGTCGTGCTGCACGGCAACGGCGACGGGACGTTTCAAGTACCCCTCGAGTTCGCTGCCGGCGGTGGTGCCGATTCCATCGCCATGGCCGATTTCAATGGCGATGGCAAGCCGGATCTGGCGGTCGCCAACGGCGGGGCGTACACGATATCGGTGCTGTTGGGCTACGGCGATGGGACCTTCGTCGGCGCGGCGCAATATGCCACCGGCAGGCATCCCTCTTCTGTCGTCGTGGACGACTTCAATGGTGACGGCGAGTTGGACGTCGCGGTCGCCAGTCAGGGCAACGGTTACTCGGTGCTGCTCGGCAACGGCGGGGGAACGTTTCAGGCGGCGCGAACCACACCCGCTGGTAATGGCCCTGTTTCCGTCGCTGTGGGCGACTTCAACGGTGACGCCAAGCTGGATCTGGCACTCGCCAATAGCTCGTCCAGCACTGTCTCGGTGGTGCTGGGGAACGGCGACGGGACATTTGCAGCCCCCACCAATTATGACGTGGACCGTCCGAACGTTTGGCCTGATCGTCGTATCGTGGCAGTCGGCGACTTCAATGGCGACGGCGTGCTCGATTTGGCCGTAACGGCCCGGTTTTTTACCGACAGCTCCGGCCCCGGCACCGTCTCAGTGCTGCTGGGTCTCCCCAACGGCACGTTCTTGCCGGCGGTGATCTACGACGTGGGCAATCGTCCCTTCTCTGTCGAAGTCGGCGACTTCAATGGCGATCTCAAGCTGGACCTGGTGGTCCCCAACTGGGGATCCGGGAATGTCTCGGTGTTGTTGGGGCTCGGCAACGGCGCCTTTCTACCGGCAGTGAATTACGCCGTCGGCCCGGCTCCAACCTCGGTGGCCGTGAGTGACCTCAACGGCGACCGGGTACCCGATCTGGCCGTGGCGACCTTGTGGGACGTCGAAGTGCTGTTGGGCAACGGCGACGGTACGTTCCAGCCAAGCCGGAGCTTTGCTGGTGGCCTGAATTCTCAGTCGGTGGCCGTCGGCGATTTCAACGGTGACGGCGCACCTGACCTGGTCACGATCAACTACGATTCCAACGATGTATCGGTGTTGCTCGGCAACGGCCACGGCACGTTCCAGCCGGCCTTGACCTTCGGCGCTGGGGCCGGTCCTGTTTCAGTGGCCGCGAGCGACTTCAACCGCGATGGCAGGATGGATGTCGTCGTTGCCAACAGTCTGTCCGCGAGCATCTCGGTGCTGACCAACGACACCGCCTTCACGACCTACAAGCTGACAGTCGGCATGGCGGGGATCGGGAAGGGCGCCGTGACGTCGACATCCAGTCCCGCCAGTGCCATGCAGATCGACTGCGGACCAACGTGCTCCGTGTCGTATAGGCGGGATACGGTGGTGACTCTCACAGCCACACCAGCGCTCGGCAACGTTTTTCTGGGATGGAGCGGGTGCGAGACGATCTCCGGCGCAGACTGTACGGTAACCATGAGAACGGATTCGTCGGTCACTGCCAGCTTCATGGGACTCCCGATAAAGATACGCTCGCCTTTGTTCTAATATGCAGCCTTCGAACTGCCCTATCGTCCGACATTCAGCCTGAGGTGGTCGCTGGCTGCGTCTCGGGGCGGTGCACGATCTCCGCTGGATCCGCAGAGCTGACGCGAGGCGGTCAGAGCGACGCCGCTCGGGCGGTTGGCACGAACACACGAATCGTTTCGAAAAGCGCGCACATTGCGACGCTGCCCGTTGGGGATTCGAACCCGTATCGGCCGGTTCGGCGAACGCCATCCTCGTGGTGCGAACGGAACGGCGGATCGAGCGTCCGACCTCATACAGGAGCGGGATGGTCGAGCGATCATTACCGTCGACCTGTGGTCGGTCTTCCTGGCGACGCACTTCCCTTCTTAAATTTGCTTCCGGTGCGGCGGTTGCCCAGTCCGGCTGTCGATCTTCCAAGCGCCCACCACTGCGCCCACCAGCCGCGAGACATCGTGAGATTTCTTGAGCGTGGAGGCGACGTCTTGAGATGTCCGCACCGAACCACCAACGGGTGCGTTCATCAATAACCGTGGAAAAAACTTGCTAGTTACACAATCTCAAGAATGTCCTCCATACTCTTGAAAGCATCGTTTTTCTGGCGGTTACTCCTGTCGCGCCTCTCCGACCCAACCGGCCAGGGCAGCTGGCTCGACCAATTGCGGCACGTCCTGCCGCGTTATATCCACGATCGCCCGATGGCGCCACTTCGGAAGCACCTTCCGGCGCAACAGATTGTCGTCTGCCCTCCAACTGCGTTTCCGCGGCTTCGCCCACTTCTCGATGTAGACTGCGGCGAGTTCGCCAACCGTCTCCGCTTTCTTCCCGGATTGCTTTACGGTCGCCGGATCGGCGCCTTTGCTGGCCGCGTGCAGTTCATCGCGTGCGCGCTCGCGCGCGTCGGCCAGCGGGATCACGTCCACGTCTCCGAGCGTCAGACGACGCAGCCGGCCACGATGTCGATAGCGGATCGTCCACGACTTCGCACCCTGCGGCGTCACGCGCAACGCCAAGCCCGGCACCTTGCGATCAAGGTACTCGACGCGCCGCAGCGTCGGCTTGATCGCTGCGATTTTCCGGCCGGTGAGCATCAGCGTCGGCATCGCGACTCCTTGTCGTCCTGTCCGCCGGGGTCACACCGGGGTCACACTGCGACGAAGTTGGCTGAAATGAGATGATCGTTGGTGGAGGGCTAAAACGCTAGGATTACTGAGGCTCTCGGCTTCAAACGGGTTCAACGGCTTTCATCGGATTTCGCCGTTTCGTGACTGAAAATCGTAGTGTCGACAGTTCGATTCTGTCCCTCGCCACCAATTTCTCGAGCAATTTGGCAGGTTTCGAGAAGCGTCATCCGAGAAACCCTGGCTGGGTGACAAACGGGTGACAATCGGTAGCGCCTCACACGAATTTTCAGCCCAGCTGCACGTTGTCGTCTGATTGCTGCGCGAGTCGATCGACGCGGCGCTGGCGCGCTTGCCGCATCGATTCCGCCAACGAGTTCGCTCGCGCGTTCATGTAGCGCTGTGTTGTGGTGATATTCGCGTGACCGGCGAGCATCTGCAGTTCGTGCACAGGAACTCCCTCGTCGGCGAGACGCGACAGCGCCTCGTGTCGCAGGTCGTGCCAGTGCAGGTTGATCTTCCGAAGTGCCTCTCTTTCGAGTCTCCAGGTGATCCGCTGGCTGTGACGCAGCCCCCGCTTTGAGGCGCGACACCGCCGTGCACGGCGCGGGATCGCGCGGGCGCCAACTCGGGAATGGTGTCGAGCCAATAGATCCTGAGTAACGGCGATCAGACGACCGAGCATTGCCGTGAGGTCAGGCGTCACTGCGACCATTCAACCGGCAGGATTATCCCGCCCGGAGCGCTGTCAGCGGATCGACCTTCGCGGCGCGGCGCGCGGGCACGAGGCACGCGACAACGGCGACCGCGATAATGACGATTGGGACCGCCACGAACGTCAGCGCGTCGTGCGGGCTTATGCCATACAGAAACGCCGACAGCACCTGGCCGGCGACCAGCGCCACCGCCAATCCGACGACGACGCCGACCCCGACAATCCAGAGCGCCTGACGCAGCACGAGCGCGACGATGTCGAGCACCCGCGCGCCAAGGGCGGACCGCACGCCGATCTCGCGTGTGCGCTGCGCGACGCTGAACGACAGCACGCCGAACAGGCCCACGCCGGCGATCAGCAGCGCGAACGCGCCGAACCACGCGAGAACCACCGCATACACTCGCGGCTTCTCCAGGCTTGTCATCACGCGGTCTTCCATCGTCATCACGGAGTCGAGAGCGAGGGCGGGCGCCTGCTCGTGCATCAGGCTGCGCAACCTGGACACGTACGTTGTCGGATCGGTGGTCGTCCGAACGACGAGAATCGGATCGAAGTTGCGCATGGCCCCAGGTACGAGCTGCTTGAACGACGCGAAGACCTCCGGCTGCAGCGGCGTATCGACGCTGTCCTGTCGCATGTCGTCGACCACGCCCACCACTTCCCAATCGGAATGATCGTCATGGAAGCGAAGTCCTCCCGCCCGCGGGCCGCGCTGCGGAATGCGGAAGCCGAGGGGGTGCTCGCCAAGATATTGGCGCGCGAACGTTTGGTTGACCACGATGGCTGGCGGCGTCCTCGGGGTATCCGCATCGGACAACGGACGCCCAGCCACGAGCCGCAGCCGCATGGCGGCAAAATAGTCCGGACTGATGATGCGCTGCGTCGCCTGCACGTCCACCTCGAGATCTGGATTGCGAGGCGACCGCATCTTGAAGGCCGTGAAACCGCCGCTGGACACGAACGGCAGCGCCGTGCTGTACGCCGCGTGCGTCACACCCGGCACCGCGCGCAGACGTTCGACGAGTGTCTCGAGCAGCTGGCCGCGGCGTTGGGCGGGATAGCCGGGCGGAAGCGGCAACCGCGCAGTGAGCACGTTCACCGGATCATAGCCCCGGTCCGCGCGGATCAACGAGACCAAGCTGCGCGTGAGCAGCGCCGCACCGACGAGGAGCACGCAGGCGATCGCCACCTGCCCGGCCAGGATCAACCCGCGCGTGCGCGCCATCGGCGACCGCATGGCACCGCCGATCGGCGCGACACCATCCTCGGACAGCGTCTCGACCAGGTTCACGCGCCGCGTTTGCGAGGCGGGCAGCAGTCCGCAGATCACGCTGGCGCCGACCGACACCGCCATTGCAAACACCAGCACGCGCATGTCGATGGCCACGGCGTCGAGGCGCGGGAACCCGGCCGGCAGCAGCGACGGTAGCAACCGTTGAAGTGCTGCGGCGAGCGCCAGTCCGGCGACTCCGCCGCACAGTCCGACGAGCGCGTTCTCGATCAGCAATTGCCTGACAATGCGGCGCTGCCCTGCGCCGATGGCCGCGCGCACCGCCATCTCGCGCCGCCGCGTCGTCGCGCGCGCGAGCTGGAGGCCGGCGACGTTGGCCGTCGCAGTGATCAGCAGAAGGGCGACCGCCGCCAGCAGCACGAGGATCGCCGGGCGGACGTCGGCCGTCATCGCCTGGAGCTCTGGCACGGCGGAGACGTCGATCGGCCCCACTGCGCCAAACAATGCAGTCGCCGCGACGCCCATGTCCGGCGCGCTGCGCGCCCGCGAGGTCGCTTCAGCGGACGCCTGCGCCGGCGTCACGCCTGTGCGCAGCCGCGCTATCGCGCGGAAGATGACGCCGACCAGCACCCCTCCCTCTCCCGTCACCGTCGGTACGCTCCATGCCGTCCAGGCGCGTGTGCCGCGATCGGGAAACGCGAACTCGCGCGGCATCACGCCGACGATGGTGTAGGGCTTGTCGTCCAGCTGAACGAGATGTCCCACGATCTCGGGACGCCCGCTGAACCGTTCCTGCCAGAGGCCGTACGAAAGGATCACCAGGTCCGGCTGGCCGCGCGCGCCTTCTCCGTCGCGGAACAGCCGTCCGATCAGCGGACGGACGCGCAGAATCGGGAAGAGGCTCGGCGTCGTCGGGACGATTGGGACCCGTGCCGGATCGCCTGCCCCGCTCAGCGTCACCGTCTGCGTCAGCCAGCCGCCGAGGTCCTCGATCGTCGACGGATGATCGCGCCACGCAAGGAAGGTCCCGTTCGACACCGTGCCCGCGACGCGGCCTGTGCGACCCTGACGCGCTTCGGTCACGCGCACCAGGCGCTCCGCGTCGGGCCACGGCAGCGGCTTCAAGAGCACGCCGTTGGCCACGCTGAACAGCATCGTCGTCGCGCCGATGGCAAGCGCCATCGTGAAAATCGCGACGGCGGCAAACCCCGGCTGGCGCCGAAGCAGCCGAACGCCGTAACGCAGATCCGGTACAAGGCCGGCGAGCCGGACGCCGCCGCCAGACGGAGGGCGAATCGCAGACGCCGCAGTATTTAGAATCGTTGTCATGCGCGGTTCCGGCCTGAAACTCTTTATTGCTGTGGCATGTCGCAGAGTGTCTCAAGCGACGGATCACGACCGCCCAGCGCGAAGCCAGGCGCCAGACGTCTTATCTGAGCATGAAACCGCTGGTGCTGCTCCTAATCTTCGCTTCGTCTGCTGCTGCCGCAGCCCCGCCCGTTGGGCGCGACGTGGACATCATTCGTCCGACTGCAAGACAGCCAATAATCCGTATCGCCGCCGGTGCGCACGTCGACGCCCTTTGTAGTCCAGTTTCCTTCGGCGTCGTACTCATACTGGAATCGCGTTTCTGTGCGACTAATGCTGCTGTCGGTTGCGCTGTCGAACAGTCGCCCTTCGGCATCGATGGTGTGGTCGTATAATTCACAACAGTGAAGAATAATGTCGCCGTCGCATTTCTACTCGTGGCCGCTTGCGGCTGCGAGAACGACCGGGGGACCACAGCGCCATCTCCGTCCTTGAATGTGTCGATCCGCGGCCAGGCGGTCAATTACCGGACTAACATCGGCATCTCAAGCGCAGTGGTTCGGTTCATGGGCGAAGAGCGACCAATCATTGTCGATGCGATGACCGATCAAAACGGCTTTTATACGATGACCTTGCCCATCGCTGGTTTCTTTTCATTATGGGTGACCGGTGCACAGGTCGGTGCCGGTCACGTCTCAAGCTCGGCGTATCGCGGCGATCTGTTCGTCAATGACGCCGCGTGTATCGCGCGCTACGGTACTCTTGCCGATGCGAGAACGCTACGGCCGATCGCAGGCGCGACTGTTTATCTGGCAGGCAACGAGGCGGTCAGCGGTTTGGACGGTTGGTATCGCCTCGACTTCGGGTGCCCTCCCGCGCGCCAATCGGGCAACACCACGTACATGGCTATCACGCATCCGAACTATTCTCGGCGTGACGTTGTCGTAGGCCGCGGGGTTCAAGAGGTCTACCGGGTTGATGTCGATCTCGAACCGCTTCGTTGACCAGCGCGCAAGATTGTGGCGCTCTCAGACCGCTCGGTTTCGTGCTTGCGCCGCTCTACCAGCCCGCGCCCAACTTTCACCGCGGGGCGCTGGCGCCGAGAAGAAGGCGTCAATGTCCTCGACGCCCCATGAATAGTGAACGGCCGAACGCTGAGTGGCCGTGCGTCAACCACAGCAGGCGAACGGATGCAGTTCGGCGGGCAGGGTCAAAGGTCGCTGTCGAGGAGAACGCGCCCGTCATCAGCCGATGCACGTTATCCGAAGCTATCCTGCGTTGTGTAGATTTCGGAGAGCGCTGCAGCCACATCGTAGTCGATGAGGCGCAGGGCGCCTCCCGATAGAGCGGCAGCCCACGCGCTGCGGCGCAGAAAACGGAAAGGCGACTTGGCGTCCGCCGGCAGGGCGGGACGAGTGACGAAGAACACGTCGAGCCCGGTGTGATTGCTCTTGGACGTATCCGCCTTCGCCAGAACATCCGACCACTTGCGGTGTATGGGTTGCAGCGGCTCGAGGATCGCGAGGTTATGTTCCACCTCCGCCTGGAGGCCCTTGAGCACGCGCGCGGCGAGCTCGTGATCGGCGCGAGACTCACGGTACTGCCCTACGCCGAAGGCGACTCCCACGCTGAGAACGATGAACAGGCCTTCGAGCAGCCAGTGGACCGGCGTCTTCCCGACCTTGGGGACGTGCGCATGTATTTCCATGGCGCGTATCGTACACGGGCCCCGAGCTCACTGGCGCGGTTCGGTCCTCAGTAGCGCCGCAGTGGGTAAAGCGGCCAGAAGGTTGGCGCAAACCGCCTTTTCGCATCAGAACTTCTCCGGGGCTATTCTTGGATCCAACCTGAACGCCGACGTGACCCTCTAGTCTGTCGAGGCAGTACACCCGCTTGACGCCAGCAAACCTTTACCTGGCGATCCCCGTCTAAGCGCCCATAGTAGGTCCTCTACCCTCCGATAGTAGGAGGCCTACCATCTGTGGACGGACCAGTGTCTGAGACCGTCGACAAGCTCATCGCTGCAACATCACGGCATCACGCCGATACCCATGCCCAAGAAAGCAGCTTCTCGAGTCGAATTGATCCACGGCACGCTGGATATGCTCGTACTGCGTGCGCTCGTGTTCGGACCGCTTCACGGTCATGCCATCGCGACCTATATCCAACGCACTTCAGAGGATGTGCTTCGCGTAGATCACGGTTCGCTGTACCCGGCGATTCATCGACTGAAGAAACGCGGCTGGATTGTAGGCAGTTGGGAACCGATGCCCGACCGAAACCGTGAGGCCAAGTACTACAGGCTGACAGCAGCCGGACGGAAGCAGCTGACGACCGAGCATTCGAAATGGCGGCAACTCGCGCGCGCAATCGCGCGGGTGATGGAGCCGGCTTAGGCAGGAGATCATGCCGGACTTCCGTTTCTGGCGCTGGCGCAGGCAGGAAGACGAGGAGCTGGACCGTGAGCTTGACGTCCACTTCGCACTTGAAATCGAGGCACAACGGGAGGCAGGTGTCCCTCTCCGTGACGCGCAGCTCGCCGCGCATCGGGCATTCGGCAGTGTGGCGTTGACCAAAGAGGAGCTGAGGGACATGCGAAGAGGGGCAGCACTCGAACGACTGTGGCAGGAGACACGACATGCCGCGCGCCGACTGTTACGGAGTCCGGCGTTTGCACTGGCCACAGTGCTGACGCTCGCCCTCGCCGTCGGCGCGAACGCCGCGATCTTTGCGGTCGTGTATCGCGTGGTGTTGAACCCGCTGCCGTACGGAGCATCGGATCGGTTGGTGGCGCTGGAATTCAGCATACCCATTCGCAACATTCCGTCAGTGTATTTCGTCCCTTCGCGCCTTTATTTCCAGTATCTCGATCGCGCGCGCACGCTGAGCGGGCTGGCAATGTACATGGGCGCCAATGACGTGACGTTGACCGGCCAGGGGGCTCCCGAGCGGATCCGGGTCTCGCGCACCACATCATCCCTGGCATCAGTGCTGCGGGTCACGCCGGCGCAGGGCCGCTGGTTCACGGACGCCGAAGCTGCACCGGGCGCGTCTCAAGTGGCCGTACTCTCCCATGGGTTCTGGGTGCGCCGATTCGGGCAGGATCCAGGCGTCATCGGCCGGCCTATCAGCCTTGACGGTGTACCCACCGTCGTCGTGGGTGTGATGCCGTCGTCGTACGCCTTTCCAGACCCTCGCATCGACGCCTGGGTTCCCGCGCCGTTCGCGACCAGAACGACAGCCACCGATGCGTATATGTTTGCCGTGGTCGGCCGACTCCGGGATGGCGCCACGATCGCCGAAGCCCGATCGGAGCTGACACGCTTAGCTGTCGATTTGGAGCCTTTGTATCCAACCAATGGATACCGAGCGCTCGCCTCGACCGCCACCAGGCTGCTCGACGCCACGGTCGGCAGCATTGCAGTCACACTGTGGATCTTGCTGGTGGCGGTCGGCTTGGTGCTGCTCGTGGCGTGTGCGAACGTCGCCAACCTGTTTCTCGTTCGCTCGGAGGCGAAGCAACGGGAGATCGCCGTGCGTCGAGCGCTCGGCGCGGGTAACCGCGCAATCGTGCAGTACTTCCTGACGGAGAGCGCGCTGCTGTGCGCCACGGGCGGCGCAATCGGGCTGGCGCTCGCCTGGGCCGCCCTCCGAGTGCTCGTTGCTTTCGGGCCGCCAAACCTGCCTCGCCTCAACGAAGTCGCACTCGATCGACTCATTTTGGCTTTCACGTTCGGTCTCAGCCTCGTAACGGCTTTGGCACTCGGATCGATACCGCTGCTTCGCTTTACGCCTGTGATCCAGTCGCTCCACGAGAGTGGGCGCGGGAGCGCGGCCAGTCAGGGACGTCACCACGCCCGGCACCTCCTCATGGGTGTCCAGGTCGCACTGGCGCTTGTCCTGCTCGTGGCATCCGGCCTGATGCTGCGCAGCTTCCAAAAGCTGCGTGCGGTCGATCCCGGCTTCGACGCGACATCGACGCTCACGTTTCGGATTGGGCTGCCGCGTACCGACTATCCGGATCGCGGACGGATGGCCGTCGCCCACCGCGCCGTCGTCGACCGCCTGTCGGCGCTCCCGGGTGTGAGCGCTGTATCCGCCTCAACGTGTCTTCCGCTGTCGGAGGGGCAGCTCTGTCAGGGCGGTCCACTGTTTATCGAAGGCCACCCCTTCCCACCCGGAGCGATCCCGCCCTTCGTCGCCATGCGTGCGATCGATGGCGGTTACTTCGACACGATGCGCACACGCGTGCTCCGTGGCCGCGGGATCGACCGGAGCGACGTCGATCGCGAGGAGCCCATCGTCGTGGTCAACCAGGCGCTCGTCAACATCGCGTTCCCAGGTCAAGACCCGATCGGCCAGCGTGTCAGGTTCGGGAACCCGTCGCTGTCGCGCGGTTCACCCGAATGGCTCACGATTGGGGGCGTCGTCGTGAATACGCCGATCTTCGGGCTCGCGGAGCCGAATCCGTTCCCACAGTTGTACATGCCGATGTTCGCGTCGCGGAATGTGAACATGGCGCCCCGCCTCGACGCCATGAGCTTCGTCGTGCGCACGACGTTGACACCGGAAGCGTTAGCAGAACCAGCGCGCCGCGCCATCGGCGAGGTCGATTCGAATCTTGCGCTCGGCCAGGTGCGCACGTTGCAGGACATCCTCGACCGTGCGGCGGCGCAGATGGCGTTCACGATGGTGCTGCTGGCGATCGCGGCGGGTGTGTCGTTGACGCTCGGGGTCGTCGGCATCTACGGCGCAATGTCCTATATCGTCACTCAGCGGACCGGTGAAATTGGCGTCCGCCTGGCGCTCGGCGCGGAGCCGGGAAATGTTGCGCGGATGATTGTGTGGCAGGGAGGCATCGTTGCGTTGGCTGGCATCACGGTTGGGCTCGCGACGGCATTCGCCGGCGGTCGGCTCATCGAATCGCTGCTGTACGGCGTCAGCCCGCGCGACCCCGGCGTGTTTGCCGGAACGACAGCGCTGCTGTTGGGCGTGGTACTCCTCGCGTGCTGGTTGCCCGCACGCCGAGCCGCCCGACTCAGCCCTCTCGAGGCGCTTCGAGCCGACTAACCAATGCCGGTGGCACCTCGCCGCCACCGCATCTCAGCGACGCGCAGCCTGCGCCCACCAGGTGCGCCCACCACTACGCCGGATGAAAGGAGCTCCGCAGTGAGTAAACCCTTCGCGACTACCTGGGAGTGATCCGATGAGAGTTGAGCAGCAACATCAGCGGGCCACGATATTCGACCATCCTTCGCCGTAGCGCCGGTCTGCCGCTCGCACGGCGCACGGGGCTCACCCGGAGTGGTAAGCTGCACCTTTCAAAAGGAGGTGCGGGCATGCGACCGGAGAATCCGACGCTTGCGCTGTTCACCGTCGTTGGCCTGATGGCCACCGCGGCGAGTGCGCAGGTTGTGAGGCAGGAAGTCCCTGGCATCCGGAACTTCGCCAAGGTCGAATCGACGGTTGCGTGCGCAGGCGCCATTACGCCCGCCGCGATCCAGGAAGTCAAAAAGATGGGTTACGCGTCGATCATCAACCTCCGCCTCGCAACCGAGCAGGGGGCTGACATCGACGCGAACACCGCCGCTGCGAAGGTGGCCGGTATTCCCTATTACCACATCCCGTTCAGTGCGTCGGCGCCGGATCCCGCGGTCGTCGACACGTTTCTGAAGACGATCACCGCGCCGGGCGTCCAGCCGGCGTTCATCCATTGAGCTGGCGGTGGAAGAGCCGCCGGGATGTGGCTCATGAAACGCACGATCGTCGACGGCTGGGACGCGAACAAGGCGCTGGAAGAAGCGACGGCACTCGGACTCACGAACGAAACGCTGAAGCAGTTCTTCCTCGCGCAGATTCAGCAGCGAAAGCGCTGACGGAGCACACGCGGAACCCGACCGCGACACCTGGTCGTCGTGACGAAAAGGAGGAGACCCGATGATCAACAGATCCTGATCGCCGGTCGTCGCCGCTCACTGGCGCGGCGGCCAGATCACCTGCCACGCGACACCAACCGTCGAGAAATCCGTCCCGGTTCGAACGACGACCCCGTTGCCGTACGCCACCTTGAACGAGGATCTCGCACCGACGGGAAGCGACAGGGTGACGCCCAGCCTCGCGTTGTTCACGCTCGCCGACGGCTCCTCGTCGTCGACGCGCGTCCGCCCCCCGGAGTACCACGTGCTGTCGCCCGCGATCCAGAGCCGCGGCCGCAAGGTGTAGCTCACATGCGCCTGCAGCGCGAGGACCGTGTCCTGCGAGCGCACCCGGCCACCCGGATAGAAGTCCCCGTTGCGCGTGAACAGCCACGCGCCAACGTACGCATCCGCGTCGAGCCGCCGAATCGGGATCGACACGCCTACCTCCGGCTTGAACGCCCATCGGTTGTTGCCGAGATTGATCAGTTTCCCGGAGTAGTACTGCCCGGCGGGGGCCGAAACCGTGACGCTCGCTCCGACGATCGTCCGCCGCGGCGCCTTCACGAACTCCCGCGCCGACATTGCCGGGTTGCCGCGCAGGTTGACCGACAACTTGATTCGCGCGTCGCCG
>Ga0137394_10000677_pt1 | contig 23762 bp, 24 predicted proteins | sample czobulk116metaG_FD_108278 | JGI IMG/M metagenome (GOLD analysis project Ga0137394, IMG submission 108278) | Vadose zone soil microbial communities from Angelo Coast Range Reserve, California, USA - czobulk1.16 metaG | ecosystem: Environmental > Terrestrial > Soil > Vadose zone | place: USA...
AAAGGGGCGGGAGTTGGGGTTGTTTCTTCCAAGTGCCGTCGGGGAAGTGGGGGGGGGAAGATGGTGAAGGGGGGCTGCGGGCGGTGGTGCGAACGACTTGGGACGGGGATCATTTGAAACGAGGGAGGGGGGAAAGGTGGTGTGAAGGACAGTGAGGGGGCACCTAGGAGAACGTTGCTGGATGCCGCACGAGGCTCTGAAGGGCTTTGGGGGACTTGGGGGAGACTTGGAGGCTGCCGGGGTTGAAGGCACACGAATTTCTCAAATCGAAGAAAGAAAAATAATTTGAGAGGTGTATATTGGGGACCGTCGATTGCCGCACGAACACGGTGTTTGCAACCACAAATTGAGCGGGGCACCAAATCCGCAGAGTGGGTGGTTCCCCGGTTTAGGACCGTTCTTTTTCTCCGCTTGTTGATCACCTTGCTCTTGCCACAATATTTTGCCTTGTACCCAGTCACTCGCCTTCTTCAGTCGTCATCCAGCGCATCATTGCCGACTCTTCTTGCAAACCCTCCGAGATCTGTGCGACCTCGAGGGGCATTTCAGTGGGACATTGATGCCGTCAAGCTTGTCGCTGAAATAGCGGTGCAATTTTTTCCAGATTGTTTCTTCGTCTTGGGGAAAGGTCCACGACGTTATTGTGAAGCTCTGGCATGGCCAAGGCAAGCCCCTTAACAACTCAAGATTCTTGTCATCGAGCAGGATGGCCAACATGTTGACGGCAGCACCGAGTCCACAATAGCAAAGTCAAGCAGCTTCTTTGGGATACTTGCGACGTATTCACAGCAAATCACACAGGTTCTTTTTCTTCTTTTCATCCTTCTTGATCACTCTGTCTTGTCTTGCGCTCCAGACGACTACTTGACCGTCCTCTTCGCGGAGCAATTGTCTTGATCAGGCCGAGAGCTCTTGCATGCTCAAGATTCAGTCCAGTCACAAGAAACAGGCTCTTCTTTGTCTTGACTGAGAGTTTCACGCACAGATTTTGGTCACCAGATTCAACTTGAAGGTATCTTGCTCATTGTCGTTCAATGCAAACATGAGGTCCCTGTCACGGCGTCACGTAACGACGTGACATCCATTTATGGGCCACGTGTTTGCCATCCTCGCCTGTCCGGCGCTTGCGTGCAAAGCAACGCACGGACGGGAAACGAGGATAAATTTGACGGGAGCCGAGAATACCAACAAGGGGATGGGCGACCAAGTGTTAATCAGTGATCCCCGTCCTCCCAGGTCGTGCCCACAGCATATTGTTGACCAGACGTCCTTTGGACGTCCGAATCACTGCTCGTCAGTATACCTGTTCTAGCTTTTTTACCTAGGAGGACGGCATTGAGACAAGCGAGCGGGAGATACATGTGCGCGCTCTGGGCTCAGATCTTCGCCACCTTGTTTGGGTTTTTGACGGAAGCAAAAATGCGAGATAAGTCCGACGCTAACTCACGCCAGCCCTTTCCTCGACGCAAAAGCAAGTCCGTCCCAGAGTTCAAAGTCACCCTTACGGAGAATGGCTCTCAGAGAATGCTCGCCAAGAGATGGTAGATGGGTTTGAGACCTAAGGCGCGGACGCTGGGGGCAAGGAACAAGATTCCAAGCCCGGCGCCAGAGTCCAAGTCCCGCCCAGTTTGTCGCGGGCGTGACTGTCTATTTCTTTCTTGAAGACACCGCGTCGCTATTCAAATGCTTCAAAACTCCAAGTTCCCCGTCCCTCCGTTCTTTATCCCAACCATCATCATCTCCCTCGGTTGAAAGATGTCGCAGAGAGACCAGAAAAGCTACGAGGAAAAGGCTGGCCAAGGGGAACCGTCCCAAAAACCAGATGAAGAATACGATGTATATCTATTCTGGCCCTCCCTCAGCAATGGAGACGTGTCGTCTCATCCCTCCTCGTCTCTCTATGGGGTATAATTTTCCTTCTTCCCTAAGTTTGTGTTGGCCGCTAACTGTACTTACACCACAGCCTATCTCGCTTGATTCCGAGTCGACAGACTTTGACCCTTCTGTGTGGGGTTCCGGACCTCCAGTACGCTCTACGCTTGCATTACGTTCAGAACAAACATATCTATCTTCCCCAGTCTCCAATAACGTTTGCGCCAATCCTCGATCAGCGGTTTCCACCTCCGCTGGAAGAGGGACTCGATTTTGGCGCTGCACCTCCGGAGGTGCCCAATGCTGGAGCCCAGGTGCGAAAGGAAAGCCCCCCACCACCAAAGTATAGCCCCATCGTAAAAATGGGTCTCTTCCTCTTGGTACCTTCTTGTCTCTTCCTAGTGTTCCTTATCACCGATCTGACATGACCTCACGCTACAGCGCCGCTTTGACCACGCCATTGAGGGCGTCAAGTTGAAGCTTCGCAAGCCGAAGGAGCCGGAGCTGTGAAACAAAAGTTGGAAACGCCTGCTAGGTCAAGTGTCGATCCCGTCGTTCTTTGCACGAAAAACGTACAATACGTTCCTTTGTTACTTCTTTCTTGCTCGCTATCCATCTTGCGCATGTTGGTGTCCACATCTAGTCAGCTTTGCCGACCTGCCTGCGGCATTGCATACTACCGCCGGAGGTCACAAGATATATAATTACAGTAATAAATTGATTTCTCTATTGTCCCCGTGCCTCACGCCACAGGGGCGTTAATGCCTGGGCAACCGTGTTTGCCGCCACCTCGATCATCCCCCGCGCATCGTCGTCCTTTATAGCGGCGAGTAAACCCCGAGCGCTCCACCGATCGGGATGAAACCGCCTGTGCGATTTCTCGACGAAGACGCGGTAGTCCTGCGCGCGCATGTGTCCGCGCACGGTGCGGAAGAACGTCTCCACGGCGGCCCAGTCGATGTCCTCAGGCCCAAAAGTGAGCGGCGCGCACAGAGTTGGCCACGGGATATCATCGAAGCTCAATGTCGCGGGCTTGGCTGTTTCGTCGAAGAACTCGCACAGCACACGGTAGCGCTCCAGAGCCCGCTGGGACGTCCAAGGCCCGCGGGCCCAGCGCGCGCGCTGTGCCTCTTTGCGTCGTTGCGCTGCTTCGGCCTCCGCGGCAGCCAGGCGCAAACGTTCCCGCTCGCGCCCGGCTTCGAGGCGTTCTTGCTCCGCCCGAGCGCGCGCCGCGCATCGTTCTTCTTCCTCCTCTCGCTCCTGACGCTCCCGAGCACGCGCCGCCGCCTCCCACAGCGGCCGGTCGCGCTCGAGCTCGGCTATCTTGCGGCGAGACTCGGCGATGAGTTCTTCGTGCATGCGCAGTTCGTCGAGTGCTTCTGCCATCTCGTCTTGTTCATCCTGCGACTGCGCCTGCGGTAATGGGCAGTCGTCTTGTTCCTGTCCTTGTTCCTGTCCCTCTTTGGTGGAGGGATTGAGTATCGATCCGTGGGCAGTTTTTTGAGTGATTACCTACCTCTCGGCCGAACGTACTCTTCTGGCATTTCGGCGATGATATCTTCCATGATAGCTTGATTGCGGGCGTCGCGACGTGCATCAAATTCTGTTTTCACTCGATACATGAACTCCTCCGTCCGTGCGCGGACGCGCTCCTTCACTTTGGCAGCCGCCCCGCGGCGAACGGAATCAGGTGAACGTGTGCGCGCCCGTTTTGAGGCCTTGAACCTGAGGTCGCCCTCCAATGACGTCGGTGAGATGCCTTGGTCATCTACCAAAGCAAGACCCGAGTTAGTGTATGACAATATGAATAGAACGAGTAGTACCTTTCCTCCGTTTAGAGGCTGAAGGAGGAGGGGCCGTGGTTGGCGGAGGTGTCCTTGGCGGCGTCGTGCTCCTCATCTCTTCATCCGGGGGCTCATTCGGCGTGGCACCTTGGGCGTTGGTCCACATTGGCCTAGCCATGGGTACGCGTCGAAAACCACCTCTTCTTTCGCGGACACGCCTGCCTGGCACATGCGTCCGCGGTGTTTGGCGGGGTCCATTGGGCTTTAGCGTTGTCTCTACCCCTCCTTCGCTTTCTGAGTCGACCACACAAACAACATGTCTCCGCTTTTTTGGCGACTGTTCGCTGTCCCCCTCGAGGCTGGAAGGAGGTGTTGATAATCTTCTTTTCTGGGAGGCCTCGGCAAAAGTGGATGATCGGGAGGAGGTCGAGGACCAAGCAAATGATGGGGCTGACTGGACCTTGGCGCGGATTGTAGGAGGATGTGGTGGAGCAGGGACAAAGCAGTCATAAAAAGGGTCAAGTTTGTGGATATCCCACTGGTCCTGGTCGCATATAATGGTGTTTCTACGGGAAAGTACACGTCAGAGGATTGTAGCGTTTGCTAACAAAAGCAACGGACCCGAGGAAGTCAACAAGGCGTGGCCAAGTGCCCTCATCACTGACGCCTTCGGCAAGTCGTGTACGAGGAACGAATCTCCAGTGAGAGAATCCGTTTGGGTGCGTTTCGATAACAATGCGTTTCGGGTTGGACGAGCCATCGTGAGCAGCACCGAGTTGCACGTTTGATGCGGTGAGTGGGTGAAAGGACGCAAATAACAATTTCGCGTCTGGATGGCGCAACACGCGTGAAGGTTGAGTTTTATCGAGTTGGCCTGGGTGTGAGCCCAGTAGCGAGTGTGAAGTTGCCGTCATTGTTCGAGACAAACGCGATCTGCGTGTGCCGCATCGCATCCTTTTGTTCCAAGTCACGTGCGGGTGAAATCGCGAGATCACGTGGCCACCCCATTTTTGTCGGGAATTGCCGTCGTCCTTTGGCGACATTCACGATCGGCGTTTCCAGTTCAATCAATAAAGCGAGGTTTGCGAGCGTGAGTGACTCCTTCAAGAGTCAGAGGTCGTGAAATGACTCATTCACTCTGTTTAAAATCTCTGAATACCGATTGGTCACCCGTATCGTTTCGCTACTAGTCCTTTCGCAGGATCCGTTATGGCAACATTACAGTCATTCCAAGCCGAGATTGAGGACATCCGGAATCGGGAACTCGCAAAGACACGCTCACAGGCTCAGCCAGAGATCCCTAGGAGGGGACACACAGATCACAAGTCCGGGCCTAAAGTTAAGAAGAAGGCTGTCGGTGGTGACACCCAGGCGACATCTCCTGTAATTACCAAATTTTCAGACGAGCAGTGGACTCAAGAACTCACTGATGTCGAGCATTCCATTGAGGCCCGTCAAAATTGAACATCCCTCATTCGTCATTTTCACTCATGTGTCATCGTCCCATAGAGCGTGCTTCTCTCATCAACGGGAGAAGATACTCTTGCCCGGGCAACAGATTCAATAGCGACACTTCTAACTCCGCAAGGAGGAGAGTATCTGTTTCGATTGGGTGCTCGGCCTCCAACAACACCACTATTCTCCGGTGAAGATCTCGACAAAGCTGATGGCTGGACTGGGGATCGGAGAACAGAGGTTGAGGTTGACGCTATGATTGCCCGTCTCTGCCAATTAGTCGAAGATGTTGGGGGCAAGGTATTTTTCCGTAGTAACTGACTCATATTTCCTCTCATACAATGGCCGTCAGACTTGCACCTTATTTCGGGCAAGGGAACCACATCCTCGTGCCTCAGTGTTGCTTCGATTACCTCCGCCTGACGTATCTCTCATACCTGAAGTGCGATGCGCGGTGGTCGGAAATGTAGATAGTGGCAAGTCAACTATACTCGGTGTGCTAACAAGAGGTGAGTTCCGACCAACACGCCATCCGATAGGTCGCCTGATATTGAGAGATAGGTGGTCTTGATGATGGGCGAGGATTGGCTCGCGTCGCGCTCTTCAGGCATAAACATGAGATAGAAAGCGGACGGACTTCTTCTGTCGGCATGGAAGTAAGTAAGCTTGATCGTCTCCAAAAACGTAGATTTTGAACAAACCAGATTTTGGGCTTTGATGTTGCTGGCGCACCCATACTTCCGCTTTCGTCCGGCTCTGTCGACCCAGACGTCCTCCGAAGGGAGAGACTCGGCTGGGACGAGATATCACATCGCTCAGCGAAAATTGTGACGTTTATCGGTAGGTCCGCTTATCAAATGAATACATCCTTCTCGTTACAAAGTGGCAGACCTGGCTGGCCATGAGAGATATCTCAAGACTACTCTCTACGGACTAACGTCTGGAGCCCCATCCTGTGTGATCCTGGTCATCGGGGCTAATGCTGGTGTTATTGGAATGTCGAAGGAGCACCTCGCCGTCGCTCTCGCCCTTAGCGTCCCAATCGTTGTTTGCATCACTAAGGTATCAAATCATCTTTCCGATTTTCTGTTTGTTCACACTAACATCGGGTCAAGGTAGACATGACGCCACCGAACAAACTCGAAGAAACGCTATCGCAGGTGGTCAAAATCCTGCGTAGCCGTGGTTGCCGGCGGGTACTCCGTTGGATTCAGTTGCGCCGTTTTCACCTAAAACCTTCACCTCCAGAAAGAATCCAGTGTTTGTGAAGTCAATCGAAGCCGCCATCGAGGTTTCGCAGATCTATGCCAAGGAGAAGTGAGATCCATTTTTTGAGTCTCGCCGCTCCCGCCTTATGGCTCCACCCAGAATGTGCCCCATATTCCAAGTCTCCAACGTCACTGGGACCGGTCTCGACTTCGTACGTATAGCCCATTCGAGCGTAGTCAACGCTGTCTGACATCGCTAGGACTTCAGGTTCGCACATTCCTCAATCTGCTACCGGCTAGCGAGGGTGATGCCGAGCGCTTTGACTCAACACAGCCACTCGAAGTATGTCTATTCCTGCTCACCACTTGTCCTCGTCTCCTTGACCCGAGGGATCCAAAACAGTTCTCGGTGACGGATGTCTGGTCTGTGCCATATGTCGGTACGGTCGTGAACGGCCTGCTCAACTGTGGCACCATCCAAAAGGGCGACCCGGTACTCTTCGGACCGGACTCAAACGGTGCCTACGCTCCGACGGTTGTCAAGACCATGCAGCGCAAGCGCGCTGATGTCACGACGGCGGTAGCTGGGCAAACTGTTGCACTAGCACTCAAGCACGTGCCCCGTGCTGCGGTGCGAAAAGGTATGGTGATCGTACATCGGACTGAGATACCGCCTCGAGGTGCGCAATACTCCCTTCATCCTTTGAAGGGTTGGAGTGATACTAGCTCACTGTTGATGGGTCAGCGGTAAGGAGATTCGAAGGACAAGTCTTGATCCTGTACCACAATACCACGATGCAGCAAAATTATCAAGCCATGTTGCACTGTGGCGTACGTTCCGCTGTCTTTTTCGCTTAATCTGCAGGCTGAGCACCGGGCTGACGTATGTACGCAGGCGGTTCGGCAGACGGTCCGCATTGTTTCCATCGACCATCCACAAAACTTGTTGCGCACAGGAGACCGTGCCTCAGTTCTTTTCGAATTCATTGCGCACCCTGAATTTGTCAAGGCTGGTATGAAGTTGCTGTTCCGTGAAGGCAAAACGAAGGTTAAACGTCCCGAAGCCATTTTTTGTGTTTATCATGTGATTGACGGCTCGTGCAGGGTCTTGGTGTTATCACGAAGGTTTTATGAGCCTGTCGGCTTTGCATTAATATTGTAAGTGGATCGAGGTTCGGCGAAGCCCCGCTCATAACTTTTTTTGTCTTCACTGCAGAGTGTTTTCTGTGTTTGGATTGCTTATTAGTAGAATGTGTGATAGTTGACCGATCTGTACCTATCTTATCTCGTCTGCTTTGATTCGGTTTCATACTCAAATTTGTCCATGTTCCCAATGCCGCACTGTAATACACGTACTTGGTTTTTCTCTATGTTGGTAATCTCATTTTGCCAATGACCGCTGCCGCTGATCAGGTGAAATAACACGTTGATACGGTCGCGTGGGGTAGGGGTATCGACTCAAGAATCTGACGCGACACTCCAAGTAGTGCCTTCGTTATAGAAGAATGAGTGATACTGGGCAGCAACCGTGACGCCGTCCGAGTCGAAACAAGGTACTTATTCATGATCATCTCAATGTATATTCTGACATTCAAAACATCAACAGGCCCGGATACAAAAGGAATGTGGTACAACTACTACAGCACATCACAATGGTGGTTAATAGTACCGCAAACGAAGGACTGGTGAGTACAAGCAAGGCTGAAAATAACGAGCGAATATTCACCTCAGTATCTGCATGCGCAATGCACGAGAACTGAGGTGCGAGGACGACTACCTGGTGGCAAAAATGGGCGTACAGAGGCTACTGTACAATACTAAACACTAAACGAGAGTGAAAGTGAAGCATGAAAGCTAGCATCCTGCCAACACTGCGCAAACTGTTGCACTACATGCAGTCACATTCAATGGATTGGAGTACACGCAAACGCCAACTTGGGACGGCGTTCGAGACCTTCATCATCAATTCAATTGGACAATGACCTTTCCAGCATTCTTGGGGTCGAGCGAGTACATCAACCCGCGTCTTAATCGATAGAAGTGAGTTGCAAGACGAGGCGACGTGGGGCTTCCACTTACTCATCGCAGAGTTCTGCCAGGCGCGGCCGAAGCTTCGACAGACCACCTTCGGAATGCAACCCCTTGCCTGGGAGTGGAACCAATACAAATCGCATCAAAGAGCACATACAACAGGAATCGCTTAAAATACGCACCGGTGATGAAGCAGATCTCGTCATCGTCTCTATACATGGCGGATTGGAGTTCTTTCTTTGCATACTCGAGAGCTTCCGAGACGTAAAGGCCGTGGAGGTCAACCGTTCCTTTCGCAAGAACCTGTCACAACCGAGGTTGAGCATGACGTCGGCATAGTGACAGATGGTCCCGTACCTTCACGTTGTTGTTCTCCCTGAAGATAATCTTGGCCGCCCTCTTATCCAGACTCTTCATTTCGCTCTCGTGAGCGATAGCGTCTTGCCTGTGTGTTTGCTCGGTCGTGTGATCACCGCGCTTGCGCGCGCCCTTGGCCAAGTCGCGCGCCTCGTGCATCTCACGTTTATTGCGACGCGCTCGCTCTCGTAGTGCTATTGCGGCTTGCATGTCTTGGGCGGTTGCGGCAGACTCAAATCCGACACTGTACTGGGCATCTAGCAGAGGGCCCGGAGAGCGTGGAACACGCCGAGTGGATGAGGTTGGGCCAAGATACTCTGAACCGGATGAAGAGGAGTGTGTACGGGAGTGTGTCGAGGGAGTGTCGAAGTATCCAACAACATGGGGGCGACTGGCGTCAAGAGAGGGTGCACGATGATGGGAAGCCCGCGTGGGGGAGGGCAGGCCAGTCAGAGGTGACTCTTCAGAGTAGGGTGGAGCGAGACTGGAGCGATGGACGTGGAAGTGGTCAGCCGTCGTGGTGGTACTGGCCCTACCCTGGCTGACGCGAATGGAAGTCAATTGAGACTGATGGGAAACATGGGTACGGGCAGCAGAAGTCGCGGAGGTCTCACGAAGCTCCGTAGCACGGGACGAAGCGAAACTGGAGCGATACCCGTAATCATCGTAGTGTGAGGTCGGAGGACTTGCCTGCGTATTGGCTGTAACTTCAGTGACGCAGGTTTGAGTCGGCAGCTGGAGGTAGGAAGCCTGTGCACGAGTGGAGGTTGTAGGAGTCTGACCTGCCTCCCCAGCGTAACGCGATGCGAGACTGGTGCGATGAACGCCGTTGCCGTATCCTGACGTTGTAGTCGTACTGACCTCGGTCTGGCCGACGCGGGTGGAGGACAGTTGGGGTGAGTGGGCAGCATGCGTACGAGCAGAAGTCCCGAGGGTCGCACTAGACTGTCCAGCGTAAGGTGATACGGGAACAGAACGATATGCGGGATGATCGTAGTCTCGAGTGGAACGGTTTACCTCAGGCTTGGTCTCGGCTGCAGCCCTAGCGATCCGGGTGGAACTCTGTGGCTGTAGGTAGGAAGGCTGTGCATGGGTAGAGGTCGAAGAAGGTCGATGAGAATCGCCAGCGTAGGTTGGTGTACGACTCGGCGACTGGTAGGAGTCATGGCGTTCATCGGGAGTCGCAGGGACTCTGGTATTGGTGTGGCCTCGAGAATAGGAGTCGTGCGGTGAGGTTGGGTATGGCCGCGGGGTCGTGCTAGTGGAACGCGGCGGCGACTCCGAGCTACTATCGCGCTTGTCGTCGGTCTTTGTACTACGGAAGAAGCCAAAGATAGCCGTGCCAGTAGCAGCCGCAGCGAGGAAAGCGATAATCAATGGTGGCATGTGGATGAATGGAGGGGGGAGAGACGCTTGGTCAACGGCTTTGAAAAAGCAAGGTTCGAACCTAGGAACGGGTTGGTGAAATGTGAAATGAACCCTGTATAAATATGAACAGGTCCGGTGCAAGCGCCTTACAGGACAATCACAATCAGAAAAGAAAGATAACGTAACATGCATCGCCCCGAAAACAAACGCCTCAGCGTTCGAAACGAGGAAATAATATTGCCGGCGATTGTCGGGGGATTTGGGCGGCCAGTAGAGAAAATCGGTTGTCCTGCTTGTGGCGAGGGTGGGACGTCCAGTCACAAAGGACTACCTTAAGCGAGTTGCACAGCATTGGGATCCATTGAGGTCAACCATTGCCGAGCCAAGTTACTCGGAGGGACGATAGATAAGTAGGCGAGGTTGCATGTCATATCGTAAGAGGCGTTGCCGAGGCAGGTGGCGGAAAACCCGGTGAGGCTGGCCCCATTCGGTAATGTGGCGCTCATACACAGCACAGCGACCATGGTCATGTCGGAACAAGGCAAAAACAAATGGACGACGGGAGGACTCGACGTACCGTTGGTTCTTTGGCCCAGCTCAGATTCTAGCCCGCGGGTAAGTTCGAACCCAGCTCAAACCCTTGCAGACGCACGTGCTCGCACGGAGTAGAGCGAGCAGTACTCCATTGCGACAAGGTGCATAAAATCAATATCAAACAATGAAGGGCGCCGGGGTATCCTGTCATTAAAGCAGCAACAGGCCCAAACGCAAGAGCGGTACAACTAATACAACACAGCACATCAAACAACCAAGCGTACATGGGGACGCCGACCTGAGTCGGCGTACGAGATCTCCATTACTGGCATCACTTCAATCGGACCCTGAGCATTCCAGCATTCTTAGGGTCCGGCGAGTACGTCAACCGGCGTCTACGGCAAGGTCGACGGGAATGAGTATGCAAGACGACGGCCACATAGGTACTGTATCTCCACGTACTCAACACAGAGTTCTTCCAGACGAGGTTTAAGCTTCGGCTGACCGCCTCTGGAATGCAACCCCTTGCCTGAGAATACATAAGGCGTCAAGAACAAACACCACAGGGGTCGCTGAAAGACGTACCGACGATGAAGCAGATCTCGTCATCATTTCGATAAGTGGCGGATTCGAGTTCTTTCTTTGCGCACTCCATAGCTTCCGCGACATAAAGGCCATGAAGGTCAACTGTTCCTTTCGTAAGAGCCTGGCATGGCCGTGGTTGAGCATGGCTTCGGCATGACGACAGACTGCCACGTACCTTGTTATTCTCCCTAAAGATTATCTTGGCCGCCCTCTTATCCGAACACTTCATTTCATTCTCGTGAGCAATAGCATCTTGTCTGTGCTTCCCTGCTGCTGTGTAATCACCGCGTTTGCGTGCGTTCTTGGCCAGGTCGCGCGCCTCGCGCATCTCACGATTGCTGCGTCGAGCTCGCTCCCGTAGTGCTGTGGCAGCTTTCATGTCTTCGACGGTTGTGGCAGCTTCGAACTCGACGCCGGACTGGGCATTTGGCACACGGCTCAGAGAAAGCGGAATAACCCGAGTAGATGAGGTTATGCCAGGATGTCCTGAGCCGGATGAAGAGGGCAATGCATGAGAGTGTGCCGGGCGAGACCCAGCGTCTTCGAAGGCATGGGGGTGAGTAACGTCGGGCGAGTGAGTGCATTGATAGGCAGCCTGCGTGAGGGCGGGGGCTAGACCGGTCAGAGACGTCTCTCTAGAGTAGGGTGAGGGGTGATGAAGGCCATTGGCGTAGACAGTCGGTGTGGTAGTACTGGCCGTACTCTGGCTGACGGGGGCAGTGCTCAATGGAGGCGGTGGGAGAACGTGAGTACGAGCAGAAAGGGTCTCACGAGACTCCTCGGCGCGGGATGGGGCGAGAGTGGGGCGATACCTATGTCGATCGTAGTCCGGGGTTGTTATACTTGCCTGGATTTTGACCGTAGCTCCAGCGACACGGTTGTCAGTCGGCAGCTGGTGGAAGGAAGCCTGTGCTCGGGTGGAGGTCGAAGCAGTCCGACCTGACTCGGCAACGTAATGCGATGCGAGACCAGTGCGATGGGCCTCGTTGCCGTATCCTGCCGTTGTAGCTGTACTGATCCCGGACTGGGCGACGCGCGTCGAGGACAGTTGGGGCGGGTGGGAAGCATATGGATACGTAGAAGTCCCGATTGTCCCGCGAGACACCCTGGGGTGGGGGGAGGCAAGATCGGAGCGATATGCGAAATCATTTTCCCGGGCTGCCTTGGGCTTCGCTGCAGCCTGAGAGGTGCGGTTGGAACTCGGTGGCTGCAGATAGGAAGGTTGTGTGCGTGTGGAATTCGGTGCATGTAAGTAGGACGGCTGTGCGTCGTGGGTGGAGGCCGAAGAAGCGCGGTGAGAATGGCCGGCATAGTTTGGACTACGATTCGAGTGGTAGAAGTTTCGGTAATGACCGCAAGTCGCAGAGGTTCTGGTATTGGTCTGGCCTCGAGAATAGGAATTGATTGATGGGTACAGCAACGGGGTCGTACTAGTGGGACTCGGTCGTGGGGGAGACGCCACTGGTAAGCTTTCCAAGTCATCCTCCTCATAGCAGAAGAGAAAATAGAGGAGGACGGCGCCTTGAGCAGCCAACCCGAGTGTCAGGAGAAAAATGATCGTCGATAATGACTCGGACATCTTGATGATATTCGGGGAGGGGAAAGGGTACTTGCTTGAAGGCTCCGAGAAAGGTTAGGGCCCAGGAATGATTACAGGCGTGGACTCGGGGGCAGTATTTAAGGGTAACTGGTTTCGAGAAACTAAGAGCCGGCTTCGAGGGCCCATTCGTGGACGTACGAACGAAGGACGGGGATACATGCACTCGCCTCGAGGCAGCGCTCTGATGAGCGTTGTGCCGGAAGTAAGGTCTTTATAATTGGGAATTTAAATCGCCTAATAAGGCAGCGGGTGGAACTGCAAACGTCCCTCAACACACGAACTTGAAAAAACTTGATTTCCACACATACAACATGTTCTACCCAGCTCCCACCAGTCAGTCAATCTCCCCCACCTTCCTCATACCAATCGATCACCTCCACAAGACCCGCTTGGGGTTCCTTCGCCTCCTGGGGAAAAAACTCCATAAGTTGCTGGAAAACCTCCCTTCGCGCCCTGTACGTTTCCGGGGTCACAGCCTCGCCAGGAGCTGTGGACGTCGCGGAAGAAGGTGCGGGGCGCCCAAGGAGGGGGGCGATGAGCTCGCGCAGTACATCGCCTTCCGCAGAGGCGTGGTCCGCGACCTCAGCGACATCCGTCTGGAGAAATCGAAGCGCTTGCACAGCAGGGAGCGTCGTGCATGCCTCGCGGAACCTATTCGCGCGACGAAAATTAAATCGAGTGGTACCGTGAAATTTAAAGCAGGCCAGCGTACTGTTGACACCGGATCTTAAATGTGCCACGTCGTACGACCTCTTCGCGCGCCAGTCTATAAACGATCAGGACTGTTCGACGGACTGCAAGGCAACGAAAGGTATAGCGGCAAGGGATTAGCTCACCGCGACAGCGACATGCTCCAAAAGTCGTCCAACCTCTGTTCCGTCAAGGCGTCGTTCCCGTGGACATGGTCGCTTAAGGTACCACTCTCGATTAGGCGCCCCGTGTTCCCGCCATGCATGTATGCGATGCGTGTCTGCGAGTCGTAGACAACCTGATGCGCGTAGCGCGCCGGTGGTACATTGTCAGGTTGCGTGGGTGCGGGCTCTGTACGAGTCCAGGTCCCGGGCTTCGAAGAGTAACGGAATACCCAGTGTTTCCCATCGAGCTGAGGTAGAGGAGTCGTTCTAGAGCGTTTCAAACCACAGAATCTGTGATATATACAACGATAGGCGGTGAAGCTGAAAGAGAGCGTATGAAAGGCAGCCTACACATAAATCTCCTTCAAAGTCGGGTCGATCACTGCCCGCTGCGCAAACATTTTATCAGGGCCGCCAGATGCAGCGAAGTTCGAGAATAGTTGGGTGCTGGTGTTTGTATCGAGATTAAACACGTGCATGTCGAAAAGGTAGCGTTCCCCGTCCTCTATGCCCCCAAATATGTACAGCGCATTCTCGTTCGGCTCGAATACCATGGAATGACCTGTTCCTCAATCTCAGCATAGGTCAAGCTCGTTCAGGACCTGCGTACGTACCGAACCTGCGCGTCAGAGAGTGCGACGTAGACGGGTTCCCCTTGAGTCTGTCCGTATCTTGTCAACAGGAACCCTGCAGAGAGTAGGAGACCTAGCCCACGATAATTGACACCATGCCCTCGTAGCAACGTCGTAGCTATAAAGCCCTGAGAACTTGGGTACATCGGATGACCAGTCATTGACTCGACCGCCGCAGACGTACAAGCGTCCACGCGTCGAGTCCATGACCATTTGGTGATCAATTATCCATGGGGGCCCGCCTGATGCCTACAGACACAGTCATTGGCCACGAACAGTGAGGAAAGGCCTCTTTACCTCTGTGTTCGCCGAAAGAAGCTCCCAAGTCCCTGCGTCGTCTCCGCGGGTGTGATACGCATAGAAATCAGCACGTCGCGCCGTCGCTCGCGGTTCTCCAGCGTCCGTGGTACCCGTGCTTCGCGCGCGCGAGGGGTCTGTTTCTCTCAGCTCGTCATCACTCACCCCAAGACACCCGAGTAAAAATATGCGCCCTGTCCCCGCGTCGAACGCCATTTTGTGGCACGAACGCTGACCAGGCCAGACCGCGTCCTCGTGCCGCGGCACGACGTGCCACTGGCCCTCCGCGATCGAGTACGCCCAAAAGTCATCCAGGCTGCGTTCGCCGTCCCACCCGCCGTAGAGGTATATCCTGCCCGCCGCCTCGTCGATGCACATCGCATGGCCGCCGCGCTGGCGGGGCGTGTCGCCGTCTGCGTTCGTGCCGCACAGACGTGTCCATGTCGCTTGCGCGGGTGCATCGCGCGAGAAAGTGTCCAATAAGCCAGCATTTGCGGAGAGCTGTAGCACGCGCTCGGCTTCCGCCCAATTGCCCTCGGACACGATACTGTCGTAGAGTCTCGTGACGAGTGGGTGCTCGAGCTGGACATCCGCACTTGCGGTGAGGGCTTTGAATGCCGTCATGAGGCGCCGCGAGCGAAGATGTTTGAGGATATGCCGGAGGGCCATTGCCTCCATGTGCTGCGGTACCTCGTTAATCAGATTGTCTGCGGAGGATCGATCATCTTTGAGCATACCGCCTCATGCCGCTGCTCGACCCCTTTCACGTAGCTCTCGCTACTGAACCCAGAGATGGCGACGAACCAAATGGATATATGAAAGCTATGGCTATATGCGCTGTAATGTTACAGTGGTCAACCCCTTGTGTTTAGAGTAAATGCGAATATCAACGCACGATATTGGGACAATCTTTAAATACAGGCTTGGGAAAGGCACACCCGCACTATTCGTATGTCGCAGGGAGAAAGTCTCTGGCACGTTGTCATCTTTGAGAGTGGACGAGAGGACTTCAGTCATGCGATCCTTGGTCAGGCCAACGCAAACCTTGAAATCCTTCATGTTACATGGGTGTTCTGTGCAATCGGATCAGCTGCCGTCATCGGGATGGACACACCGATTACCCACGTTTGTAGTGCTAGGGAATAAACGGCTGGAACATTGGCAGGGGGATACATAGAGTGTTGGAGGAGTACGTACCTTTCCGAAAGTTATGCAATCTTGAGCAGTATTTGAGTGACAATCTAGTATGGGACGAGTCAAGAACTCACCGATTACACCGAGTCTGTCCAGCCGCAAGAGAATCCATTGCTTTATACTCGGGCTTTCATGCTGCCCGCTCCACCTACTATTCGGGTCTGTAGGGGCATCGACCGTGATATTATCGGCGACATAGCGATTGCTATGTTCTGAACAACCAGCGATAGTATATGATAGGCGCGTAGACTGTGGTCGAGATGAGGAGTCGTTTGCCGACATCGTGGTCGTGAGTGATGAACTGTGTTGTTGGATAATAGCATTTGCAAGTGATGCAGTGATGTGGCGTTACATACACTGCAATAAAAAATCTTGAACCAGTGGAGAGGAGATGCGAGCTGCCGCGAATCTTTTGAAACGGCGTGACCTCAACCCGAACTCGACGACACACACAACAGCCCAATGTGGGGATGATTTAAACAGGACATTGCTTCAACCGAGAGCCATACACGCACATGCTACAGGTCTGACGGGAACACGCAACAGAAGATAAAAGACAAAAAATAATAAGAAGGACAGAGCATTGATAGGTGGTGAATGTATGACACAAAAGGATACCAGCTGGCGTTCGGGATGATACGGGTGGTAATTATGTACAAGGCAGAGTGTAACCAGGAGCATCCGGGTCGGTAAGTGTGACGGTAGATCATGCGTGAGACGGATTCGCAAAAACCGGGGGTGGTCTCGCTTGCGTTTCGCGCGGAGGTTTGACGCGAAACTCGCCAAGGATGGGGATGTGACTATGAAACCCAGTCGTCAGCCGTAAGTCGTATATAGATAAGAAAAAACGCAACGTACTCGGAAGGATTGTGAGCATCCGGAAATCCGACCACTTTCTCCAAGTACCCGCGATCTACCTCGCTCAGCACCGCGTTGACGGACAATGTCGCGGTCGAGTACCAGATATAATCGATCGCGCCGTGGAAGCTTGGTGTATAGTTTGTGAGGGGTAGCTCGCCGATGCCAGCATACGCGCTCTTCAACCCCAACCGATGTCGCAAACCATCGCTTGTATATCTGCCATATGAGTGCCCTAGGAAGTCGGGGTGATCCCCCGGAAGCATGCCATTTGTAAGGAACTCATATACACCGCTGCCAGGGACCGAGTTGTAGTCGCCACTGATGATGATCGGAATCTTCGTTCCTTCCGAGTATGTCGGCGGAGGCTTCACCGATGACCCATCGGACGGCGGGGGCGGCGGGTATTTAGCAAAGTTATTTGCGACCTTCTCGACCTCATCGACGAGTAGCGCCACCTGGACGAGCTTCACGTCGCTATACTTCGGGTCCCAGCAGATATGTGCATTTGCGATGACGTGCCGCGTACCCGTCTCGATGTTCTCAAAAAGGCAGATGACAGCGATGTCGCTCCGGATCAATACTCGATTGAACATATCATCTGTCTTCTTGAAATCGGGCCGCTGCATGGCAACCGTACTGAATTCGAGGGGGTGTTGCTCCACGAGCTGGTACCTACCATATTCGTCGGTCACTGCACAGTAAGACCGAATGTAGCATACGTACTTGGACTTGTTGAAGAAAACCGCAGATCCATCCACCAACCTGCGATCCGCCTCGTTCATTGTCTTGTAGCGGGACTTGGGATAATACACCCCTTCATATCCGGCGTTTCCGAGCTTGGGGACAAAATACTCCTCGTATTGTGCGGTTTGAACCTCCTGCAAGCACAAGAAGTCTGCTTGGTGTTTCAGGAGCTCAGCCATGATGAGATCGCGGCGATAGCTCCATTCGAGTGCCCAAGATGGTGTGTACCCATACAACCGTTCTGTCGCGTACATCTCGCAGAGGATATTGAAACACAGGACACTGAACACCTCTACATTCGGATCTTCGAGGAGTGCGTCGCGTTCCCCTGGCGCTAGGAGGTCACGCAGAGAGCGGGGAGGAGGTGGCGCAGGAATTGGGCAAGAGTCACGCAAGAAAGAGATGAGGGCCGGAGTACCCTCCTTCTGGACGATCGCCTTGAGAGACGGCTCAAGCGGATTTCCCTCGATACCGAGCGTTTGTAGTTGGTGCAAGGTACCAAGTTCTGGTGGAATTGTGGCGATATGATTGTCGAAGAGGTACAGCTCCTTGAGCTTGGTGAGCATGCCCAATTCTGGGGGGAGAGTCAGGAGGTTGTTTCCCGAGAGGTCAAGAAGCTCTAGATGCCGTAACCTGGCAATTTCCGGCGGAATAGATGTGAGTGTGTTGTGGTTGAGGTAGAGATTGATGAGGAAGGTACAAGAGAAGAGGCCAGACGTCGGAGGGAGGTACTTTATTTGTACGCCACCCATGTCGAGTGAGCTCCAGCTGTTTTCGGGAGGTTTGGCGGCAGTTGGACGAGGCGCTTCTGCCACGGGTGCCACTGTGGATGAAGGATGATTGACAGCGGAGCTGGCACCGTTCGTGGAAGGCTCGCCGCTTGGGCTTGAACTAATCCCATTCTCTACTCCGTCGGGTTCTTTCGTTGCTGTTTCGGGTGGAGGCTTGTTGGGATTTGTTATGGGAATTGCGGACTTTGTTACGGTGCGAGAGGCCATCGCGCTGGCACGAGCGCGATGATGGGGGGACCGAGACGCACGAATCATCTGACGAGATGAGCATATTGTTTCGTGAAACGAGTCCATGATGCGAGCAAACAAAGACGCACCTCGCATTTGAGTAACTGCTGCTGCCAATGGGGTGTGATGATCTGACTTGAGGCACTTCCCGGCGAACCCTGCCCGACACCGAGGGTTTGTCCAAGGACGTTGACAGACACGCCTCCATTTGAAGGTGGAGAGGGATAGTGTGAGATGGAGTTCTGGTGGTGGTGAAGGGACTGCATGTGATGGGGCATATTGCCATTTGTGTAGAGGGGATAACCGGGAGAGGGCGGGGGTGGGCCGAAGGGATGGGCTGGACGAGCCCAGGGTGATGGGTCCGGATGAGCTGAGGAGAGTTTGTGGGCGATGCCCGGGGACTGCTGAGGATAGTACATAGCATTGGCAGGTGGCCTGACGGGCTGGAGGCGGGTGGTGGTATTGCAAGATGAATTGGCTAATCCTGACAAAAACCTGGGGTGAGAGCAGATAAGATACTAGAAGTCGAAGTGAGAAAGAGGGAAACTTACCAAGGGAGAGGGTATGTTTGTCGGTAAGAATACACCTGTGGTCTGTGGTACGGTTACAGTAACGAGCGAGTTAAAGAAAATGTCACACTCAGTTCGTCACACTCTCCGTGACAATTAATCAGCTTAGTCATCGGTCGGTTCCATCTACGCGTCCATTACAGCACCAGCGTACTATTCGCCTTGCCGGCGATTATAAGTATCCTCACCATCCATCTCTGATCCCCATCACCATCCTCTCTTACCTCCTCTAGACAATGGCTGTATATCAGGCTACCGTGTCTGCGCCCGTTAATATCGCTTGCATAAAGTGAGACATCTTGTTCTCTTAACCTCATCTCCTTCCTCATCTCACTACCGCAGATACTGGGGAAAGCGCGACACCAAGCTCATTCTCCCTACAAACTCCTCCCTTTCTGTCACCCTTGATCAGGATCATCTTCGCTCAACCACCACTTCGCGTGCAGACCCTTCCTTCGACAAGGACAGGCTATGGCTTAACGGAAAGGAAGAATCCATCGAGGCTGGAGGGCGCCTTGCGACTTGTATTTCAGAAATGAAGCGCCTGCGTGCAAAGGTCGAAGTGTTTAACCCTGCCGCACCCGAGGTACGCACACCATATTCTTTTCGCTTCCGTACAGGCCTAAGCCTTCTAATCCGACTTCGCTTCAATCCCGCAGCTGTCGACTTTCTCGGTGCATATCGCTTCCCGCAACAACTTCCCCACGGCAGCCGGCCTCGCATCCTCCGCCTCTGGCTTTGCTGCCCTCGTCGCATCCCTCGCAGCGCTCTACGAGCTCCCTGCAACCCCCTCTCAGCTCTCCGTCATTGCCCGCCAGGGCTCTGGCTCTGCCTGCCGCTCACTTTTCGGTGGTTTCGTCGCATGGGAGATGGGCTCCGCACCTGACGGTTCCGACTCTTTGGCTGTCGAGGTTGCACCCCGCGAGCACTGGCCTGACATCCATGCCCTCATCTGTGTCGTCTCGGATGACAAGAAAGGCACATCATCCACCTCGGGCATGCAGCGCACCGTCGAAACATCTGCCCTGCTCCAGCATCGCATTGCTCATGTAGTCCCCGCTCGCATGGACGCGATAAAAGAGGCTATTTTGCGCCGCGATTTCACGACTTTCGCACGTATCACGATGCAGGATTCAAACCAGTTTCATGCCGTTGCGCTCGACACCGATCCACCCATCTTCTATCTTAATGATGTTTCACGCGCCATAATCGCGATCATAACGGAGTACAACCGTGCCGCTGGCGCCATCAAAGCTGCCTATACCTACGACGCCGGCCCGAACGCGGTTATCTATGCCCCCAAGGAGAACATTAAGGAGATTGTTGAACTGTTGTTGCGCTATTTCCCCCAATCAGAGCCGTTCCCAGATCGGTTTGCGCTCGGCATGGACAACCAGGGTAGGCTACCGGATGGCTTCAATGAGAAGGTCGCAAAGCAATTCCCTGTTGCAAGTGTGAAGGAGTTCATTCATACGCGTGTGGGCGACGGGCCGCGAAGACTGGGCGCCGAGGATACGCTACTTGGCTCAAGTGGCCTACCGACCTTTTTAGCTTGATCTGAGATGTTTTGATGTAATGTATTGTATAGAATTTATCCAGTAGACTGTTCAGACTATGCATAAGGCTGCGCGGACATATGACAGCATGCACTGCACGTGATGAATTGTGGTTGTAAATACTCGAGCAACTTAAGAAGGTACGACCATCTTGGACATGTTATCAAACCCTCAGAAGACAGTAATTTTGACCAGTGCTATGTGTTCCACAGAACAATGCATCGCGCCTTGAGAATAGCCTCTTGTCGCTTTCCGCCTCTCCTACGAAGCAGCCCAGTTGCCCGCACTACCATTACGCTCTCTCGTGGCCAGCAAATCTGTACTCGCCTCTCGTCTACAGACTTCACATCTGCGGCTAAGGAGAAAGTACTAAAAGATGAGGCCAGTGTCCCCAAGAACAACTTCTCGTCTGTTCGTCCCCTCCCACCGCCGCCGCCACGTCAGAAAGGCACGCCCTCGATCATCAACACGCGCGACATCGAGGAGTACATTCAACCGTTGTATTTGCGAGGGTGGGGACTTTATCCGATCCTGCCCAACGGGAACGGCATCGCGGTGTTGCGCAAGCGGTTCGACTTTGCGAGCGCGGAGGCGTTGAAAACCTTCTTGGTGGGTCTCGCAGAGTTCGAGATGAAGAAACAGGTCCGTTTCCGTTCAAGCCGCCGGTACTACAGTCTCCATCCGGATAAAACTAACACCTCTTCCTGTTGTCCGATTCTCTGAATCTTCAGCACCACGCAATGAAGAATGTGATCGAGGGTCAACATCACGCCGTCCTCGTCAACACGTGGACGCACGTCGCACGAGGGCCGAATGCGGACGCGCAGGATAAGGGTTTAAAGACGCAGGGCGTGACTGCGCGCGATATTCACCTTGCGTATGCCCTCGAGGGCTTGTTCGAGAGTGCGCTGGTTGCGAGTGGGAGAGAGTATGCTCCCCGCTTGTGCCCGGAGGCCGACCGGCCCAAAACGATAGAGGAGCTGGACGGTTATAGCTAAGTTGCAATCAACCGCGACCTAGAGAGGGTGGAAGATGGTCTGGTGATCATTTGTTTCAACTTGGTGATCACTTATCTTTTGGTCTTCCAGCATCCGCCGAGCACCGTACATTTTCTCTGACCCGAAATGAGATATGTGACATAGTGCAAGCGCCGCCCCATATGATAGGCTCGCATCCGTGTTTTCCTATGGTAGTTGGCTTCCTCACAGCAAAAATCGAAAGTTGTGGAGGTGACGTAGAGCCATGTGTACCGAATAACGCGTGCGTTAGACTAAGGCTGACCCCAGGAACGTTCATGCACATTCGAATCAAATGAGCACCCAACCTACTGTAAGCATTTACAATACCATCTGGACCAGGCTGTGTCACGGGCAATACGTTGTATTCTTTCCTGACGGCAGTGTCAGTCGGATACAACGACCGAGCAGAGTGCTGGCTTATGAACCCAGTATTTCTTTCTATTCGTCTATTCGAGGGATATAACACAACACAAGTAAAGGAGATCATGGTCACCATTTGTGGATGACATGATGATACAGTATATCCAAATGCCCGGGTAAGGCGGAGGTGACACGCGGCGAAAGCTGTCCCAGAACCACAAAGTCTAGCGCTCCGTCCACGATCAGGATGGACCATAGCCCGAGCATGCGGAATGCAATGAGGCCTTTCGAAGGTGAACTGGGCTGATGCTGATGCTGATGAATGGCCTCGCTTGTCAGTGGGCTGCTGACGGGCCGGTCCTCCGATCTCGCATACTTTCATCATCGCGTGTAGTACACGCACTTTTGAAAACACTCCCCGACGCACGATGACACGCTACACGAATGTCGGCAGGAAAAGGACATATTTACAGGCCAGTTTCGACCCCAATGATGATCAAATCGCTTCGAATGGTGCATCAGCATCTTCCTCACGCTCGCCAGACGCGACTCGCACCCTGCATGAAAGCAGCGTGGATGCACCAACAGAGTCCCGCCGGAAACGACCCCGAAAGAGCAAGGAGAACTCCGAGGAGAAGGCAGCTGCAGAGCCTGGCCCTGCCGCTGCCGATGGAGATGGAAGCAGAAAGAACTCGCAAGTTACCAAGAGCGAGAGGAAGAAGAAGGCCCTTGCTAAACTAAAGGCAAAGGAAAAGGCCAAGCGGTCCAAGAGTGCGTGTTTGTTTGTCGGTTCTATACACATCGACTACAACAAAATCGGTGATGATGCTTACACTTGCCACGTAAACCACAGCCGCTGTGGACAAAGCCACATCGTCCGAAGCACGGCGATTAAAACGCATAGCGGGACGACGGGTGCACACGACGTGCTTCGCGTGTCGGGAGGTCGGACACTCGGCCAAGGATTGTCCGACTATACTACAAGGACCCGAGCACGCGCCGAATCGCAGCGACGACAACGACGACGGCGAAATGAAACCGGGGAGTAGTGCCGCCGTCAAGGTCGTCGTCGGCATCTGCTACCGGTGCGGCTCGCGAAAACATAACCTCGCGCGGTGTCGCCAGCCGGCAAACCCAGACGATCCTTTGCCCTTCGCGTCATGCTTCGTGTGTTCGGGTCGCGGGCACCTTGCGAGCTCGTGTCCGCAGAACAGCGGCAAGGGCGTGTATCCGAACGGAGGCTCGTGCAAATTGTGCGGAGAGACGACGCACCTCGCCAGGGACTGTGCGCTGCGCAAAACAGGTCCGCATGATTTCCCCTTGGTCATTTCTTTCGGATTGATTTGGCTGAGACTGACTTGCTTGACGGAATAGGTGGGTCAGCAGAGGGAAGCGCTGTCGCGACGTTGTTGGGTACGGGCAGCGAGGCTGGTGCCGACGAGGACGACTTCCACACGATTCGACGAAAAAATGCCGAAATGGACCGGGACGAGCGCGGAGAGGAGAGAACGCGGAAGGAGGCTAAGGTGCGGGCGGGGGCGCTTACCGGAGTTGTCAAAGCGTTCGGTAAGGCTCCCGTGAAGCCCAAAAAGGTGGTGCACTTCTGATCGATGTGCCCGGTGCACTCGACATGTCAAACATGGATGTACAATTCGTTTTGCGTCCGAGTCCTTATGCGATGTTCGCAGTACACGTATGTCGATTGGGCGACGCATCGTCGACCCGGCGCGGGATGACAAGTTATGTCACCGCACCTCCACGAATTATCAATATTCAATCCGAATATATCAATCACTGGCAGGTGCCACGAGACAGATTGGCTTCAGCGAACTTGAACTCGCGCCTCTATATGCAATAGGACGT